>Ga0065711_1038784_pt1 | contig 18421 bp, 12 predicted proteins | sample Hoacrofraction12_FD_59098 | JGI IMG/M metagenome (GOLD analysis project Ga0065711, IMG submission 59098) | Hoatzin crop microbial communities from Cojedes, Venezuela - Epithelial fraction 12 v2 (version 2) | ecosystem: Host-associated > Birds > Digestive system > Esophagus > Crop | place...
AACGCCATTTGCCGTCCACCACATTGGTGTCTGCGTGCTGATGACCCGAGCGGCCGAGGGGTGGGTCGCCGAGCCGTCCCTGAACCAGGTCGCCACGCCAACGAAGGCAACAACGTCTGAGGAGGGAAAAATCTACAATTAAAGATTCTTTATGCATTCATGCATATTTAAGGCTCAAACTAACCCTGAGCACAGCCTAATTCTGTGGCTAGTTCAGTGGATTATAATACAGCTTCTTGAAGGGGTTGGTTCTGTACTCCAAGTGATAACACTTGGCCTTTCTGTTGTGTGACAGGACTGCCAAGAACTGTTTCTCAGGTCTGATTCCTCCCTGATTTCAGCTTGGTTTGGGATAATCCAGATCAGGAAAGATTTCTTGTGGGCCTCTGCTAATACAGAGTTACATAAAAGTAACTTCTTAGTAGGTGATTTTAAAAGAATACCGCTGCAAACAAAGCATACTTCTCTGTTTGCCATGTCTAGGAAAACATTTATTTAGAATGACATACAAGTTAATAAAAATATCACCTCAAATAGGATTAAGTTAATCTTTCTTCTCATCCATATTTTTTTTTCTCTTATCTATTTCTACTGTCAGCTCCATGGCACAGCAGGGCTGTCTTCCCCTTCTAAGCTTCCCAGTGAAGTGAGGACTCAAATTAATGGGGTCCCCGATACTGCTGGAGTAAAAATCAGTGTGTAATTGGTAATATATAGGCCCAGAGAGCTAAGGAGGCCACTTTCTGCCACAACGCGGAAATCAGATTCATTCCACAGTGAAAGCTGAGTGGGTTCACAGGACATGATTCCTGTAGCTGCAGTTCATTAATTCACATACCTGAATTCCTTAAATCATATTTTTTTTCACTATTATAGGCAGGATGATAAAATCCCAAATCAGAATGCTAATGTTTAACAGCTCTTGTGGTTTCTTTTTTTACTGTATATTTTTATTGGTTTTTTTTTTGGTGGGTTATATTGCCAGCAGTGTTCAATTAATAACTTCATTTCTACCAGAAAAAAAGAAAAAAAAAAAGACAGAAACTAGAAATGTATCTGCATTGGATAAAGGGGGTTTCTTGACAATTTCAAAGGGAATGTTTATCTAAATTGTATATTTGAAGCTAGGTAAAGCAGAAGACAAGGCAGCAGTTCATGAATTACAAGCAAGGCAGACTTGACATATCCCAGGACACATGTACCTTCAAAACCTACCACAAATTTCATGTACCTATTACACAAAATGTGTATAAACACTATATTATATTTTCGCTACTGATCTACCTGCTCCTTGTCCTGTTGAGACTATACTACACCGTGACATTTTTGAGCTAAATCCCACAGTGTATATAGTTCTGTCACAGGCTCTAAAAAAAAAAAATAAACGCTGCCTATTTTTTTCCTTGTTGTTTCCTTTTCCAGCAAGCAGTAGATTTCTAAGGTTTGGGTTCCAATTCTATAATTCCCATGGCTGCTCTTATTTTATCCCCATCTGCTTTTGGCAGATCATCCAGAGCCGTTTCCACAGACCTATTAATGTATATGGAAGAAATATTTGAAAGTTTTCAAGGCCTCACAGTGAAAATATAAAGCATACTGAAGGTCATGGAAGTGTAAAAGGTAAGAGAAATCAGCATCTAAACCAAGCAAGGACTTGGTTCTGTGGAGATGATATTCTGGGCTCAGCCGGATATAGTCCTTCAGCAGGACAAGACCTGATGCCACCAGTAATGGTGCTAGGAGACAAATGCTTGCACAGAATAGGAACTTTGCAGCACACCTGGGAGAAGGATGTGCCATCTATTATCTGGTTACTTGTCCTTCCTCTTTCTTAGTGACCAGTATGGTATTTGTCTAATCGCTGCAGTCACTGCAGCTGCTGTAATAAAGTGGGAACTGCTAGAAAGAAGGAGTTTTTTCAAGTTGCAAAATCTATGTTTGCATGGTTGTCATAACCAAATTGCAAAAGGGTTATTAATGTGACTCAGTGATGTATCTACTAGCAGAGGACTTGGGGTTCAAACTTGTGCTGGTAAACCGTCATTGTTACTGACCTAGTTAGACTAATGTATATTCGTGTTGTCATCTTTGTATTGAATTATATGATCCCTCTTGAAATAACACATGTGAACTAGGAAGACATTTCAATGCTATATATATAAGGACCATAGAGGGCAAAGCTTACTGCAAAACGGAAAGTGACCTCACTGAACAACTGCAAGTGGACAGTAAAAGAAGGACCTCTTCTCATAAATTGCCAAGTCAAAGTCAGAGATAGCTATTTGTCCAAGCTAAGTGCTATAACAAAAATGAAGCTTGATTAAACATGGCATAAATGGGGGAAAAAAAAGCCTGACACTACTCCAGATATGAATTTATTAGTCTTCTCCCTAGGGAAGAAAGCCAATGTTTATGTTCTGCTAGTATTTTAATGGAAAATCATAAAAAAAACCGAAATCCTTTGTGCTATTTTGGACAAAGAGACAAGTCTTTATTTAAAAGGAAATATATAACAATTGTAATTCACAAGAGGCTGTTTTTATACACTTGTTCTACACAATGCCTAAAACAGCCCTCAGTAAATAAAAAAAGAGCATTCTTAGCTGTTTTTAGAGCTTGTTTTCTTCTTTCTTCTCTTTCTCTGAGAAGAAGCTACTTCTAATTCTGCAGGAGACACCTAATCCAGAAACCTCTGATAAAGCGAGAGCCTCTCCACTGACTCCCACTAGGCATCAGGCGGTGGATCAAGCCAGTGAACCCAAAAGCATCATCCAGCCATAGAAGTCACCACACAATGAATCGCATTCTGTCAGACTAGTACCTGTATTTGCTCTTTAACATAAGTGCATCATAAGTAACAATAAATTCCCCGTTAAACACTGAGGCATACATCAAACCCTTTCTTGAGCCAAAAAACAATTGCTGCTGGAATGGCTATTTTAAATGAAAGAGTCAAGTACCTGTCTGGGTGTCATGACTTACAACCTGCTTTATTTGGAAGGGATAATCCAAGCCTTCCATAAAAACATACTATATAGGTTGAAATCATTAATCTGTCTTCCACTACTCCCATATCTTACAAGTAAGGTAATTGATGACTCGGAACTTCAACCTTACAAGTTACCCTGAACAAAAGAAGCTGGTTTTTTTTCAAAAAGGCCACTAAAACCAGTAAACACTGTGCAGCTTTCGAAGACCATCTCTCTCAGTATCCCATTGTCTAACCATGTAATTTAAACACAGTGGAAAGTAAAGATGCAATTGGCTATTGCTGGTAAGTATAGGCAGACACTTTGTGCAGCACTTGCTTATCTCCCCAGTGAATTCCCACCTGCAGTGGTAGGGTCTGGCTTCATTAAATAGGAGTGCAAAACCAAAAAGGACAAAATTAACGTCATTAAAAAAAACCTGCACTTCCTTCAGTGAGAGATTTGAACTATATTTGTTCTCACTGACACAAATGGAAGAAGAAAATATCAGATTCAGTGAGAATAAACAAAAAAGCCTTTGTGAAATCTCTACTTTATCAGTCAGCTGCTGTAGTCCATCTCTCTGTCGGATTTAGGTCTTCCATCCACCCCATGTTCAGAAGTGTTATCTCCTTCCCTTTTGGCAAATTTCCAGAGCACAGCAAAGAAAATGCTTCAACTGACAGAGAAAAAAAAATCTTCTCATCTGTAGGAAGCATTTTTGCTCACTGATAGCAAAGAGCTAAAAAAGGGAAACATTTTATAATAAAGTACAATAGTTGGTGGTAAAGGATGAGGAAGAATAAACCCTACTGAGAGGACTACTTTCTCAGTAAGATTCTGTTTGGGTTTTGCTGTTTATTATTTGTACACAAGACTGCTTGCTTTACAAAAAACACAATCTGCGGGTACAAATAATTTACGCTGTATACTTAAAGAATGACTGGAACATTTTATTTATGGACTTTACAGCAATTAATAAAAGAATTACTAGTTAGCTAATGAGAGCTTTACTAGCCTCAGACAGTTAACACTGCTTGTCCAACATTATTAAATTTGGTGCTGTAGGTTAAGCCTTGAGTTTTGCAATGAAACACATAAGTGGCTACAATGACCTCACTCCAGCTAATGTCGTGGTGGCTCTAAGATTTTGAGGACTTCAGAAAGGCTTATTTACCATGCAGTTTATTAAGCCTGAAGACCTATTGTTTGCTTTCAAGTTTCAAAGCTATGGTTTTGGGTAACCACAGCAAATGTCTCTTCCAGTCTGGTAGAAGGAGGGATGTCAGCCCTTACATCTGTGCTATGAGTGTGCACAGGTTCATGAGACTCGATTTCCTGCTCAGCAGCAGCTAGTTCACACCACTCCCAGAGTAACTGTAGAGTGGAGACACCATTGCTTGCTCAATTTCTTATCTGTTCTTCAAGCTACCTAAGCTGCATTGGTGAAGAATGAGTCTTTAACCCATCTTCTCCAAACAAAGCCAAAAAGACTTTATTTTTGCTCTTATCTAGACACATCATGCTAGGTAAATATCATTTGCCTTACGTGGACAAAGGCTCTTTTCACTTTCTACCACAGTGGTAGAGATCTGGTTGACACTGACTGGAGGAGAGTTGCAAACTTCAGGTTTTTCAGCAGCTTGGTGTTTGCTTCGAGTTCTCTGAGGTCTGCCCTGATATCTTTGTCCTTCACACCCTTCCCAGACATTGCCCCAATAATGCACTGAGAAGGTATTTGAAGACCCAAACTCTAGGCTTTTGTTTATGCGATTAAAAAGAGAAAACTCGCATCAAAATATTCAATATTAACCTTTGTGCAGCTGGGCAACCAGAAGAACCAAGGACCAGGTTAAATCTTCTTTTTTATTTTCTCTCCAGATTAGTGTCGGGTTAGAAGACTGTGCCAGGACACAAAGGGAGAAGACACAGACACAGACCATGGAAAGAACAAGACTGCCTATTTCAATATCAGTGCTGGTTACTCCATTTTAACATGACTGTGAATCTGTAACACACGACTGGAATGACCTACCTGAGTGACTACAGGATCAAATCAGGCAAGTAGACTTTCTAGCAAAATATGTGATTCTTCATGAAAGGCATTAGATTCAAAATGGACACTTCTTTAACAGGCTAAAAATGTCACCAAACAGTACTCGCTGATGATGTAAAATCTGATCAGAATGTCCTTTTCCCTGCCCCTTTTTCCTGTCATCCCTTTGTATCTTGATCCTGGGTGTTCATCTTGATTATTCATTTTTGTCATTTTGTATCATCAGGCTGGCTCTTTTATTTTCTCTTTCATTGTTGACCATTATTTGACCACGGTCATTATTGACCATTAATGACCATGGTCATTATTTGACCATGAGCCAGCAGTGTGCCCTGGCTGCAAAGAAAGCGAATGGAATCCTGGGATGCATTAGGAGAGGTGTGGCCAGCAGGTCGAGGGAGGTTCTCCTTCCCCTCTGCTCTGCCCTAGTGAGGCCCCATCTGGAGTATTCTGTCCAGTTCTGGGCTCCCCAGTTCAAGAAAGATGAGGAGCTACTGGAGAGAGTCCAGTGGAGGGCTACAAGGATGGTGAGGGGACTGGAACATCTCTCCTGTGAGGAGAGGCTGAGGGAGCTGGGCTTGTTCAGCCTGAAGAAGAGAAGGCTGCAAAGGGACCTAATATATAGTTATAAATATCTCAAGGGTGGGTGTCAGGAGGATGGGGCCAAACTCTTTTCAGTAGTGCCCAGCAACAGGACAAGGGGCAATGGGCACAAACTGAAGCACAGGAAGTTCCATCTGAACATGAGGAAGAACTTATTCCCTCTGAGTGTGGTGGAGCACTGGAACAGGTTGCCCACGGAGGTTGTGAAGTCTATTTCTCTGGAGATATTCAAGACCCGCCTGGACAAGGTCCTGTGCAGACTGCTGTAGGTGACCCTGCTTTGGCAGGAGGGTTAGACTAGATGACCCACAGAGGTCCCTTCCAACCCCTACCATTCTGTGATTCTGTGATTATTTACATGAATAGCTCTGTCAGTTGCTGTGGATGTCGAATAGCATATACTACAGCCTATTGCAAGGACAGAAAATAACCCTAAAATTTAAGCAGATGTCTGAGAGACACATTGTTTTTATTGGTAGCTTGAAATAATGCTATTTGCCTCAGTTTTTCTTCTTTCTTATTATATATGAATCTACAAAAATAAGCAATACAACTTTCAGGTCGTATGGAAGATAGATCGAGCCCTTCAGTTAAAAAACACTGCATGCACTCAGACATTTTTTAAGTTTCTTGTGATTCAGCTATGCTGTTCAAAAGCTTGTTTTCAGTTCAGTCCAGCCATGACACAGGACCTGGTTTTACCCTGCACTGCATTCTCCATAGGTTGCAGGAAATGTTAAACCTCAGATAGTCCACATATGTGTTTGACTCTTCATTTTGTGTGTTTAGTAGTTGTTACTGTCTCATCCCCTAGAGTTGCAGAAATAATTCTGTTGGACTAGACATCCTCTCAAACCCATGGCTGCGCTTTAAATTTAGAGCACTGCCCTGTTAGATGTTAAAGGCAGGATTACGCAAAGTTCTGAAGGATTGTTCTTATTGCTTTTGATTGAGACACTCTTTTGTTATTCTTTTATATTAAAAATTGCCAAACTATTCTTCTTTCCTGTTTTTGGCCCATGAATCACAGAACCAATGACTTGTAGCGTTAAGCAGCCACCCATGAACATGTTTTCTGAGTGTGCTAATTTGAGCTGCAAATTGCACCAAACTATTCCTCTGTATTTACAATATTCCTCTGTATTTTAAAACAATAAATCTGGAGGAAAACAAAGAAGACTTGCTTTACTGACTGTGTAGGTAAGTAAAGATGAGATAGAAAATATTTTACCAAGTGAAAGGAAGCTGCATCATCTGACTTATTTAAGCCTATTTCAGAGATAAAGCTAAATACATATTGTTGGAAAAAAGGCTTTCATCAGAGCTAGAGTCTGTATAACAAAGTGTGCGGTTAACTTGTAAGCCTTCATACACAGGTACAGTGTGATTTTGACTTATTTATTTATTTAGAGCTTCTAGATGTCTTTATAACAAATAATGAGAATAATAATCTTGGTCATGCCCTATTGAACCTAATGGTACAGATCCCATTATTTTTAACAGCAAAAAATCAGGCTTTCTACTATTTCCATTGCAAAAGTATAAAGAAATGCATAACTACTCAACAGAGTACACATATATAAAAATACTTTTAGGAAAAACTTGGAGTATGATATTTCAAAATCAATACTTACCACTTCATAATTTGTGTATTATTCAAGTTTATCTAATTTCAGATGAGTTCATGTTTTACATCTACTTCTGTTCCTTAATAGAAATAGTTGTATTTTCTCCTTTGATGATGGATCCAATATAAACATGTTTGTTCCAAAAAAAAGAACAAAATTTCTATACTGTCTTAGAAGTCAGTATTTTCTTCTAGTCTCAAAAAATGTGATCATCAACGTTCATTTGATTTGTTCTGAATAAATTATTCAGATCTTATTTACCATATTATTAAATTTTAATTGTTCCATTGCATTTTCTCAAATGTAAACAAACCTGTGCAAGAACAAAACACTGCTTAATTATGGCAGCTTCAACTGCTCAACAAAAGAGACATTTCAGAGAGGTATTTTTAGATTGTCTAATTCTTCCCTAAAGGCAGACCCAGCTTTCTCAAAGATATTGCTTACCCGTTTTTTTAAGATATTGCTTACCCGTTTTTTTAAATACGCACAAAGGTAAATTTTCTAAAGAGCATCTTACAAAAGAGAGAATTTAAACTTTTGAATATTTTTTTCAGTGAGATAATTGCAAATTAGCATATTCTGCCTTTATTATGCACTGCCCAGAAACCTGCATCAAAAGTGATGAGGGATCAGTGTGACTCTGTAAAAAAGAAAGAACACAAAAACCCCCGAATGCTGGAACAGGCTGGCTTGCACTGGCTGGTTCTCCACTGTCTGGTGGTACAAAATTATGGCTTGCAAACCTCACTACTTCTTTACAGCGACTGCTGTGGGATACCCAGCAATGTGGAGTAGATATGATCACCAGGCTAGCAGAGGAACAGAAAATAGCTGTGTTTTGGCTCTGACAGCCACTGAACATGTGCAGACTTCATGTGCTCCCCTGATATTAAAACTGAAGTCAAGGCACAGTAAGCACTGGTTAGAAGACAGAAACCATGTCCAACGTACTAAATCCATTCCCATGCTGGAACAAAGCACAGTCCCCACTGAAGTTACACTCACAGGGCTTACTGGAAGGCAAACCCTTACACAGGTAGCCCACTTCCAGAAAATCAAGCCTGCATTTCACCTTAACTCACATAACACTTAGTTGTGTGCTTCACCAGGGGATTCAGACAAGAAAGATGGTTCATGCAAGTGGTTTTGCAACCCTGTAAGACGAAGCAATGACCATTTATTTATTTTTGCATTGCTTCCAGTAATAAAACTGTCATGACTGGAGAGTGAAAGCTGGTCCCAGCTATACCTCTGTGAACGAAACCTCTGCCTGCCCCAGTGGAGTCAATCACATTAATGTGGCACTCTTCGATGGTGGCATGTGAGGCAGCAGAAGTCTGGGTTTGGCTTAGGTGTGTAATTACAAAATATGTTTTGACGGGCAAGTCCTCTGAAAGCATTAAAAACAACATTGAGACCACAGTGGGACTCATTAGTGAATGACAGACCTAAGTCAAGGTGTTCAAATTGTTCCTGGACTAGCTTGGGCCACAGAACTGTCACACAGTTGTCAGTCTTCAGTTCTTGCTGACATGCCTGTAGAAGTCCTACTTGCGTGGACTACCAATAACTTAGGACCCTGGCGTGTCGACAGGTCAGCCGGAATTTTTTGATTCAAATGTTGAGGAACATGGGGAAAATAGGTGAATACTTCAGAGACAGAGCAGGAGGATAGTTATATATGGAGAAAATGAACAACATGCTACTGAAACAGGGACTCCAATCCTTACAGCATTTTTCTTTGCTTAGTGTGTTATATTCTTATTTCATATGCCTCAAATTATGAACGATGGAGCAAATTTTTGTTCATGTTTAGCAAAGATTATAGAAGGAAGAAAAAAGCCAAATATGCTGTCAGCAAAATCCAGCTGTAATCTTGCAATCACAGCTTCTCAGAAATAGTCTCTTGCACTATCAGAAAATACATGTGTGGTCTGATCATAACCAGAATGTTTGTCCAGAATTTCTCCGCTGTTCTCATCTATGGTTAATGTTTATGACTGTTTTTGCACAGCTTTGGGGGCCCTCTGTCCTATCAAGTATGCCTTTTTCACGGTGGAAAGATGAAGGACTCTAGCTGCAACCAAGTGGTCTGGAATTCCACTTTGTAAATGGTGAGGATTGCATTTCTGATACACAAAATAGACCTGATGTTAGGCAAAAATTTGTATTCCCTATATTTGTTGAAGAAATAGCAGATGACTAACAGAGCTGCAGATAGTTGTCTGCTGAACATTCATACCTCAGTGAATAGGTGTCTGCAATTTTGTGTAGTTCTGATCTCCTGCCTCTGTAACTCCCCTGTTTGTGTCAGCATCAAACAATAGGTCTGGCGAAAAAAAATAATGTTCTTCAGTGCTGGATCCTCAGGTGCAAGATAAGAGGAAAGTAGTACAAGGCTCTAAGTGAGAGGTAAAGGATGCAAAGTATTTAGCAGAAAAGATTTAACAAGAGCCACTGAGAGCATGCAGGATGTGATGCCCTGCAGAGCTGCCGGAGCCTGCAAGTGAGTCCAGAAAGCAGATTTCTGCCTCCTCGTGATCTGCTCCATTCTCTGTATGTACAAATTAAAGTAGAAAGATCACTAATCAAAAGAGGAATGTCTACTCCTATTGTGTGGGATCAGCCTCTCATCACAGAGTAACATTTCTTCTTTTCTGGATTACCAAGAATACACAAGAAATGAAAGGAAACAGTAGGATTAAACCTTCCTACAATAATTTTGAGGGGCTCATACTAGTTTGTCATTTTTTCTTTGGCCATCTAAGGCCCAGGGGAAGTAGGGTGAGGAACTCAGAAAGCAGAGTGACCTATGACCATCAGTGGTGTCACTCCCTAAGAAAAAGGATTCAGGAATGTCCCTGTGACCCCAAGGACATTGTGTGATTCTGTGCTGATGTGCTTAAGTCCCAGCTCCTTAAGGTGTCAATATAACTGTGCAAACAGTTCAAACACTGGGAAAAAAAAATCTGCTTTTGCTGGGCAGTGTATCAGGGCTAAACAAGAGGTCTGCACTGTCATTTGAACTTTGAAGTTTCCATAAGGTTTTGGGCAATGCAGACTTTTAATGGCAACTTCACAGCTAATAAATGACTTACAAGCAGAGCTGCCATGTCGGTTGAAAGAGATGAAGACCTCCACTTTTTTTACAACTCTAATTATAATATTTGCAGTACCTTCAAACCTAGGTAAGAAATACTCATTTCAGCCCCACTGCCAGGCTGCGATAATCTAAATAGCTGCTTTCTGTCTCTTGTATTTGCAAATCCAAATATACTCCACAAGCCCATGGGGTTTGAATTGCATCTGGAAAGGAACTCGAACCTGACCTCAGATCTTAACCCTTCTGCAATTTTATTGTGGAGTCAGGAATTTGTGTTTGGACAATTCCAAATACAAATGACCTTTCCCTGAATCTCTTTTCTCAGCCATTTAAATAAGAACGGGTCTAAAATTCAAGTAATAAAAAAAACTGTGTGACTGCTGCATTTCTGAGGCTTGGTCACTCAACGAAATCAAAAGTTAAGAAGAGAGAAGAGCTTAAAGAACATTCTTTTCCATGTATATTTCCCCCTAATAATTTGCGCTTCTTTTTCAGTAAAGGTCATATATTTAATTTTCGATTCAAGTTGCATGCTCTATTTTCTTGCCATAATATCTATAATTAAAATTTTTGTGTACCTTTCTTTTCTCAGTATAGGTCTTTTTAAAGAAATTTGGGAATCTCTAGAAAAAATATTCCTAAATAACTTCTTATTTAATCAAGCTTGAGGCGAATTTGAAAATACTTCTTCCTTCCGAACTCCTATTTTCAAAGAAATCTCTCATTTTTAAAAATATGCCCCAGAGCTGGCCACATGCACCTGCCAGACTGATATTTTTATTTTAAAGCACGCAATTTAAATCCCATGTGCTCTATAACACTGACCTCAGATCATAATTTATGTTGCTAATAACTAGCTCCTGTAAAAAAAAAGTAAAAAAACATACAAGGTGAGGCTGAAGGAAAGGTTTGCTTGTCAGATGCCATGGCAGTGAGTGGAGTTTGACAGCAGGGAGCACGAGGTGAAGAGAAAAGAGCCAGCTGTTATTATGTGTTATGTTCCTCCGTGAAAGGAGGAAGACAGAGCAGCCCCTGCAGTTCCAGCTATTTCCCCTCCATCCAGGGTGCTTCTCCTTGAACTGTGACACTGAGCTGAGAAGTAATGACATTATTTTGCAGACTGGAAGTTCAACAGGCCAGGGACTCCAGCACTCGGCACAATGGAGGCTTGATAGAGACTGTGGCCTCGGGACAATGCAAAAAACCATAGAAATAACTCTTCATACACAGGAAAGCCTAGATGGAAAGTTTAATTGTTGTGACAGCACCAACATCCGCTCTGGTAAAAGCCTACTTAAATTCCAGCACCGCATTAGCAATCTGGGATGATTCTTCTCGGATGCTGGCATATAAACTATGTTTTACATATCCTAAAAAACCCTTGCTGTCAAGTATATCAGCTTTGCTACTATTCAACATTTTTATTCTAAACCCACATTTTTAAGTGCAGCTGGGGCTAAGTGACCAGCAAATCTGATTACCGCGAGTGTACAAAGCCTGACATCCTTTATGCACTTGATTCTTGACTCAACACAGTGGGGGCTAATGGGAGTTGTGAGGCTAATGCCCTGTGTAGCAGGTTGGGAGCACGACTCTGAAAATTATCATGGGAGGTTTTCTGTCTTCATAAGGCTGCTTTGCTGGCAATGACAGTGGTGGGTGGTGTGTAATATCAGGAAAGATCAGACCATGGCACAGGCAGAAATCCTGTGATACCAATGCAGAGGTCCTTAAAGACTTCAGCTGATTGGAAGGGGACTTGAAGTCTGACTACTTTCTCAGGAAATAAATTTAATATTATCTTAAAAAATTAGACTGATTAAAATAAAATGTGACAGAGAATTACCGTAACAAAATAAGTTTCTCTTTTACTCATCACTAAAAGGATGGTTGTGGGGGTAAAACAAAATAATGGGAGCTAGAAGATTTATTCTCTGTACTTTCCACAGATTCTCTTAACAATCATAAGGATAGCCACATTTCTTCCCTCCCACCCTACTGCAGGATCCAGTCAAAATATAAATCCTTCAGGGAAGGGGTGATCCCTTGTTATGTGTCTGGTTGTAGCGAGGTGGGTGTCGGTCTCTTCTCCCAAGTAACAGGCAATAGGACAAGGAGAAATGGGCTCAAGTTGAGCCAGGAGAGGTTTAGATTGGGTATTAGGAAAAATTTCTTTACTGCTTTCCAGGGAAGTGGATGCGTCACCATCCCTGAAGGTATTTAAAAGATGTACAGATGCAGAGCTTAGGGACATGATTTAGTGGTGGAATTGGCAGTGTTAGGTTAGCGGCTGGACTTGATGATCTTCAAGGTCTCCTTCAACCTAAATGATTCTATGATTCTATGGTACTCTGGCACCCTGGCCCGCGAATATATGCTGGTATTTTTAATAGCTCCACTGTGAGATTTGTTGTAAGAATGGCTTGGTGAGAATATAATGCTTGCACTGTGTGGGAGGTCAGACTAGATAATTTTAATAGGCCCTCCTGAACATGAAATATATTATCAAACAAAAACACAGTGATACAGGCAGCAATTATTTTCATAATCAGAACTGGTGATTGTGTGGACAGTGCTGAGCATTAATAAACGGGAGCTGGAGAATGACAGCAGGCTTCTGTAACACTAAGAAGAACAAATATTTCTGTAAACAGAGTTAGTATTGCTAACACTTCATATTCACGTAGCGTTTCTCAGAGATGGCACCTGCATTTTGCAGAACGAGCAAGCATGGGATGGAGGTGAAGTTGTTGCCCAAGACCATGCAGCAAAGTGCTGGGTAAAGGCTGCTGGACCAACTTAGCCAGCCTGTCTTCCCCCCTCAGACCTCGTATACATCTGGAAGTGCCAATATATGCAGTGCTGATGGGGTACCCCTCTCCTGACCCGAGCTGTTCCTACTCGCTTGATCCTTTGTGACACCCTGGGTACGTTCTGACAGTCACTTTCCCTCCCATCAGTGCAGACTGACAGCAACTCCCTGCAGGTCCTGCCGACCTCATTTCAGGTGTGGGGTCTTCTTCGGGCAGGTTGGACAGAACCAGACATGTGATGACCTCTACCTGTAGCTCCACCTTGTCTCTGAATGCACCCCTTTGGCAAACCCTCTCTCAGAAATTAGCAATGCTGGTGCACACTTCGGGGTGAGAGGGTGTGATTGTGCATGTCTGCGTGTGAAGAGATAGAAGAATGACTCAAAAATACTTTTTTATTTCCCTTATTGTTTTCTTGCTTATTCTTCCCTAACCTTCATTGAGTTTAGACTGACTTCTTTTGCTTGGAAATCTTTCTGCTTCTTTGATTTCTGATTATTATTTTTTGCCTTTCATTGCACTCCTCCTCACGGGGTAGATTTTCAGTTACTCTCACTGGCTACTTGAGACGAATTTGCAGACACTACCTATAGTGTCTGTAAGGCCAGGAGCCAAGATCCCAGCACATGTAAATAAGGAGCTGTACCAATTTAATCAGCAGATTATCTGCTATGACACTAAATATCTTCTTCCTCCTGTCCCTGATACAGGATGCTCTATCTACCACACGCAATAACAATAAAATGCTGCTAAGATTAAAGGCCCGTTCTAGTAACCTTTTACAGTCTGATTTACTAATTGGGCCATGGGACTCACAAAGCAGTGTGATTCTACCTCAACTACTAATTATCTGGCACTCAAATCCCAAATTAAAGACCTTCTGCAGATGACTGGAGTCTTAGGGGGAAGTGATTCTCTCCCATCATTTTAAGGAGACAGACTCTTTCATATACTGTATGTACAAAAATGTGAAGAAGATGACAGGAGCAATTTTGCTTCCTCGCTATTAACATTCATGACACCCGTGCTATCTGGGGGAAAAAAAATAAAAAGAAAAAAGAATTATGTTACAATAGCGATGTTTTGGCAGTCTGTGAACAACTGCATTTATAAAGGACTATTAATAGATTAAGATCGTGTCTACTGTACTCCCAACAGTTACCTAAGGATCTTGAAGTGTACTCGTAATAATAGCAATGCTCAGTACTTATAGAGTTTTACATCTCCAAAGTACTGTACAAACATTAACTAATTGATCATCAGCGCCACAGTCATCTGTCAACATTAATCAGAAATACCTTTTGAAAAAAGACCAACCCTGTATTTAATTTGTTCAGGTGTCAGATCTATTCTGCAGAGGGCCTTACACTCCAGAGGTTTAGTGCCTTCGCACTGCAAAATTATGCATAACAAGAAACACCTGTCATGGATGCTTTATTTGCTTATTTTGACCTCATGGGAAGAACTATTACAAAGTGGAAAACTTCCTCGGTAGAGGTTTTTCTGTTGCATATGAAGCTACTATTTAGGGTTGGACTAGATGACTCGCAGAGGTCCCTTCCAACCCCTACCATTCTGTGATTCTGTAATTAATATAAATCTATAGTAAAGCTAATATTGACAGAAATTTATGTAGTCTGGTTTTTGGTAATTCTTGCTTAGTAGATGAATATCCTTCAGCTGTATCCGTAGACGACTGCACTGTAGAAAGAGAGCAAAATTCTTCACTACTTGGTGCCTTTACACTTGCAAAAGTGGTTCCCTTTGATTATGAATGTGAAGTGGAACTGGAAATAGGAAATATAATTTTCTTCTTTTTTTTTTCTTTTCGTTTTAATGGATCATGATGTCATTTCACTGAGATACCAAAGGGATACAATTCTCAGTTTGCCTTCTATGGTTTCTAACACTTAAGAGGTTATGGAGGTGCCTTTTTAACACAAGACCAAGCTGTTGCATCTGTTTCCCCATACAAAAGCTGATGGAAAAGGCTGCCACAGGAACCATCTACAGTCGCTGAAATAGGTCAGACATCCTAAATAACATGGGAAACAAGCTATGAAGCAGGATCTATTAATATATATATATGTATTAATATGTATACACACATGGCCACAAGCAGAGATATTTATCCATCTTCTACATCCCAAGCTCCACTGAAAGAATAATACTAACAAACAGAATGTCAAGCTCTCCAGAGAATTTTAGTTGCTTGTGTCCCCTTAAATAAACATAGATATATATACATACAAGTTTTTAAGTATGTAATCATATAGTACCTTTCTGAATGACCTGGTCTCACTTGGTCCAGAAATACAATGATACTGTATGTTGTTTCTTCTTTCTTATGTGGTGTGTGGCATTTTTTTTCCTGAACACTATCTAACCAAACTTTTCTGTTCATTTCCATATGGGATTTTCTGTCACTGTAAGTGCTTCAAAAATATGAATGAACTCCAGCTGTATTCCAGTGTAGAGAAAAGGGTGAGAAAAGAATAAGACTATGTAAGGTTTCTTGTGCATTCAGCTATTACGTGGATGAATTTTGTAATCTTATTATAATTAAATTTTAGGGAGGATTTTCAGACTTTGTTTACTAGATTTTCAAGAATGAAAATAATAAAAACCAAAATCTCATTCCTTGGCATACTATTGAAATCTACATGATTCATTGGTAGTATAGGAACCTTTAGTTAGATTTCACAGACTCCTGTCGCTAAAATAAAAGATCACTGCATTAGCAGAGAAGGTCCTCTTCATGAGTGGCTGGTGCACATTTTGCAAGCCCCCTAAGGCTCTCTGCTGCAAATGTGGCTTGCAGAGTTCCCACTGCTGGAGTCTCTGCAGGATGTGAAAAGGAAGGAGCAACATGCTAGTAAACCAACTGCTTGTGGTTGTGCAGACTATCAGCGTGGGCTGATAGTACCAAGCACTCACTGCTTACCCATTCAGACACCACCACTAGTATGAGAGGGTTGGCTGGATGACCAAAAATATCAGCATTTCTGAACTGCTGTTTGTGTTTCCCTATATATTATGGTTCTGCCAACACAAGGATCTTGTTCCAGTCTTTCCTAGTCCTGCTCCCCGACTCCTTGCCTGGAGAGTCTCTTTCCTCTCTCCTATTCTCAGCTGCCCAATTTCCTCTTTTCTCATTCAGTTTCAATACCTTATCTCGAATCCTCTTTTTTCCCCTCAGTAACTCCAGATCTGCTTTCACACACTGCTCATTGGTCCTAATCCCATCCAACAGATTTTGTTCCCAGTCCATCTTGTTCCCCCTTGTTTGTTGTCTGCCCTCAGTTTCCTCACCAATGCCTGGTCCCACAGTGTTGTTGTACCTTTGTCCTGGGTCTCCTGTCCCTGTGATGCACATGAAGTACTAGACTCCCTTACCTCCCTGTATCCACTCTTAATCTATACTGTCAGTCTCTCATTTCCAGGGCCACAGCACTTTCTTTCTGCTTTAATTCTCTAAAATGTCCTCTTTCCAGTCTGATTTTGAATCAAATAGATACCTCTTCCTTACAGCTTGGCTATCAGTAGAGGGAGAGAAAGATAAGTTTTTCACTTGACTGCAGAGCCTGGATCACAGCAGGCTAGGAAAAGATGAACGCTTCCTTAGAAAACGATCTAGTTTACCCCTTAAAGGCTGTGGAAATTCAGAGTACACTTGCTCTGTGTTATGAGCACTATGAAGAACTCCTCAGGTTGACTCTAAAAATGAAAGCAGCACAACAGTATCGGCAAGGTGATGATGTGGAGGGTTACCACCTTCAGCCCCCACATTGTCTCATTACAAATAAGCTTTCCAGCACTCATTTTCTCCCTGCTTAACTCAGCACTGGCTTAGTTTTCCCCAACATATCAATGAATCATCATGTTCAGATTTGCCCTCATCATTCACAGGAGGGTGAGCTGCAATCAAGTCACCCAGGGAATGGTGGATATCTGTGAGACACCCAAGAAAAGTGTTTTGCTCTTCACAGAGTCTCTACATGCAAGATTGTGTGAGAACGTGTTATGACCAAGTCTTGTTATGTACTGAGATACTGATCCCACAAAGCAAGAAAGGGTGCCCAAAAGCTTGGAGTCAGTAAGAATTATTAGGCATCTCATGCATGTGTCTCTTGCTGACCATGTAGCCAAATAATCAGTGATACTCAGATAGGCCTCCAAGAGCTGAGCCTCTCCTGTGGAGCACATTCAAACCTCCCAAGTCTGCAGAAATCTCAGGGGAAAGTCAAATTCCTGACAGTTGTGTGAATCCCAGCTTCAAATAATACAAGAAGATTTTTCTCCTAATCCCAGATGGAGCCTGAGAGAGAAAATGAAATGAAAAACTTTCTATTGGAGAGTAGAAGTGGCTGTAAGTCTTAAACACACTTGGGAAGGCTATTTTTTATTTAAATATGTGTTATGTCAGTCTATTGGGAACAGTCTACATATCACTTACAAATTCTGGTTTGATTCTGTGAACTCATTCTATGTTTCTAACTGTGCTATCATTTGGTGCATTTGTTAGATGAAATCTCACCAAGTCTGTAGCTGAAGGGGAAAACGAATACAGATCTTCTGAAGTCCAGGTCAGACCTTTTTCCATTAGACAGCCTCTCCACATGCTGCCAGTAAAAATGGATTCTTTTGCTTGATGTGATGTCAAAATACAGGTCACTTCAATGAAACAAACTCAAAACTTTATGGTTTTAGCTTTGAAATTTCTCAGCATTCATAAATGAAATGGATACTGTGAAACTATTTTGTTTACAATCCTGTAGCATGGGATAAAATATAGCTTAGTGAATTTTCACAGAGAAAATGTAACCTCTTTTCTCTTTGTTTTGACTGAGTGCGAAATGCAACACAAGCATCTTTTGATTTAATGTAATCTAATGATTTGCTGACCTCAGATTCTGGGATCAAAAAAACCCCCACCCAAAAACCTGTAGAGAAACAAGTACTTTCCTAGGAAATAGGCTTCCTGTCAGACAGATCTTTGCCTGTAGATAACTCTGGTTTTTTAGAGGAAAAATCTCTAGGACATAAATTTAAAAAATTTCTTGTTTTCTTTTCCACCTGGAATACACTTTTTTTTGTCTCTGAGTACTTAGAGTACTCACTTAGTATATTCATTTTTCCATATTTTCAACTAACGGTTCTTTCCTTCCCTCCCTCCCTCCCTCCCTCCCTCCCTTCCTTCCTTCCTTCCTTCCTTCCTTCCTTCCTTCCTTCCTTCCTTCCTTCCT
>Ga0065711_1038782_pt1 | contig 18420 bp, 7 predicted proteins | sample Hoacrofraction12_FD_59098 | JGI IMG/M metagenome (GOLD analysis project Ga0065711, IMG submission 59098) | Hoatzin crop microbial communities from Cojedes, Venezuela - Epithelial fraction 12 v2 (version 2) | ecosystem: Host-associated > Birds > Digestive system > Esophagus > Crop | place...
TCCGCATCCTCCGTCACCAGGACACCCGCCTCATTCAGCAGCGGCCCCACATTGTCCCTAGCCTTCCTTTTGCTGCTGATGTAGTTGAAGAAGCCCTTCTTGTTGTTTTTGACATCCCTTGCCAGCTTCACTTCCAGGTGGGCCTTGGCCTTCCTTGTTGCATCCCTGCACTCTCTGACCACATTCCTGTACTCTTCCCAAGTGGCCTGCCCCTCTTTCCACATTCCGTGGACCTTTCTCTTCCACTTGAGCTCTGCTAGAAGCTCCTTGTTCAACCATGCAGTCTCCTGCCTCCTTTTCTAGATTTCTTTCTCAGGGGGATGTACCAGTCCTGAGCGTGGAGGAAGTGACGTTTAAAGAGCGACCAGCACTCTTGGACCCCCCTGCCTTCGAGAGCCTTGGCCTAGGCTGAGCTGGAAACTGAAAAACTGGCATTGAAAAGATCAGAAGTTTAAAACTATTCAGTTTTATCTCTACTAAAATTAGCCAGCCTTGGTGTTTTGTGGCATTTGCTTTGAATCAGGCTGAGGAAGGCTGTAATGCTGATATACTCTTACAGAGAAAAGGCATATTCTGGAAATGCAGATGTGGGATTTGAGGTAGAAGGATGTGCTTTGTAGCACTTTTCCCCCCTCTTTTTGTTTTTTTTTTTTTCTTTTGCTTTCCTCTTACTTGAGACCATGACTGGTATAATATTGATAAAGAATTATCATCTCATATTTTGGAGTAAAGTTCACCAGGATTTCAAAATGTGGATAAATTAATGCAGCGCTCCAGGACTCAATGAAGCTTGGTCGGAGATGGTTGAAATTGGATAACTTGCATTTACAGCCGCTACATATTTAAATGCAACCTATTTCACAGTGTTTTCAAAACAAGCATACCTAAGGACGTGTCAGAAAATAATGAGGTTCTGTTGAGTCAGGCACAAGAAGTAGTCTTGCATTCCTGTGGCTCAGGCTTCTGTGCTGAATTCTCCCTGGTATCACATCTTATTGGGAAACTGACTTTAGGGGGGCAGCTAATTGAAGAACAGATAGAAAACAAATTCATAAAACTGTAGATTGAAACAGCTTATGTTTTAAATACTATGATATACCTGCACAGAAAAAGCTGCCATATTACTCAAGTGTATATGAAGTGAGTAGTTGGGATAGAAGTAACATATATCCTGCAATCAAGAGAGAGAGAAGCGTCTAGGAGGAATATATGGAAACAAACATTTTCAACTAACATTCTTATTAGTTGTACATGAGTGGGGCTCATGCTGAACAAGGTTTGTTTGCACATTCAACCTATGTGAACATCACAGAGAAAACTAATTTCTTCTGAATGTCCTTCTATAATAGATTCAGTGTCGTGCAGTTTGTGGTCCTAGTCTCAGGTCACTCTAACAAAGTCACATCTGTATGCTTGCATGAAGCTTCGTTAGCTTTGAGTTGCAAAGCTGTACCATGACTGAAAAGATTTAGGCATATTATTTTATCCTCCAAACTGTGGGCTATACTATAATAATTTATTCTTTCTGATGGCTGCTCATTCAGCAGAAAAGTTAAGTACCTGTTTAACTGCTAATGTGAAGCAGATACCTTGTTGCTTGTGAAACAGAAAGACAGATGTGAAACTGGGCATAAAAAGGTCTGTAGGAGATGTCCGTTTGTCCTCATCATTTGGAAGAAAAATCTCATCTTTACAACAGATTACATGGCTCTGTCTGGAAGATTTAAAAAAAATTCTCACCTTCCTGTGGAAAACAGGATAATTATCATTCTAGAGAATCCTCAGTTTTGCTGTGAGCTTTTTATCAGAATGTCCACAGGGTTTAACTTTTCATAACTTTTCCCTGTCATTAATAGTTCTTTGCGAAAATTTGGCCAAAGGTGGAAGTGGTTGTGATTGTGTTGCCATTATTATCTGATTGTTCTTTGAGTGACCTCAAGTATGTTTTTCCTTGGAAATTAAAAAGAAGAGGACAATTACAATGCTCAACTTCCACTTTCTCACGAAATGGTTTCCCAACACAGATCCTTAAGTGAATATTGTTGTAGGTTGATGGGGAGAAAGAATGATTCCAAGTATCTTATCTGGAAATAAGAAGTTGAAAGGCAGTATGTAAGGAGAAGGGGAGCAAGACGCATATTTGATGAAAATAAACAGGAACAGCTTGTACAACAAACTCTGGGAGGAGATTCTCTGTACTAGGAGGGAAAATAACAGGGAGGGAAGAGTTATTTAAACTAAACAAAATTTTCACAGGAACAAGTGTGTATGGGTATATACATTTGACTAAAGTTAGAAGGTAGTAAAAATCAATGAAAAGAATTTGTGTAAGACTTTCAAAGGAGAGAACAGCTGGAGGGAGAAGCTGTCTTCTTTTAAGATGGGGAAAAAAACGGTGTTTCGCAAGAATCAGCTGCTTAAGAGGGGAAAAAAAACAGAGTGGTGCTATGAAGTACCTAGGAGCTAGGGACACTCAGAGGTCGGAGACTCAAATCCATCCTCTAATGCAGAAGAAGCAAAGCCATATGTTACATTTCATAGGAGAGAGGTCACCAGCCTTTACCACTTTTTACTCTCTGAACTCCCCTAGGACCACTTGGTAGAAGAGGAATGAAAGAATTTATCTTTCTCGCAGAGGAAGATGAGGGGTTTGTTGGCACTGAAATAAATATCTCTCAATACCAAAATATGCCTCTGACAAATACCTTTTTGTTTTGTAATACTAACTGATTTTGAAATATGCAAGTTTTACCAAGACAGTAAAGATGCTGAGGTAAAAAAAGATGTTTAAAGGTCCAGTATCTTAATGGGAAACTCAAAGTGAATAAATGAATAGCCTATTTTAAAGAACAGGAAATAAATTTAAAATTTACTAGCATAAAGCTAAAAAAGCTTAGAAAAGTTTAGCTGAGTGTGGATATAGCCACACTGAACTTACGACTGCAGAAACTTGTGAGATAAAATTTTCCAAATAGAAAAAAAGACATATGTATAATCACTTGAAGGTTGGAGCTATTTCGGTGGAATGTTTTTTATTTGGTCTATTTGTGTCAGGGAGGTATTTGGAGAGAGGCAGAAGCAAGCCAGAGCACAGAGGGGAAAAACTAAAGATGCCAAAACTTGCTATGACTACAAAAACACAAGCCTGGAGTGAGTTTGTGACAGAGTACCGACTAAAAGTGCCCGTAGCTGTGAGACACAAAACCATCTCTATTTCTTTATACCTGAAGCGCTTAGTAAAAATACCAGGTTTATTCCAAAGATCCTGAATTCAGTTATGTTGACAGAATCCAAACTAGTTATTCAAGTAAAAAAGGATAATACTGGATTAGGTGATGGAAAATTTGTTTATTTATTCAAATCTATTTTTTTAAAAAAAGTTAGCATGTTCCCAGCTTAGTTAGATATTGGTGAATTTTTTAGGGTGCGTTTCTTTCAAGAAAGCACTCTGGGATGTGGTACCACCAGAGTTCTGAATATCGCTTTCTTCCCACAGGCTTCCCCTCAGGTGCCCTCAAGGAAGGAGCAACCTTCCCCATTTTCCAGGTTACCTTGACTCAGAGTGTGTAGGCCGGGCGAAAGAAAATGAAAGCAGCTTTTCTACCTGCTGCCCAGATATAACTTTGTAAAGGATCAAAACCAGGTAGACTTGTAGTAACTGCGAATAAACAAATAGAACAATTACACAGTCTGTAACACAAAGTGTATAAGGTTGGAAAACCTCCTATCCTGAGCCTTACAGCTGGGTAAACAGAGACATAAAATAGCTGAGTCATTTGGTCAGGGTCTGTTCTGTGGTTGTGAAGTATCAGTGCTCTGGGAGAAGTCACTTTTGCAGAGAGATCTGTGTGTGACATTTGAAAGTAATAATTTCTTTTTAAAATGCATGAAAATATTTCCAACAAACATGTTTTGTCCCTTTCTTTCCATTGAAACCTGTTATTCTTCCTTTTTTCTCCTTTTGATGGCAAATCAGAATTTAGGCTTGCATTATAATCATGACATGCGGAAACTGTAAATCCAGAAGGAAAAACCTTCTTCTGTTCTGAATAATTAGAAGATCATAAAATTCCCGAAGGTTGTTTTTTTACTTTGGCTTTCATATCTGGGAAGAAAAGGATTTTTATGCTTTCTACACTCTAGTGACACAACATTCTCGTGAGGACATTCTTTGCTACCACCACTTTTCTTCAGAAGACATACATTATATTAGTGGCAGTTGATTCCAGTTTATCAGAAACTGTATCTGCTACTTAATCACTGACTTCAGTGTTAGAAGACTGGGTTCTTGGAGTGCCCATCCCTGACTCCACCTGTGTAGGACACTTTGATCCTGCTGCATAATTTTCAGTAATATTTGCTAAAAATGATGGATTGGACTTGTAAAGGAAGTAAGGCAGGCTTTGATGTAAACTTCCCATTATTTACAAGGAAATCCTGCACTGGTATTGGCTATTTTCTACTTTAAAATTTATTTTAAGAAAACTGACAATTGGCAGTGCTTTCATGTGCTAAACAACAGTCTGGCAAAAAGCTTAAAGCTTAAATTATTTCCATTAGAAAGCAGGTGTTAGTGGAAAACTAACACTGGCATAGTAAACAGTGCTATTGAAAATACTGGTAATACCAGTTTTAACAATGGATAAAAATAAACTGGGCTGGATCCAGGTGTAGATTATAGGTTAGACCTGTGTTAGAGGGATAACAGGGGCTGCATAGTCCCAAGATCAGGTTATCATATCACATTGGATAGAGGGCTTTTTTGGGCAGAGATTTAACTTTCTCCATGAAGAATCTATGCCTCAAATTCACTGCTGGTAAGCATTTCAGAGTTCTGAAGAGTTCATATATAAACCACTAGCTCATTAGTTAGTATCCCCTTCTAAAAAGACTCACACTTGGAGATTGATCAGGAAGCAATTTTTCCAAGAATCCGCTAACAAATTTCCTGACAGTATTTTTGGACAAGGCTTGCAGCAATCCCATTATCAATGCCACATCTGGCCACATAGTTCCTACATTTTTCTATTCTAGCTATTAATGCTTGATAGGAGACTGGTTCGTATTTGAATTTAACAACCAAGCAATGCATGCTCATTTTTCAAAACAAAAATACAGACCCTCTTCAAAAAAGTAACAGCATGTTTCCAGCACAGCTTGTGGTAAAACTGCGAAGTGGTAAGTAGGAAACACATTTAATAAGATCTGTGTATCGATAATGGACCTGAATTAACAGTGAGTTAACATCAGCCTGTTGGTCAAGGCAGTCAGAGGTGGGAGGTAAGGGAAAGAGGGACCACTTGTTCCTGCTTGCAGTATGCTTGTGGGAGTGTCTGACGTTATGGTATGTATGAACAGAAGCACATAGGTAACTGTGCTTATACTGTGCTAAAGGCTAAAGCAAAGTGTCCTGGAGTTGACATAGTAAACCTTTAACTACATTATAGTCATATAGATATGCTATGTCTACATTACAACTGTTTTAGAATGTCTAAAGGAAGTCTTAGAAAATTTTCTTCTGAAGGGGCTGCAATAGTGCATACTGGAAAACTGAAAGCTATATTTTAATAAGAAAATCTGAATTTAAAAATTTGATGCTATCAAATGAGGAGTGCAGTTGTAAGGATGGTTTTCTGACAAGAAAATTTGAGCTCTGTCACATGATACCTTTGATATTCTAGGTTTAGTTACTGTCTAGCACCTCTAAATGTCTCATTTCATCCTCTGCCTTCTCCGTTACTCACCCTATTCCATTACTGATTCGTCGTGGCGCTGCAAATAATTGTAACATCACATTCATTATTTACAAAAAGGAGGCTCACTTTTCTGCAGTTCTTGGCATTGGTTAATTCTATCCAGGAAGCTTCTGGAACAGCTATAGGGATAGATCCTTGGCAAAGTATGTCTACGGAGGAACATAATCACTTTCTAAAATGTGGATTAATTTCTTCCTATTTTTAATCATATGTTAATTTTAATTGTTTGTAGACTTTCATTGTGTTGAGTCATTCTTCAGAAAAGAGAATCTAAAATGCACCTATTCATGCAGGGTTAGAGGTGTCTCTATTCAGAGATTTAAGAACAATCAGGATAGATTGGTATTTGTACAGGGAATAAGGAACAGCATGGGCAACACCTTTGGAAATTAGTTAAAACATTTTATAGATAATTTAGTTGAATCAAGTAATGAACTGTGAAAAGTCATGTTTCTAATGCATGTCAGGAGCACTTGGGTATTTAAATGTTGTCCCAACTGAATATTCATTTATTCATATCTTCCGTTTTTAAAATACTTAAAACTGCCTTTTAACCGTGCAAGAGCACTCTACTCTTCATTTCTACTGGTAGAGGATTTGAACATATTTGAAAGACTTAACTCCTAGTCAAGTGCTATTGCAGACCCATCAGAACGGAACTACCATTTTAATGGAACTACTGTAAACTTATTGTTTTGTATTTTGTCTGTGCAATATGTCAAAATGAAAAGCAGGCTATTGATTTAATCTAATCCGTATCTAGAGACACAAAGCTGGGTTAATACAGCAATGGGAACCATGCAGAATTTTCAGACTTAATTATATAATTGTGAAAGTACAGGCACATCTAAATTTCACCCCATTTACTTCTGTGTTGTAACAGGTTTTCTTTAGACTTTTATGCAAGGATGGAATGGGAAATGTAAATAAAAAAAAGTATTCTTGGAATTGATACTTCCATTTTAATCTCAAAGGGAAACAGGTGCCATTTAGAATAGACATTTGCTGGCATCAAATAATTGTTGAACTTTTGAGGTCACATAGTTTCAAATTTTCCATTCTGACAACTCTACAAAACTCTGGAAAATTTAAAGGGGTGACAAAATTGTCATGTACTACAAAGCAAATGAATTCTAATTAGTGCTAATGGAAATCTGTGAAATTTGTGCCAATTGTTGACAAGCAGGACTGAAGTAACAATTAAACCTCTTCCATTCTGAAGTCAGGGCTAAACAAAGACACATACACTAGGTTATGTAGTTATCTTTGCCACAAGTCTCCCTTGTGTTACAACATTCTGTTTTAGAAGTTATGCATAAAAGATTTAGAATTACAGAATTACCCTTTTGCTTCTGTTGAGAGCTTAGCACACTAGAAGGTGAAGCCAGCTCTTCAGCAGCTCTAATGCACGAAATTCTTAAAATAATAATATGATAGTGCAATGTCTGCAGGTTGCAGAGTGTTAAGGCCTTTTCAGTCCTAAAATCCATTATGAGGAAGGCAGGGATTCCACTGGTTAAATAAAACCAGAGTACAGACTGAAGTAAGATATTTTTCTCATCTGCAACAGTCTTTAAAGAGGACTGAAAATTATCATTGCTTTGACAAACCTTGTTGATTTTCCCCCACTGAAACTGGGATGAACATTGCTGATTTTGTTGCAGAATCACAACTTTAGCTGAAATGACACTTTATCTTGCCAAAGCATATTTGCTCGTGTAGTGCACCTGCTTCATCACTGATGTCAGCTGAGCCCTGGAATGGGTGATTTCTGGATAAACACTGCTGTAAAACCAGCTACCATACTGTGAAAGTTGTGGGCAACTGCTCTGTTTCGATCAGGAAAGAAAAGGGAAAGAAAACAGCGGGTTTGAGCTAGTGAGACTGTTAGTGCATCATTGACCGGCATTATGGGGGAGCTGTTAACCGCCCAAGACACCAGTATTAACGTGTTTTAACTGCTGAAGTGGCCCACAGGAAGTTAAAGTCTTCTCTGCAGTCTCACGCACCTCACGTGTGCATCTGACAGCTCCCTGTGAAAGCATCTGGGGCCTGACCTAGTTTGTGGGGTTCAGCTAGAAGAATTGTGTGGTGTGAAAGGCCTTGTAGCTCTCTGTCTGTATGCATGCTAGGTAGGTCCCCAAACATGTGAGCTAGCTAGCAGGAACTTGATGACCCTTCTGAGAGGTTCTAGCAGAAAACTGCACACAGCAAAAGGCAGGGGCTTTACTCCAAAGACTGCCTCTTTCTACTGTCTTTGGCAAATTCTCAACAATAAAAATTAAGAATACAGTCATTTAAACTCAGTGAAATGTCTTTCACATGTTAATAACTAGTGAAGCAATAATCCATACTTACAGAAGTTCCACTGATAATCAAATTATTAACAGATTTATGCTTGAATATATTAAAAAACAAATTATAAAGCATTTAATTTTGTTTTAAAGTATCAAATACTTTCTCCTTTTTTCTGTCCTTTGCCTTTCCATTCACACTGCTTCTCGATTACTTTTCCTTGTCTAATTACATTCTGTGATTCTGTGATTCTTAATTCCTTGCCCGTGTAGAAGTGTCACTGAGTGCTGACAAGCATTGGGAACATAAAGCCAAGGTAGGGATTCCAGCCTGCTCACCTATCTGTAGCAGTCCACATTCAGGCATCAGCTCAAGAAGACTCTTCTAAGCATCTTAATATGCGAATTAGGCTCCCTTTGATTTGCATCTAATTATTAACATTTATCAAGTGTATGTTACTACGCTTCGTCCTGCTGTATCACCTCCTGCCACAAGCTTTGCCTGCGCTTCTACCCTGCCTTCCCAATGGCTGCCCCTGTTCAAACTGCCCGCCAACAGCCGCCCCCGTTCACAGGCCCCAGGCCGCGGCGCTCCCTCAGGGGCAGCTCTCATGGCGGCAGGTCAGCCAGCGTCTGCACGGCAAACCAGACACGAACGCAGCCCTGACTAAATCTAGTCCTGACTAAATCTAGTGCTAAGTGAGCATGTGGTAGGGAGACAGCAGAGCATCATTTGACACACCAGCTCAGGCCCGGCCTTCCTCTGTGGTCTGCAGGTGCTGCTAATTATGCTTCTGAGAGCCACAAACGGCTGCTCACCAACCAAGAAATAACCGCCTTTTCTTTGTTCTTAAAGAGGAGTTTAATCAAGTTATTCTTAAGGCGTGTGGCAAACTGTTCTTTAAACTTGCCTGGTTTCATACTATTTGTTACCACCGTGTTATCACCTAGGTGGCACTATGTTCCTTAAGCAGAAGGATGTTACTGATAATTCTGGATTTGAGGAATGAAAGATATTTGACAGTTTTTCTTTTTTTCCTGGAGATGAACAAGGTATACAAAAATTTATTCAGAATTTGGGATGTTCAAATACTGCCATAAATAAGCAAGTCTGCAGAATATTCTTAAGTTTGGGTCATCAGGAAGATACCCATAGTCCAGTTAACAGTGTTATTTATGAAAATACTTGATATAATTCAGTCAAAAACATTATAAGTAGCAAAACTTGGCACTTTATTTATTTATTTGACATTAGTTGCTAACAACTAATAACAGAGGGATAGATTGCTTCTCTTTAATTACTGACCAGACCAAGGTTAAAGTTCCCTCACCATTACATGTTCTGCATGGTCTTCTGCGGAAGCATCCTCCTGAAATACTGTCCATCCAAATCCTGTCCAGCTCCATGGACTGTTAAGGCATTGCTGGCTGGCATCAGTTCAGTTGTGCAGGATCGTCTGCTAAAGACACAACCAAGGACCAACTCATTCTTCACCTCTCCTCTGCATTTGCTCTGGAGAGGAAAAGGGAGATAATTAAGCAGAAAGAACATGGAGCGATTCCTATCCATGTGCCTTTGGATCCAAAGTTACCCTGTGCAAGTTAGAGGGGAGGTTTTTACATCTTCATATGTCAAAGCACAAAGCACAGGCCCAGGCAGGATATGTACTAAACTAAAACTGAAAGTTATTCCAGCAAAGAAAATCAAACTACTAAAGTCTTTCTGTTGAACTAAAATAACATTTTTTACTAATTACTTAATGCTGTCTCTACAATGTGATAGTGCCTATAGATTTCCCTCTTAAACAGCCACTAACACTAAGAAGATAAAATGGAGGAGTGACAAGAGAGTTAACGAATAGAGATTTTACATCTCACAGACCACTGTTCAGGCTTTTAAAATAAACTGAAACTTTGCATAATTTATGATATAAGGTTAAAATAATCTATTTCAAAAATTAAACAGAGTTGAAGGGTTAGTAGAAATTTATTAGACTTGAACAGAATATGGGATCTTTGAAGAAATTTATATTAGGCTAAGTAAGGAATGTTATTGAATTAAAATTAATGAGCAGAGAAAATATACTCATTTGTACTGTTCCCAGTGATTGCAGGTAACCTGAGAAGAAAGAAAAATAAATAGGTTTCTAGAAGTTCTAGTCATTTTTGCCTAAATTCATCTTATTTTATTTCAGCCATCAAAAAAGATACAGCTCTAATCTGAGGTAGTCATCCAGGCTCACTCTCTACTCAGTGGAGAGAAATAGCTATCTCCAGAGAGCTATTCATTCCGTCTTAAGATGGATGAGACAAATTACCTTTTTTAGTGTCCATCTCTCTTCATTGACTACAGAGGAGTGTAAATGGCTAATTTAGACTAAGAATGGGATTTATTTCGCCAGTCCTTTGTTCTCCAAAATCTAGAAGTCTAGTGTAAGGACTGGGCTACAACAATTCAAGGGGTTTTTATTTTTTGTGATTCTAGAAGGCAAACCAGTGAGGATTTCGTGGTTAGCATCTCTACAGGCATCAATCCAGCATCCATCGGCGGGGTTTACCTGGTACTTACACAGCTTCCTTTGTGGCTGTTGTTCCAACCAGCGCAATGAAAGCACAGTCAAATCCCTTCCATTATAGAGGCTGACTGTGTTCTTGTCATTTTGAACCCGCATATTCTTCCGGTCTCTTGTGTAGCCTGTACCTGCCATGCCTTCTGATTTGGGCTATGGAACTGGTGACAGAAAGCACTTATTTGAAAGCAAAGAAGGTGAAGAGACCATGTGGATAAGCCATCTGCTACCGCTTGTTTCCTCCATCCCCCACAGTACAGGTGCAGGTATTTGCATATAGGCTCTCTGAGCAAACCTGCTTCCATATTTTTTGTGTGTACCAAGAAAACCAAGATTATAAATGCTAATAACCAGCACTTATTTACATTTACAAATAATTTTCTTTTCCTTTCTATGGCAGGTTTCACTTCTGGTGATAACACTTCATCTGTTAGTGCTAATTAGCTTGTGTCATGTTCTCCACAGTAATATCACTTAGGAAGCATGTTCTTTAGGGAGTTGAGTAAAATGCCAGATGTCAAAAGTTCAGACGAAGACTAGTAATCCAAAAATTGACATTCAGCCACTCTTTGATACCTTAATGTTCCTGCTTAAACATCTGATTTCTAAAGACAGACACTTAAAAAACCCAGACCTTCACCTTTAACTAAATAGGAATTTCTAAATATCAGTGCTTTAATAGCATTTAAAGAAAAATGACAGCGCAGCATGAATGGACTTTCTTAAATCTGGCATACTGTGCTGATAGGGCAAACAGGACAACACAAAAGCAAAACAAGACAAATAAATCAAGAGATTGTCTGTGTAAAATGATTAAATTCTCCCCCTTCCCCACCCTTTTGCCTTGCATGTATAAGACTCACACTGAGTATCACACATCAAGATGCTATCAATTTTTTTTAACAAAAGGGACATATTGGTAGGCAGAAGGAGTATCCATCAGTGTAAGAAAGTATTGTAGCCCTTATTTTGAAAAGATGTCCAACATTATTCTTCAGGGCTTAAGCTGTTCTGTTAGTATGAGCAGTCAGGGTCAGGCAGAGGCAGAACATGCTGTGGACAGACATTTTATCTGACCCAGCACAGAAATTCTTACTTTGTCTACTTAGATTATTGGATTGTGCAAGTTGAAAATTGAAGTAGAGAGAATTGAGGTAGTAGGGAGGAAGAGGGGAGAGAAGGAAAACAAGTAACATATGAATTGAGCATAGACTATGACACTTCTGTAACAAAAGAAAAAGGGAACGTACCAAGGTTGGCAGAAAGCTGTTAAGTGATTCTTCACCTAGCCACATACATCTACGGCAAACTATCCTTTCTGTTACCATTTCCCCTCTCTCGTCCCATGAATTCCACTTATAATTTGTTTTCAACAGGTATGACAACTCTACAATTTTGATATGCCCGTGAGGAAAATTGCCTCAGTGATGTCAGGCCCAGTCCTCAAACTCCCTGCATCTCGTTTAGATTTAGTGATTTCAAAATTATATAGTAGCTGAATAGGAAAGTACTCTGCAGAGATCACTCATTTGTGCTATTGTCCTCTGAAGCTTCAACGATTGTCTTTGCATTGCACTCTTCCAGAAAATCATCTTCCTATCATCCTCTGTTATTAGTTCCTATGCTGAACCATATAGTCCCTATGACACTTGAGCAGAGAGCTAACGTATCTGAGCCTCTTAAGCAAAATTTCTGTTGACAAAGCTAAATTTCTGTCTTTACGATAGAAGGTATTCTTGCCTAAGTGAGTTTAAGTGCTAGCTAGTACTGAGTTCATGCTATGTTATGGTGGTTCCCCAAGTGTCTTTGGGAGATATCTGAGTAGAAATCTTGTGCCAGTGAAGCTGTCTTTATTCGTCTAAACAGGGGTAGAAAGTTCCTTCATTTTAGAGCTTCTATTAATATCTGAGTTAAATAACCCATGTGGACAAGGCAGCTTTGAGGCTGCTCTTTATCCTGCCTATACTTCTAAGGTCTGTCATCAAGCCTTAATTAGATAGTCCAAAATAATCTTAAAAAAGCTTAAATAAATATAGGTAAAAGCATAGCAAAGCATAAGTAAAAGTCACTGATAATACAGCTGCAGTTTGGCTTTAGTTGTGTGAATAGAAAATAAGATGACTAAAAGCTGTTTTCAAGAAGAATCAGAAATAACAAAAGATATAGGGCTTTCCAGGAGAAAAGATTGAAAGGCAGTTTGATCCAAAATGGACCAACAGTTTTGTTTTTAAACATGAAATAATTTAAAATTAGTAATGGATGTATTTATTTTTCTTATGTAGGTGAGAATCATATAGTAGTATTCACTTCATGCAGAGTAAAAAATTAATTCTGTATTAGAGACAGGATTATAAAAAAGTGCTGTGCTTTAAAAAGGTATTTGCCTTGCACTAAACTTACATTCAGGAACAGGCTTCAGTTTCTGTTGGATTCAATCTCCTGGATATTTGGAACTGTGTCTCTAAACTGAAGTTAGCTGCCTTTCCAGTGAAACGGCCATTCATTAGTGATGTTCAAGTTAATATTTGAAGTTTTGAGTACAAACATTTCTTTTTCAGTTATTATCCAGACACACAGATTTTATACTGCTTTGGTATGTAAATTCTCTGTGTTTTATCTGCAATGCACTATTCTTTATTTATTGTTGTATTGTGAGTTTATGTTTTTAGCTGAAGTTCTTTGTTAGTCAGAGAGCCAGGTTTTTCTGGCAGCTGTTGTTTCCCAGCTTATATCAGATATCAGCACTTCAGGTTGCAAAAGCCACTCCTGCAATAGAATTTCCATCAAATTTATGACTTTAATGATAATTTGTATGACCCCAAGAGACTTTATATCTCTCATTTGGGAGTTCTTGGTCTATCACCTCAGAGTTTTAAGAGCTAGCTTTAGAGCTGATTTTATTACTTCTTTTTTTTTTTTTTTGTTCTACAAATATGTTTTCTTTTATATTAATTTATGTGTTTTTATTCACTCCAATTACCCATTTTATTTGTTGTTTATTTTTTCTGTCCCATCAAAGCTCTTGATGTGCCATACATCTGCTAAAAATAAAAAAAAAAGAATCAGACTGTGATTTTTCTTTAGATAGTACTCTGAAAAGAAATCTGCTTTATGCCAGTTTCAGACTTAGTCTACCTCTACTTTGGAGATAATATTTGAGGAAGGATATAATTTCTTTGCATATCTTTGGAGGGGGCAATGCACCCTTAACACAAGCCATTGAAATAGAGCCAGAAAAATCTTCAATGTGTGCAATACCTATTTACTAACATTTACATTTCATGACATCCAAGTAAAATTAAAATGGAGAATACACCCAGTAATTACAAGTTTGTTGCAGTGCCACTTGATTAGGGTGTCCCTTTCTTTGTTTGTATGTCTCTGTCTTGGTTTGCCTAAATGTTGTCTAAACTATATATCCAATCCATATTTTATATGTAAATGCTATGGTTTTAAATTACTGATAAATACTTATGTCAGGAAAACTACTACTGGGGAAAAAACTCCCACGTAAGCAAAAGCTATATTTAAAAGACTTTTCTCTTGCATGGAGGGGAAAAAGACAGAACAGTGACATCTTGGAGTTATGTGACAGAAAGAGTAGAAATAGAAGAAATACACATAATCACTGTCTATCTCCTTAAGAGGAAGCAGTAAATGTTAGTGACCATTTGAAAATGAGGAAAGAAGGGCCTAGATTATGAACATGGGTAAGACTTGTATGTGAAACAGGTACTGAGCTATTCAGCCTTGTTTGGACTAAGAATGTATGACACAAGTTTCTGGGATACTTTACTTAAAAAGATAAAATGGAGGGATATATAGATTCCAGGATTTTTAAAGTCCTTCTGTTATCTCTCTGGGACAGTCCCTGATGATGTAAAGTAACAGAATGTAGCATATAGTCCTGAAAATTTTCAGAATTTATATATGCTGACATACAGCTGATGCAGTTGTACTGATTGTGTCACAGCTATGTTACCCACATTAGTAACTCTAATAATGTCAGTGCAACTACTATGCCAGTAAAGTTGTAGGATTTTTCTCATAATCCTGTATATTGTTCAGGTGCTGAAGCACTAGAAGCTGTCAGGATCCCATATATACTGAAATGAAACTGATATAGTCCACTAATTAGACCAAATGCTGTCATGAAAGATGTTTGGGAGGTGGAGAGAAATGGATGTAGAAGCAAAAGGAGGAACAATGTAAATGTCGAAGTAATTGTTATTTTTAAGCAGTGATAAAGCTAGTGGTAAAATGTTTCATGTTTTGCCACATATTTGTTAAATCCTAGTCAAAGTTGGTCTTCTAGACTGCCAAGTCAAGTGGATAGCAAAAAAACATAATTTCCACCAACTTGTTCCCAGTAAAACATATTTCTTTAACACAAAAGATTTCTTGTATAGTAATATGTTAGGATGGTTCAAGGTTTAAGGCTCTGATTTAGTTTTTGAAATTGCATGCTCAGGTTTTCATTTCCACAGCAAGTTTCTCAGTCAATTTTGGTCAAGTCCAGTGACTGACTCCTTTTGCAGTATGGACAGCAGTACTTTCGAGCCCTGGATTTATTGAAAACTCTGAAATACTCAAGGTGCCGTAATGAAGAAATACATGTTAAATAAAACGTGAGGCTGATGAGTATATCTCAAGACCGTCATAACTTCTAGTTGTGAAAACAGGCCCTACTTTGTAAACAAATTAAGTATATCTTGTTTTTTTGCCTTTCCCCTTCTTATGTAGGATTATGACAAGTTAAAAGCAGACAGATAAGGAGGAAGAGCAGTGTGAGACATTGTCTCTGTAACAGTGAGTGCATTTCTGCATGCAGTAGGTTTGGTTAGACAATGGAAGAAGTTACAGTGGCAATCTCTAATCTGTTATGTCGGAAAACACACTGTGCTCCTGAATTTTTTTAGCCATCTATCAGAAACTGTGTGAAAAAATGTTGTATCTCTCAGTGCTTCTGCTTTGTCAGAAAACAAAGCAGACTTGTTAGTAAATCATTCTAGCTAGCAGTATGGAACCCTGTGATAAGAGTTGATTTTGTGTCCTTAGTTTGTCTGACCAGATAGAAAACCTTGCCTCTGGCTGAAGTGTCATAGGTATATGCTATAGAGGTTAAAATAATCCCCTGAATCTCCGTGGTGCTCCCACTGGAGATGGACAATGAAGAAGTCTAATTTATGTAAAAGGATTTGTCTTTTTCTGTATTGACACATGCGTTTAGAACAAAATATCTGAATTTTTTTTACTGCACATAAAATTCAAACTTGCATCCAAGTACATGTAACTGTACTTTAATGGCACTATTGAAAGTAATCTGAGGAAGAGATCCAAAAAGCAAGGTAAGTTTAAAATCAACCACAGACAGCAGAAAAATATCTATATTGTAGAAAAGGGTCTTATAGTCTCTCTAATGCCTGACCTAAAATTTATACTTCTTTTTTTTATTACGACATTAAAAATAAAAACAGGTGCTGTCACCAACTTACTAGCTGCAAAAAGTAAACAGCTAGTGGAAACAAACGGAAAAATAATTTCATCATTTTTTTTGACAATAAAGAAAATTTTATGCCACAGCTTTGTTTTGCTTAAGCCGAGTTAGGAAAATATGACAAATCATTTAAATGACTGCATTCAGCTGTAATGGTCAAGCCTAAGGGCTCTCTAAATCATCTGAGGTCTTGCCTATACGTCGAAGTTGTAACATATTAACTGCAGTCATAACACTGAAAAGCCTCCTTGGGGATATGTTTAATTTAATATAACACTGCACTGAGTTAATACGGTTTATACCTCTTCCATTTGGAGATTAAAATATTTGGAACAGTGTAGTTGTATCTGTTTGGTGATGTATAAGTAAAAATATATGGTAAAATCTCTCCTTCTAAATGTCCTAATGAAACTACAAAAGAGTCCCAACCAAACTTTCTAGGATTTTCCTATATTAGCAAAGGCTGGATGTATTCAAATCACAGCGATTAGATGTGATAGCATTAAGAAAAAGTGAATCATAATTATACTGTCTTTAACGAGGTTCCTTCTTCATGTTGTGCCTGGTGTTCCTTCTACTTTAGCTCTTAGGTAGAACAGGAAGCCTCAAACCTGTTGAGAGGTGTGAATCTGGCAGCAGTGAATGGAGTTCCTGTTAATGGCTGGAAAGGAGAGTGGTGATCAGGTGGGAGGAAGGCAGAGAGAGATTACCAAGAGAACAGAAAGGATGTGGATGTAAGCCACAGGTGAAAAATGTAAGAAAAATAGCAGAAAAAGAACACCTCAAAAAGATGAGAACTGGGGCAGGATAAAGGTGAGGGTAAGATGAACACCTGATGGAGCAGAAAGTATGATCTTCTGGAAGTGGTCGAGAAGAAAAAATAACAAGGAAAAGGAAAGGAGACAGAGAAGCAGATACAGGAAAGGGAAGGCTGAAAAAACAAAGCTAAGCAAACCCTCAAAACCTCCAAAATGTGTAAAGCAGAAGCTGCTGCAGTACAGAAAAAAAATTTGCGGAGATGGACAGATACATACTGTAAAGAAGAAAATAAACAACTAAAAAGGGAGTGCAAAGGTCAGAACTCAAGAGGGAAGACAGGCGAGTCAGAAAGGAGAGATGCTGTATCAAAGTGGGGCTTTTTAAAAAAATCAGTGTGCTTGGATACTCCTGCATAGAGCTAATTCATTCTGTTATGTGAGGTCTACGACCAGCCACATGCAAATCATCAGTGTAATACTTGTTCAAAACAAACACTAATTTTCAAAGGTGAATTTCCTTCCTTTCTTTGCCATGCTTTTGCCTCCAAGTTGCTATTGGTTTTGTGCTACTCAAAAGTCTTAGGCTACTAGGTAGGAGCTAAATGGCTCTTCAGTTGCAGTCCTGAACATCAGTATTTGGATTAGAGGAATCCAGTTCCTGTGAGTAATGTTATGTATTCTTGACAGCCTGGAATCTTCAAAAAAGCTTTCATTGTAGCACATGAAAGGTAAAGGCCAGGAAGAGGTCTGCTGTTTACTGAAATGGGAAACCATGCTGTTAGGTTGAGGTGATGACATATCCAGCTACATCCATCTGCTTGATGTAAAACTTACAGTTTTAGGGAATTGGTAGTGCCATGGATTCTCAAATTCAATGTCAGTTTTAAAAGGTCACTATTTCTATTACTGAGCACTGAACATTCCATAGAGTTTACATTATTTCTATTCATAATTTCAGTAGTCACTTTGCATGAGTGTTTCAGATTTAAAGGAGTGTCCATAGTAGTTTAAACCTTGCATGTTGCAGGACTGTACTCAGACCGTGTTCTTCTTCTCCTCTCAGAAAGACTCATAAACCTGTTTAAAACAACATATTAAAATGCTGGGCTGAGTATATTTACATCTTTTTAATTGCCATATTAATCTGTAAGAATTTAATATAGTTCTATGCAATGTTGTGAATGGACTGGGTTTAATTTGGAAGTAGAGTCCTGCAGTCTGAAAAATGCTTTTCTGAAATTTTTGGAGTTGTCAGGGTTTGTGGCCCCTTTGGGCTGTGTCCATACTACTGAGTAAAGGAGAGCCAAGAATTGACCACTGGTCCTCAGTATAAATGCCGGTGACTGACTTAGAATCATAGAATCATAGAAAGTTTTGGGTCAGAAGGGACCCCTAGAGGTCATCTAGTCCAACCCCCCCGCAGCGAGCAGGGACAATGCTAACTAGATCAGGTTGCTCAGAGCCCTGTCCAACCTGGTCTTGAATGTTTCCAGGGCCTCCAGGGGCCTCCACTACCTCTCTGGGCAACCCGTTCCAGTGTTTCAC
>Ga0065711_1038785_pt1 | contig 18420 bp, 11 predicted proteins | sample Hoacrofraction12_FD_59098 | JGI IMG/M metagenome (GOLD analysis project Ga0065711, IMG submission 59098) | Hoatzin crop microbial communities from Cojedes, Venezuela - Epithelial fraction 12 v2 (version 2) | ecosystem: Host-associated > Birds > Digestive system > Esophagus > Crop | place...
TTTTTTTTTTTTTTTTGAAAGAAAAGGCTGTCCTGTAGTCTGGGGTTCTGCATCTGTAATCCTCCTCATGTGTATTTATCCCAGTGGACTTTTTGGCATCTGCATATGTGTGTGCAAACGACTTCTGATACTGAAATCATGTGAAACAAGAAGAGAATAAAAAACGTGGTAAAAAACATTTCCTGAAGTGCAAAATGTTGGTAAAGCACTCTATCCTGAAATAAATTAGCTCATAAGTGGAGTTTTGAAGTGTGGAGTTAGCACATCTGTAGTATTTCAGTTACAGAAATTCCAGTTTTGCTGAGCAGTATGAGGTGAAGTTTTGCTTTGCAAGAGATCTTGTGGTGTATTATTTACTCTTAAAAATATTTGTGAAGCAGTATCTCCTATCTTAATCATATGATGTAATTAAGAAACAGAGAAACTGAGTCTGGCTGTTGACATTCCTGGCGGTGTCATTTTCAGATCAACTTATCTTACTCTGCAGTATGCTTCAAAATAGTAACCCAGGCCAAATGCCACAGCTCTTACTAGAGAAGATTTTTGTTGATGCTAACTAGTAGTTTCTTTTGAATAAACACATTGGGATTTGATCCTCTGTTGATTAATCCTAGTTGCCATTTTATACAGTATCATTAAACAAGTTTAAGTTATGAAATATTGGTATGAAAAAATGTTAGTGATAAAAACCCCCTTCATGTTTAGCTCTGTAATATTATAACTGTTGAGATTCAAGAGTTGGTATAGACACCAGGGTTATGTTGTGCAGAAAATTCCCTGTACGGTAAAAATCCCAGGAACGAAGTGGCTAGTCCAAGCACCAAAAGCCCCTGTGGTCTGAGGCTGGCTTTCCTGGAGTTAGATCCAGTCCTGAAGTCATCCTTAATTTGTGACATAATTAGATGATGGTAAAAAAAAAAAAAATCTGGGAATGCACTTGCATGTTAAGGTAATTTTACTGTGTTATAGTAAGTTGCTTTTTGAGATTAAGCCTGTAGTTCTACGCATCAAACTTATTGAAATAAATAAAGCTGTAAGTATGTAGTGAGTGCAAGACCAAGCCTATAATTGTGGAGAACAAGTGTTTCCTATTTAATAATTGCAGGACAGCAAAAAAAATTGACTGCTAACCTTTTTTTTTTTCTCTGACAAGGTTTTGTTCCAGTGAAATTAAATCTTAGGTTTCCTGTGCTGGATCCAAAGACTGTGGTTTCATTTGGTTCACTACCAGTTTTTTGCTTCTTTCATAATGCTGTGTATGCTTGAAATACAGAGCAGAGATATGTGACTTAAATGAACACACGCTTTTCCATAAACAAGGGTGTATTTTCAAACCCCTGCATTGGCTATGGGATTTTGTTTTCCTTTCTCATATTGTTACCCATGTTTCAGAACTGCATGCATCTTTCTGTGTAAGCATACATGTACGTGCTGTAGCGGAGCAGGGTAGAAGTTGTTTCTAGCTGATTGTGTTTTGCTAGTAGATCCCTTGTATTGCTCTTTAAGGAAACATACATTGGCCAATTTTTTAATTTTTTTTTTTTTTTTTTAAATCGGGGTTGCCTTGATTAGAATTTGTGTCACTGGAATCATTTCAGTTGCAAAGGATAAAGGACTAAATTGTCTTTTACCTCTTGAGACAGTGGTCTCTGCAGGTCAGAGCAGAGGTCATTGCCAGGTTGCTGTGAGGAAGCTAACATTATCATCATTAACAGTGTATCTAGCTTGTGGGGGGGGAAAAAGGCCTTCAGACTAAGAGCTTTCCTTTCATCATTGTATTTAAGGATCATTCTCCGTATCTTGGTTGTATCCTCAAATTTTAAAGGTCTATGAGATCTCTGCCCATCAGGAACACTTTGATAAGCTTTTGTAATTTCTGTGAACGAAAGCAGTGCGTGTTTGTCACTCTTGCTACATTTTAAAGCTCTAGTGAGTATTTCTGCTCCAATAGGGAAGTTCATGACCCAAATGGTCTAAATATTAAAATCAGAGCCTTCTTTTAGATGCAGCAAACATTTAAAATACGGTTAATGTACATATAAAGTTTCCTGTCTTTTCACATAGTTTTATTCAGTAATTTCCACATTGTGGATGCTTTGTTCTGAGACACTATCTGTTATCCATGCCATCTGTAAGGGCCGTAGGACCGATTCTGCTGGTGACTGAATGTGTGTTACTTTAATAACAGCAAGTAACCTGTGGGTTAGGAGCACTGTTTCATTGCAAAGACTGTCAATGAGGAACATAAATGGGTGGCATGTTTACAGAACCAGGTAATTATGCAGGCTTGTAAATCCATTTTCTAAAATGTAGTAGTGTCTTGCTCAATTAATGAAAAAGTTTTCAAAGACTCTGAAAATCTGGCTATGTGGTTGATTGTTATTTTTGAATGATATACTTGACATGAGCATTTGTAAATAGGTGTTTGCAAACAGTTAGGGGCTTGAATAACTACTCTAAATAATGTTATTGTCTGGGTCCTTGACAGATTTCTTACTGAAGTCAGTGAGGGATGCTCTTCTGAATGCGGAGTAAATGCCCATTAAAGCCTAAAAAGATGTATTTAAACACAAAGGACGATGCAATCCTAAAACAGAAAATCTATCCTTGTCTCGGTGTTCCTGCTGTGCCTAGGTATTGCAGGTAGCTCAGGCAGTGGTGGTACGGATGCTAGCACGTATATTCCAACTCTGAGGAGAGGGGAGTCTTACTCCTTTAACCTTTGCTGAAAGCAATATTGGGCTGATGAAGGGCAAATATTGCACCCCCACTTACAAATTCCCTGACTTGTATGGAAATAAATCAGCCTCTTATTGCTGTGCCTGAATTGTGACAAAGACAGGCTATTTAAAAAAAAGAAAACAAACAACAAAAGCTATTTTGAGAAGGGAGGAAATTAATTGTGAGGTTTTTTTTAAGATAATTCTGTTTGTTCTCATGAATTCCTAATTACTTCTTTGCTAAATTTTTTTGAGCTAAGTGTGTGTTATGTGTTTCTTAAATGAGGCTTGAAGTCTGATTTTCTGTATTTACTATATTTACCTACAGAGTAACTAGCGTTAAGGAAGGGAAAAAAAGAATGAAATCCTAGTATGTAATTGGTATGACTGAATGACAAATAGTTCATTTTTAATTAGCTAATCTTTCTTCTCCCTGTCTTTGAAGTTATAAAAATAACAACAAACAAACTTGTTTAAAAGCAACATAAATGGCTGGCTGTTTCAAAGGGGACTGGCTGGCTACTAGACAGTAAACAGGTAATTTGTGAAAGAACTGTTACTCTCTTTGATTGAGATCCTTGCCAGTTTGTGTTTTGAGATTAATAATAGATCAGACACTTGCACATTAAAAAGGAAGAAAAGGTAGAAAAGAGAAGGAAGGAGAATTGGACGTTTCTATCGGACTTCACATGATTAAGCAAGTTCTCCATGGACATGTGCGGGTGAGGCAGACGGGGGAGAAGTTAGATTTCCCCAAATGTGCACATGGCACCACTTAACACCTCTCTTGATTTCCTTATGCTAAACAAAGAGACCGCAAGTGCTTATACCAAGTTGGCACCCTGTCAGGGGGCAATCTGTGTAAAGTTTCCTGCTGTCAGGTTAATAAATTTTTTAAAAATATCCAAAGGCAGAGGTAGCTGTAGGAAGCTCATAGTAACAGTTGCCATTCTCCTGTGGATCATTTTTCTCTTTAATATCCTGTGTAGCGCTTGGTTTTCCTTGTTGTGTTGTCTTCCTAGGTTTTGTTCTTTCTAACATTTGTGCGTTCTTCTTTGTTTTAATTCTTTTTCCTTGCTAAGCTGTTTCTTCTGTTGTATCCATCACTTGTGGTCCCTTTTTTGGGGGAAATATAGTCAGAGGATGGGAAGATTAGCTTTATGGGTTTTTATACTTTGCTTTAATTGCACATTCAGTGTATTCATGTTTCTTCCATTAACAATTTATTTTCTTATTTTTTATATGACTACCACTAGTACTACCAAAATAACATTCTTTTGCTGGTTACAAAATAATTTCTGATGAGCTCAGTGGTAGAAGTTACATTAAAATGACAACTAAATGAAGAAGTTAATGCTGAACAGGGGCAAAAGCAGAATAAAATGTAATGTGTCATAGTTTGTGGGTTTCAGGAATATTATTTTGTCATAGAAATGGTTTGATATCTGTTAGAGTAGAGTCTCATTTTTATCTTTTTCCACTGTATAAAAATAAAAATCAATATCAGTATGAAACAAAGGAAGATGAGTATTGTGACATGCTTTATGTTGCGATACAGCTTTGATGCTCTCGGAAGCAGGACTAAGCCCTCTTACTTTGAAAGCGGAGGTCATCTAGAGAAGAACAGTACCTCATCCTGTCTGGCTAAATAAAACCTGCTGTTTTCAGAAAGACTGCAAATGGGTTTGTTCTCTAGGTATTCCACGCCCTTGCCACTCTAAATCGTGTTTGTCTATTCCTGAAAGTTGTTTGGATTTCTGGTTTTATTTTAGAATATACAAAAAGAGTTGTTGGGGAGAGTAGGAGTTTTGTTTTTCTTATCAGATGTCCTTTCTTTTCAGAAAAGTAAACCATCATTTTAATTCCTGAACAGTTTGAAGTTGTCTTGAGGAAAATGTTACGTTTCAGGAAACAGAGCAATCACACTACTTGAAAGTGATTACAAAAGTTAAATATAAATATATATTCTTAATATCTATTAAAAAATTAACAGCCAATGTGACTGGAATATGATGTAAATCATTATAATGCAATTTAAAAAAAAAAAATCAGAGTCCTAAAGCAACTCCGTGTTACTCTGAAGATTCGAATGTTGCACAAATAAATATTTTCCTATATTAAAAACACTATTCGCTACGGCAGTCTCTCATTAGATTAGTTCTTTGAAAACTAGCATGGAGTTTATAGAAGTGCATTAATACTAGCTTTTAAAAGCATCTTTGTGCTTTTCAGTTCAGATGGTAGTTGTATGGTTTGATGACCATTCGAGATTCTATTAAGTCATTTTCATTTTCTAGCTCTGTGTCCTATCTGACGTAGTCTCATTTTTTAACATCTTGTTTTTAAGTTGTGGAATAAAGAATTACTAGCAGTCAATTGCCTTCCAGCAGAAGATGAAGGAGGTCCTTCCTTACACCGCACTGAACACGTAGCCTAGCCTGTTATTCTCACCACAAACACCAAGGCTTGTAAAGTAGAGGGTCAGTAAAAACAGAAGTGCCACCTTTCCTTTCTGCCCTTCTCCTTCCTCGCAGCCAGGTTTTACAGCTGTTCCTCTCTGCTGCTTGCTGGTGTGTGTGCACAGCTGGAATTGTATACAGCTGTGTACGGGCAGTTGTTGCGCAGGTCTACTCGAGGGCACTTTGCCTCTGTGCTGTCGAGGTGTGCTTTAGGTTTCCGTGCTTTGTTTGAAGCTTAGCGTTTGAGGGGGATTGTTCCTTGAAGAGGATGATCTAAAACCTGTGTTTAATCAAGAAGCCAGAATTGCTTTTCAGTAAATGTACCTTAAGGCATACTTTAATATATTGTACTATTAAGTATGTGTAATTATTTATTGAGATAGCACAATATTAACTGGAGAGGAAGAAATATCATTTGAATTCAATCTAGCCTCTTCAGCAAATACAATATGGGGCACTTTTTGTATTTTCTTTTGCATACAATTAGGATTTATTCACACGGTGTAGAGATGTCATGTTTGCTCAGTGATTTGAATAAACATGAGACCAGATTCTGACAGGTCTCGGGTGACTGTCCATCACGTATGCAGGAAGATCATAGATTTCAGTGGGGTGTTTCTCCTCTCAGTACTTGCATGCCAGTCCGTGGCCTCCACCTCTCTAGCGTGGTGACTGCTCTCATGGTAGCTTCCCATGTTCTGGAGCTAAAATCAGCTAAGCAAATATGCTGACAGGAAGGAGCAACCACTCTATAATTATGTTGCCTTCATATTTAACAAAATATGAATTGCTGAACCAGTCCCAGGGTTACTGTGGGTTTCTGTTACGCCATGCAGGTATGTGTATGTATTGTAAAGGCTCTGTGACTCCACCTCTGCTGTTTTGCCATGGGGAACAAGCAGTAGCTGCAGCAGGAATGGCATCTGACCTGCTGCGGGCAGAGATGGTGTGTTGGTGTTGGAACCTAGTTAAAGCTTCCAGAAAGGTGGAGAAATTTTTAGGGGATGTTTATGAGACAGGTAGAGAGGATTATCATAATTAGGCATTCAAAAATAATTAAGGACAATCAATGTTAGTTATTACTGAAACAAAAACATGACTAGTGTTGCAGATGGGGGGAGGGGAAATTGTACAGATATATATGAGCTCAAAGGTGATTGTAAATGTACAGGCTTGATGTTTCTCCTCCTTTCTTATGCTTCCTTGCCTGAAATCATAAATATTTGGGACTGCAAGCCACAAATCTCTCTGTAGGAAAAATGAAATTTACAACTGGAAGAAAGCAGAAAATGAAAATATTTTTAAAATATTTTTTCTATTAATTGAATATACTTTACTTTCATAAGCACAGTAAATTTGGTGATAATACCCAACGAGAAGAGTATCTGCATGACTCATTGGAGTTGTGGGTTTTTCCTTGGTATGAAGAGCGCGGAGGAAACTCTTGTGTGGCTCTGTTGCTGGGATTTGATGCATTGCTTTCAGAATCTCCTTATTTTAACTGCGTGGATACAGCACAGTGAACCTTCTCATAACAGTTGCTGACAAGAAAAAAAAAATCTTTCAATCAGCTGGTCCTGCTCACACTCCCCCAGCCCCCACATCTCTCTGCTTTTATGAGGCAATGAATAAAAAAAGGACCAGATGATACAAAGGTTTACTCAAATGAGATGTCCTAGTCAATGAGCAACTTTGGAATTGCGGGACTCCGGCTTGTGACCCTGGACCTCAAACAAATTGAGTTTGGGGGCTGAGCCTTTCTCACGTCGCCATGATCTCGTTCGTGTAAAATGATGTCTGGTGTATTTTGAATAGCACTTTACATATTCCAAGCTTGCATGTCACGGGAGACTCCCATCCTGGTGTAAAGGGCGGTGCGCTCTTGGTGTGTTACAGCACAGCGCGTCCTCCTAACAGTGGAAGTGGGGCTGTTGGGGGCTGTACTGGAAAGGAGATGGAGGGGTGGAGGGAGGGTTTTGTTTTATACTCTGTCTGAAAACTCAGGGGCAAAACATTCATGCTTATCGGATGGAGAAGAATCAGGCCCTTTCATGCAATGATTTTGAAAAAAAAAAAAAGTTAAATCTCTAGGCTCCGGTCAGGTTTTGGGTTATTTATTTTTAATAACCCATTCTTCTGGTTTTGTATTCTCTGTTCTGTAGGTTCATATAACTGCTGTATTTCAAACCAGGTTAAAACAGTTTAAAATAACCAAACAATCGGGTTCCCTAAAAGACAGCTTACTGCTGACTGCTTTATTTTGTTTATATCTGATATTTCTTACGGTATTCAGATGGTTGTAACACACTAGCAGAAGAGCTGCATGTCTTGTCATCTGTACTGTATCAATACGTTTTTATAATGATACAATAACCTGAACCCTGTAACAGTTTATGATCCATTTGAGAATTCTTATGGATTCTCAGAGTGACGGAGACCTGAAAAAAGAACTTGACTGCTTTCGCAAAACTGGTGCTGTGACAGGAAAAACTAGTGCGCTTGTGATTTAGTTGCTAAGGAATCATATTGATCTGATTCGTCATTAAACTTTTAAGTTTAAAAAAGAAGTCTAGCTGGTTGAAGGTGGAAAAAACAGTGATGTGATTGTGAGGGTCTGCAATACAGGTATACTGTGCCATACCACTACTGATATTGATTTGTTATGATTAATAAATATGATTTTATGCATTACCCATGCACTGTATCTATAATAGTGCTTTTTTTAGAGCAAAAGAAAATTGCTTCTTGCTCTTTATTTTTCATTGACTATTTTTAGTCAATGATAAAGAACTTCTTTAACAGCAGTCTGAATGCAGGAAAGACAGGACTTTAAAACAGAAACGTAGCAGTAATGAACAGCCACACAGTGAACTACACGCGCACAGCCATCTTAACATTTGTAATGGTGCTAATTTCCTACTGCTTTTTAAAATATGCTTCCACATGAGCTCTCAAAAACCATAAAAGCTTGGCATGTAAAGTAAATTGTTTGTCACTTGCTGACGACCTGCCATATTTATTGTCAGGAGAAATGGACATTAGTTGGAAAAGCAGTTGTTAAAGGCCAAACAATTTTTTAAAGATGGCAAAGATGTGCAAGGGCTTTCCTTTTTCTAACAATGAGCCACCCCTTCAGACATCAAAAGACAAGATAATAAGACACTTCAAGCACAATTCAAGATTATATTCAACATCTAAAGGCTCATCTCTTGTCAGTTTGCATTTACTCTCCCAGGGATGTGATGCTTCTATCATCATTCTGTCAAGAGAAGTCTGGCAGAAACGATGAGGGCCCCTCATTTCACACACTTAGTGTTTTTTATCAAATAGCCCATGCTCATTCTGATTCAGCCAAAATGGAGGGATAATTTGAAGAAGGTCATACACAAGTACAAAAATCTTCTGCTGATTTGTGTGATTAGAAGGCATTAAAATTGCACATTTATGATAGTTCTCGGATGTTGTGTCAGTTTATTTAGTAATACACTGTTGAAGCATTAAAAATGTTTTTTAAAGAAAAAAGGAAGTTTGCTTAAAACAACACACACTCTATTATTTAGCAAATATTTTGAACAGTAAGCTATCCTAAATAGCGTTGTTTTAATATAACCTCAAAATGCGATCACATCCCCTTTCCCCTTTGAGTGAGATGTTCAGGAGCTCCAGGGGTGAACTCTTGGCTCACTCAGACTTGTTAGGATTTCACTCACTGGTGATTTCATCCTTGGAAGTTTCATTTGGATAAGGATTTAGGAGGCTGAGTTTCAGCATAATATCAGTATAAAGGCAATAATTTTAACAGCTTATGTAGGCACACCTGAGTACAGACTACAATAGTACAGCACGAGTCGGGTTACCTAAAGATGATATCATTTAAATGGTATCACCCAAGAACCTTGATTTGGCACATGGGTGGTTTGTTTTTTATTTGTATCCCATTCAGTTATAGGTGGGCAGCTGATGTGGACCAGGTTCTTCTGGAAACCAGAGTTGTGATAATGTGCGCTGCCTGAGGATATATTTCCAGTCTCTTCCTTTCCCTTTTCATTCTGCAAACTTGTAATATGGCATTGTATGTGCTATTCATGAAAACTTTTTTTGTGAATCGAGAGGCAGTTATTTTGTGTTTTGGAGAGTCATAAAGGAAGGAAGGGGATATGACCACAAAAGCAGTTCTTTTGGTTGTTGTTTTCATAGGGCTTAGGTTAATGATGAAAGGGCTAATTAATAAAGACAACATTTGAAAAGCAGTTTATTAATCCTAGCAAAATAATTTGGTGTGACAGTGTTCTCAAGTAAACCGTAATAACATCTGTAGAGCAGTGGTCACCAAACTTTTTTGACTGTAAACCTCTATCAGTAACAAGCTTTTTAACAAATGCCTGCAATATATGTACATTTATTTAGAAATTATATATGTACTATTGTAGTAATATGGCCATCGTAAAGCAAACACAAAAATAAATATTAAAAAAGTATGAGATAAAAGATGAAATAAACATTAATTTAAAAATACCTCTATTTTATTGGGGTGCAAAAAAATTTTCTACCTGCACCCCAATGGATTGTATTGCATGCCCCTTAGTGTGCACATGCCCCGTATTGGAGAACACTGCTGTACAGGACCAAGAACTGAAATGATGGTAAGTAAACTGCCTGTCTGTCTAGGCATCCTGTGCTCAAAATCCTCACTGAAATGGATGGGCCAAAATTTATGTTTATTTTCACATTTGCTGTCTAACCGAATTCAATGTGGACCCCCCAAAGATGAGTGAGGGCAGAATTTAGCTCTTTGCAATCTCAACTGCCTAAGTAAGATCAAGTCCTGAGAAGGAATCTGTTTAAAATGTGCAGTCACTTTGCTTGTACAGGCTTCTAGCTTTTCAGGAAAGAAAATAAGTCTGATGCTTTAGCAAGCTTTTTTTAGCATCTCTGTTGGATGTTATAGATGAAACTTTTCTTAGGATTTTGTCCGTGGTACGTATTATTTTCATGTTATCTGGATCTTACCACCTCTTGTCTTGGCATTACACAGTTCTTTTTGCTAACAAGTGACACGATGAGCTGACAGGGAGAGGTACAGAAAGGTGGAATAAAACTGTTTTCCTGATTTCTTTTTTGATTTCAGCAACAAAAATAAAAAGACCGGATTGTGCTATTAGTATATGTTGTGCCTGAAACAGGCTCCAGTACATGAACCATACGTGGACCATGTAACACGGTGGGGCCAAACATCTTCATCTCCCATTGAAACCAATGGGATGTGAGGCTGTTTAACCCCTCTTAAAAAGGAGCTACTGCTGAGGGACTTGGTTGGAGCTGCTCTGAATTTTGAATCAGGAATTTGTCAGCTCTGATAGGAAGGAACTGTGAAGGAATGAGCGTTTGACTTCATGGAAAAAACCTCTGCTCTATGGCTTGCCTTTGCACAACACTGAAGAAAAGGTAACCTGCAATCACGGTGCATTCGAAGGGTTTTCACCGGACAAGAAACCACAAGGGAACTGGGAAGCTGTGAACAAATTGTCAAAAAAACAGATGGAATCGCTGACTGACCTACTGGTAAGATACGCTAACAACTTCCACCTCAGTGGTACGGTATTTCTGCTGCGGTGCAGACTGACTTCTCAAAAGAATTTGCTCTCCTACACATGTAGATGCCTTTGTGTATATAATATATGGATGTAGTGTGCAGTATTTCTAGAGAACTTATAAGAAGTGAGTGTGCATTTCAACAGGTGCAGGTGTTTAAACTGCCAGACTGTTATGTCCAGAATCAACAGCATTTTTTGCTGTCACTGAAAAGGTTTTCGTGCCTTATTCATAAGGCCTGTCTATATTCATAATTTTGGCTCCTTTCTGCTGAATTACTCTGGAGGACAGCTTATGGCTGTTCCCACATCAGTGTGATTCTCTGTGCATCCAATTCTGCTCTGCTCCCCACTGTCCACTAGAAAACCACCGTCCTCCGAGATTGAGTGGGGAGACAAGGGAGATGCTTCCTTTGCAGAATGTTTACCGTCAAAACATTAAGGAGTGGCAGAGATTGCAGGGCAAATATGACCAAAAGGCAGCAGGAGTGTAGCTCTGGAAGATCCATAGTACCACTGGAGAGGGCAAGTGGTCTCTCTGAAAAGCTGACGTTCTGAACAGAATTTGGTTTCTAATAGGACAGGATTTACTTGCCAAGTTTTTACCAGGTTCGTGCGCCAGCTCAGGCCTGTTTCATTATAATCTGTTTCAGTAGAAGCATATGGGCTTATATTGACTCTGGTTGCTATCTTTGTATCACTGCCTCAGTGAAGTTCCTCCCTGGTAAATATATTCATTAAAAATCAGATCCTGAAGTGCTGTATCGCATGGGGAAGGGAGAGGAGAGTTGGCTGTGAAGTTACAGGACCCTCAGTATAAATTCAGCTATAGTTGAATCCATCCTGGCTTGCTTGTGTATCTTCCTTACTCAGTCCCTTCCTTGGTGCTCTAGGAGGCTGCTTCTCCTCTGCCTGGGGATGTTGTCCCTCTTCTCAAGCATGAACGCGCTGAAAGCAAACACTAGTAACAAGTACTGTTAAAGGTCTGTAAAATTGTTTTCCATCTGCTCTCAGACCCCAAACTGTGGAAGTTGTAGGGATGCACACAGGGAAGCTAATGCAGGTGCTCAGTGCCAGCGAACAAACCAAGCGTCCCCGCATTGAGCAACAACTCCGTTTAAAAAGTGTTTAAACTGTAGCTGTTGCGCAGTCCGTTGGAAGCATTCACAGTAGGATCCAGCAAATGAAAATGAATTCCCATAAATGAAGATAGAGTAGCTGCTATGTTTAGGACATTATGGACGTGTTTTATCTTTCTATCTATCCTCCTACAAGTAACAGGGATAGGTAGTAGCTTTTGCTAAAGTAATTATATTGATTTGCTCTGTGCTGCGCACCCAGCTGCTTTCTGAACCACTCTCTAAGCTGTTCTGGCAAGAATTACCTGGTGCTTTATAGAGAGCATCACATGATAGACAGAAAGTTCATATGTAAAGTTGTGAGGAGGACTGCAGCTGATGTCCATGAGTATAGTGTTTCTAACACAGAAATATTATAAACTGAAGTTTTGTTAATTTCAGAGTCAAACTGAAAAAGCTAGAGTGGCAAATTTTACATTAGTTGTGCATTTTCAATGTACATGAAAGTGTTTTTTCCCCAGAGACTGCACTAATCTACGAAGAGGCTGGGAGGAGCATGCGGTTATGTAAAGTAAGTGCCTATTTAAGCTCTTGCACAGTGACACTTTGAGTAATTCTGTATGCTTCTGGGTTAGTGTTTACATGAGTTGACTGTGCATTGTTTTCATGGGTAAGTGGAAGTGAATAAGCATGCATAAATGTGTTTCTGAAGATACAATTCAACCTTTTTGTGTTAGCATTCAACTGTTTTTCTTTATAAACTGTGTCTTTGACTGTGGCATCTCCTCTTAGAAAAATTCGTGCCAAACAAACAGCTCTTTAAATCATTGATAAGATTCTGCTGAACAAACACTGTATAACATAAGACGTCAGTCCCTGACAAGCACATGCACGTGCACAAAAAGTTGCACTTACCCAGTTTAGTGAATGCCTTTGTGGCTTTTCTTTTGAAGTGGAACGGTTGTTCAGGCCTAGTAGAATAATTGAAATTATTGAACAAGCTACTAAATAAATAATGAAACTTGTAGCTGGGAAATAAAATTTTTGCATTTTTTAAATCATTACCATATCTCTTAAGTGTATCTCACTCTCTTCCCTAAAAAGAGTTTCACCAGTTCTTCCCTCTGATGTGGGAAGAACACAAAGTAGCAAACTGTAAAAAAGCAACAGGAGTGAGTTTTGTAAATCCTTCTGTCATTGTATGCTTTGCTCCCTAAAAGCCAGGCTTTGACACCAACACTGGAGCCGTACATCCCTGAAAAACACAGGTGTAGAACTGTTGAGTTTCGCGGAGGAAGCTTAACAGCTCTGAACGTAGGAAAAACCCATGTGTTGATATTAGTCAGGTACAGTAGCAGGTGTTGAAGGTTGTTCTCTCACTTGTACTTTGCAAACTGTGAATAATTTCAGTGAATGCTGGAAATACTTGGCAATATTACGTTTCTGTTATACTTTTTTTGTGTGTGTAGGAAGACATACCACAATTTCTAGAGGATGGGAAAGGTGCTTTTTTGGAGGTGACCAGTCCATGTTGAATGTGTTCGATGTGATAGAGTCTTCAGGTTTCAAGTGTGTAGTCCAACCCAGAAGTGACCTTAGAAAGCGCCCTCCCCCCTTAAAAGTTCAGAATATATTACAATGAAGTCAATTAAAATTCAGGAAATAAAGTGAAAACAACTGGTGCTGGGTACAACTTTAAAAAGTGAGTCTGTAGGAAGTAAAGGCTTAAGAGGTAGCAGCTAGAATTGGTGAGACAAAATGAAGCCTCTAGTATAGTTACAACTCTTTTTTGATTGTGTTTTGATTAGAGGGTCTTTTTGATTCCAATGCGAATTAGAGGAAGACACATGAATGCCTAGAGACTGGCTGTCTCTCACCTGCAGTGAAGCTCAGGTGCTGCTATAAAATCATGGAATAATGGATTTTTTGGAATTTTGAATGTAGGTATTTCTCAAGTCAGCTGTAGGGAGGAGGGGTTTTTAGTACTGTTCTGTTTTATTCCTTTAATTTCAAAGGACTATGTATAGAGGCAGAAGCGGCAAAGACTGGCTATTTGTCAGTCTTACAGAAAGAAAATTTGGTTTCACTAACATGTCATAAAATACATAGAATATACAGGGAGATCTGTTGCAAGACTGGGAAACATGCTCAGTGGCCTTTCTTATTCACAGGCTGTGATACTGGTTCTGAAATAAGTCTCCAATCTTTCCAGTTCAACCTGCCTTTTTATAGAGAGAATTGTCATGTAAGTGCAGATAAGAGCCAAATCTGCTTGTTTAATGAGAGGTGACAAATGACAGTGGATTCAGATAGAACATATATAAATGTGTCCTCCTGATGGAAAATACAATTTGTAAATGTAGTGCTTCTAAACCAATCAATAGTCATTTTGGAATGATTTTTTGTAGGTCATTTTGCTGGACTGCTATTGTCCAAAGAGGGGACTTCTGTGATGCACCTTAGGTGCTGACATTGTTGCATATTTTAACTGCAAGAAGCATGGTGGTTTACATGAACTGTGCTTGCTTACTATGCTTTATTTTTCTATAATGTAATTTTAGCTGAAATCATAGTAACGCATTTTAGACAAAGGAGAGACCAAAAAACACCACTGAAATATCTGAACTTAATTGTTATAGCAATACCATGCTGCATCACTTCAAAATTTTAAATAGGATCTTAAGTGATAAAAACAAACTCAGTAACATGAATTGATAAAACACTTGCCTCTTGGTTTGCTTAGTTGCAGTTCATGGAAACTCCTGAAGTCCTACTCCAGGCTATGTGATGGCAACACATGGTCTCTTAAGTTGATAGAGAGGAGTTTTACTGTATGGATACAATGACCCATCAAGGAAAGTTAAGGGCGGCTTGCCTAGGGTGGTGACAACGAGTAATAACTCCAAGAGAAGCATTATGATTATCCTACCAGGCTCTGATCTGGACACCAAGCAGCACTTTCAGATGCTGGGATAAGAGACCCAGAGGTGCAAGGTAGCTCAATGAAACGCACACAAGGATTTGGCATATCTGGAGACTGTGTGTCTAGTAAAGTGCAATGGCTGTACAGCTGAAGTATTTAGAACCTTTAAAACCATCCAGTTATTTGGAATGGGATCCTTGTCTCCTTGAGGAGGATTGAGACTGGGGAAGATTCCACTGCAAACCTGTGGGGTGATATTCCTCTCCCCCCATTCACTCATCTACCTATATAGAGTAGAATTACTTCCTATTGCTGGAAGAAATATTTATTTATATTAATTTAATAAAGATTGTGTGTATCTATTCGGCCTGTATTCCTATGACACAAGAGCTAATTTCTGCCTAACCTCATTAAGGTCATTTACACCCAAACTCAGTCTGCGTTCTCACAGAACAGGAATGTGTTATGCCTACTTAACACAGATCTACCCATGGTGCAATGCAGGAAAGACTTTTCTACTTTGGGATTATGTTTTTATCTCTTATGCAGCACAGCGATATAAAACCCATAAACCCATTTATTTTTTATAATCATATATTGCTGTAAGTCACAGTTTTAGCTGACATTCCCTACTCTTTATTGACCTGTTTTGTGAGATTTTGTAAACTAGCTAATAAACCTTCACTCTTGCTACTGTTAAATTTAATACAGTACATTACATTCACAGCTGAAAGAAAAACTATGGTTTAGATAATTAAAAATTGTTGAAAATGTCTTAATAAGCACTTTGATATTTGTTCACAAATACACGTTTATGTTACATCTGGCTCAACACAGGACATTTCTCTGATTCATCTTCAGTATCCCGTTTTAAAGCACGTATTTCTGAGTTTGGATTTAACTTGTACAATCAGCACTGCCCAAGGCATACTTTCCCATAACTAAGAGGTAAAAAGCGTATGCTACAGCAGTAGCTTGGTCTTTAGGAGATGCATTGGAGTCTAGGGTGGTGGAGGCTGCTTGGGGAAGTACTGAGTGCAGTAGGCACAATTATCTTACTTGTTTGTTGTCTTTGGAGAGTAAGATGGCAATTTAGACCCTAGATGTTCGACTTTGTGGGCGTTATGAGTCTTTTTGTTAGTCCAGACAATGGTGTGACTCTGCTGGTGGTGGTCATTCCGGTGCAAATACCAATGAAATGTTCTCTCCACCAGCTTGTTTGGTGCCTGTTGGATGAGAAGTGCCTGTGCTGTGGGTGAATGGTCTCGTGTTTGGAACCACATTGATGAAGTGTTTGTAAAGCAGTATTGGCATGTGATGCCTATGATGGTGGGAAGGTGGGTTGGAGTACAACTGTGGGGTACAGCTGTTAATACAGTATTGAGAAGGGTTTTAGGCTTCCTGCTGGAGTCTTACACTGCAGACAGAGTAGTAAGAATTATTTGGGAGGACTAGAGATCTTTCTGAGGACTGTCTTCAGTGTCTGTCCTCTTTCAGGGAACAGTGAGGCTGGCTGTTCCCTGAGAGAAGGTGAGCCAGAAGTGGAGGGTGACCCCCAGTGACGGGGGGTTCCAGTGGGGTCTTAAACCTGGTCCAAGGCCTACCTGGAGAGCTCAGAGAGGAACAAATGGGAATGGGGCCAAAGACAGGACTAGAGACAAGCTACAGTACATACACAAGAGGTTCGCTCAGGACACGAGCTACCTACAGTGTAGATCCAAGGCTCATCCAGGAGGCAGGGACACAGACAGGGCTGGAGGATGATACGACTAAAATGCAACTTAAGAACGGGTTGAATTCTCAGGAGTTCCTGACCCATGGGCAGGGCATGTAGGGGGAGGCCCTAGGTCATCAGATTGGGGACATTAAGGCCTGTTGGTGCACTCATGGCCCTGACACCACCATTTTCTCGATGGCAGCTAGAGGTAAATTTTGAAGTGTCATTGTAACTCTGCAATAACCAACTTAACAGAAGCCCTGTAATGAAGCGTATCTGGTATAGGTGGGTGAGATGCCAGTGGTATGGGTTTAGTTGCTCTACTCAAACCAGTAGCAGTGGTGTGCATAAAGGTTATTCCAGCCAGGGGATGATGCTATTTTCACAATCTGTGTGGCCGAAATTTAAGGGAAGGTGCTCTGAACTTCTCCATACTGGTTGACTCTATGAGTTTGATGTGCAGAAGGGCTTTTTTGCCCTACCACCTCAAGCAGTGGGGAAAGCGCCTTCTCAGATCCTCCTTCCTCAGCCTTATCAGTCTGTGAAGACTGATTGCACTGTGTGTTAGGATCTTGAATAACAAGCGGGTCTTATAGGTGTAAGTGAAGACTTCCTAGCTTCTGTAATTAACAGTTTTTTACCCTGACAAAACTTTTTAATGCTTATTTTCAAATAAAATAAGAATGAACTGTGGATAGGAAAAACACTTTCACTTCCCAAATTTAATGATGATCTTCATACACTTTGAGATCTACTGGTCTTTGGATTTTTTGTGGAAGGCCTTTCAAGCTTATCTCAGATGAAAATTTTCAATATACAGCTCTCAAATGCAGGACCAACTCTCCAAAGATCTCTGCTGGTGGTGGCTGTGGAACACCATGCTGCTACTTCTGATTATTTCTTCTGTGCGTTAAACCTGGGTCATCTTTTACGGCTGTTGTCCTTTTAACTAAAGTAGTTAGGAAAGCATGTTCCATTTGTAGCATGTATGGGTTCATACCACTCCAGTGATAACTGGCTATGGTGAGCTAGTGGTGACTGTCAAAGGAATGAATTTTATGCCTGAGGAATATTAATGTGAGGTGCTCATGCATAAAAGAAGAAGTTAGTTGAAATTTACATAATACTTCCTGCACCTGCTTGAATGAACTGTTAGATTATTGTACGAGGCTGCCTCAGTTCAAGCGCTTCAGCTTCTGCTGTTCTCAATGGATTAGTAAAAATAATTGTGTGGTTTGACAGAGGAATTTATATTGTATTTGAGAGTCTTTCAGCAAACACTAGAGAGTGAAAAATACATTATAGACCTGGTGAGCCATGCTGTGGGAAATGTAAACTAAAGCAGTGATATATCTTTAGGAGTTGTTTCCCTTTTACTACTTGTGAAACACCTCCCATTTTAATCAATTGATCTGTGGTATAAACTGATCAGTGAAACTTACTAAACTGTAACTATCATGCAATATTTACAGAAGAATAAGGGAAATCATTACATTTTCCAGGGGTGAAGTTGAATTTGATCTCTGAGGACGTGCCCAAAAGCCAGCTTCAAACTCAAGTGCTTATGTTTTAAAGAAGAGTGCAGTGTTTTCCTTGTGCATGTGTTTACATGGCTCCTCAGACTTTGTAATGAGAGAGAAAAGTTGCCTTTGTTTATTAAGATGGAGACAGTTAAGTTGTCTAATCTCCTTAACTACTTATCTCCTTTGGCGTGTTCCTCCTGATTAAGAATGCAGTAGTTATTGATACCGTAGATGTTGAATGTTAGATTCCCGCAGCTGCACTAACTGTAATAGGAGTTGGAACAGAGTTATTATAACCTATACACCCAAGGGTCATATGGAAGAGAGAACAAAAAGAGATGGTAAGGGTAAAGCATTTGGTGTAGTCCACGTTTCCTATGTTTAAAAAAAAAAAAAAAAAAAAAAAAA
>Ga0065711_1038786_pt1 | contig 18420 bp, 10 predicted proteins | sample Hoacrofraction12_FD_59098 | JGI IMG/M metagenome (GOLD analysis project Ga0065711, IMG submission 59098) | Hoatzin crop microbial communities from Cojedes, Venezuela - Epithelial fraction 12 v2 (version 2) | ecosystem: Host-associated > Birds > Digestive system > Esophagus > Crop | place...
TCCGGTCCCCGCAGGGGCCCGCCGCTGCTGGAGCCGCTCATCTGCTCCCCGCTGCGTCCTCCGGGGCCTTGTCTCCCCGCAGGCTGCCCCGGGGGAGGGGGGGGGGCAGTTCCCCCTGCCCCCGCGCCACGGGGCCTGCCTGCGGGCGTCCCGCCTCCGCGCCCGGCCCTCGGTGCCCTCCGACACCCGTCCTCGCAGCCTCTGCTCCGAGGAGGTGGGGGCAGCCCCCGCCGGGGCTCCGGGCGGAGGGTGGGGGCCGCTGAAGGGGGTTCTCCCGCCGGGGAGCTGGCCGGTGCGCGGCTCGCCCAGCTTCTGCCGCGGCTGAGGCGACGGCCGTCGAGGTGTTCCCCCTGGCAGCTGCGGCGGCCGAACGCCGGCTGCCGACTCTGACATTTCGTATCTGTACGTGAGGAAAAAAGAGGATTTCCTCGGCCCCGAAGTGGCGACGGCGAAGGCATCCCTCTGCGTGGCACCGGAGCTCTCCCGGCTCGGTCCGTGGGACTGGAGCGCCAGCCAGGCACCTCTCCCTGGCGTCCCGGGAAGAGTCACCCTGGCAGCACTGCTGAGGCTTGACCCGCAGTTTAAAGATTGTGCTCATCCTTGAGCATAAACTTCTTTCTGTGGGAAACTGGGGCTTGGACGCTGTAGCTTTCCTTGAATCTGGCTCTAGACGGGTGTCTCCTGTGCCACATCCCTGCCAGCACAGGGACGAGGCAGTCTGCTTCCAAAGAGGCTGCCTTACCTACAGCCGCTGAAACAATAAACCTCGCTTGCAAACGAAGGCTGGCTTTTTTCCCTATGAAAGATTTGAAAGGTATGCGGGATCCTTACATGCTGGGTTATTGCTGCTGGAAGAGTGTGTCATAATTTTAATTAGAAACCAGTAGTTTGAAAGGTTTATAAGTAAGTACCACGACCAGACCAGAACGTGGCGTATAATTTGTAACACCATTGTGTAATTCTCATTGTGCTGAAAAGTTCTTCATGGGTGACCAAATGGGAAGTAAGTTCTCGGTGCATATGTATGAAATCCTAAAGTTCATAATTACAGAACGCACTGGGATCCCTATAGCTTTGCCAGCGTCATTTGGAGCTAGAGCGAGTTTCTCAGTAAAGCGTCTGTGACCCAGTACTGTCCCAGTGGTCAGTATCTGTGACTTTTAAAACCCCTTTAGAGTGGTTCTAGCAAATTATGGAATGGTAAAGGGGGAGCTTACTTCCCCGTTTCAGTAAACAGATCATGTGTTGAGCGTGGGATCTAATTACCTTTATTGTTCTTCTCATAGAGCACAGCCATCTCGTAAATACTGGGGCGAATCCCACTATTTTACTTCTTTAAATGTTCTTGTTTCCCTCTCACCGAAGAGAGCATTGGCTTGGCTATGGTGGGGAGGATTTGGCTCGTTATAAGTGATGATAAAATTATCCAGCCACGGTGTTTAACTTGGTGACCTATTACGGCAATGAATTCTATTTATGTGCTACATGAGAGTATTTTTTTTACTTTGCTCTAAATTTGTTGCTGCCTCATTTTATTATTGTTCTCTCTTTCTAGGGTAAGGAGTCAAAAGGAGAGCTGAATGACTTTTCATGTTGACCTTCTTAAACTAAAGCGTCTCAGCCAAAAAGCCTTAACCAAAGTCTTTTGGCTCTTTTCATCTTGCAGTTTAGTGGCCCTCATCTTGCCATCACACCTGCATGAGTCAGGCCTTTTATGTGAAGCGTATGGGACAGGCTTCTGCACAGATGGTGAGCTGCAGGATTATGTCCTAACTCATCTTTTATGATTACTCTGGTCCATATAGCACATTAAAAATTACTGTGTTTGAAAAAGTATATCTAAATATACCTATCCTTGTTAGGAAAGTCTCAATTTATTAGATAGTAAATGTAAAAGTAAGTACACAGTAAAATTCAACATTGAAAGAAAAATAAGAAGAACAGGAATGAGTTTGCAACTGAAGTACAAGCCTGAACCCAGCAGTATAGACTATATACTTAAATATCTGTTTAAATATCCATTCTCCCAACATCCATGGCCATGGATGTACAGCCCCAGCAGACAAGTCTGGGCTCACACACCTCCTGGATCAACACGTCAGCCTGCAAGCTCACCAGAGAAGCTGTTGCCTTTCTGTCATAGTACCCTGTCAAAAATAAAACTTGCTAGAGTTTGACTGGCAATTGTAGCTGCTACAGCAATACAAATTGTAAAGAATACTACTAAATAGTTGATGTTTGTCTAATAATATGCTTTTTGTGCCTATTTAATCAATGGGACAACTCCTGAAGTAGAGCACTGCTCAGCCTGAATAATAGTGGCAGAATTAGATCCAACCCCTGACACTGGTACATTGAGTGGGCGTTTGTTTTATCTGTACGAAGCTGGACTCTACAGTGGACACCAGTGATGGTTACGAGCATAACTGTGGGTTCCCCATAAAGTTCATAGATTTTCTGCTAGGGTCTCTAGAAAACACGCAAGAAGCTCAGCAATGTCAAGTTGAAATCTTGCCCTGAAGATACGGACAATAATTTAGCTCTCAAAAGATGTTGTTTCTGGTGCTGAGTATCAAAGCCAATTCTTACAGAGGAAGGAAGATGAAAACAAGTGGAGGTAAACTAACCCTAACTAAAGCTGAGGTCTAATAAACCCAGCTGGAATGAAAAAAAAACAAACAAACAAAATGAAAAAGCTGATACGTTCTTCAAGTGAAGAAAGCTTATTTGTGTGGTGGTAAGAAATAAATTCCTGCTTTTTTACAAAGGAGACTTTATTTGATAAGAATTGAACTCTTCCACTGGCATTAGCTCATGCTACAAATATCTGCTTTGGATGCTGTATCTGCATCACTAGAGAGTGTTTTATTCCACAGCTTGGGACAATATGTAAAGCAAATTGCTGCTCTCCTTGAATAAAGACACTGGATTTGTTCTTTGTCTGGTAGGGCTGCCATCTGTCCTTTGTTCCCCAGAGTCTTTTCGCCTCCCGAGTGGTGTCTGAGCCGATGGCTCATCAGCACAAGGATTGCCAGGGCAAGTGCCTTCCAAGGAGAAGTGGGAATGACGGGGAGGGAAATAACGAATAGCCTTGGTGCCAGGGGGCCGTGGGCAAGGAAAGGAGGAGGAGGAAGAGGAAGGTCCACGGCAGAGCAGAGGTGGGTGGGATAGGAAGCCCCCGTACCCTCAGTAGCCGCTGAAGAGGACAGAAGCAGGGCAGAGGAGGAAAGTGTAGAGGAGCAAAGGGGCTTAGATGGAGTTGGAGAACCAAGCCAACTTGGAGGGACACACCGCAGTGACCAGTTGTCCCTGGCGCTGGAGCAGCAGGGAGGTGGGAAGGTCTGGGGTGGGAAGGAGGTCCATCCCAGGTGGGGGGAGCAGGTGGCTCTCGGGCCCGTGACGCGAGGGGCTGCGTTGCCCATTGCCCCAACGGCAGCCGACTGTCCCTTGCTCCACATCTGTGGGCAGCCTCTGCCCCTGCAACAAAGAGGCCAAAAAGACAATGACACTCAATTAATTTGGGACCTACAAGGAGATCGCTCTGCTCCCTCATATCTCACCACCCATCTTCTTCAACCTGCCTGAAAGCACAAGTTTTTTAAAATAGTGTTTCAAAGACAAGTATCTTGCCCTAAAAGTATGGCTTTACATCCCCGATGATTTAATCTGACATAAATATAGGTGGGGGTGTTGTGCAATTGATATTTTTTTTGTATGATCAGAAATACAAATCACAATCCCCCAAAGATGTTTAATAATTTAAAGTATTCAGAACCCAATTAAGGCTATTAAGAGATTAGAAATTAGATTAAAGGTGGCTAAAGGGTAAAAATTCAAGGACTTCAAACACCTTTTGTGATACGAAGGCTCTTAAAAAATGAACAGGCTGAGAATTTCCCCGGGAAATTCCTAGCCTTTTAATTAGGTTTCTTCATTTGAAATAAAAAAAGAAACCGCTCTGCACACAATTTGAGTCCCGCTGCCATTCTTGAACAGTGGACTCAAGTAATTGCCTGCTGAGACCTCCCAGTTTCCTGGGTTTGTGGCGATGTGCAAAGGCTTAATAGATTTTTAAGATCAGGAGGGACCACCCTGACCACCTGACATGTCCTCCTACATTGACGCCTGCCAAAGAATTTCTCCCAGCCTTTCCCACATTGAGGGGAATTATCTTTCCTCTGATCATATCTCTTACTTGCACCAAATTGTATCCATTTCTCATTTCTTCCCGTATGGAGTCACGCGCCTGGTTCGTCTTGTCACTTGTAAAGAACAGGAATCACTGGTAATGTGAGGGGCTCTTGTCTTTCTGCATCCCACGCTTGCTCCCGGCCTGCTCCTGGCTGAGGGTCTCAGCGCGGCTTCACCGCGATGTGATGCTGCCATGGGGAGGGAGCGATGATGGTGCCGTGGGGAGGGAGCGACCATGCTGCCGTGGGCAAGCAGTGGGCTGGCGGCAGAGGGTCAGTGGATGTGTCCCTGCAGATGCAGAGGGCTTTTTGGGAGTGTTAGCCACCTGGCTGGAGGTGTGGGGGGAGCTGCCATCTCAACAGAACAGCTTTCTGTTCCTTCGTGAAAACAGATACACATAGGCGGTATTGTGTGGGCCTTCTCTTTTTCTTTTTTCAGGCACGAGCTCGAGGAGACTGTTTGTTTGTTCAGCTACCGTGCTAGGCTAAGGCTGCATTTATGCTACTGCGACACAAATGCCCCACTTGAAACAATAAGAAACCCGAGGGAAGTATGCTTCTGTGCTAAAATTATTAGAAAAAAGATTATAACAGAAAACAGCTGCTAATTATTAACATCAGGTTCCCACTCATTATTAGCATCACAAATGTAAAATGGCTGCCAACAAGCGTCAGCCCTGAAATCTCATTAGAAAGAAATGCCATACTTTATTCCTGGTTATAAATGCTGTTTTATTACCTTTGGAATGGTTGGGTGGCTTGGCTAAATGCGATGGGTGGCTCCCCTCAAGGTATGTATTTTTACTGATTAATTCATATTAGCAAAAGAATAATAAGTATCTGATCATTTTCTAAGCAATCCTGAAAATAAAACAACATTCTAGAATTGCCGAAGAACGCAGTCATCTAAATTGCACACTGGAGTACAAAAGAAAAAGAATAATGATATGGTAATATAAAAAGGGCAAAACCATAATGAGAAGGGACATTTGTCAGTATACTCAGAAAAGCACAATCTGTCTCCCTGGTAATTTGGTGGAGTACAGAAAGTATTACATGCCATATTACAAGTATTACATTTTATTTCTGACTTCAGGAAGCATTGCCATATGTCTTCCAAGTTCGACATGGCCTCTTAAATGTAGCATGTTCTTTGTTCGCGCTGTGTGGGCTCCATCCCGTGTGGACAGCATTTATTGCGAATAATTAAGGAGAATATAAATCTTCCAGTACCACAAGACTTTGTATCTGCCAGCTTTTGTGGATGAAGCGGGCAGGAGCAATTTGGCTCCGAATGACCAGGGAAACTTGACAGGTTTGCTTTATTTCTCAGACCTGACAACTTTCTCTAAAAGCTATTGTTATGGAAATAGTCCCGAATTTTCCAGCCTTAAGACACATTTACTACTTTCAAATGTATTTCATGGGAAAAGGAAAAAAGGCACATATTTTCAAATAATCCTGGTATAAAGCAGAATATCTGTGTTGCAATTACATATTCCCTGATGTGCCCTGATATTACTGTGATTAGGAGTTATCTGAGATTTCATACATTTACATGAAGCGTTATGTTTACAGCTTGAAAACTTTGTGGCTGAAAATTTGTGACTCCTGTGACTCGCCCTTCCCAGCCCCCACATTCTCCCTGGAGCTATACTGGGACTGTATCTAGACCGAAAGTTCCGTCCACATGGTGTCACATTGAAATCAAAGGGAATTCATGGAGGCTGATGGTTAAATCAAAGGACGCCTGCAGATCATTGTTAACCAGAGTATGTGTTAGACTAACTTCAGATTTCCTAGCAGTACAACGGTTTGGACTTTTCTTTGCTACCGTGTCATTCGTTTTTTTGTATCGTTGTTTACAGCTGGACCTGGATAAAGCGTAAGAAACGAGGATCAGGCAAAGGAATATTGTTTTATGAAAGGGAAGGATGAGAAATATTTTTGCAAGAGAAGGAACTTTTCTAGTGTCAAAGAATTGTAATAATGAAGGAAAAGTATCAGCATAAAAAGAAGTGATGGATTGAGGTGAAAAGGTGGCATTATAAAAAGAGTGAAGTGGAATGACAGGGAATATGCTGCATGAAGAAACACAATGGTCAGAAGAAAATATTGCAAGAGACTGGGAAAAACAACTGGCATAAGAGGAAATGAAAGCAAGTGTACATATGGATCAATCTGTAGACACAGTCGGAATTAAGGATGGGAAGTGTTAAAAAGAGTGAGAAACCAGTGAAGTGGGAAAATACGGAAGACTATTGAAATTGGGAGGAAATAAGGGAGAAAATGTAAGTTTATTATCATCAAAGCCAAGAGATCCAAAACATGGATACGTTTTAGAAGAAAAGGATTTTAAGAAGTCAGATAGATTTGACAGGGTGGATTTGAAATACCTCAAGTGACTCAGCAGGAATTAAGCCACGGAGGAGGAGTCAAAATAACTTTAATTAATCAGAGAAGCAAGAAGGCTTCTCCCAAAACACACCCAGATCAAGCACTACGCAAAAGCTTTTTTGTTGTTATTTCTCTTGTTCCTTGGTGGACTAGAGCTGATGAATTGAATACTGCCAAATTAAATGTGCCTGGCTCGTTCTCCGGCACTGGTCTCGGCTACTACAAAATGGCTCATGTAGCATTAAACAACCTGTACCTCCAAAGCCAAGTGGCTGCATGCAGCCTGCATATTTTGAATGGTTCCTGACCATGCTAACACCCAGACAGTGCCTGGGACTTGTCTGGGAGGTGTTGGCTGGCATAGCCCAATGCTGTGCCGGGGCACATTTGAGAGTTTGGTAGCACAAGCATTCTCATGCCTGGAAATGTTCCAAGACCTTGGGAGGTTCGCTACTGTGGACTTAACAATGGAGCCTGCATTCGTGCCACAGGCTCTGGCATTGCTTTCCAGGTTCATGCTCTGCTGTACTCTGACTTGAGTGTCAACATCAGACTAGCGCAGGCAGCATCCATTCCCTGCAGCAGCGAAACCAGGGCTGGACACGGGCCCAGACGGTCTACAGCTGGTCTCGCAATCCCTGTACTTGGGCAACCAGCAACGAAGGATGTGTTCTGGAGGTGTCATAAATCCCAAAGGAGGATCCCCAGGGTGCCCTGGAGGTGACTTGAGAGCAAGTAGTCAATACCACACTACAGATAAAACCACTTTCTCTCGTTTGTTAGCACCCTCTAGCTTCACAGCCTGAAGTTCCCACCTGAAAGCTGGCCATCCTCCTACCCAGACAGTCTACTGCCAATCATGAGGGCTGCCCCAGCCCTGCGATCTCCTGAAGCTTTTGTCTGTAGTTGGGAAAGACGAGCACTGGGGAGTCCGGAAACAGGAGTCACAGATCGGAAACTTTGGCAAAGCTCTCGAGCGCTGTTTGAATAATTGCTCAGCAAAATTCAAGCTGCAGACTCTTTTCAGATTCCTCTAACTATCCCAATTTTAAAAACTCTATTAATCCCAGTGACAGCCGGATATCACACCTACCTAATCTAATCTTCCAAGGCATTTCCATTGTGCTCTTCTCTGTAGTATTCTGAGCATTTCAGAGAATTAAATGAGTCTGCTACATAATCTAATTAATATTGATCTTTGGTTCTCTTCTTGCTCAACACAGGCAAGAGAAGAAGGCACAAAATTCATCTAGCTTAATTATTATTATTAAAGTTATTACAGTGGGAAAGCCATGATAGAGAGGAGTCCTGAATTTTAGCCAGAGGGCATAAATATCTGTAGCTCTTCCAGTCTCTCAAAGGAGGGAGTCCCAGAGAGAGCTTTCCTCTTATGATGTTGAACAACACTGTAGGACGTTGCACAAGCATATCCAGATTTGTTCAAATAGCTTTTCAGCTGCAGGTATGTAGCATAGGTGCATATTAATGTTTGCACTGCTGCAGTGTACATCGTTGCATACCCAAAATGGAACTATATCAGATATAAGACCTGCCTTGCATCCATGTTCAGGTTCGTATTTGAGCTTGCATAATGCATTACACTGATGTGAATTTCTGTTTTGCAAATGTGATCATATGGCTTTTTAGAAATAAGTCATCCTGCAATTAGTCTGGAATGAGTCTATTGGGACTGCTGAAGGTTAGGTCAGAGTCTGGAGGCACCACAGTTATTTATTTGTACGCTTTCCCTTTCTTTGCAGGTCAGCTGCTGTCTCTTGAACTAGCATGAATTTTACATTTTCCTTTCCAGAGCTGAGGTTATTTCTAAGTTGACTGGTTTGCATGCATCTGTCTGCTCTGGAAGTCAACAATGCTCAGAACCAAGCTGGCATATGGCAGCCTTGGACTGGGTCTCCTGCCATCCCCAGATGAAAAATATTTTTCCATCAATCTTGTCTACTGGAAAACCCAGTAGCAATGAAAAGTCCATGATGATTCCACGGCTAAAAAACCTTACAAGGTAACATTTCAGGACCATGTACGGTCTACCTACAGAAGCTCCATGACCACCTGACCAGATCTGTTGATTTGACATGGGTGACACGCTGTGCCAGATGGTGATACTGGGAGGAACAAGAGCCTTTTTAGTCCTTGCTTGCCCACTCAACCCACTTTGGTTTATATCTCCCCACTATGTGTCACCTTCACACTGCAGGTACTTAGATCCAGTCTGCAGCTGTAACATGCTAGCAGTTATACTCAGGTGTCAAACAGAAGAGGAGAGCTGCCTGTGTACTTCCACAGGCACGGTCTGTAGAGGAGGCGCAAGTGCTCCTCCAGCCCTCAGAAGTAATTTTAGGATGACTTGAATGGTCATTGTGGCCTGAATGACCATGATGCATCTTTGTTTTGATGAAATAGCTTTGACAGCCAGCAGCAGTATTTGCCAAGCAAGAGCATGCAATATGCCTTAAACAACCAAAAGTATGGCCTTTGTCCGTAGTTCGTATCAAGAGAAAATGCAGTCCATGCTGGCAATGCTAGCAATGAATCTAAGATGAACTCAATGTGATATATTTGAAAAATTACCAACAACCTGCTTTTTCGTTGTGGTCCAGGAGAGAAAAAGTAACAGCTCAACAGGGGAAAACGTTGAGCAGGTTTTACATCTGACATGTCCTTCTGCACTCTACAGAAAATTACCATGGCTATCTCCAGTAATTGCAGGCTAAATTCTTCACAAACATATAAAGTGACAAGAATGTATCCCAATTTCCATGGCACCTGTCTTATTGTTAGCGCAAGAAATCTTTGTTATAGCTGCCAATAATCACAGAGATACTCAATGGGTTACACAGTGATCACTCACTGAAGAAGGAAATGAGTCAGTATGTGAAACGTAAAACCTTGCTGGTTAATATGCATGTATTTGAAGGATATAAAAGTCTTAGGGATGAATTTTATTTGGGGCACTTTATATGGGCTTGCATGCTGTACTGTAAATGCAATTATTATGCAAATATATGCAGTAACCATGGAAAGAATTTAGGGTATAGCAGGTGGCATCATTCTTGGTCTGAGATCATAAAAATTTCTTTGACCACCTGATCCAATGTTACAATGAGAAGCTAGAATTGATGTCATCTTTTACGACGAGTCATTCTTTGGAGAGAGATTTTTAAGGCACGTGCAATAAAACGTATTTTCTGGATCTATTTTCATTTTTTTTTAGTGCAGTTGCATGTATGAACTGGAGGCATCGGACATAACTAGTTCTGATCTCTGCAATTGTTATCCCACATCTGCTCAGACCTGTGCTAACCACTTAGATAGTTCTCTTTTGTTCATCCTACCTCATGCACATCACTTTTGTGATGAAGAACCAAGGAGATATTTGATTGGAACCGGTGGAGAGTGGTGCTGAGTGCCTCCCCATCATAGCGTGTGATACAGCCGCCAATTCAGAAGAGTGGGCAAGTTTCCTCTGCATCACCTTCCTGCCCTTCTTTGTTTCTAAGAGGTCCTTTTTCTCTGTGCTGTTAATCCCTCTGACCAGCAATGCAGACCTGCTTCCAAAGCCTTTTGTGTTAGCGCTTGTTCAAGTGGGTCCAATTTTCCTCTGAGCTAAACCCAATTAACTCCAGAATAACTCCATTAACTTCAAAGCACCGAGCAAGTGAGCATTGAGTGTATGGGAGATGGAATTCAGTGTATCAACTTTGGTAACGTTGGCTTTCCCCAGAACACCCTTGCACGTGAGGAGAGAGCAGGAACCTCATCGTTCATCACTGCTTATTAATATCAAGTGTCTGGAGGTTTGTTTTAGTCTCATCTTTGTCACAAGCTTGTCAAAGAGAAGAGCAATGGTGTTTTCTCCTGTTTTTGAAAGTTATATAATTTTTCAATTTTGTTACTTTGTCATCATGACCTTTCTGCCCAGAAAAAGATATATAGTACTAGGATAAATTGTTCTGCTCTTTTTCTCCTAAATCAATTAGTTCATTTCGTCATAAAGCGTCAGAAGTCTCTGTCAGTCGCATCAGCTCTTTCTAAATTAACAACTGCAACAGAAAAACACGTATCAAAACACCATGCAAATACAACAGTATAACCATAAGGTTATGTATTATTCTCTTTTTTTTTCTTTTTTTTTTGAGAGTAAAAAGAAGAAAGAACATTTATGGTGAGGAAACACTGGAGTTTTTCAAAGATTAGTTTTCCACTGATTTTCATCCAGTGTGTGCACTGCTCACGCTTTGAATAAAGCTTCAAAATATCTCAAGCTATTCACCCTCTATATATGAAAAGTCAAGTGTGCTATAATTCGTAGTTAAGTGACTACTTACAGGCGCTCAAAGCATCAGAGAAGATGATGTCAGACTGTAAAAAAGGATTGTGTACATTTGCACCCGATTCAAGGCACTCAGAGTAGTCTACAAGAGTTAACAAATTCATAAAATTAGCATTTGATATTGGAAGTTGGTACTAGGCAAAGATTAATTTTTTCAAATGCTATGATGGGGAAGGATTGAGCAGTGAATTAACATTTCTATGCTCCAGAAGTATTTTTCCGTAACCACATATCCAAATATATGCACCAAATCTTTTAACATGACATTTGAATGCAGACGGCATGTAGTTTATGTTTCTGCCACAGAACAGAGCAGGCAGACTCATTTAACTGTTTCCTGTCTTCATTGCTTCATGGTATTCATACCGGTAACTCCGATAATTCCCACCAGCTCTCAAGCAGTATGTCAGTGTCTTGAGCAAGCCAAGATTTTCCTTTCCTGTGTGCACGCACGTGTGCATGCTTGGGATTAGCCGTTAAGAGCTTTTCTGCTCTGTTTGTCCTGGTGCCTGACATAACCACCAGTTACTGTCTTCATATTTACATAGCATCTCTCATTCAGGGGTCTCAGGCAGTACGAGTGTTAGTACAAGAAAATGTATAATGTTCCTCTGAAATATTTATAATCCTCTTCTTGCAGAAGTGGAAAATGTGGCACACAAAGGCTAAGCAACCTATGGGGAACTGTCGCGAAGGAGTGGTTAGGTCGCTTAAAGAATCACCATCAAAGATAGTCATAAAAGTGATTTTTTGATAGGAATTTATAAAATGTGATTTAACAAAGTTCATTGGCAAGGTTCCCTCTGTTATTGAGTGAAAGCAATACAAAATCAAGGCAGGATTAAGATAAAATTATTTATACAGAGATTGAAAAAAAGAATATAAGGGGGTATGGGAGACCCTCCCATTGAGTCACAAGGTTCGGAATGGACCTCCTTGCTTTCTAAACTCCTGCTCAGAGAAGAGCATAGGTGCAGCTGGATCCAGACTTAGCCTCAGACCACAATGGTTTATGTTTAAAGGATATGTCTAGCAGCAATTGAAGGTTTATTTGTAGTTAAAGAGAGACAATCACAGGAATTTTGCAGTAATTAAACATTCATTAATAAAGTGACTAAATAGGATTTACTAGAACAATAATAGTATAATATTATGATTCAAATTAGTTCACACAAACACACAATATGCATAGATAATGACACCTGTTAAAAATTCCCCTCAAGTTCAGTGAAATGCTCACTTCAGATGATTTCTCAGCAGGCAAAGGTTGAGCCTCAGGGAGTGAGGAATCCCCATAGTTCAGCCCAGGTCCTGTCAGCAATGGTAGCTTCAAACTTAAGAGTTCGAGGGCTCGAAGAGGCGTCCCATTCAGAGGGAGATGCTGAACGCAGCCTGCTGCTGCCCGGGAGACCTCAGAACGTCTCACTTGGGACCGCTGCTTGCAGGCTCACGAGAAGATTGACTTTAGGCATCAATAAATTTCCATCCTGACCATGATCCAGGCTGGTGGTTTTGAGAATTCCAGTAGCACTGGTACTGACCACCTGAGTTACAATCCAGGTAGGATATGTTCCAAGGCTGTCAGGGGATGACTGATTATTCCCGCTCTCATTCCCATCCTTGGCCAGGCAACCAGAGTTCTTGGTACAGTCAGTGCTGTTCCCCACCGTAACCATGCAAGAGTTCCTGGTACAGTAAAGGGACGCTTTACCGCCAAACTCAATGCACACAGGCTAAGACTTGACGGGAATTCTTGAGAATGTAAAGCAGTCCAGGAGAAGGTGAGGAAGGATGCACCACCACAGGCACAAACAGCTGGCATCCCCAAAGTCCTGGCTCCCAGCCTCGTAACCTCAAGGCTCTTTTCCATTTTGGACATTTCAGAAAGAAAGCCCATAATTCCCAATGACATTCCCAAAAGACTGTCCCACAACACTCCTGAGGTTTTGATCTTGCAGGATTTGGTGTAATGAGAAACCCAACAAAACGCTGGTATTCCCAGGAGGGTGCCTCGACTTACTGGTGGGCAGAGAGGGCGAGCGGGGGGGGAGGCTGCTGCCCCCCGGCATGCTCAGGGCAGAAACCCCTCACAGTGCGGAGTGCCAGCAACCCCTCTCTGCCACCCCTCTTTTTGAAGCTGGACCCCGTGTGGCATCCAGGCTGCTGGGAGATCCATCGGCTGGGGATGCCGGACAGGAGCACACGGCTCTTCGCCGCTCCCGTGAAGGAGGGCTGTGCCACCCACCCCTCCTGCACATGGGGCTGGGGGGAGAGCACGGCTGTGAAGTGCTCGGCCGTGTCACTGACAGACAGCTCTCCGTGGCTGTCGGGATGTCTCTGCAGCCTGGCTGTGCCATGCTGTCGCAGGCCTGCTGCCCCATCAACGTCTCCGTGCTGCAAAGGGAACCGGGAGTCGGGAGGGGGGTGCATGCAGTTGCCTCTCCTTGGGGTGAAATTCAGATATGATCCCTTAATAGTCCCCAAAAAAACTTCGATTCCTTTACAAATTAAGTGTATCAATGCAACCAATATATCTGTTAGAGTATGCAGCAAGTATACATTAAGTATCTAGTAAATATGTTTTCAAGTAGTCTTAGCTTTTATAAGTTTTCCAGATCCTCAGAAGTGTAAAGAAATCAAAAAGTAAAGAAGCAAGATGTGACATTTCTGAACTCTCACAAGTCTTTACTTTTTCCAAATATTTGGTATCACTGCAAATAATTTGTTTTTCGTGCTCTGTCTCAACTTCCCCCTCTTTTTTACACTTTTGCCTTCTCTCTCAGGCTCTTGGTTATAAAATGCTCAGAAAGTGGGTGCTTGCTTTCTTGCATAAGTTCCCTGTGTATTTGCTTTTCCTTGGAGGTTGAATTTGAGGTCACCCACAACACCTTGTCACAGTTTAAGATGTTTTATATGTTCATATTAAATAATCTAAACTTAGTCTGAGATGCAAGGTTTAATAATGAAACCTAGGGTTTAATTTAGCAAAAGTGAAGATACTCTGTGCTTTTCTTGATATAATTGTAATATTCTATAATCCTTGATATAATTTCAATATTCTGTAATTTTCTTTATATAATTCTAGAGCTTTCAAAAAAGTCAGGTTTTCTCATCAAAGGTCTGTTTTCATAGGGAATCTGGAGTCCAGCTACAGAGTTATGAAGATGTATTACAGAAACAGTATCCATGGAGCTTAAACTTTTCCATCTGAAGGAGACAGGTTTGGATTTTTTCCCCTCTAGGTTACACAGCAAAAGTAAAACTTCCTTAAAGACCATGAAAATATGGGGCTGTGCAGCAACCAGAGTCACACAGAGGTATAGATTTTACCACTCACCTCTAAATTATTTTCTGAGCAGTCACTGAAGGGCTCTCTGAAATCACTGCTGTGTGGTAGGGCTGCTCACATCCAGACGAGGCAGGTGTCACTGGTGGTGACACTGAATATTGGCTCTACCCCTGCTGTCCACATCTTCTCCTACCACGTACTCTCACACCGGGGCATCAGTCCTGCAGCCCACGCTCCCACCACCTCCATCTCCCAAAGCCCAGGGGTCTGCAAATAGGGCCAGCCGTGCCGGTGGCTGGGAGCCGTCAGGGCATGCAGGCAGTGATGGCCTGAGCTGAGCCATCGGGTGGACGCCTGCATTAACAGCCACCAGTTATAGCCTTGGAGCAGGTGGTTCCTGGGAAATTCAGATTAGCATCCACAGAGGAAGAGCGAGGCCACCTGGCTATGGCCATGGAAGTGGGTTGTGCGATGCCAGCAGCACTCCTGCCTCAGGCAGGGAACCACGGCTGAGGTCAGTCTGAGCCAAAATAGATGAAGGCAGTATTCCTGCGTGCTCCGTGGAACAACAGCTGCAATGAGTGAATTATTTAGTGGTGATGCACATCCTCTGAATATTCTTGCGCTGTTTAGGAGTCCACAAATTAAATAGCTGTTAGGGGATTTTTCATCAAACGCATGCCAGACAGTTTGGGCAATAGGCTGGTACCTCAGCTATGAATCAGTTTGCGTATTGCTGTTCTTTTTTTTTTTCTTTTTACTGCTTCCCATATTTTAAAATGGTAAGAAATATGATACAATGCTAAACATTAAAATTAAATCAGAAGCAGTCTCTCAAAAAGTATTTCTCCTCTGAATGTTGAAAGGCATTTTGTAGGTGAGGTGCAACAGAACGACTTGTAGCTTGTCTTCCTGAGGAATCTGGTAGAGGTGAGGGCTGGAAAGCAGCAGTCTTCCTAAAGCTTGACATCAGCTTTAGTCTGCGGTGGTCATTTTTGATGTATGTTGCCATTCTTGCATCTCTTTCATGTAAGAGAAAGTGGGTCCAGTGCCTTTAGGACAAATTTAGAAAAGGTGCATAGAAAGCGGCCAGATTTCTTAAGGCTCTTTCAATTAGTTTTCTTTCTGTCTGTGGGAGTTTAACTTCTTAAAACACATACAAACACTGGGGAAAGCGCCCATTAGAGGAGCTCCACAGGGCTGACCTGCAGCTGGCATGGAGCATGCTGCTATGCTTGCTTAGACACTTTGCGTGTAAGTAGGGGCAATAACTTGTTTTAATGGCAAGTTTGGGTGGGGGGACGTGGGGAAGTTATGGATAATCTAGCGGTGAAGTTAACAGGCGTAAGTTCAAGCATGTTAAACTCCTTGGACATGTGTTTTCACTCACAATAAAGAGGCTGGAGTTTGCAGCAATTTAAACAGAATTAAGCTACAGAAAATGAAAGCCATTTTATTCCTGTGTAAGAGTGCCCACATGGCATTTATCAACCTCTAGTTTAGACATACTTATATTCCACTTTTATTTGATTAACTTTCCTGCATGCCTTCCTAATAGGCATGGACTATGATTTTTCAGTTAGTTCAAGGAGCCTAAAGTAAGCTACTTCTACAAATATCATTCCTTGCTTAGAAACTAATATGGAATCCATCGCTAACAGGAATTCCACTAAAATTGTTGTAGTGGTTGCTTAATATATGCACAAGATTAAATACTTCTGCTTTCAAAGTAAAAAAAAAAAAAAAAGACGTACTATACTAGGACTAGCTCTTCAAAAGAAACGAGCTTTTGCATGCAGACAAATAAGTAAGTTTTTTTCCCAGAGAGTACTGACTCCGTCAGGTACATCTGTGCTGTCAGATAACCTAACTCCCCAGTTCATTTCCAGGTTCTGTCCTTTAATCATCCATACCAGTCTTCTCTAACTCATTTGGCATGGACCTACCAGATCTCCTCAAAACAAAACGCGTGCATGCTTCTGAGGGTGCTTGGCTCCAGGGCCCCCTCCAGGAGGGCAGCACGGGGCGGAATGGGCCGGGTCTGGCTGCCTCTGCCCTACGCCGGGCAGGTCTGCGAGCAGGGGCTGCCGTGCCCTGGTGTGCTCACCGCAGAGGGAGGGAGCGCGTTGGAGCCGGGGGTAGGTCCCACACATCATACATGTTTTAGATTTTCTTTGGACTAACTCTAACAATAGGAATGCATTAAAAGTGTGTGCCAAATGCCACGCTTTCTCTCTATTTTTTTTTTGTTTTTGAAATTAGAGACCAGCTTCTGGTTTCATTTCGTCTGATTGAAGGTACATCTACAGTCACTTTTCTGTCACTGCTGAAGTAAGTTTCTTGGGTGTCCCGACTTATCTTGCTTTAACTCTTATTGAAGAGAGGTCTTTGAGCACAAAAACTGGATTCCTTTTGGGCAAAAATACACCAGAGGACTGGCTCCAGTGGCACAACTAATGCCCTCCAGCTGCAGGTGAGCTTGCAGCCCCAGGACCAGACCAGAGAGGATGCTTTGAGCTAATGAAACACACAGTTGCCTGTGTCCACTTCCACATTCAAACTTTGAGTTTGGTACCAGGTGCTACACCTTTTAAAATCCTTAGCTTCCCCCTACTGCAAGTCATTTTGTAGACGTGACTCGATTCCAAGAGAAACCCTGTGGCCCCAAGGTGCAGGTGGCACTTGGATTTGCAGTGTCTGCATTTGGCTACACTGAAGTCCGGGATCTAGCCTTGATTACATTGGTTTTGAAGGGCAGCAACAGCAAGGAAGGAAAAAAAAAACATGCAGGCTTGGGAAATGCACAAGCAGAATTAAAAATGAGGAAATAATAGTAAGAAATATATCAGGAAAAAGAGTAGAAGGAACTTCTCCACCCTCCTTACTGTAGTGTATGTGTCTGCATTAACCCACCGTCTCCCTGCTTGATGAAGCAGGTACCGTGCCAGTGTGCCAGTGCCTCCTGCTTCTTTGGAGAGTTGCTCCCAATGGTTTCATTTGTCTGGAACTCACTTGGTATGTGTTTGTTGGGTTATGTGATTAAAGGCTTGTCACGAAGGAGCACAGAGGCTCAAGGGCAGGTGGGGGGTGGGGGCAGTGACCTCGCCAGGGAAAGGTGCTCTGGTCCCCACCTCTCCCCAGGCTGTCACGGGAGATGAACAGCCCTATTGTCGGGGGGACATCCATCACTATGGGGCCAGGGAGAGGCTCTCCAGAGCTCCTTACAGACTGAGGCAGGCACTGTCTGTGGTGGGATGGCACTCATGGGGTTCAGGGGAAGAACATCTGGGGACCAAAGGCAGAAAACAGAGGGGTCATGGTTGGGGAGGAACAAACACGGGAAAGTAGAGGGAAAAGGAATTAATGGGGTCAGTTGGAGGTCAGCGAGGGCAGGTCAGCTCAGTCTGTCCTTTCTCCTTGTTAAACTCTATTTCTGACTGTTTCCCTGGGTGAAGGGCACTCTCTTCTGTGTGCAAGTGTGCGTATGGGCAGTCTGAGTCCCAGCAACTGATACAGGACCATGGGTCAGAGGGCTGTGTCTGTGCTGCCACAAGCAGAGCACATGAGGCTGTGCGTCTCACTGCATGATTGCTAGCGAACATCAGGATGGACTGGCCAGCAAGCCAGGTAAAGACTTGGGAGCCAAATATCAGAGCAGCCATGAATCTGAGTTGGATACTGAAGCAACCAGAAAATGTGTGCGTTGGCTACACGAGGGGCCAGGGGGTCTGAGTTGGTTACTGGAAAGGCAGGTGGTGTCTAGGAGTTGACTACTGCTAAGGGCTAAACCTGGACCAGCTACCAGAAAGACCAGTTTGCTTCAGTGTGTCTGTCTGGGCATGAGGCAGCAGGGCAGCCAGGGGAGCCAGGGACCAGCTGCTGGGTGCACTGTGCACCTAAGGCCAGTCTGCTGGAGGGATCCATAGTGCACGTTCGTGTCTTCGCGTGTCTGTGTGTTTGTGTAGATCTGAGTGCCGGAGGAACCCCTACATATATAAATTTTCCCCTGACGTGCTTTCATCCATCTATGCTTATCATAGTACAGCTAATTAGGTTTAGTTATCACAGAATCACCGAATCACAGAATGTTAGGGGTTGGAAAAGACCTCTGTGGGTCATCTAGTCCAACCCGCCTGCTGAAGCAGGGTCACCTACAGCAGGCTGCACAGGACCTTGTCCAGGCGGGTCTTGAA
>Ga0065711_1038781_pt1 | contig 18419 bp, 14 predicted proteins | sample Hoacrofraction12_FD_59098 | JGI IMG/M metagenome (GOLD analysis project Ga0065711, IMG submission 59098) | Hoatzin crop microbial communities from Cojedes, Venezuela - Epithelial fraction 12 v2 (version 2) | ecosystem: Host-associated > Birds > Digestive system > Esophagus > Crop | place...
GGGGGGGGGGACGCCAAGGCCGAGGGCGCCGCGGCCCCCAAGGACACCCCCAAGAAGAAGAAGAAGTTCTCGTTCAAGAAGTCCTTCAAGCTGAGCGGGATCTCGTTTCGGAAGAACAAGAAGGAAGCCGGGGACTCCTCGGGGTCCTCCCCCACCGAGGAGCAGGGCAAGGCGGAGGAGAACCCCGCTTGCTCGGCCGGGGGGCCCCAGCCCTCGGCCCCCCCCGAGGAGGGGGCAGCGGGCGGCCCCGGGGAGCAGGGAGCTGAGCCCAAGCAGGGGGCTGCGGGGGGAAGCGAGGAGGAGGAAGAGGAGGAGAAGAAGCAGCCGGGGGAGAGCCGTGGGGATACGGCCAAGCCGGAGGAGCCCTCCAAACCCGCGGGGCCCGAGCCGACGGTGGCGGAGCAGAAGGAGGAATAGAGCCCGCTCGGCACCGTCCCGACTTCAGACTCTTTCGCCGTCCTCCCCGACCCGGTGACAGCCCGGACTCGCTGCCTGGCCCTCGCACCTCCTGTCCCACCCAGAACTGACAGCGCTCTCTGAAACCCACCCCTCCTCCAGCTGCGTCCTCCCCCTCCCCTGTCAAAAAGCTGGGCTGGATTCCCACCGCCACAACTTGGAGCAGTTTTACCTGAATCCTATAAAACTGTGGAGGAAGACTACCCTGGCCGTAACTGGAATTTACAGTTTGGGAGAACCCGGGTCTGGCCTCTCTGCCGGCCTCGGGACTGTCCCCGCTCTCCTCCGGCAGCTCCGAAGCCCAGCGAGCCAGGGACTGTTCAATGGATTCTTTTTTTTTTTTTTTCTTTTTTTTGCTTTCTCCTCAGTTTACATTCCTGGTTCTGACTTCGTTTAAAGTATTTTGTGCTTTTTATAGAAATCAATGGTTTAAAAGCTAATCCGGTTAGTTTTTTACAATGTCTCACTATTGGCTTAGAACCATAAAGCTTGTAAGTCCGCCGTGTTTAATTCTGCTTCTGAGGGGGAACTTCCAGGGTGCGGGGTGGAGGGAGGGGGCCTGCCAGCTGTATAATGTGAAGCAACACTGTTTTCTCTGTAAATAATTTTTTAATGGCCAAAAACACTTGATTTGCAATTTTCTAACTTCTAAAAAAAAAACAAAAAAACCAACAGACAGACCTGTGTGGGCTTTCTTGTAATGTTTGAAAGGAATAAATGGTGATCCCTTCACGGGTGAGCTTGAGTCCTTCTTGTCCCGGCCACCCACCCCGGGCCGGGGAAGATGGCAGCTGCTGCTGGAGCTCACCAGCTGCTGCCTGGGATCACCCCAGCCCTGGCTCTGCTCCTGTTAATTGACTTGCAGCAGATGTAGAGCTCCAGCCACAAAGGGCTTTCGTGCCCACGAGCCTCGGGTCGCTGCCTTCGGCTTGCTCCTTGGTACCTGCTTCTGAGATCCAACCCATTCTGTTCCTGGGGGGGAGGAAAGGAGGAGGGGAAAAAAAAAAAGTCTTTTCTCATGGTGAGGGGGCCAGGAGGGCTACTGGGTGGCATTTGCATTTTAAGCTTGATTTACTGGATTTTAATTTTATTTTTTCTTTAGTGGTTTTAGGACAGAATTGGCTCCTTTTCCCTGAAAAGAGGGGCTGGAGCACAAGAACTCTGCACTGGGGGCCCAGATTTATTTCCAAAGTGCAAACGAAGGCACAATGGGTGCCTCTGTCCTTCCTCCTGTTATCCGCACGGGGAAAAGATGTGATTTTGGTTGTTTTTTTTTTTTCTTCCCCAAGATGGGCGTTGGGCAGAGGGAAGGAGCTCTGCCCCTCTCCAGCAGCTCGAAGGCTACAGCCGGGGTCAGAGCCCCTTCTGCCAGCTTAGCCCCTCCGTTGAGGGGCCTGCTCCTCGCCCCCAGCCCATTGCCGTGGGCTTGGTGGAGAAGATGGAGCCAAGCGAGGAGCGTTGTCCTCCCACGGCAGGGCACCGCTCTCCCGTGGCCCTCGACGTGGGTGGAAACGGCCAAAATTCGGCGTTCCACACAGCACATCCCCCTCAACGGCAGGAAGCTCCAGCGAGTGACCCCGCTGCCAAACGCCGCGGGGTTCTCGGCCCCGTTCATCTGGGGGCAGAAAGGTGTTTTTGAACGTAGGCGCTGCGGGCTGCAAATGATTTCCGAGTTTGCGTTGTGCGTGGCTGCGTTGTGGCCCTGGCGAGGTGCGGGCTGCGCGTCTGCCGGGGAGCTGCCGCACGGCATCGCGGCAGCCATTTTAAGAAAGGCTGGGAGAGAGAAGGACCGCAGTTGCACAGCGGCACGCGTGATCTGGCGGGGGTAATGGGAATTGTGCGGCTGTGTTTTGTTCGAGGAGGAGAGGATTTTAATTGTCTGCCATGCTGAGAAGGATAACGAAGATTCCTGGACCATTATTCTAGCGATGAAAGGCAACTGTGCCACAGAAGGCTTTTTCTTAACTACATAAATGGCAGATTTGGTTTATGAACCTTTTGTGTCCCTTGCAGGTGTGAGCACCCCTCAGCTGCAGAATTAACCTGCTCCTAATTAAAGAATTGTTTTCACTTGAATACCAGCTAAAACCCACTCACATTCATCCAGAAGCCACTCCCTTCCCATAACCAATTACCCCTTTTCTTGACTAGCATTGCTTTCAGAGCATCAGCTGCACGGAGTACCGTAACCCCCCAACCCGCCAGCCCCCTGAGCAGCAGCAGCGCTGCTGGCCGAGACCCCAGCCGTGATTTAGGGAAGAGATGGAAGAACCGCCCCAGTGACCCCTGGTAGAAGAGCTGGGAGCAGACCAACCCCCCCAGTATTTCAACTTGATTTTTCTGGAGAGACAGGCCCTCAGGAGAATTTCAAGGCTATTTTATAAAGCAGAGGGGGGAGAAAAACTGCAATATCTATGCCAGAACCTAAAGCAATCTCTCACATGCAGCACAGCGTGTTCCAAATAAAATGCTTTGGTGGATGCATTTGAACAAACACATCTGGCCCTCTTTGTGAGGTTGGTTGTCACTGGGGCCTCCACCACATCATGATCACGACCAAGGTACTGCACCATTTTCCAGCCATGGCTCTGAAAATAAACTGAACTCCCACTCTAACGCGGTGTTTCCTTGGGGCAGAAAGCAGTACAAACTCACACCAACCCTAGAAATGTACCAGTTTTATTACAAAGATTCTCAAAATTCAAAATAAAAGCATCTTTAAAAAACCACAATATATTTCCCCCCCAGACACAAAGATACACTGATCTCTCTCGCTTCACATACAAACACTGAAGAGCAGGAGTGACACGTCACTCGGATCCAAAGAGACTAAAAAACTCACGGTGGAAAAGGGGAAAAAAAAAAAGTATTTAAAAAAATAAAACATTTTTAAGAGTAACCTGTGTTAATTTAGCAGCATAATTAGAGTTGAAACCATCAGCAGCACTCCGTGGGAGGTACAGATCCTCTTATGGACAGAGGAATCCCCCTGAGAAAGGAGAGCAGCGAGTCAAAACTGCCTGCAAAACTTCGGCAAAGCCTTTCACCAGAAGCTCATCTAACAATCAGCGGTACCAAGCAGAACGCAAACGAAAGGCCAGCTCTGGTCACAAAAGACTTTGGGGCGTGAGATATGCGTTGGAGGAGGAGGAGTTGTAAAAATGTACAGAGCCCCATCTGTTGTTCCCTTCTAAAGATAACAGCTCAGAGGGCTGATAAAAAGGTTCTCTGTGTTTACTGGCCTTAAGAGCAAGAGAGAGGAAAGGTTCAATTCGAAAACGTTTGCACTTCACTCCAGAGGAGAGTTTTTCCACGAGTGACACGCACCGGCACGAGGTTTCAGCCAGGATCTGTTCGGCCCGGCCTTTACACGGGCTGGGAATTCCGGCAGCGGTTTCAGCCACAGACCAGCACGGAGAAAGCACACCACGGCACGTGCAGCCGAGCGCAGAACAAGCAGGAAAAGCAAAGCAGGCGGCCAAACGGGCAGTAACTCACTCCCTCCCCCGAAGAGGGGCATAGGTATAGAAAAAAAGGTATAAAAATTCCATCCCTTCTCTTACTCGAGAGGCATCATGCTGCCACACTAACTGGATCTGCAAGATCTCGGAAAATGTTCACCACCACATCAAGGTGATTTTCATTTCGCGTTTTCCAGATCTGCACCTGCAGGGCTCTTGGGCTGATTCACGAAAGCGCTTTTCAGATCGCTTTTAAGCTGCTTCGTCTCTTTCCACAAGTTTGCTGCAGGGAGGTAGCCAACTCTATTCAAGAACTGCACTATTTGACCCTGAGAAGTGGCACCAGCTTGCAGTTACTTGCCACGGTGGAATCCAACTGAAGACCAAAGGAACAGTCAGTCTCTCACAGGCTTCGTTTGGGAACTCATATTCTCCCACAAAAAATAAAAAATAAAAGAAGAAAAAAAAAGAAAAAAAGAAAAAAAGAACAAAAAGAAATTTCATGGCCATCTTTCCACCTAACCTGAAATGCAGATACTACTTCTACTTAAATTCTTCTTTTCCAAGGGTGGTTATTTCAGAGGGGAGAGTAAAGAAAGGAAGTGATTTTTTTAAAGACACACTAAGGAGGCAGTGGAAGGCAAGAGTGAAACTTCCCAGTCACCAAATCTGGGCAGTGCAGGTCTGTCTACTCCGCAGAATCCTCCCTATCTGCTCCCAGCGGAGTGCAGCAAGGAATAATTTACAGTTCTCAAGTCATTTATATATTTATATAGAAATATATACAGAAACATATATAAAATATAAATCCTGTGGAATGGGAGGCAACCAGGGAAGCTAACCTACGACTACTACACACTGACAGGTACTGTCCAGCTGCAGCCATCTTAGGTGGATTTCGTCTCCTCCTTCACCCTGTGGAAGCAAGCAGGGAAGAATCTGGTTTAAACAAACAGCTCGGGCAGTGCCCAAGCTTCAATCGCAGGCCAAAACGCTGCTTATGCGGCCCATCTTCATCTAAAACTTGTAACACGTTACTGAACGAAGGCAGAGGATTTTTAAGCCCTGTTCACTGAGGGCTCGGCTCTCACAGTGCTGTCTCAGGTGTGCTGTTCTGCACACGCCGACTTCTTCCCGTGACAAAGCCACCCAAGCTGCCATGTCTCTCCTCCAGCCCCTCAAGCTGTGCAGCACCCCATGGGGGCATGCACAGATGCATAAGGAAGTACAGGCACGGCCATTTAATCGCCATGCCAGGAGACAGGGCTCACCCTTTGGGTTCCACTTTCTCCTCTTTCGGTTTTTCCTCTTCTTTCTCATCTAGGGGGGAAAAAAAAAAAAAGACCCTCAGTAATGCAGTAGGAAAGTACATGCCAGGCAAAGTTCCACAGAGCTGGGAGGGCTTCTTGTCCTAGCTCTCACGCTCACCTTTCTTCTCCTCTTCCTCCTTTTCCTCTTCTGTTTTCACACGCTTGGCTTTCTTAAAGTTGGCAACATTTTTGCGCCCTCCTTCCCCTTCGTCTTCAGAGTCAGAGAATTCTTCATCACAGGATATTCTCTTATCAGAATTGCGGACTGAGTGCGAAGAGGACAAGAGGTTGTTTTGGCAGATTTAGAAGTCAGGAGACACCAAGCACTAACTTCTCCAAGTCCATCTACACACCGGAGCGAACTAACGAGCCTACGTAAGTCTGAATTAGGCCACAATAAAAACACTTCTTGTTTCTCCCCACCGTACGTTCTAACTCCTCACTCCTAACTGCTCATGCCCAAGATCCACGATCACACGCACGACTTGGATCAGGTAGAGCGTGATGTCTAGACTCGACAGCGTCAGCAGGTTAACCAGCCTCACACTGAGCAAACCTGCCTGCCAGACCTAGAGGCCACCAGCCAATCTGGGTATCAACTAGCATTTTCACTGTGGAAGACAACTCCTGGGGTCAAACTTGACAGTCTCCCAGGAAGTATTCTGTCACAGCACCTACATCACAGGAACTGTTTAAATTCTCACATTAAAGCCTAGGTTCTCCCGTTATGGAAATCATCTGGCAAACGTGCCATTTCTCCAGGGGAAAAGAAATCTACCAGCCCTGCAGTGCTTGGCATCATTGCTTCATCTCACAAAAACCGTCAGAAAGGTGGGAACGGATTCAGACTGAAGGACTCCAGAATGGAGATTTTTCTAAATCGCATATCCTCCTCTCTTTACTCAGGTAGCTCAGTTCAGAGCCCGCACGCTTCTCCAGCTCACTGATCCTGCTCAGTTCCGCACCCGCAGGCTCCGTGTGCTTCCCAGCTGGGCAACGCAACTATGCCAGAGACAAGCACATACTTGAAATGCGTTTCTCAGGATCTTCCTCCTCTTCGTCTCCACTGTCTTCCTGAACAGCATCTTCAGGAATCGGCTGCATCTGGACGCCAGGGGCATGAGGCAGCATGCGCAGATTCTCAAAGAGGCGTTGCCTAGAGGCAGCCAGGAGAGGAACACCTCCGTCAGCAAGACGCCCACCCACGCTGTGAAGCCCCCAGCAGAAGGGGTCAGTCTCGCCAAGAGGAGCAAACGCTTACTTGATCTTCTCGAGATACTCGTTGGTATTCTGGTTAGTCATGTTGGAGGGACTGATGTGGAGCTTAAAGTCTGGCCCAAAGTACTCAAAATAGTCATTATATGGAAGTTCTGCAGGCAAATTAAAAAGGAATAAACACCAAATTAACACTGGACTGGTGACGAAATACCACAAACGCGTTGTGCTTCTACAGAAATGCACAAGTGCATTTACCTAGGCACAGGAGCCCAAGCTCTCCTAGCCCTAACTCGGATCAAAGCAGATAACTTAGCAACAGCGCAGTCAAACCTTACTTGGCAGTGAAACGCTATCGGTGCGCACAAAAGCCTTCAGTAGAAGGTCATCTCATTTCAGTACGTCAGCAAGGCTGCGGGGTACCTTTTGCTGGAGGGGAGAGCTACAGGACTAGAATGTAAACAAGAACAGCTACTGCAAATCAGGGCATACACAGGAATAACCAAGAGCTAACGAAACCTCTCAGGGTTGCTGCCTCTCCCACATCATCTCCCTGAGCTCTGCTAGCAGACTGTCATTGTCCCTTAGTCTTGCTTCAAAGGCGCCAGGGGAGAATTACCATTGGGAATTTCAGTGTCCAAAGCCACAGCAGTCTCATAGGTCCAGCATCTAGCCACGTTGCGGATCGTATAGCCACCTCCTCCCAGCATCAACATCGGCAAATTAAAACTTTTTACAAACTCCACACACTTGGCATGTCCTGCAGCAAAAGCAGTGGGGCAAAAGGTCACAGCCTTTGGCGTAAGAAGAACAAACTTTTCAAAGAAATCTAATTATATCAGTTATGCCTGTTTGACACAGGCACTGTGCAGTACTCTCACCTTTGATGGTCAGATTAAAACAACCCAGCCTGTCCCCTGACAGAGAATCCGACCCACATTGCAAGGCAACTGCGCTAGGCTGGAACGTCTCCATCACTTTAGATATCACCTAAACAAGAAACCCGTTGTTACACACTCTCCACAGGACAGTGTCACGGCAAGACAGTAACGTCCATGTCAGCAAGTGACACGAAGACATCCCCAGTGTTCCCACAGCTGCCGACTCCCCTGCACTGGTAACAGTGAGGCTCTTACAAAGAGAAGCTTACTGACAACACGCTGCGATTGTTAGCGAGGAATACAGCCCCTGAAGAACCTTATCACAGAAGACTGAATCGATCTCCCCAGAGAACGGCTCCATGAGCCATTGAGTGACAAGTATGAGCCACAGAGAATCACTCAGCAAAGATGTCTTCACTTACCGGCTTGAATATCGCTTCATAGGACTCATCATCAATGCCGTCCCGGAGCGGGTAGTTGACAGCGTAGTACTTGCCTTTGCCTGCACCAATATCCTGTTAGAGCGAAAGGCAGGAGACCACCAGTCACCAGAGAGCCAACTGCAACACATAAATTCTGTCCCTAATTAGGAAGGGAAGTCTGGGATTCCATCAGTGTAATCCAAACATAAGTCTGGGCTCTCACAAATACTGTCCTGGCAGAAGGCAGCAAGAGTCCGTTGACTCCTCAGTGGGTGCATTTGGCCCTCAGTGCTCAGAGAAGAAAACTTTGCTACTGTCACCACCTTCATGTTGCTGTGAGCACGCAGGCTCTCATTTCACTGGCAAAAGCCACTCTCTTACACAGCAATAAAACCGACAGTCAACATTCTAGTTCCAAACCTGTACACTCTGCAGAGATGCACAGCCCTAAATACCAGTTTGTGCTGACCATGCAGTCTAGTAACTGAAGGAATCTATTTTTACTTTAAAATAACATATCTATATTTACATTTCCACTATCTCTCTCATACCCAAGTGTCTCACGAAAAAATAATAATTTCATTTATGCTGCAGAGTGGCTGCACCAGGAAAGAACGCTGCGGCAGCATGCAAGTCCACGTCACCAGTGCCAGACTCTGGGCAGACCTGAAAAAATACAACTCACAAGTGGAAGGCAAGACAATTTAGATCAGAAAAATGGAATTCCACTAAAAAGCACATAAAAAAAAGGTAAAGAAGATTTCATCCCTGAGAACAGCATTCTGTCAGAAGTCCAAGTGAACCACACCTGTATCTAACTTGAAAGAGTGCCACAGTTCACACCACGATTCATTAGCGTGCAGAACTGACTCACCAGAGGAAGTGCCAACAAGGCAAACCACCAGACAAAGCAGCACTCCCTCATCAACTTTCACCCAAAAGCTTGTGTGACCAAGCCTAGCTTGCAAGTAGCTACAGCCGACCAACATGCCATGTTCAGAGCCAATTTTCTCAGCAAAACCCCACCAGAAGGCTGCTGAGAGACTGACACCGAAGCCTTGGTTTCGTTACTGTACAGGCCACGATCACAGGAACAAAGCACGCGCTCCAAGAGCTGTGCCAGCTGCCTCACCTATACACCTCTGCCCTTGAAAAAAGGATGCCACTTAGAGAGCAGGAAAGCCCAGGAGAGCAATGATTTTAGTTAAATTAGTACAACAGCAAACAGATGGAAGAGACCAAACTTCAGGGTACTTTTCCGCTGAGCCTTCGTTCTCACCCGCAGGTCCCCTGTTCCGGGGAAGTATTCTCCGTACTTATGAAAGGACACGGTCATGACACGGTCTGTGGTATAGAAGGCTTCCTCCACGCCATCTCCATGGTGAATATCAATGTCAATATACAGCACTCTCTGGTGATACCTAGGATCAGAAAAGAGTCACAATGCTGCATCTTTTCAGAGCCGAAACCGCCTTCACCAACAGAGCAAATGGGAGGAGAGCAAGGAACTCAGTGCTAACCCCCAGGCTGCACAGCTACCAGCCAGCTCGCTCCCGGAGTCTACAGCAAAAGAGCTGTGGGGAACCAACACATGCCTTGGTCAGCAGCAGAACAGAACCACGGAGGAAAATAAAGTGGCTTTTGCTGCTGCAACCGATCTTTGCAGGCAGACTCAACTCAGTTTATTCAGATTCAGTCAACAGACTGCATTTTTATGTCCAAGCCTCCCACTGAGGTTTGCCTTGAGCCAAAAGCTGTCACATATTACAGCTGTGCCCCCTTTTCGAGGCTGGGTGGTAGTGAGAAGGCTCTGAGAGCAACCACACAACGCTCCAGGCCTTCTGCCCCCTGCACAGTGCCACCACTAGACACAGCCCTTCGGGAGAGCGGGTACTGCATCCCAGAAGATCGCTGCTCTAGCCCTCCCGGGAAAACACAGCTCAAAAAAAAAAAAGCCACAAGAGCAGCAGACTGGGAAGAAAGTGCTAAGGGCTCCGAGGAAATGCAGCAGAATGGACAAACAACAGGGGTAAACAGTACTGCCCGTACTTTAGGAGCTCCAAGATAGCTAAGACGATATCGTTGACATAACAGAAGCCAGAAGCCTCCGACTTCTTGGCGTGGTGAAGGCCGCCCGCCCAATTCACGGCAATATCTGTCTGTTGCTTGTTCAGCTTGACAGCACTGGCTGTTGGGAGAAGAATTACGACACGTTAGCATGAGGGCAAAGGCCCCGGGACAGGGACCGAGGGGCAAAGCACTGGTCCCTTACGATCGCACCGATGCTTATGTGTGCGTTTGGGTACTTCACAAAGCACAAGCCCAAGGGTTTAACACTGGATGTCTCAACAAACTGACAAAAGGCAAAGGAAAAGAAATGCAGCCTCCATTTTGCCTGCACACGCTTTTCACCGCTTCCCGCTTTCGCCTCACTCAGAGCATGAAATCTGCACAAACAAGTCCACAGCATTCTAGCTGGGGTCGCAGGTGAAGGCAGTCTTGATTTCTCAGTGCCCTAAACAAAAAAATTTTAACAAAAGGTTTTATCCAACATATATTTAGGTCATTCCCTGAATATGCATTCAGGCAGAGGAAGTTCTCTTCCCCCAGTCCCTTCATAAACTATCTGCAAATTTTGCAAGTCTCCCAGGATCAAAATAAATGCTAGACTCTGTGGAATCTGCAGCCATGGGGCCAGCGAGCACAGCTACCCCACAAAACGCTGCAGTCAGTGCTGGTACGTACCGCCGAGCTGCGTCACAGGAAATCAAGACTTCTCGATGTCGCTGTGGGAGCCGCGGCCACAAAGCTCTAACGCCTGTGCACAGCAACAGTTTCGCAATACCGAGTATTTCTGCTACAAAGTATTTGAAAATAGTGAAAGCATTTTAACTGTTCCAGCTTACTGAAACTTTTCAGGTTCTATTTTGCCTCACCTCCAGAGACGGTGGCTTTTTGTTAAAAACAACAGCTGAAGCAACCCTTTTCTTTCCTTTGCAGGCTGTGCCCACCCACAGCAAGGTTTGCACAACTTTTTTTTTTCTGTAAATTTCACGTCGATTTTTTTATTAACCCTCTGTTACTGCTGTGGTTTTAAGTCTTTGCTGAAAACGTTGTCATACCACTCACAGAGTCCGTCACGTATTTAGTGCAGTCACCCAGACTAGTGAAGAGACACTTCACAAAGGCAGAGGGATCTGACAATACGCAAGGCGAACTCTCACACGGGAAGAAATATGGATCTGATTATGAAGGAAATCAGAAAGGGGTTCACAGGGCCTCCCCACCACCAACAACAACGAATTTATTTCCTAGACAGAACTACACGACACACATCTACTTAAGAAAAAAATAAAAGAACATGCAACTCGTGAGCTTACCAACTGAGCCTCCAGCAGAGAGCTGACAAAACTCAAACAACCCATCAAACACAGGGCAGTCTTCCCCAACATTAACTTCAAAAGAATACAAAAGAGTAGTAAGACAAAACCACAATTAAATAGCAAAGCTTATACCACCACTCTGATTTTAAAAGCTAACCAGATAAGCTATCAAACGTTTTCAACAACAAAACACCACACACAATTGATACAACAGTAATGAAATCAACCTGAGGATTGCCTGATGAGGCAAAAAGGTTGTTGCTGTAGGGAAGATGCTCCTGACTCGTATGAAAAGGGGAAAGCAGATCCCAGGAGCTCTGGCGAGAGCAACACAACATCTACCGCGCTGCGCTACAAGGGATCCCGAAAACCAGTTCATCACATTGGAAAATGAGTGGGCGGAGAGGAGATGCCGTCAGTAAGGGCTTTGTCATACTCGCTTGTGGAGACGGCTCAGTGACAGCGTCCCGCTCTGCTCCGGCAGCACACGCCGGTCACCAGGGGCAGGGGGTGCAGAAGGGGCCAGCACCCCTCGCCCCCCGCCACGGGCCCCGCTGCAGCCCCTCTGCCCGGGCACCGAGCCTTCTGCGGGGACAGGGCTGCTTCTGACTACAGAGCTGACACCGAGCTCCGCTGCACAGCCCCGCAGCAAGGGGAAAGGTTCTCCTGTTTCTTACTGTACTGCCGAGGGAGTTGGGAAACCGGGCAGTGCGATGGCCACAGGAGAAAGTGGGGAGATGGCAGATAGCGGTGTGTACTGGACGAGAAGCTTACATCCACATCTGCTCTGTTACACTTTGCACATTCCTTTCATTTCACATCGGACAGGCAGTTTTTAAGTTCTCAGCAGTACGGTGGTTTTGGCCTGGATACATTTCTACTGTAAATAGTTTCATGATTAAAAACATAAAAACAGTAACCACAGACTTGTATTGAATCTAGATTTTGCAAGATTCGCTTTTACAAAAAAAAAATCTGTATTTTTGTAACAACATCTGTAGAATGTTTACTTCTATGCTTAACGAGAAAGGCACAAACAACACAGTTCTTGCAGCATGAGCAACTCATCAGTGCACAGCCTCCACAAAGACCATGTGATAAGGGACTCTGAATGGTCCCAGTTCGGGACAGGGATCTCTGAAAAGGGCCATACTCATCAGGAGACCCAGAAGGAAGCAATTGTTCCTGCTTTCCAATTGTTTCAGCAGGGCATGGCAACTGGCAGTTTGAATAATTAATTCAAAGAGGTGGTTGGAAGCTTTCCCTGTTAAGTGAAGAGAATTTAAGCCATCAATTTCTGCGTGTTTCCCATCACAGCAAATTAAACTTCTTGCCTTTAAGGTTACAGAGTAGTCTTCCCAAGTCCTCAGGCAGGCAACACGGCATCAGCGGACTGAAATGAGAGACTGCTCAGAACTTTGTAAGCAGCACTGACAGTATTTAAGGGCATCCCTCTGCTATACCTGGCAAAGACAGGAGCTGCTGCGTAAATAGAAGCCAACTGGGCTTTTTCCCACCGGGAGATTCAAAGCAGCCAGGACTACTAAGGTGGGATGCTAATAACAGCGGTCAATCACTTGACTACAGGCACAAAGCTCTGGTGGGAGACAAGACACAGATGCTCCTCCTTCCCTGCAGTGGGTGGGCGAGGAGCTCCCTGTCTGGGAGAGCGCAACCAGAGAGAGCCCAGCATTAAAGGCAGACCCATCGTTACGGAAATCAGAGCTGCTATCCTTCCCCCAGCAGGAAAGCTGAAGCACCAAGCAGGCTACAGAGACCTGCCAGTGTACTTGAGAGCGGTGACCTTGCCTCCTATATCCCTAATCTCCGTTCTGAGCCTCTGGTGCTAGTGCTCCAGCTACGCAGAGGCTGCTGTTTTGCAGGTCTTGTTGAAGAAAAGCTCTGTCCTCCACGTGTTTAAGATTAATTTTCATATTTTGCCTCCTTCAGGTAAAAATAGTTCTGTGGAAGTACAGCACAGAAAATGCTGACTACCACAGAGAGCAGAGTGGGTGTTTATGAGCCGTATCTGCTTCAGGGGTAAACAGTTCAGTTTGTATAAATATGTACTTTGGTACATGTCATTTGGTGTATCAAGGCATATAATTTACTGTAGGAAGTCTTTCAATGTATATTACTTATGAACCATACTTCCCACTCCTCTCACATGCTTGTGCCTTAATATCTGTCCCCTTCAGCTCATACCAGGTTTCCAACCGCCTCTACTTCAGAGTCGAGACCCATATTTCTTCTAAATTGGGGATTACACTTCACTTAAATGAACCCCATGGGCTAAGAACTTTCTTCTGCTGTCGAGGATTGCAGTGTATAAGACCAAAATACTATTCCAATGAGCCTTGAGCCTTCCCCACTATTTGCCTCTACTTGCTAGGAACCTAGTTTGCCACAGTCTTTATTAAAGAACATCCTCTCAGAGTTGCAGAGACACCAAAAAAAGGTTTCTGTAACATTAAAGTCCCTACCAGAGAGCCCTTCCATGGACTGCAGAGGTCAGAACAAGAGATTAGCTCACAAAATAAACCACTCTAACACAAAGTGGACAAATATTATCGTGCATTTCAACCCTCCCCCACTTCCAAACTGCCATCGCCCCGAAATTCTTCAGAGTTACTGTAGATTTTGGACGCAATTGATGAGCTGGGTGGTTTTTTTGTTCATTTGTTTTAAATTACACAAGCCTTTCCTACCCCAGTACCTCTGGTTAAAGATAAGCAGTTACACAAAATACACGCAGCTCATAAATGGAGTAGTTCAGTCACCTCTCGGCCAAGAAGGCGATTTAGAAGTTTCCATCACAACACAAGACCAAAAAAAGACAGCCAGGTCAAAGGGGTTTCCTCTGCTCTTTTGGCACATTGCCTTGAGAGAGGGACCCATTTTTGAAATGCTTGATTTACCAGAAAAATCAAAAACAAAGTCAGGAGAAAGACAGTTTCCCATGGTTCTTCCTACTCTGTTTATCACAAACCAGCTGGCCTAGGATTCCCAGAACCACAGATCTGAACATTGCCAGGAACTACAGCACTACACGCATCGCTTACATCTTTGCATCTGCTTGCTGTACTCAGACATGTTATCTGGGCGAATAGATCTCAGAAATTTTATGTAGTCATCACTGTGGTACTTGGTCATTTCTTCTGCATTTGCCTTGTGAGGGCGCTGCAAGGACAAAAAAAGAGCAAGGCTTGTTTCAAAACACATCTCCCTCCCCAGTTCCCATTTCCAGCCTCAGATTTAATCCCAGCAACAGCAAGAAACTCAAAACAGCAGCATTAGACAAGAGAAACATATCTGCAACGGCAAGAATGCTACTACTAGAGACTGAAATGTATCACATATCCAGACAAAGAAAGTATTTCAGGTACAGGGAGAAAAGCAATTTTCCAGTCTCCAAAGCTTGTCTGAAGCAAAGAACATCTCGCCACAAACAATCAGACGCAAGCAGAAATACATCAGCACAACTGTTTATTTTTTTCCTTTCCTCTTTGGCTCGTCAACAGAGAACTTACAACTCTGAAGCACCAAAATAAAAACCTGACACATAAACTAAGATCTTTTATCTACACTTCTCTTCACAACCAGCCCCACACTTACGTATATCTCCATCTTCCTGTAGAGGCCATAGTTCAGCAGGAGGTTGTGGGTCATCCGGATCCTGTGGGGTTTCATCGGATGTCCCTGGCCATAATAGTAGTTTCCAACGTCACCTAGGAGCAGAAATTGTTTTGTTATAGCAAGGAAAACTATGAATGCCTCCAAACAGAATCACAGCTGAGCCACAACAGCCATCAGGTTGTCTGTCATTTTATCTGTCCTTCAGCAGTGCATCTGCCCACAGAGAAAAGGTTCTCCAGGCTTGCTGGCACAGGTATCTCTACGGATTCAGAAAATTTATCCTAGACTCAAACAAGACGGACATCTGGAAATGGGGTATGGCCAGACAAGGACGTTTTTAGTGCCAGTTCTGGGGAAGGCAACCCAGGCGGAGTCTGAGCAGCTAACATCGCACCGCGCAAGGCGAGGGAGCTCCAGCTCTCTCAGGCAGGAGGAGCTTTGGGCACCACCTTTGTGTGTTCTCACTCAAATGACAGCTCTCCAACGTCCTCTCCAGGCGGCTCGGATCCTCTCCGATATCTCCCGTTTACAGAGCTCACATGTTTGGAGGAGAAACGCCACAGCGCTCTGAGCAGAACCCACAGGCCAAGAGGCAAGCAGGTTTAATCCCGGCTCAGACAATGACTCATCGGACAGAGCACGTAGCCTCTCCGCCTCAGTTTCTCTCCATTTGCCTAACAGAAAGGAGATACAAAGCAGCTAATCCTGTCCATAAGCAAACATCAGCACAGCTGTAGTTTTACAGCTTCTCAATCATTTTCACCCTTTATTATTGCTTGAAATCCTTCAGAAGAATCCCAGTCCCTACCAACCGCACACCCACGCAGATGCACCTGACGAGCTACCCTATGGGCAGCAGTGCTAACGAAGTATATTATCTTTTATAACGAAGCATATTCCTGCAAATATGTCCCTTGGGTCACCTCCCCATGCAGATTTCCTCCTAGCCAGCAAAACCTGAGCTCATGCTGCCCTCTCCCACAGCAGGCACCGCTAACTGGGGTTTTTTTCCCCTCTTCTCCCAGGCTACTTATTTTCATGAAACTCACAGAAATTTAACTTTCAGATTTCTGCCGCCTGCCTGGTTTGGCTGTGAGAGGCACAGACTCAAAAGTTGCCAGGAGCAGGAAACACGCAGACAGCCACACGCAGCAGCAGCATCGCGCAAGCCTCATTTTCCTGGGAAACCAGACGAAGTTGTTCATGCAGCTGTACAACACCCGATCAGTATAGGAAGCAGGAGACCCAATCCGGTCTGGCTGGTGACTCACTTGGGAGCATTAATATTTCATCACCAGTCTTAACATTCAGGAGAAACTGCTACTTCCTCGCAGCACACAGCCGTCGTTTTTCCTCCTGAGGACATGGCCCTATTTTTCAGTCAAAGTAGATGCAAACAGTGCAGATCCCACAGCCAAACAATTCTGCTGCTGGAGTTTACCTGTCCGTGGCGCTACGGTGAAATGGGGTGTTCTTTGCACAAAGGTATTTTACTGGAGCCACTATGGCAAAATCAGGTTAAATCCAACTTTGGGGAACTCACTAAGAGATGCTCAAGACCCTATCTGGAAAATACAAGCACAAAACTACACGAAGCTTTGAAATCATCATCGTCTTCACCTCAGGCTGCCAGCGAAATGCCCTGGGCAAACCCCACCTTCCAGAGCCTGTTCGCCTTCACTCTGCGAAACACATCCCACCCCGAGTCCTACAGAGCAGCAGACGAGCCTGTCTGCTCGTGGACGTCAGCGCAGGCTGGGAGCGTGTGAGCCTAGCAGGCACCTCTTCCTGTCTGCTGGGGTTACGCAAGTCCCCTCACGGGGAGCTAGCAAAGAAGTTACTGCACAAGTCCTAACCCTCGCACACATGCTCAGCACCCCTCAGGATCTCCACAAAGGACCCTTACAATACCCATTTACCTTTTCTCCATCCCACCTACACCCTTCCCTGCAGCCCAGGTTCCTTCCCCAGTGCCAGACGTCCTCCTGCCATCTGAAATTCATGGCTCAAGGAAGAGACCCACACACCCATCCAAAGGAGCGCCCAGGGACCTCCCTTTGGGGAACTGCCACACTAGACCGCGCTGCTCTAACCTCCCTGCCTGGAAAATAAAAGACCCTAACAAACTGGCCTCCCACAACTGCAGATTATGCCTTGCCCAGCTATAAAAGCACACTTTCACCCCAGGACACGCTGTGGATGTTTGCCAGGTGCTCGTAAAAGAGCAGGGGAAACAAGGCACTAAAACCTCACCACAGAGCCAGCTAGCGAGGGCAGCTAGAGACCAGAGGGTATAACGCTAGCTTCATCTAGTTACCGTGCAATAAAGACTACAAGGATAGCAGCTCTGCTTAGCGTTTCCAACCAAAATGATCGGTTATTTCGTATTTAAGACATCATTGCATGCCTTTGAAGATTACAGCTTGTTCACAAACCGACAAGCTGCTTTGTGACCACGTTATATTCCAAGGGCAGGGATAAGTTTGGACACCGAGCCCGTTTTTTTTCCAACATACCGGTCGTGTGCGCACGTACGGCATTCTGGCACTTCCTGCACGCACTCTTTGAGTTCAAACTAGGCATTTTAGGGCTCTATTATCCCCTTGCATATTTTGATATGTCAGGTGTTGCACAGAGATCAGTTCTGAGGTGAATCTGGGCTCAGTTTTGCTGCACCCAGAGCTCTAACCCAGGTTCCTCCTCGTCCTGCCCTCCCGCAGACACTGGCTGAGTCAGAGCCCCTGCACGACTGCCACTACAGCTTGCAAGCCTACCGCTTAGATTTACTTTTCTAGAGAAATAAAAGCCCTGACGCATACAGCGGTCTAAAAGAGCCTGCTTTACTGCTTGAACACCGAGCACATCCACTTACGAGGAAAAAGTGGCGAGAAAAAGTTTTTATTTGATTTCAGAGACTAAAAACCAGGACGAAATAGAGCATTGCACAACACCTTTCACAGAGGGTGATCGCAGGCTCTATTAAAACCGAGCTTGCCCATCGCCGAGGCACCGAGCCACCCCTCCAAAGGGGAGGTGGTCGTGGACGTGCAGCGGCGACGCGACTCTGACGTCTCCCACCGACTACAGGGTAGAAGCGGGGAAGCCGCACAAGGCACCCAGCTTGGGATTTGGCCAGCTCTAACACCCCGCTACGTCCCTACCCCAACGGGATGATTACACAGACCCAAAGCAGTGCTTCTCCAGCCTCGTAAAAGGGGGGGAAAAAAAGGCACTCTACAATCCAGCCAAGTTCAGACCCAGAACCGAACAACACCCCTAGACACAGGAACTCCCTACAACCAACTGCGCAGTCGCTCCAGCTCCCAACACCTTCGGGTCTGTCCCGATGCCGCTGACCCAAAGGGGAGCTTCAGGGGTGCCTCTTCCTCTAAAGACGGCTCGAGGAGGCTTCATCTCCCCACAACCGCCCCCAGTCCCCCTGCATCACCCCCCATCCTCCCAGAAACCTTCTTTGCCGTCGCAGCGCAGCTCCCAAAGCCTCTCTCGGCCCCTCTCCCGCATCCTGGACCCTCCCCAGCCTTTCCCCACCCCACAGACCCTAGATCTCCTTACCCACCTCCATTCCCATTCCACCCCCTATTGCCCCCCAGCACTTCCCCCCACTCTTCTCTCTCCCCACCAGTGCTCCCCCACA
>Ga0065711_1038787_pt1 | contig 18419 bp, 8 predicted proteins | sample Hoacrofraction12_FD_59098 | JGI IMG/M metagenome (GOLD analysis project Ga0065711, IMG submission 59098) | Hoatzin crop microbial communities from Cojedes, Venezuela - Epithelial fraction 12 v2 (version 2) | ecosystem: Host-associated > Birds > Digestive system > Esophagus > Crop | place...
CCCGCCGCGGCGCCGCAGCCCCCGCCCGCCACCCCGCACCGCGCCCCGGCAGCCAAGCCCCGGCGGGCCGCGGCGGCTACCGAGCCCGCAGCGAGGTGCTCCGGGGACCGGGAGCACACCGGAACTCCCGCGAACGCGACAGTTTAGGAAGCACCACGCAAAATTACCGTCTTTTTTCTAAAAAAACCCGTTTCTTGGGAGGCGGTGGAAGCGCACCCGGCCGCCCGAGCCGGGCCGGCCCCGGCAGACGCGTCCCGCCGCCGCTCGACGCCCCGCGGGAGGACTCGGCGGCTGAACGGGTGAGCGGGGGGGGGGCTCCCGCACACACCGGGGAGAGCGGGGGAAGCACCGGCGCCCCCTCCCCGCCGCGATCCCGGCAAATCGCGCTTTCCCGCAGCTGTCGGTGCAGTGGGGTCCCCGCTCCCGCCCCATCCCCGATAGCGCTCTGCGGGCCGAACGGGGAGGGGAGGGGGGGTCCTCACCGCGCTTTGCACGCGCATCTTCTACCGCGGAGGCAGCACGAGACGCCCGCGAGTGGGCAGCGCGCGACGACGGCACGTGGCGGTGGTGGCCACGGGGTCTCCCGCGCAGCCGAGCGGGGCGGGGCGGGGCGCGGCGCTACGGAGCGGCGTGAGGCGGCGCCGCCATCTTGGTGGAGGCGGGCGGGGTGTGCCGGGAAGGGCGGGTTGTCGCGCAGTGCGCGTTACGAGCTCGGCGGCAGGCGGGGGAGTTCTTGAGCAGCTGGGGTGGGTTAGAGGACGTCCGTGCGCGTCGGTGAGCCCCGCGGCGGGGTGGCCCCCGTGGGTGGGTGCATGACAGTAAGCACCGGAGTCGGGGTCACGTACCCAGCGGGTCTGCCCAGCGCTGCTCCCTCCGAAGGCTGCGGCGCGTCCAGGTACCTCACGATTTGGAAATGAAAATTAATAAAGTGCAGCAGGCAGGATGGGAGCTGTTGTGGTCTCTGCTTGGAGGCGCTTCCCCTGTTTTTGACCCAGGTCCGTGACCCTCGCTGATAAAGATGTATAAAGAAGAATTTTGAGTAGGTTAAAAAGCCTCTTTTTCAATCAGTGCAAAGGAAAGGATAAGATGATGTGACACAAATGTATGATCGTGTGCCACAAATAGAACATTGTGGGAAGCTTTCCCTTAAACATAAGCTTTGTCCTATATTTTTTCAAACAGTTTATTTCCTTGCTGTGTAGGTCATTCTGAACATTAGGCTAAATTTAGCTGAAGATGCACCAACACCAAAGTCAGACTGTCTCAGAAAGCTGAATTAGACCCACAGTCTCGCCTGCGTGGCCTGGTCAGGAGACTGAATGCAAAATTACTTACATTTTTATTGACCTTTTTCCAGTGACCTTGCTTAAAGGTAACAAAATCTCAGCCATTTAAATAAAATATCTTGCATCTAGATAATTCAAAGTTTGTAGGGTGAGTTGCCTGGTATACTCTTCATGCTGCAAGCCATGTATACAACTTGCATTAATTTCAAGGGTATTTCTACCACAAAGTGAGGAAAGACTATGTAGCCTTAAAATCTCAGGCCTTTTGAAGATCTGTATCTGAAACTTCAAAACAGTGGTCTAATCTCCGCTTTTAGTAAGGATGGCAGAATTTGTACTTGTTTATGCGCTTTGATTTTCAGTTCTTTGTGTATAAATTTAGCTGTGGGTGGAGTATCCTGAGCCAGATTTCTCCCTATATGCTACACATACAGAATGACAGAAAGACATACATGATTCTGTGCAAGATTGACAATGAATTACATTTGCTAGCAAATACTGGATCAGAGCCATCTGTTTCAGAAATTAGCATAGCAGCAATTTGTTTGTTTGGCTTCATCTGTCTATTAGTTTGGTCAAAATTCTCTTGTTTTAGAGACACACTATCACATACAGAAAAGACCTGTGATATACTCTATGCAGGCATCCCCTAAAATACATAAATTATACTAAAAAGTGGAGGTATAAAATGCGATCATCAGAAATCCAGACAAAACTGAATTGCTATTTACTTTTTTTTTTCCTGGAAACAAGTTTGACTTTGTCAGTGCACTGTTATATTAAAAATCATCTGCCCCTAAACAGGGTAATGATATCAAAATACTTCTCTCTGAACCAAAGTAGTGTTGCTGTACTTATAGATGCGCTGTATCTTTTCTTTCTGTGTATTTTGACAGAATTATCGAAATCCTTCCTGACTTACAGCCTTTACAACTTTCTTCTGAAGAGGTATTGATATTTTTAAAAGTTGAGAAGTCTAGCTCCAAACCACAGTTAAGAAAAGGGCATCAATCCGTTAAATGATAAGGTATCACCCCATTAGACAACAGCTTTTCTAAAAGTGTTTCACTTTGAAGCCCTGTATACCTAAAGAAAATGACATCTTTTACACAGCTTTTTTATTTGCAGTGTGCTGAGTCTGCACTATTCAATATTTCAGTTATTTGCCTAGATTTTTTAGGTCTGGAAAAAGAAAAACGGTTTAAAAATTCTACTTGATACTCCAAAAACTTGAATCTACCATTTTGCAGTTCCTACTGCATCTGGTTACAGTGCAAATATTTCTCCATCAACGTAGCAAAAGGTCTACATGGTTGTACAACTAACGATCATTATGTGGCATTTGCTTGATGATATGAGCTTAGACTGAGACGATATTCCTAACTGCCGTTTAAAAATATAACAGAAAATAGTCACAGGAAAGTCTTCAGTACTCTTGAAAAGTGTAAAGCCTGATTCTGTTATTCTGAAAAGAATTCTAGGTAGATCTGGTCAGATATGAAGAAACGTGAATGTTTCTTACAACTGAATGCTGCTAATGCATGAATTAGATATGTACTACACAGACTAAAAGAAAAGATTTAGTTCATTTTCATGTTACTTAGTTACATGACAAAACCAACAACAAAAACACCTTCTAAAATAAGAACTTACGTTTCTCCTTCAGAAAAATGAGTCGTATGCTGGAGGCAATGGAAATGACGTGAAGTCTCAACTGAAAGTAGGTGAGGGCTCGTTCTACATGTGAATTAGAAAAGCACCTGTGTTGCTTTGTCTATGTGCATCTGTCTCTACCTAATTCATGTTACTCCTCCCACAATCCGCCCTGTGTCTTTGTCTAATCTGAGCAACCAACAATAGGATCTACAGAAGTTCAGAAACCTGGACTGAATGGAGGGGGCGTGATTTGCTAATGAGAAGTGGCTTACCTAGTTCACTGTTAATATCATAATACCTAATGCAGAATTTTGCTTGTATTGCTTCATGATGAAACAGCAGAACTAGCCAAAGTCAGATGGTGACAAAATCTGATAGCTTCACTGTGCTATTAGAGCATAAGGAGGAAATTGCCTATTCAGAATATAGCATTCTGAATCAATATATTGTTAATGCATACCACTGTTTTTAGAATAAATAACAAATATTGTCCAAAGTAAATATTTATGTATTTTAAGCAAAGGAAAGAGAATATAAGTGCCTTTGCAATGTAAGTGTAGAAAGCTGTTACAAAGCTCATCTTTGCAACTGACGTATAAAAGCTATGAACACATCCAAGGCTTTGAGGACATCAGATACGAACTTTCATTCCTCACACAGTCAACAACTCCCATGAAGCCAGTATCCCAGGATCACAACTCCAAGTACGCTCAGTAATACTTATGGAACTCAGACTTACATGGGCAGCTTCATTCAGAATTTTAATTTAATTCATGTTGCAATTTATTAAGCAGTAATTTCTTGTAGTGATTTTTTTTTAAATTGCTGAATGTAAGGCAACACAGTTTTTTAGAATGGGATTTCTTGAAGGTTTTATTATTGCAGAATAAAAAATTTTTAAAAATGTAGCTGAACTGCTGCTGCTTCAAGACAGCAGCTTTTTGCTTACAGTTGGCAGGTTAAGAGGTTATACTTGTGTCACAAATAAAGACAGACAAAATTTCTTCCAGGTGAAGATCCTAGACTTTTGTAGCAATCTCAGATTTTAGCAGCAAACAATTTTTCTTTTTGTCCAGCTCTAACTGTAATGCATTGAGTCAATCGTAGCACTATTAATTTCAGTTAATATGGCTTTTTGATTTTTTAAAATACTATGCAAAGGTGTGCTTTACTATGAATACTTAACGAGTCAACCAGATATCATAAGCTACCAAATACAGAGGGGATGAAAATGCCAGTGGATCCTACTGAATGATTTAGCCTTAAGGCTCCTGCAGGTTTTATTCAGATTCAGAATAGCAGGAGTGGGGAGAAGGAGATAAATAAAACATTTGTTTCAGAAAGTAGGTGACTTTGACAGAGCACTGATTTAAACCGTGAAGACTCACAGATCAGAAGAATATTGTTAAGAAGGGAGGCTGGTGAAGAACACTCAACACCAGCCCCCCACGTGGCACTTATCAGTAAATTTCTGCTTTTCTTTTAACTATTATTGCACCTTCTCTGAACTTCTGTACATAATTTAGTCAGTGACTCCCACTGATATATCACAGTCAGTCAAACATGTTTTTACACCACTCACTGAATATGTCAGTAAAGGTCTAATCTCATTTGGATTTATTACGATTTATCTTGGATTAAGCATTTATCTGCTAAGGATTATGACCTATACTATGAGGTACTGATGAACCATCGGAGTTCAGGAATGTCTAAGCACATTAGAATGAATCAGCAATATTCTTTCCTGACAGAGACTTCACACGTTATCTTTTTTCAATCAACTTTGCAACATTCATACCGATAATTCTAATTCTCATTTAATACAGGCAGTAACCTGGAAAGCTCTTAGCATCTAGTAGGAGCAAAGCTGCATTTAATTAGGAGCAGCTTAAAAGATCAGGCCTCAGAGCCACATGACTTTGTGTTCACTCTGCCTTCAACAGTCAGTGTAACATTATTTCTTTTTCATACCAATTTAAGTATCTTTCTTTCTTTTTGAAATGTATTTTGGTGAGCCTTCCACTGCTACCCCAACTTTCTACTTTATCTGATTTGCACAGCCAGGGGTGGAAAAAGGATAAAGAACAGGATATGTTGTTTGTTTATTATCTTTTTGGACTTCTAAGATATTTTTCTTGTTTGAATAGGTTTAAACTGTTTCCTCTATTGATATACATAGTACTATACCTCAGGAAGAGTATTGCTTTTCTCCTGTGATTAACAGAAGTTGGTCTTTGGCTGTAGTTTGTGGCAAAGCCATCAATGTATCTACAGTTGTGCCCAAATAGGCTCCTAGCTATTTTCATGCTTAATAATTTTGTATATTTGTCATATCTTTGAAATCCCATTTTATGCCACCTTAATTGCTCAAAAGTTAGAGAATTCCAGTGGCCCCTTTAATTTTTTATGTTTGTAAGTTTTCCTTATAGGTTGGGTTTTTACTTCATGATGATATAACACAAAGAAGGTTTAAATACTTCGAGGCAGTCTTTCATAATATTGGAAATAAGACCTTGGATATGAAACAGCACAATTTAATGTGTTTACGCACTCTTACTAAAGGAATTAGGAAGAAAATCTATGGTTGATTTCCAGTATACATTTCTATTATTTGCTAAATACTGTCACATTTAGAATGTGCAATCATGTAACAAATGACTACTGTAGTAGTAGTGTTCATTTTGAGGATTTCCTGCAACGTCTTACTTGCTAACCAGGGAGTTTACAGTATGAATGTGACTGTAAAGAGATAAAACCTAAGGTTGTAAGAGGACGCTAGTTCCAGTAAGTCTGACTTCATTAAATGGAGTAATGTAATTAAATTTTGGTTTTCATGAGAACAGTTCAAACTTCACATTTCTTTACAGCGTTGAGATATAGCATGCTTTGTTACTAATTTGCATCACAGTTTCTTATCCAATTAATGTTCAGGAACTGCAGACTTATGGACAGAGTGATGCGTGTAAAACCATAGCTCGTATTTTGGTTATGCAAGGAAAAGATTCAGCTGTTGAAAAACTGGACAAAACAGAAGTCTGAGAAATGGATGATCATAGAAAAGAATTGATCTACTGTAACTAAAAGCATTGATGAATAAACTGTAAGGAGACATAATAAAAGATAAAATTATTGTTCAGTACCTTTTCTGTAAAATATCAAATAGAAAACCATCTCAGAAGAGAAAGGTTCCATAATACAATGAAATTCTTTACCCACTTTCACATGGGTATGTGTGCAAGGAAGGAAAAATGGTGAGTAAAAGGTGTTTTCTGGTAATGGGATACATTAATGTTGCAGTGGAATTTAGGATCAGCATGCACAGGATATTGGTCTTAAACCTGCTTCTGAGGCACAAGGATGAGGAGGACATGTTGATTTACTTTCTTTTGACATCAGCCCAGAACTACACATGTAAAGGGACAACCCGAAGGATAGGATGGATGGCAAAGTCTAACTTTGAAAAGACTCTTACTGGGAATCGTAGAATCATTGAGTTGGAAGGGACCTTAGGAGGCTTGCTGGTGCAAACTCCTGTTCAGATCAGGGTCAACACTGAAACCACATCAGTTTGTTTAGCACTTGGTGCAATGAAGATTTGAAAACCTGCAAGGATGTAGATTCCCCAGCCTCTCTGGGCAACCTGTTCCAGTGCTTAAATATCCTTCTATTTAATTATTTTTTTCCTTCTATCCAGTTGCACTTCAGTAATGAGCCCAGCTCCATCTTTTTGGTAGCCTCTTCTTAAGTATGGGCAGGTGGTTTTCAGGTGTTTTGGAAGCTGTCTCTTCTCCAGACTAAACAAGTCCTCATCTCTCAGGCTTCCCTCAAAGAAGGGCTCCAGCCCCCTAAACACCTTGATTCTTGTCTGCTCAGCTTTCTCAGGTTTATCGACATCTTTCTTGTACAGGGGTCCCCAAAACTGCAGATAATATTCCAGATACTAAAATAGCTAAAGAATACGGAGTAAAAGGGAATAATTACATCTCTCAATCTACTGTCTATGCACCTGTTGATATAGCGCAATGTGCTGTCGGCCTTCATTGCTGCCAGAACGCACTGCTGGCTCATGCTTAGTGTACAACATCGCCAGGACTGCCGTGTGCTTTTCAGCAGAGCTGCTCCTCAGCCAGCCAGTCCGTTCCCATACCGTTGTAGGGGCTTAGTCTTTCCCAGGTGCAAGACTTTTCATGGGTCCTTGTTGAGTTTCATGAGGTTCCTGTCAGTCCATTCCTCCAGCCTGTACACGTCCCTCTAAATGACAATTCTGGTCTTGAAAGTGCTGATGGCATGTCCTAGCCTGATGCCTTCTGCAAGCCTGACAAAGTTGTGCTCTGTGTTCTCCAGGCCACTGATAAAGATACTCCATGGTGTAGGTCTAAGGGTAAACTCCCAAGGAACGCCACTTGTAACCAGCTGTCAGGTGGAGTATGAATTGTTAACCCATTGTGCCTGTCGAGCTAGATGTTCACTCATATAGCAGTCTGCCCATCCACGCTGTAATGTTCCAACTCGGATACAAGCGTGCTGTGGAAGAGTGTGCTGAAAGCCTTGCTGAAGTCAAGATAGACAGCATCTACTGCGCTGCCTTTGTCTGCACATCTTGCCATTGCATCCCAGAAGGTAATTAGGCTTGGTCGAGCATTACAACCCCTGGCAAATCCATGCTGGCTGCTGCTTCTAGTCATATTTCTTTCTTCTTTGGAAATGGCTCCCGTGGACTTGCACCATTATTGTCCCAGAGAACAAGCAGGCACTGACTGGCCTGTCGTTCCGTGGATCATCCTACTTGCTTTTTCTTTAGCATTATGGGCTTTTGGGTAGATTTAAATGTGAAATCAGTCTTTCACTTCACAGTTAAGAGATTTGACATAGTCCATAGTTACACGCTCCCTATAAACTGGGACTAAAAGGTCTGTAAACAGTTATTGATCTCCACATGCTACTGGGGAAATTTTCCAAGACCAGTGACAGCTTGGATATCACTGGCATTTTAAAATTATAGATCACTGCTTCACTTTTTTGGCATTTACAATATTGCATTATGGCAATGACGATGCTAGATGTGTGTATAAAAAAACAAAATGCTTTTAGCATTTTAGTATTTTTTGTCTGAGCAATATTAAAGATGGAAATTTCTTGATACAATTCAAAATAATGGTTTTGTTTATTAAAGATATATACCCATTAAGATAAAGTTAGGATGAGAAGAATGCTTGTTTGTGTGAAAATAATACCCGCTTTCTCAACAACAGAATCTCCTGAGATTTCTTTGATTCATACCTGATTACCTTAATGACTAAACCAAGTTTTAGCTCCTGTTAGCACTGCAGAATGCAGACAGTTATAGAAGACTAAAAAGTACTTTTCCCTCCCAAGTCATTGTCAACACAACTCTCAGTTATTTTTTTTTTTTTTTATTCTGGAATTATTTATAATGCAGAGGATTGGTTTCAAGTCATTGTCCTGTGCAGAGATTGTCAAAGCCTCTGGTCAGACAGAGAACTTTCATGATAATTTGGGAGGAGCTGGGCGCTTGCCTACAAAAGGGCACAGGTACGTAAAAGGAAAAGACGTGTTTATAATGTGTTAGTTAACACATGCTAAAATCACCTCTTTGCTGGAGAAGACAAAATGTTTGGAAATCCCAAGCTTGTTTTATGCTGCCCGGGGCAGGAAGGACCTCATCTTGTTAACACAGTGATTCCTCCAGCTGATGAAGGATCTGCTCAGATGCATTCTGAAGGATGTTGCGTATGCCTTGGCTGGAAAAACGATGTTTTCTATGTAGTAGTCAAGGACAGAAAAGAAGGGGAAATGGTGGGAGTGGTGACTCGGGTGATGCAAATATGAGTTGAAGATGAGCTCCGCATACTTCCAGATGTAAAACTAATTAGCAGTCAGAGAGTTCATAATTTACTATATCAGATTTCTGCACTGCAAAAATACACATTTTAAAAAAGATTTTAAAATTGACTGATAAGATTAGATGGCTAATAATGTTTTAATGCAAAAAATATGTCAGAAAATATTGTTGAATCTGAATCTGGGAAGAAAAAACAAACAGCAAGCAATAGGCTGGTTTGAGCTAAGAACTTTGAATACAGACTTAAATTGTTCAAGATACAAAAGATTTTATTTCTATGACAGCATCATTTCATCCACAGTCTCTCATGACGTGAGTTATGTAAAGGTATGTATTTTGCCTTCTCAGCTTCTTTTAGGGAATGATTTGTGATTACTTATCTAGGATTAGGAGTACAGAGACTATTTCAAATGTCTCTTAAAATATGTGGTATTGCAAACAACGGATATAAAATGAGATTCACACACATAGCTTTGCTGGTGGCCAAGAACTGTGTTGCAATATGCCGGAAATCCAAACATCCTCCTACTCCCAGAGCCTTGCTGACAGATCTGCAACAATTTTTTTCTCTTGAAAAAGCTACATACAGAATCAGAATAAGAAACACAGAAGCCTGCTTATTCTGAGAAACTAATGTAATCTACAAAATGGAAGGTTGAAGATTGTTCATCAATGTGAATATCATATTTCTTTTTGAAATTTTTACAGTTTCAAGTAACACCCAGATTATCTAAAATCCCCCCAAAATCAGAGAGAGGAAATCTTGTCGTCCTTGAAAAAGCAACAACAGCAAACCCTTAGTATTAATGTCATTCATAGAATCACAGAATCATTAAGGTTGGAAAAGACCTCTACGATCATCAAGTCCAACCGTCACCCCAACACCACCATGCCTACTAAAGCATGTCCTGAAGTGCCATATCTACAGGTTTCTTGAACACCCCCTGGGATGGTGACTCCACCACTTCCCTGGGCAGCCTGTTCTGAAGCTTGACCACTCTTTCAGTAAAGAAATTTTTCCTAATATCCAATCTACAGCCCCCCTGAAGCAACTTGAGGTCATTGTTTTCTTGTATAGCCTTTTAGATCTACAAATCACTGGATGAGTTCATGGGCGTGCATTAATGGAACTTGATACAGAAATGGAACCTTAGCTCAGCAGATCCTCCTTTGTTGAAAAACCAATTAAAAAGCAAACACAGGGGAATAGAAAAACAAGTAATTTTACAGGGATGTATTTTTTAAACAGACCATACTTTGCAAGAAGTGCTGTATTAAATGCTACATATTTTAATTAGCTGTTTAGAAAATCAGGTTGACAGTGTCCTTTAATTAGTAGACATTGACTTATTCCACATGTATTATTGCATAGTGAATCTTATTAAGATAAATGTTTCTCTCTGAAGATACGAAAAAAAAATCTACTATCATTTGTTTGCTTACCAGATTGCTCACCATCAATACAGCTGCTATTTAAAATGATGAATTTTGGTCACATATTTAATTAGCTAATAGCTGATCTCACTGTAGGGTCTTGATCCTTCTTACATGTGTTCTTTCATCCTGAAAAAGTCTTTGGTTGTATCTTGTTTTTGAAGTTTTTGTTTGAAATTGTCCTTGCTACTTTTGAATCTAAAATGTAGTAAATTAAATTGTTAAAAGTAAAAATTATTGTGAAAACATTTAAGCTTTTGAGTACAGTTTTATACCTACTGTTCATTATAATATATTGCTAGAGGCTATGAATTTAAAAAAACGTTTAAAGTTTTAAAGTTAGTTTTTCCACTTGGATTGTTCCAGATATTTGGTTTGTGAGAAAATTGTGTGCACTTTGAAAAGCTATTAACTAGCTTAACATTTCAGTGCATTTGTGTACCACTGCTCGGTATGCAGCCTTCTCACAGAATTCAAGTTATTTGATGGCCGTAGTTGGAAAGTACAGTAAATGCACTTTAGCCTACACTGCGTCAAGATAACAGTTTAAAAACCAAAAAGATAAGATATCTGAATAGTGTTCACTTGAAAGACAATAAAGCTGTCATTGGTTTGGAAGAGGACTTCTTGGGAGATTCTTTAGTATTAGTTGTTCATATTATAGGACAAATGGTGCTTCTCAGTCCCTGTGGATTATACCAGTGCATAGAGTGACATTCAAGGGAGAATATTGCTCTGTCTTCACAGAAGTAGTGGTATATGCCTGGCCTCTTATTTTCCCTTCAATTTGCAGAGGTATGTCATTCCACCAGTACGAAGAAGATAAGCAAGAAGAAAGTTAATAAAGCAGAATTTTCTTTGTTACAGAGACTGCATTTGAATGGATTGTAATGGCAGGTGTGGTGCTGCCAAGTAGAAACAACGCTGAAGATGCTGCAGAAGCTTGAGGCTTTGCTATGAATAACCTGGAGGCAATTTGGGGAGGTTAGGTAAACCCAGGCTGCCATCCGCTGCAAAACATCTGAAGAAGCTCTACGAGATGCATTTGCCACTGAATTTGTAGCTACATGGATGTGTGTGTACCTGCCATTTAATTTTTATTAATTCAACAATATATATATATATATATCTCCTTACTACTTGCAAATGAACTTTCTTTAAAAGGACAATTTGAAATAATCTATGGTCAATGATAGAAGTTCCTTGGAAACTGCTATAGGCCAGATGGCTCAAAATCAGATAATCTGCTGTGTGAAAGCAAAGGGCACGAGGGTGCCTAGAGCTTCACAGCAATGGGCTAATAACGTACTGCCGGATTGGGTGGAATATCCATCAGGCTGATTTTGCTGCTTTCAGTTTCCTAACAAATGCTGAACAGTAATCAAGCTTCAATCTCTATACTATAAACACTGGCTATGTTACTTAAAGAAAAAGTATTCTCTGACCTCTGGAGCATGTTATTACTAAAAGAGGGGCATAATTGACTTTTTTGGATACACAATTATTTGTTCTGTGGTTGTTGTCCCATAACAGCATGGATTATAAACCTTATATCCTAGTCACGCAAGCAAAACTGTTACCTTAGCCCTGCTGTTTAATTAGCTTTTACAATTGGACATTGTTTATATCCCAATAAATGTTGCCTGAGTAAAGACTTCCCCTTAACCAATTATACCAGATGTTTTTCTGTGAAGGTCCTAATTAAATAGCATCTATTCTTGTGTTTGTTTTAAATCCTGCCTCTTGTGTAACTCTCTGTAAAAGTGCGGTGCTATACTGGGACACTTTACCAACATTTCTGTCACCTTCTGGTTCACTGGCTGATTGCAGCTGCTGCCTTTGAAAGTTCTTGCTTACTTTATGGGAGGAAGGTCCTGATGGGTAAGCTTGAGACTTGGGAAACCAAATCAGTTCCTTGCCCCACAGTGGGCTTCTCAAGTGTCGCTAGGTCATGTGTGACCCCATCGGGATGGTGTAACTTAGGGTGCCTGATGGGGTTACCCCTCTAGTGTTCAATCCTGCAGTTTCCAGTACAGAACTTTAAGGAAAGGTTGAATTTACTTGAAAGCCCTCATCTATACACGTTGTCAAGTTGCAGATACTGCATGGGGTTTGTGAGCAACTCTGCCACCCATTCTAATTTTGGCACAGTTTCAGAAATGGTCAAGGTTGGCTATCTTGGACAGGGCTTCATCAGACCCTCAGTACACTTGAACTCCAGTTCTCCCGTATAATGCAACATTGCTTTCTGATGGGTAAGATTTTAAATGCTTTTATATGCCAGGTGCTATTTCTAAGAGCTGGTTCCTAAGCTGCCGCCACTTTTGTGTGTGCTGAAAATATGAAAAAGAAATCAGCTTCCTTTCTCTGGTATAGCAGCCGCCATCCTAAGTGTGCTTCACCAAATATCTTCAAATATCTGTGCTTCACCAAGTATCTTCATTTGGCAGATAAACATGGTATGTAACTACATTTTTTTTACTGCGTACTTCCTTCATCTGAACTTCAAGTCATTCTAATTTCATATCAATCTCTTAATTTTGAAATTGTCCTTGATTTCAAGATGGATCAGGTAGTAATTACATTAAATTATTTTTTCAGTTTCTGATCAAATACATATATATCTCTTCAGTTCCTCAAGATCTTAAAGGATTTTTTTCTTCTGTAGGAGCACTAACTCTTGCAGGGAGGGGTAGAAAGTTTGCGTGCAGTGAAGGTCACTGAAGCTCTAGAATGCAGAAGAAGATGTTATGGATGTAAACTTTAAATAAAGTTCATGTAATTTTTTCTACAGACTATATTCAAGGTTGGGGACAGATCACTGGGTGTGAGTATGTCTTACTGAATATTGATTTCTCAGCATTGCTAGTTATAACAGGGGAAACAACCTTGGTAATCAATGTTCAGGAATTCCTAGAATTTGATATTACTTGGCCAAAATACAGAGAAATTAAAGAAAAGATGCTGTGTGTTTTATGTCTTCAAACACGTGAAATAGTGATTTTAAAATGTTATTATGAACGCAGTCTTGGTGTAACAATTCTTTAATGATGCTAAAGCCACATCTGTATCGCAAGATGGTCAGGCTGGAGTTTGCATGGGCGGCACTAATCCCTGATCATCTTGCTAACCATCATCAGTTACAACGTTGTCCTTGAGGCATAATGACCTTTTTCACTTGAGTTCACATTATTTTGCCATAGCAGATAGTATTTAGGACTAGATTCACCAAACAACAACAGTATTTCCTGTACTCCTGGGGGAAGGTGGTTGGCCTTGGTAGGCCCCATATTTTGGTTTACTCCATAGCCTGGATTCCACAGAGAAGGGGTCCGACTTGCTGTTGTACCTTTTCTATGCTGTTTGGAGTACTGCTATGGGCTGGAGTTTTCCTTATTGTACTATTATTAAAAGCCAATGCTGATAATATTTTGCCCTACAAGGACTTCTTCTGGTGGCACTGCATGACTTATGGAATAACTGGCAAGCCAACAGTGTTGCTGCACAAGTACAGCACAAAAGCAAAAGGCGTAAGGTGAACTAGGACCTTAACGGCTGACAGTCTCAAGCCATCTAGTGCATTGAACTCAAGCCTACACGTGAATTTTGCCACCAAAGGCAATCTATCTGCAGCCTTTGAATTCATCCCTTGGATTCTTTTAAAGGAAAAGTAAGATCACTGTTAGTCCACGTGGCTTACACTGGCATAGAACTATTTCTTTCCTGTCTGAGCACTCGTGGGCCTTGTAAATGATAGGAGAAAAAGATGGTTCTTTGCCACTTAGCATGTGAAAAAAATCCTAGGGAAGACAAGTGCGTATTAGGGTGAGCCAACTGTTTACCATGATCTGCTAACAAATGTGAAAACTAAAAATGGCCTTTCTGCACTGGGATTTTATCGTGTATTAGTTGCCATGTGTTAGCTAACATAAGCTTATTGCAGTCTAAAGTAAATTCCTGCAATTTCAGTTTACCTCCTCTCTCCCAGCTGCTACATGTAGTAATTGTCTCTCAGTGATTTGCTGCTCCTTTTTCTGTGTCACTGGAACCTTGCGAAATTGTAACTCAAACCAAATCATAAATTTATTTAAAAAGTATGGAACTTAACATGGTTCCTAAATTCATTATGAACTCTCCTTTCCTCCACAGAATTAAACTTCAGTTGAGGGCCCAATAATCAGTTTCAAGACAGCAAAAAATTGTTCAGTTCATCCCAAATTAAGTTCTGATTCTACTTCTCTCATCTTTCCAGAAGTTCAGTAGCTACATTAAAAGAATGTTAAGAGTAGATGCTAAAAGAGATTAAAATATAGAGGAGGAGAATTGCAGAGTTTATATAATATTAAAATGCAATGCATAAAATATGTCTGTATGTATACATATAGGATAAAGTCTGGAAAATGTCCATAATACAGAAATATTAATGAAAAACTAATACTTAGACATAATTTTCAATAAATATATGAAAACATCACACAAGCAGATATTTTAATTTTTAAGCATAGGTGTAGTAATCACTGGCACCAGGACTGTATGAGGATCAAGTAGACCCCTTGGAAATATTCACAAAGTAACAGCTTATTTAGCAGCTACACGATTAGAAACGATTTGAAAGTGCTTTCACTACTGAGAGCTCCCAGGGAATTGCAGGGTTCCAGCGTAGAAGAGTCCTTTGGGCCCCTTCTGCCTGCCTCGGAATGGTGCAGAATACTTACTCGCGCTCAGCCTTACACTTCAGGTTTGAAATTCCTAAACTGCTGTGATCCACATGTTCAAATCCCAGGAGAACTGACTTAGCCCTCCATCTTTCCCAGATAAAGTGCATGTCTATCGTATACATGTGTATGCCTTTCTGATGGGAACTTAAAAAGGTTCTTTATTTTCTGGAAATAATTTTAAAATACCAGTTTTGTAATAGTAAGCATTTGCTCCTGTCCTTGGGTAACGTTTCTTTTCCCATTCTGCACTCAGGTGGCTGGCACAGACCTTTCTTTCCCTTCCTAGTCAAACACCAGGCTTAAGTGCACACTGGCAACCAGGCCCCGATCGAAGCTCTGCCCTGCTCAGAGGAGTAGTGACAGAGGAAGTGTGCCTGAGAAAGCACTACAGGTTGGCAGTCCCGTGCTTTCCCAAGCTCAAAGGCGCTTGTGGAAGAGTGGAAAAGCAAGGCAGCGTTCAAAATCCCGGAGTGACAAATTGCCCACCTTCCGTACCCAGTGTGGTTGTAATTTGCAGATTGGGTTCCTTCAGGGTGACAGTTTCTCTGTGTAATTATGCAATGTTGATGCACATCCGTGAGGACAATAGTTAAGAACAAACAGTTCAAAATATGCATAAAATGCAAAAATTAGAAAAAATATTTTCAGGAGTGAGATGAGATGATGCTTCGCCTGCATGAGCACAAATTGATCCAAGTTTTGTGATCACGGTGTCTCAGGTTTCATATCAGTTATCCCAGTGTAACTTTTTGATTATTTCTGAAGTCATGCACAGAATGAGGGGAGACACATTTTGACCTTTCCAGACTTGCTTCATTTTAATTTTTCCTATGCTTAGAAATAATACAGAAAAATCCAAGACATATTATTTTTGTATAGAATGTCTGAAGTTATACTAGGCACGTTCAGAATACATTAAAGATACTGTCCTGACATAAGAAATTCACAGTCTGCTTTTAGATGGTACATAACTAATGAGAGCAATAAATGCTGGAAGAAGAGAGTGGATCAAGGTTACAATAACAAGATTATAGCATTCCTCCATGTGTATGCATGTTTTAAAATTCACTTCAATTTTGCTACTTCCGTCTAGGCTTTGGTTTTTCATTTTGGCTCTCTTTTTTTCTTTATCAGATTTAATTTTCTGTCTGAATCCACTGGACCATAACATCCTGGCTAAACACCCTGTCCAGACTTTTTTCTTTCTTTTTTTTTATTTTTAATTTGGATTGTACCTTCTCTGCTTGCACAGCCTACATTGATGGCCTGTTTGTAGCAGAAACATTGTCATGGCCTTTTCTCTGACAGTAGTCAAAGTTGAAGTAGCAATAGGACATACACCTGAATGCATCCACTACTTCTACACAGGGAAATCGATACAGAAAAAAGTAATGATATGATTTCTACACAATTACACCTGGATTTTTAAATCCCCACTTTGAAGAACCATACCATACACCATACCATATATGTGGCATGTGGAACACATGCAAATACAAAACTCGTGTTCATACTCTATCTTCTCAATCTTATCCACCTTAACAGTCACTTAAAAACGATTTGTGAAAAATCAATAATACACCTTACTGGCTTTTTTGTAATGTATAAAAAAAGGGTGGGTTTTGCCGATTTTTTTCACACTCTGAAAAGATCAGGATTGTAAAATTGGATTTTTATTGATTTTCTTGGAAGATCTTTGGGGTTTCGACAGATATGTATTGACAGCATCCACCTCTAGTTGAATCGAAAGTATTGAATGTGTAACGCAAATCATTCTATCTTCAGCATATTTGAATCATACTCATGTTAAAAACAAGAGTGATCAGAAATCTTTTTTCTTTTCAGTCTTTGCTCTTGTCGTATTATGCTTTCTCATGTTCTTTAGTCACCACACAGTCTTGCAGGCTGCAGACAAAAGCTGAACAAACAAAAAATGGAATATCTAATACTTCAAGTACAAGCACAGATAAAAAAGTAAAACATACTCAAGTCCTTATAGGTTATAAATAAATAGAAAAATGGCACAAATCTGTATTTAGAGAAATAGTTTCTTTCTGAATATTTCTAATGAAGGGAGTTGTCAGTCACATTAATTTTTATGTAAATTTACTTAAGCTGATGAATCATAACTGAATTATTGCCTAATCTTCCTGGGTTTGGCCAGCATTTCCATTTTTATTTCCATCGCCTCAATTTATTTTTATTTGTTTATATAACGGATTTTAAGAGTCCACTCCAGAACCCATGACTGACACAGCAAAAAGAGGGAACCTGCATCAAGTCACTTTCAGTCCAATGCCAGAAGTGGATGCAAGAGACATCAGAAGACGACACTAGTCACCATGACAGACAGTAATCTTGGCACACAGCTGACGATTCATTATCATTCCTTCAGTAGACATCACAGGATAGGAGATTTTTAGGGAGGGATTTGAAGGAGGAAAATTAGGTGAGTGGGAGTGAGAAGCAGCAGCGAGGGAAAGCATGAAGGTGCTGGTTTGAAAATGTAACAAGTAGAGAGTTATTACTGAATGAAACGTGTGGGGGGAAGACGTAGATTTCTCTCTGGGATATTAAAAGATGATAGGGTGGGAATAAGCTGTAAAGAGCCAAAAAAGTGAAGTAGCTTTTGCTTGCTAAGATGCTGAAGGAGCAGGGGGGGATACACTGAGATAAGGAATATGGCTGAAACGATGATTATGAAGATAACCAGGGCGGCAGTGTTTTACAGCAGTGTTCTGTTATTCTTTGTTGCTTTGTGGTGTCCAAAATTAGATTATTAGCTTTGGAAGGGCAGGGACCAAATACATCTTTGTACTAACGAGCACCCTGGTGCTCTAAAAATGCCTAAATAACAGTGAGCAATGGCCTCTCCTGAATACTATTCCCTCATTCTTCAGCCCTTATTCTTCAAGTTACACCATTCAATTATCTTTCTACTTTCAAAAAACTTTATACGTGAACTTTCCAGTTCTCTCTTGTCAAATTATCTTACTGTTTTTGGAAAGACTGCATATCATCTATATTTAACACCATCTCAGCTTGGTGAGGTGACTATAACATAGCATTAAACTCAGACTAAAAAAATGAGTGTGGCATTTCCAGGTTTTTCAAGTGTGTTAACTCAGAAGAGCTAATTTGACTAGAAAAAGTGCTTTCCCCTAGATGTCTTGGATTTCTTGCCGGCAATGTGCGCTGGCAGTCCAGAGGGCCAACTGTGTCCTGGGCTGCATCAAGAGAAGCGTGGCCAGCAGGTCGACAGAGGTGATTCTGCCCCTCTACTCTGCTCTGGTGAGACCTCACCTGGAGTACTGTGTTCAGCTCTGGAGTCTTCAGCACAAGAAGGACATGGAACTGTTGGAGCGGGTCCAAAGGAGGGCTACAAAAATGATCCGAGGGCTGGAGCACCTCTCCTATGAGGACAGGCTGAGAGAGTTGGGCTTGTTCAGCCTGGAGAAGAGA
>Ga0065711_1008900_pt1 | contig 18417 bp, 13 predicted proteins | sample Hoacrofraction12_FD_59098 | JGI IMG/M metagenome (GOLD analysis project Ga0065711, IMG submission 59098) | Hoatzin crop microbial communities from Cojedes, Venezuela - Epithelial fraction 12 v2 (version 2) | ecosystem: Host-associated > Birds > Digestive system > Esophagus > Crop | place...
CTTTGTCAAAAGAGGCTGTCCTACCCTTGATAAATTCCACTTTAATCACCAGGTGTCTCTGACTGAGAAAAATAAAAAAATTGGTTAATCAGTCAAAAATGTATATAATCAAATAAAGAATATCTCATAGAAACTCCAGGAGAGAGTGTCTGGAGGTGATTAATAATTAACATTCCCATTTTCAAAAGGAAGTTTTATTCTTAGAGGTGACTAATTTTCCAATTCAAGATTCTATCTTCCTTATTTGCTTTAATACCCTCTTAGAGCAAACAGAAATGCTCTTCCCAAAAATCCGTAACTCAAATAAAACTCAGATGCATTTTAATAACAAGACTTTCTTTCCAGACGTTAATATTGAGATTATTTGTTGTTTCCCTTGCTTTATGTATTTCAAGGGAGATTCAGCTGTTACTGTACAGGATGAATACCGTTCAGAAATGGATGCAATTAATTATAAACACAGTACAAACATATACCCTTGCCTGTCAAAATGGCCTCTGTCTTAAAGCAATGCCCATCGTGAAGCATTTGCCTTAATGCCACTCGGTTCCCTCTACTCTCTCTCATTCCAGGCAGAAATATTTGAGAATTGAGATTGNNGATTAAATGTTTTGCTCCCATTCTAACACAAAATAAAAAGAACAGATGANGCAGGAAATATTTGATAGGTGGTAAAGCAATCGAGGAGCTGCAGTATTCCCTCCGCCCCCCAAACAGACTCAGAGTTGCTGTGACCTCCTCCTGTCTAAAACGAAGAACCCAGTTTGCATTTTCTAGTGGGCCACGGCCAGCAGAAATTACTTGTAGTTTTGCTATCCAGAACTCTTTAACACTTCAAACTCTACAGCTTAATGAAGAGCGCAGCATCACCTTCAGCAGCAAACCTCTTTCACAAGGACCTGATGCTCTGAGACTGCCGAGGGAGCTGAAACACCTTCCCGACGGCGAGCGGCACCGAGACCTCCCGCGAGCCACCGAGCAGCCTCCAGCCGCAGAGCAACGCCGTCTCTGCCAGCGGGCTCTCGCCAAGCCCGTGCTAAACTGCCACCACCAAACCAATGCTGGGATCAATCTCCCTGTCCCTTGCTGGACGCTGCTTAATCATCCCTGCTGGAAATAGCTTTTCCCTGGGGCTTACGGCGAGACTTCCGAAGAGAAAAGCCTATTGCTTTCAAATTGTATCAGGCTGCCCGGAATGGCAGGTATTTTCCAAGGCGATGTTCCCNAGGCAGGATAACCTCCCTACAAGGTCTTTACTCCTCCGCTTTGCCCAGCTCCACCAGCTGAGCACCGCACCGGCGTTATTAGCATGCGCAGCACCTCTGTATGAAAAAGCAGAGACACTTCCAGCAAGGGCACTCCGTGCAAGTGTGTCTGCTCAGTGGCTTCGCCTTCGCCTTCAGACCCACTTAAAATAAAGCGGTTCTCAGCAAAACAGATTCCCTGCTGTTCCTTTCCCTGTGGAGTGTGTTTGGAGCCAGGACAGGTTCAGCCCCTCTCCATCAACTCCTGTGGTCTGCATCCAGCCCCTCCACCTTTTCACGGAGGGAAGATCTCCTCCCAGGCTAAGGGGCCAGCCCCGTGCCCGCGCTCCGCAGCAGCGCGTCGCTGCAGACCTCCCTCCCAACGGGCTCCATGCTCTGCAGGCACAGGCAAGGCCTGGGCAGCAGATGAGTGCCCCGATTTCGGAATCGGCACCGGAGGTATCAGCGATCTGATGGTGACACAGGACATCGTGGATTAGGCTTCCCTGTTCCTGCTGCGTGTTACCTTTTACTGGGAAGAAATAGCAGGCAGAGACCTATTGGCTCTGTTTAGTTTTGATGTGATATTTGCAGTGTTAAAGAACCAGAATAACTCACCAGATCCTCTCCGATTTCTCTGTATGAGGCATAGTTCCCAGGAGGGCACAAAGCCACAGCTCACTTCACGTAGGTGTCAAAGGCTGTTGTACTGGCTCCCCTTGCTTGCACTGAGAAGAGACTTTTTTTTTAATTACCATTAGTCCCAAAGGCTCTGCAGCCAAGACTTTCATTGTGGTTAAAGACAAATAAACCACTCTGACCTGTAGTTATGAATATTAAATAATGCTAATTTACAAGAATTGTTTTTATTATTCAGTATTCATGGCTACAGATCAGATAGTCATATTAGTTTGCCTTGAATTAGTCAAAGATACAAACCAAGACTAACATATTGTAGAATCTTAGAGTGGTTTGGGTTCGAAGGAACCTGTGCAGGTCATCTAGTCTAACCCTCCTGCAACGAGCACATATGCATATGTCCCTGTAGCATATAGTCCAACTCCTGCAGTATGCATATATATTGCTAAATATACATACACATGTACACACATCCTGCAAGTCTGTCTGCTTCAAAGAACAGATACTGACCAAGACTACTCTGCATATCGCTTATGCACGATGGTACAGAATCCACTGTTTCATTTAAGGACAATCGGACTTAAGCTACTAAAACTCCATCCCAGTAGAAACAACCATTTCTCACTGTCACACAGTATGGATTATATACTGTAAGATCTGAACTACAGTTTGAAATATTTAAACTCCTTTACGCAGTTCCTATGAATTTTATATTTGTCATTTATCTTTCACATTGCACAGAGGCTCTAGCTAATTAAAGATATATATTACACACACAGAAACAACAGAAGACAATCAAAGAGAACATCCAGGTTGATGCTTCGGTTTCGTAAAATACTGAAGTGTCAGCTCCTCTGAGGTGGCTGGAACTATTTACGTACTTTCAATAAGTTACACGCTTCAGGCCGAAGGCCCCAGCAGAGTATGGCTGTATTGGTAACGGGCATGGAAAGGCTTCCCCCTCACGCCCACCCCAGCCCAGCTCAGTCTCGCAGCAGGCGAGCGGGCTCCGTAAGCCCCAGGGGAACGGAACGGGGTTCGCCCCGCTCCCGGGCGTGCTCAGGCTAGAGCTACGGGAGGAGCAGGTGGAAAACGCCAGGACGCTGTGCGTGTCTCCTGCTTTGCTGCTCATCGGTGCTTATACCTGATTATGCTGAGCACGGAACAGGAATGAGACTAGCAAAGAGAAGAATAGGAGCTTAATGAGAACCACCTTTTCAAATACCGACCGATACCTTTTTAAAAATGTTATAAATAGAGACAACACAATCTCTGGCAAAGCCCCCAAACCTTGCAGTCTATAGTTAGCTCGGCAAGCGAACAGGAGCAGAAGCTACCCTGAAAGTGATGGTATATATTTTAAGAGCACTAATAAATCATTCATCAGCCTTTAATTATCATACTCTATAATCACAGAATCAAGCACTAAGTATTTCATATCCAACCTGAACACTTCTACCTGGCCATTGACTAAAATTGGGAAGCACTTAAAGACTTCTGTTTTGTTATAATTATAGACAGCCCAATTTCAATCTATTTATTATGTCATTTGCATCTCATCCTGAAAAATACATAAGCATCTCAGCATCTTTAGTTGTGTGATTAGACCAATGACACTGGTATCTGCAAGGCTGCTTCTTTTATTTTGAATAATATTTCTCTGGTACCAAACAGATATGTTCTGAAAATACTTATTCACATCTTTGTATTTTAAGAAGGTTCTTCAGTACTCACATTGAAGTAAAAATACCAGAAAAGAAATATTTTCTTCCCTAATTGTTCCTCTTTGTGATTAACACACTTTTCAAGTGCGTTATTCCTGCTGCAGCCCATGAGCTGTTACCTGGGAGTCCAGGGAATCCGTTCTGGCACCATCCCCAGAGCAAAGGGGCTGCTAGCAAACCCGCGCGTCCTTGTATGAGGTGGAGAGATCGAGAAATCACTTGTGTCAAAAATCCCCACTCACAATTTTCAACATGAGGAATATTTCAGAGAGCTGGGCAGCTGACATATAATTTAGTGTCATTTTACTAGCTCTGAGAACAGGTTAATTAAGGTAATTCAGAGATAATGGAGAATTTTAAGCTAAACAAAGTTTTGTTAAAACATCTTGAAAGCAAACCCTGATTCTATCAATTTTTCCTACAAAGAGAATACACTAGGAAGTGTGTGGATCTGACTATCTTGAAGGGTATTTTTCCACTTAGTGTTGTTATGCTTTTGTGCCATAAAGAAATGTTTACATAAAAAAAGCATTGAATTGTAAGTTAAAAAAAAGACCAGAGCTTATACTCTATAAGGGCAAAGCATACATACAAGACTGCCTTTTTATTATGTTAATGTAACTAACAACGATGGATAACCTCCGGGACATTTAAAGGTTTACTCAATTCAAAATACACGTTCAAATTTCATTCTGGTTTGCCTTGTCTAACATGACACAGTCTAATAAAAAACCAATCCTGATAGACTGCTTAAGGCATGACCGTAACCAACTTCGGGTGTTTGGTTTACTCAATCATGCCCAGACCCACTACAATTTCTGCAGTATATGTAGCCAGCGTAGACAAGTACTTTTCATTAAAGGGTCTAACAAGACTTAAAAATGAAAATCTGCTCTTAATAGTAGACATCATTTTCCAGCACCTTTGTTACCAATACCTGCACCCCAGGACGGATTCCATTACATCAGTGCCCTCACACATGATCTTGGCTGACTATTTTAAGCAGGTTAAAAATCCATCAGCAAACATTTTTCCTCCTAGTTTCAGTTGTGTTGGTGACATAACAGGTTGGAAAGTTTTCAAAACCCAGCAAGTCATGATACTGCGTTCAAAGTTTCAGCAGTGGCATCTCTCCAAAATGCAGCAGTTGTGCCCCAGCACGCTGCTAGAGGCACCTACTCCCAGAGAACTTACGAGGTTTGGACCGTATCGCTAGACATCGTATGTTTTTTATCTGACTCTTACCACACACCCAGAAAACCCAGGGCCCCTGTGAATATGCCCAAGCATGTGCATTGTTTTCATAACTATCTTAACAGTATTACTAAAAAAAAATTACAAAACACCTGCAAAGCTGCTCCTAAAATACATCCCCATTTTCCCTGGGAAGGCGAGTTGTCTGTCTGCTCATGCCCTGTGCTAGTCTGCCACAGATTCTTGAAACAGGCTTTGAAGTGGGGGTAAGAGAAGTGCCAATATCCCGAGCAAGTCTATAGGGGAATTCCTCCGAGTTCTGGTACAAAAAACATGCTTAAGAGGCCAAGAGACAGGAACGACACTGGTAGCTGCAGTCATTAAGAGTAAGAGCATTCCCATTCTCTGCCACATGAGCATCCAAGATCAACAGAACTTGCTGAGCTCCCCCAGCTTTGATTTAGGGAGATCCTCAACCACCTAGGACATCAGATATAAAAGCTACCATAGTTATGCCATCAAAACCAGACCAAGAATAAAACCTTGATCCTTTGCAACGACTAAATACCCATCAGTTTTCATGATACGGCACTGAATTTCAGGAACCAATTCGCTCGCTGATTTGAGTAGCTTCTACTCTAACCAAACAATTGCAAATTCTGAGTCAATGAAAAGCATCACAATATAAATCAACGTTTGGAATATTCAATTTCTTCTGTAATTCGTCCATGGCATACAGTCACTACCTCTCCAGCCCGGTATAAGAAGCCATTTAACTAAATGTATTAATAGTTGAAGAGTGGTGCTGGGAGATTAAGACAAGGAGTTGGCAGTATAACGCATGCATTAAAATTACATAACATTAAATTGCTCTTTTAAAGAGCAATTTATGCGGAGGACTATAACAAACATTATGGCTTACAGAAGTGATGGATGCAAAGTTCAAGACCAGACCTGTTCACAGTGCTGGGATTTTTTTCCAATATGAATTTGGCAGTGTTTCATCGCTTTGACTTTCAATTCTCCATGTTTTGCTACAGCAAGATCCACAAGATATTTTGCTGGTTAGCTGTATTCTCATCTTAGCTTAATTCAGACACACATGTTATCCAAAGGTCCAACACCTGTATATAAGGACCACTGTGTTAGAATTCACTTATGTAGAAGTACCTATATTTTCAAAGGAAAAACTGCTACAGCCAGACTGTTCCACCCTGATTCTCCTGCTGAGGTGCCACAGGTCTGCTCATTCTTTGCTGTGCAAGTCTGGTCTTTCTATTGGTACACTTTTTACTACAAAATTCCTTTAACTTGGCAAATTTGTGTCTCCTGGTCATACAAGTTAAATGTAAAGGCGGATGCATGCACACTCTCAGCTCTCACAAGGTGTTTTCACAATTGTTTGACAAGCTCAAGGGTAGAGTCCTGCTCCTGTGCTGAAGTACAAACCCCTCTGCACAGGCCATGCCAGGACCAAGTCCTGCAGGTTCTGCCTGTTGGAGAGGCAAGAAAAAAAATGAAACAAAACATACTGCTAGAGATGGTAGGATGTAAAACCCCCCTACGCTGCCCTGCTGAGAACAGGGACTGTTGCATGCTGCACTGAAGTCTGAGAGAATTGTCAAGGAATAGGGAATGCACATTGACGCTATACTTCAAGGTCACAGATCAAAAGGGTGACAATTCACCCTTCAGAATCTTTTAAAGATNAAAGTTTTCACTGGCTTAAAATGTCTTCCCCCACGCCAATAAGCCCNCNTTAAGAGAAGTTGCAGGGATTTTGCCTATTGTGCCTTCCTCTTAANNGCCTGTCCCCTGTCACTCTACTGGAGAAACCCTTCTGTGGTTAGAGCAGTTGGAGAATCCAGCATATTTCCCAGCAAATCTAAAGAGTTTCAACATAAATTTAGTTCTGTGGTGGCTTATTGTTGTTTTTTGCTAATTTTTACTGCAGATTGAATACATTTATCTGAAATACCTGTTCAGTTCTGGATCCTTACTACTGCGTAATAGCTTCCCTCCTACTGCAAAGCACAGCTTCCAAATTGCTGCATAAAAAAACCTTCCAGGTTATTTCCACTGCATGAGTGACATAAAAGCATCTGATGTTGATCTTTAATTCTTGCCATGATACCATCACTACTATCAAACAAGAATGTCTTGTAGTAAGTATTTGCTTATTACTCATTATCAGGACAGCTCTGTCTGCATTTTTGCATTTAATTCTGTAACAGCTAATTCTGTGAGGGGAGGAGATTTTTTACAGACGTATTCCATATTTCTTCACAGTATCTTAAGACACTTGTCACTTGAATTTCAGCTGCAGTGGTTGCTATGTAATAGGCGAACAGACCCAGTTCTTCCGAGGACTTCCTTGTTACATTGGTGACTCTTGCCCTCTGAAAGCTTCAGCTTTCCAATTTCTTCCTCCCGTAAAAAAACTAATGAGGTCCCTCCTGTACTGCTCCATATCGTCAGTCATTCCTCATTGCCGTGGTCCTTTAAATAGCTTTTCTGTCATAGAAGTTGCTCTAAAGGTGTCAACTTGGTATACTGAAATAAATGCATTCTTCCACCTTGATTACAGAAAGCATTTCTTTTTATAACTCTGTAAAATCTGTTGGGGTGAATGGTGCTCGAAGTTACAACCTTATTTCAGCAGAGAAGTTGTTCCAATCAGTATTTTTTTCTGTGCATTGTTGGGAGTAGTGTTGTTCACTGCGTAGCAGTAATCATATTTAGTGAACGTCCTTTTTGTATTTTGTATCATGTTTTGAATAACTCAAAGCTTACAAAAGCAATAAGCAGGCTAACAGTTGTGAAGCTGTATAACCTGTGTCTCTTCACTAAAGGGGTCTTAAAACCACGCTTCTAACCTTGAGCCTTTGGCACATGCTATTTCACACTGACTTTGCACTAGTAATGACATTCGTATCCAAGTATACACATACAAATATTCTAGAAGGTGTAGTTGAAGAAATTTTATATTTAAACTCCTTGCTGCCTTATTATATATGGAAATGCAAACTTCAGTTGTGTTAACCCGGGACTGGTTCTTACTACACCTTTGCTTTGACCAAGTTTCAAGTGTACGCACGTACTCAGGTCTGAGAGCTGGAGATGCGTACCTGCTCTGCGGCATCTAGCCCCAGAGAGCCTGGCGAAGGCCAAGAAACATTTTAATTGAATGTTCCACTTCCAAACAGTGTCATTATCAGATTATTTTCAAGAATAGATCCTACTCTGACGATCGCTTGTACACATAGACAGTTAATTCGCTGAGGAGTAAGCTATGCTCTTTCTCCCATTTTGAACTATTTAAATAAGCTCAGTCAGAGCTGGTATGTAAAGGGCTAATGCTTGCTGTATAAAATTGTAATATATAAATCAAGATACAAATCAATGGCCTTCTCAGTTTTTTTTTCTTGTAGTAGCTGATTTTTTAGCGATTATTTCAGCATCAGAAAGAGAAATGATCTCACCATTGATAAAGTTCTGGCAACAGATTTCCAAGTGGGGCAGGGGACACACCACAGAACGCTTACAGCAATATCTAACACAGAACATCTGAGAAGCCTGTCTGAAACCCTAACCTTCTCCGGCACAGGAGTATGCTGGAGGCAGTCTTGATGAACTCAGCGGCACGGCCAACGTGCTGAAGAACAGATATTTGCAGAGCAGTGCTGAAGAGATGCTTCTTGTCAGGTGCTGAAGCTGTTGGGGGGGGTGTTCATTCAAAGAATCAAAGTATTTTCTTCATATTTCTAATGAGACAAATGGAAGACAAGAAAATCCAATCTTTCTCCCTCAACTCCCGTCAGAACACGGGAGAATAGCTCTCAGGGAGGTGGCATTCTAAGTCGTGCAAATAAGTCATTAATTAGATACATAAATGGTTTTATAGAATCACACAAATGTTAATGTAGAAAAAGCTAAGTAATTCTTTAGCTTTCAAAAACGGCTTTGTATTTTATTCTTTATAATGGTCTGTAGTGTTCAAGCCGTACTTAGAGCTCTTGATTCTGCTGTCGAATACAGGTCCCGATTCCCAGTGCACACTGACACGACTGTAACGACCGGAGATACCGCCGCCTCCCGCCCTTTCCAGTCCCACCGCGTGGCACACAGGGTATTCCCCACCACCCAGCTCCTGCCGAAGGACCTTTGGTCCCGCTGCAGCAGCGTAAGCTGGCAGCTCTGTTTCAGTACCGCGCAGGATAGGCTACATGGCTGTGAATTCCTCCCCTTGCTGGAGAGGGTGAGCCAACCGTGCGGAGTATTTCACTCTGCTGGTTTAAATAATTAACAAGACAGTCTGTAAAAGGTACTCTCTGTTATTTTAAAATAAATCAAAACAGTCTTGGCCAAACTGCTCACACCTGCACGATTGATCCCATTTTTCCTAATAACATACACAAAAATGCCAGCACACAGCAGGGAAGGGAAAAGTGAAACTGATGCTAGGACCCCACTGAAAACAGTTAATACACTTGTGGCAACGAGCAGATGCGATGGCGCAGACAACACCAACTATTCTGTACAGCCAAGGCCTGTTCTTGCAGGGGGAAGCCAGACAGAGCTCCAGAGGACGCTGCCAGCAGAGAGGCAACAGTCTCAGAGAAGCACATGGCTGGCAGAACCACACAGGGACATGCAGATCCACCCCCTAAAAGAATTTTGACAGTTGGAGACGTGGATACCAGCATACCAAATACCTGCAATACTAGTACCAAATACACAGCAAAAAGTGAATACAAAATAAAATTTATTATTGTCTAATGATTACATTCTGGCTTTGCGTTATCGAGTACCATAAACCAGCAGACAGATATCTAGGGCAATACAGCTGATGCTGGGGATCAGCACCCAGGCTTTATACATTTTGAGAGATTTACTTCTAGTCTGGCCCCATGGGCTGACTACCCATTGGCTATGGGAGCATATCAGATACACACCTGGAGACTGTCATTGCTTCATTTGCAAGGACTTCAATTTCCACCTTCGGAGACTCCTCCCTAACGTGAGCCAAACTGCAGCAAATCGGAACAGCCAGATTTGCTTGGAAAGGCCACAAAATACGAAGGAAGCACTAGCACAAACACATCTTTTAGCTAACGACCTGCTTAGAGAAGGCTATCTGACTCACTTTTCCACAGTGGACATTGTTACTACAAGTGAGTACTCATTAGGTCCAAGGAAGCAATCAAGAGCACAATTGCTGCTTTAATTATCCCATTCATTAATCCCTATGATGAACACCATTCAGTAGTTATCTAAGACATTCCCCAATGCCCTGCTGAATTCAGGATTAAGATGGTTCCCATCACGTTCCCTGGGTAGGATGTAATGGGTTTTTCCTACGGTGCCTGAACAATGTCAGCACATGGGCACGAGCCACAGGGCCACGCACAGCTGGGAATGCCCCCTCTGCTACCTGGAAGGTGGTGGATATCTCATGGAATCAAAATCTTCAAATTTGCTTTTGCAGTATATTCATATTTTGATTATTTTTCAGTATTTGGATTGCAAGAGTTTCTAAAATATGTGCATTCCTGCTATGCCACCTAGAAAATAAAAACCTTTGAGCTTTAATGGGAAAATCTGAACTACCACCTCTTACCCATTCCTGTGGGTGTCTACAACAGCAAATTAATGCAAAAGATGTTTTAGCATTAGACAGTAGAAGTTCTTATGGTGGATGACTGTGTATTTCAAAACCAGGGAAAAAGCTCAAGCGGCTTAGGTGACTGGTAATTTTTTCTATATTACTCAATTTCAAGAACAATGAAAAGATAAACCGAGAAAACGTTCATGGTAAAACTGTGGGGAGGGAAAGTGGGAAGAGCGCATGTTCTGTTCTTTCAAGAAAAAAAATCGGTAGAAAAATAGAAATTGTGTACAGAGCCGTTTCCATAAGCACCTTCGGCTGAGTCTCCTAAACGACAACAAGACCTGCAGTTTTGCCAGCCCTCACTCTGCTGCAGGTATTTTGTGCTAGGGAACTTTGTGCCTTCAGAAGGCTGTCGTTACCTCTTCCTTCTGCCTGGGGAGGGGAGTCCAAGGCTGAGCCCTCCCCAGCCGCTGCCTGCCCAGGCTCCAGCGTGAGCAGGGCTCCAGCAGCACAGTTCTGTGTTTGCAGGCAGGTGCTGGGTCGCCTTCCCACTTGTTTAGTTTGGATCGCTGTCTCCAGAAAAGGGCCTGCACTCTCTTTCTCCATCATCCAAGGCAAACATGCTTTGATATATATCACTAGTAGGGCAAATCACTATGCACAATCAATGATAACACCAGCAGTTTCGCAGTCGTATGGCCGCTGGCATCCCCAGCTGATGAGAGAAGTTCTGACACCACTACCAAGCGATTAAAAACCCCGCTCCAGACTGCTGATAAGACAAGTGTCAGACACCAGTTGCTCTATGATGCAGACTTCAGCCCTTTCAACATTTAGGCCGCAGCTTCTTGCTGGAGTTACATGTGTTAGTAAATAACACCACTTTCAGCTTGCAACAAGGAAAGTATTTTCACACTTGACAAATGACCTTGTGTACCAGCATGGGTGGGGTTTTGTCCTGAAGAAGCTGAGGGTACCATCACAGCATCACACCTGCTCAGTATCACAACACTGCTGCATTGGATATTTTACTTTAAAACTCAATTGATCAGATACAAAGAAGCAACTGTAAAAACCCCAGCCCTCCAGAACCACTACAAAACAGCAGCAGTACTCCATAAGCCTGCTTTACAATCCTTTATTACATTTATGTAACAAAGTTTTAGCTAAATCTTTATTTCTGTAGTCTGGCAGAACGGGATAGACCCCTACAAAAAAAATGATTCACACCATTTCAACAGTCTCTTCACAAAAGTAAACCGAGTCACCTTGTCACACTGTTGATTACAAATGGTTTCTACATGAGAATTTAGGGATCTAATTAGTCACAACTGAAAATGAGTTAAATGAACCCTGCCTTTAATGACCTGCAGAGCAGAGTTTTACTTTCAAAACGAGCAGCTGGCTCCTTTACTCACTACCTTACCATGAAACAAGAAAGTCTGAGAACCTTCTTGTCAGCCCATGACATATTGCCAAGAACAACGTCTCTCCTCAGCAGCTGCGCACCCTCCTTCCCCTCGGCACACGTAGCTGGTGGGAATCAAGAAGCTGGTGCCATGACCGTGCCACCGAATCGCTCTCAGGAACACCGAGCTCTTCCCACAGCGGAACTAATGCAAGTTGAAAAGCAATTTGCCTCCCAGTCACACCAGTAACTGTTGGCCTGAAGATGGTTCTAGCCTCAACTGCTTTGCTCTTCATTGGCAGCAGTAAAAAGGTTCAACATTCCTTTTCACACAGCCACCGCCGACTGCAGAGGCACTGTTTCTGTTCAGACACATTTCATAATTTTCATAAGCAATGGCTTCAGCTCTGAAGCAAAACCACACGACTACCAGTACAGGGAAGCCCAGAAGAAGTCAAAGTGCACACCAGTATCCACACTGCAGAGATGAGGTAAACATTCACATTTGTAGGAAAGCACCAAGTAAAGGCCATAAATGCTAAACACAGCTCCGTATGAAGCCGACCGCCTTTCCCCAGGACACCTGAGCCAGCCCAGCTGCCCACGGCAGTTGCTCGGGTTGTTGAACCGGGCAGCAGGTAGGGAGCAGCCCCACAGTGGTGGCAGCCACCCCACTGAGCCCAGCCCAGCCGTGCCAGCTCACACCAGCTGGCGAACCAGCCCTGGCACCCCCCAAACCACATGGGCTAACCAGCATTACAACCTGTGGCTGCGTTCTGAATAGCACTTGGACCACCTTGGATTGTCAGAGACCTTCAGAAATGACACTGCTCTAGCTCTCCCTTAGAATAAAGCACAAAGTTAGATCACAACACAGCTTCAGTTCTAACTAGTATTTACATTCATTGATAGTGTGCAGAAAATGTGGATTTTTAGTGGTTTGGGGTTTTGCCTCTATAGCCCAGCAATTATTTCAGCTGCTTTTGAACGAAAACAATAATCTCCTAACGTAATATAACCACATATGCAAACTGCTGTAAACACAGACTTCACGTTGTCAAGCTTGGCATATAACCACAACAATTATGAGGTGTATGAGATAGATGGAACAGGAAAGGCAGTTGAACTGGTCTGTTACAACGAGCAAGAAAAAACGAAGAGTTCTTCAAGCAGCTCTCTAGCCAAGATCAAAGTTCCAGTTCTGCCTGACTAACACTGGGGGCTCTGCACGGAAATTCAAACCACATAAAACAGATTTTAATCCATAACAGTGAAAACAAGCAACATGAACCAGAGAAGAAATGAGGAGGAACCCACCTTAGAAGCCAGACACACAGGAACTGGAGGCTCCAGGCCAAAGGAAGGCTGACCCCTCGCCTACCCTGGTCTTATACTGCCCGTAATCAGCTGCCACCAACACCTGGGCCTCCCGCTGCCCGGCACCATGGCTCCGGGGAAATCACACAGGTTTTCTCTATGTACCTTTCAGCAGGTGTAAAACCAAACGTAAATAAGTTGAAAGTGGAAGGGAAATGCAGATGAGTCGTGTTAATACCTTTTGGATAAGGACCTCAGCAGAGAGGAGCGCTGTAACCGTACCGTTAGAACGTCGCGGTGTTCCTCACCCATGTTCGCTACACCCCACTACACCCGGATTTTTAGCACTAAGCAGGCCACACAAAAATTAAATCTGGAAACCTGAATATCCCTTAAAGGTTTACTCTGCTGTTCCCAGAGCAGGCGTCAAGCTCTGGCACGGGACAGCGCACGCAGGGCTGCCGTGACAGCGTCCTGCGACGGAGCAAGCGCCTCGCCACGCTGTGCCCGGCTGGACGACGGAACCGTCCGAGCGGCCTCCTGGTCGCTGTCTCTGAGCAGGGAGGAAGGCGGTGGGGTAGGAGGAACGGGCGCGCCGAGCACCGCGTGCTGCTGAGCGGCGGCGGGAGCCAGCGCAGGGCAAGCCAAGGCTGCCTGGGCTTCACCAACGTCGCTGCGCTCGCGGGTATCCACGGGGACTGCGGCTGCTGGAGCTTCATGGCTGCAACGTTCTCGCTCGAAAGGCACCAAGACAGGGGGAGCAACTACGGGTGTCTGAGGTCACCCAAGAGGGCCGCGGGGTGTTTGGCTTGCAAAGCAGCCAAGCGGCAAAATCCAGCCTAGTGCGACACACGAAAGTTTAAGAATATTTATGACGCGGGGCATTAAGTGGATTCTTCAGTGTGTGCCTGAATAAGGATGGATTTCAACATGTTTTAAGCATCTCTCTGAATTCAGGCGGAGATACTCTGACTCTACACCTTTCAATTCAACCAAAGGCAAATATTTGTAGTAGGACAGTGGTGAACTGACTTTTCCCCTACCGATCTTTTTTCTTAGTTTTTTTACAAGGCATTTTATTACTTCTTATCTCTGTAAATATTTATTTTACTCTGCTCACCTTCTTTTCATAGTCACGTTTTCTCTATCCACAAATCATAAATAACAAGGGCTTATTAATGCACTAAGCATTGTGTTGTTAGATAAAATTTTAAAAGGAAAAAAAAAGTATCTACCTTCAGGAACTTTGAATAATCTAGAATTTCTGCTTATGTGGGTTTTTATCCTACTGGATATGGATCAATACTGTTGCTAAGAAAATAGGAAATAACAGGTTGGTCCGTAGGAATCTGAAGCGTCGTTAGTTATGTCAAACCACATGTCATAATTCTGAGGGCTGAGTCCCAAAGAAATCTTTCCTCCCAAATGCAGAGCAGGAAAGACAGCGAGCCACAAGATTGTTTTCTGATTTCTGAAGGGTAAGTGAACGACATCCACACCGGGATGGAAGAGTGTGCTCCTCCCTGCGTGCAGGGAGAGCTTCCTCGGCGCAGACGGCGTGCTGGCTTTGTGCTAAGGGCGCTAGGAGGGCTCCGGGACGTTGTGGACTTCAGTGAGTGAGAGCACGGGAGATGAGCACGTGGTGCTGGTGTGCCGCCACGGATAAGTCCAGCTGCTGCACTAAAAGCCTCCTGAAAAAGATCTCGTCAGTGATCACCGCCGGATTTGCCAGGCTCTGGTAATCCCCACGAGCTCCTGCTTGTGACCTTCGCTCTTTTTGGTGGTTTTCATTAATTCCACAGTGGTTTTTTTTAGAAAACAGATTATTATCCCGTTCTTCCTTTCTGACATCAGAGAAGAAATCCCGTTGTTATCTAGGAAAGAATCCCCCAGTTCGGGCTTTGTGGATTGAACTTCTTGATGATGGTTGGCAACAACGTGGCCAGGCATAAGAAATTGTTGTCTCTGTGGATTAGAAGGTCTGAGAAACCTGTGAGTGACTGGGTTTTCTGTTGGAAATACGGTATTCGGAGACTTTAAAATTCAAGAGACAATAATCATCTCTAAGTTTCTGGGCGTCAGCTACTCTACATCTTTATTCCATTTTTAATGGATAACGGGTTCAAAGAAGCGCCGCTTCCAATTTTCAACAGAGGTCTAGAAAGAACATTCCTGTGTCTTGAGCGGGCGTTGTGTCTCAGATCGGCTCTGAAACCAGCGCAGCTTGGTTTTGTGAAGAGCCTCATTTCCCTGGAAGTTTTCTTTCTACTGAGTTTGTGAAGAGGAAAGAAGCAACGGATAGAACCTTACTGTGAAATGAAAGGGGCATAGTCAGAGTGACCTTTTTTTTGTATCATCACTTGCCTTTTATGCAAACGCTAGCTGACAATTATATGTCCTGTTTTCTTGGCTGGGGCTTGGAATTTCTAAATTAGAGGAAAAAAAAAAAAGGGAAAAAGTTAAGCAACTGAATTTTGTTACATCTGCCAAAGGGTCAACAGCTATTCAGCAACGTATTTTTTGAAATATATTAAATTAGAAATGAAATTTGAACCATATATTTAACAAAATATTTCCATTTAATCACACGAGGAGGACTTGTAAATAACAGAGTTCAAAGCCTTGGAGCAGATGGTCTTTCTGTTTTAATTCTTTCTCTGATCTGCTGTGTGCCAGTAAATCTCTGAGTTTCATTTGCTTTATTCAAATCCCTTGGCTATTCAGGACACTTTGTGTCAAAGCATTCTGCTGTGGAATTTCAGTTGTGTTATGTATGCTCCTAAATGAAAAGAAAACACATCTATATTTCGTACACACAAAGAGCAACATGATAAAAAGCACAGCACTGGAAAAAAACACATTTCTTCCCCGGTGATGTACATAAGTACCTGGTCTATGCGCTATGTGTATGCGCACAGGGAGAGGATGCGGGCACTGCAGGAGCAGGCCAGATTTCCAAACCTGTTCACTGGAAATCCCAAAGCAGATGTAGTTATAACTACTTTAAAAATCTTTCTCTGTGTCAAATTTAGTCCATCATTTAATAAATTTATTTTACCGAAATAGGATTCCGTTGGTTTCCCTTCATCGCCACGAATCGCTTGCACCGACACCAGGGCTCAAAGCGCTGCGCCTCGCGGCCACGCCAAGGGCGGTTTGGCTGGCCGTGTGGATCTGACCGCATCGCTTCGGAAGGGCTTGGCTCTGCGCTGCCTGGTGACACGGACGGCACAGCCGCTTTGGAACACTTTACGCAGTCATAGAGCTGGCTTGAAACAACCTTAGGTCTTCCCGACGTCTTCTTCTCCCGAATGTGACTGTGAAAGCACGCAGCGAGATGCGCGTCACCTAACACGGAGCGGCCTGGAGACGCCGAGCTCAAGTGCATCTGCCCTTCCTCATCCGAACAACTCGTTCAAGAACGAGACCAGACGACCCCGAGACTCGCTGGCAGCAGGCACATCGCTACGTGCCTGGAGATTACAGCTGTTCAGAGACGCTCTCCGCAGCTACGCGCCCGACACCCGCGGGTGGGCTGGCTCGCGCGGCGCGTTGCCCTGAGCCGTGTGCGGGTCCCGGGGGGGGTTTGGGTGGGAGAGGGAGAAGGTAGGAATGGCAAGAGCTGTCTCTCTGACTTGGCACTTGTTCCTCCAAAGAGCATTCCTGTTGCTGACAACAAATTATGTTTCTCTTTAAACGACTAGATGATTTCTTTGATAGTTGTTTATTTTCTTTTCCTTTAAGGATATTTTGTTACCGCAGTCCATCACAAACCAGCCTATTTGTTTTGGTACATCCAAATATTTTTAGCGTTTACTACGGAATGACATGATAACTGTGATAACAGCCCTTGAAACAAACAGGGAAAATCTGGGTTGCGTGTGAGCACTGATGGACAGGAATCTCAGCCACGGAGGAAAAATAGTTTTGTCCTACTTTTTGAGCAGATGAGAATTAGAGAACGAGCGACTTCCAATTTTAGGTTAATATTTTCACCCAGGGAGAACTCAGAAAAACGTATCAGCCTTCAGCGTGCAGCAGTTGTGTCCGCGGAGGCAACGACCCATCCCGTGTAACCCCGGACACTTCACTAAAACGAAAACAACTTATAGACCGATTAAAATAAGTCAATAAGAAAAAAACTAGGACGCAGGGTTACGTCTCGTTGGCTCTGAGGCCGCTTCAGCTGCCCGCTTGCTCGGGTTTGGGTGGACAGAGGCGCGTGGACCGCTGGCCATGCACTCATCCAGGCTGAGCCCACCTCCGCCTAGCTCCCCGCCGCAGACACACGCGCAGCAGACGCACCCGTAATGTCCTTGCTTGGGAGAAATGACGGGGAAAACGGAGTACGGGAGCTACGTCGGACATTTAGTGCTTTTTGCAAACGTGTCCTATTCATCTAGAAAAAATAGTTGAAGGTCATTGTAGATCATACAGTGAATCCCCTCGTGAAAGGGCAAGGAATCTGGGTGGCTTTGCGGCCACACGATGCCCGCGTACGTTAAGAAGAATCCCGTGTGCTGTGTTTGTGCTGAGGACCTCAGCTTCCCTGTTGCTCGGGCAAAACTCTCTCGTGCTGCAGTGCGAGAACACAGACGCGGTCAGTCGTGGCAGCCGACAGCAAACGGAGCTGGAACCTGGCATGTCTGGGAAGCGCCGCTGGCCACGAGCAGCGTGTCTGCGCGTGAGCGGTTTGAAATGCCACCCGATTCCAGCGGGAAGCCCGCGGTTCTGCTGCTCCCCGCTTCGCCGCGTGCTGCCAGCAGCCTCCCGGCCAAGCGCGCCGAGCTGCGTTGGCAACGCCAGGGAACCGAGCAAAGCGCCCGCTGCGAGTCTTCAAAGCGACTTCGCGCTGGGCACAGCGACCGCGTGAGCCCGGTGCACTCGAGGCCTCGGATAAACGGAATTTCTGTTCCCTCGCGCTTGGGGAAATCGCTGCAGCGTTGGGGCGGGGGTCAATCGGGCGCTGCCCCACGACGGCTGCCGCCCTGGGAGGCCGTGCCAGCCTCGGCTGTGGCTGCCACGGGCTGGCTGGGACACCCCGGTGGGTCCCCCCCCAGCCCTGCCCCTGCCCCTGCAGAGGGAAGCAGGGCGCGTGGCGGGACGTGGGACCCTGGGTGTAAAGACCTGGGGACAGCTCGCAACGGGCAGCGTCACCGCGACGGGGCTGCCGGCCGGGTTAGCGCCGAGAAACTCGGGGCTGCCGGCTCCCTCGGCGGGGCACCGGGGGGGACGGGGCCGGAGCGGGGGGGAGACGGGGAGGGGCAGCCTGCGGGGCCC
>Ga0065711_1038789_pt1 | contig 18417 bp, 8 predicted proteins | sample Hoacrofraction12_FD_59098 | JGI IMG/M metagenome (GOLD analysis project Ga0065711, IMG submission 59098) | Hoatzin crop microbial communities from Cojedes, Venezuela - Epithelial fraction 12 v2 (version 2) | ecosystem: Host-associated > Birds > Digestive system > Esophagus > Crop | place...
CACACGTTTGGAGGAGAGATCCCCCGTGTGCCCGGCGCCGCAATAAAGAATACCTGCTTAATAGTCTGCCGACTATTGAGTCTTCAATTCCGGCTTTTCACGGCATCAAAGGGAACACATGATTTTGTTGACTATGAATCAGAAACGTACGTCACTGCATCTGCTTGCTGTGAAAACCCATCGGTAACATATGGTATCCCTTTCCCTCCCCCCACTGCTGCATGATAACAACTCAGGCGCCTCTTAGTCTAGAGGTCTATACCAGGGACCTAAAAAAAGCCAGCTCCATGTCCACCAGTTGTACGTCTGGGGCACTACCTATCCAACTGATATATTCACTTCCCTTCATTCCCAGTTACCTGCTCAGGGGTAAAAAGTAGAAAAAGGGGAAACCATTAAGAAACCATGGTTGTGAATCCAAGTACTCATAGTGTCATTTAAGCTTTTCATACAATGCAACCCAGCACCTCCGTGCATACTGACTCGCAGCGGTCAGCCACACACTACTTTTCCCCACTGACCATCCACTCAGCATGCAGGACTGACAGCGTTGTGGGAACAAGTGAGCCAACAACAATGTGATTAGGACCTCTTTCCATGTAAGAACTGAAAAACATTTAAAAAGACGGGAAAACTGTATATACAGAAAGCATGGCCTCAACATTAAGGCAACTGGCAATATCATGGTCACTGTGGAAACTTTAGACCTAAAATCCAAATGCTTTTGCAGTGCTGAACAACTTATTTCATGCTTTTTTATAGGAAAACCTACTCAGAGCATCACACTTGGGCACAATTCAGAGGCCCGAGGCTAAAAGCCCAAGTCCTCAGAGATCCAATGGATGCAAAGCAGACATGTACAATATGCTTACACCAGACAGCAAATACATCCCACCTTGCATACTGTTGTACAGGTACCCTGTTTCAGGACATGAGAAACTAACCCTGGCACTTACTTGCTTCTTCCTGATTTTGTCAGGAAGGCTTCTGAATATGGATGGCACATAAAATACAGGAAGAAAACCCAACAAAAACCAAAAAAGCCTACTATCAAACCTGGCAAGTGCACACACAAGCCCAAATATCTCCTAAAGTCAGCTGCTCCATGCACTGCCGGTGCTCGCACCCAGCTGATTTAACATGAGAAGTTGTATTGCTGCAGGGACCACCATTGTTCTACACATAGATCCAACATTTCTCAACTCCTCCTTCCAGGGAATATTAAGGAGGTGGGGCAGGAAACAGAAGAGCTATTCCACAAAATGCAGTATTGATTTTTTCTACCTGAGGAAAGAGACTCTCAGTAAAAAATATCTCTTTGCTCCTTTACCTCATGAGAGAAGAAAAGTCTCAAAAAAGACATTAACCTGCAAAACTATGAATCACTGCAGAATTTTGCTCTAGTCAGTGTTTTTGGCATATGCTGACACTATGTAACTGAAAAATCATCAAATAGTATCCATACTTCACGTATTCTTGAAATATACAAAAGCAGAAAAAGTTATTTTTCCTCAAAACTTCTTAATCACTGCAATTACTAACAAATACTGAATGAAACCAATGGAGGATTTCTAACTATTCTAATTATAAGACCACAGAAAATAGGGCAAACCAAGTTGCTAAAATGTGTAGATAAAAAATTGCTAGTGTTAAAAGGGTGACATTTTCTTATTCCTATATTACATGTCAGCTTTGTAAGATCTTGACCATTAATTCCACATGGAATTGTAATGCCCTACTAAAAGTGAACATAATGTTTCTGACAGTAAAGACTGACAGGATTTGTAATAGTCTTAAAGGAAGAGATGAAGTATTACTGTAGCTTACAGTGACAAGATAATAGTTATAAAATAATTTCAGGAAAAAACTAGGACTTGATTGCTTTATGTACATATTACGTAATACACTGAGTTTCAAAAAAGTCTTCCCCCAAGACGTACCACTACATCTATCTGCAAAATAAATAGCTTGTAAAATTCTACCCATCAGAAATAGAAATAAATGTTGTAAAATGTATAATCCTATTCCCAGATCTTTCTTTGCAATGAAAACAAAATTTTCTACCAAATCTCCCTCTGTCCATATTTTTAAAAGAACCAATGGCAATTTACTGCATGCAAAGTTTACTCAATTTTTCCAGAAAAACAAGACTAACACCAGATCTAGTGCCAAATCTGGCCTATTTAATAGTTTCATCAGAAAGTCTGCGTTAGACAAACACTGGAGCAGGGGCCCAGAGAGGTAGTGGAGAAAATCAAAATGTGATAGGACAAGATCCTGCACAATCTGATCTACGTTGGCCCTGCTTTGAGCAGGGGTGGGGCGGGGGGGTGCCTAGATCTCCATGGGCCTCTGCCAACCTAAACGACTTTAAGATCCTACAAAAGCTCCTTCCAAGTCAGGAGAAAAAGCAAAAAGACAAAAAAAAAACCCACCCTGATTCCTTTCCTCTGCTCATTTTTTGGAAGACAGTTAAAAGATCCACTTGCACATTCATGACTTTTCCTCTGTCACAGATTTGTACAGCTTTGGGTTATAGAGCAGCAATTTGCCCTTCAGCTTACCAGAGTAAGTACCTTGAAAAGTTAAATTTACTCAATGGATCAAATGATATCCTGAAGCTGTTGTTTCTGTGAAGATTCCGTTGCAATATTTTGAAGAAGGTGGGTGGGATAAGAGACAATAGATACTCCCATTAGCTTCACACTATTTCTCTTAAAAGCCTTTCATCTTTCCCAACAGGTACCGAAAAAAAAAGTGAGGTCCAAAAGTCACTGTTCAAACAGTAATTTATTCAAAATAGACAATACCCTTCCTAAATTACACATAATGCTAGTTTGCTGAAACAGCAGTTCCAGGGAACCAGGAGGGAATCCCAATTATGCCTCACTTGTGTGGTTCTCGCCATTTTATCTGTGACTCCAGCCGTGCTTTCTTATACATTCATTATTTCAATTCCAGACAAAGATAATACTAGCTTTTATGGGTTCTACAAACAAGACTGGAATTTCTCAGATTGCTGGTGATCTAACAGTGTCTTCTTCATTGTTATCACTGAACAGTATCGCAATACTGCCTTAACAAAGGTTCAAAAGCTAACTAGCAACAACTGCTGCTCTCCATATGTCATAAAAGTTGCTGGATTAATGAAGAAGCTTATCAGATTACCAATAGGTATTAGTCATGTATTTAAGATTACATACTGATTAATACAAGTGTATAACACAACGAAAGTTACTATTTAAAATCTATCTTATGTGAGCAGGATCTAAGGTGAAGTTCTAGTAAGAGAAATGCTTTTCTACGTTCAGAAGCCTTCAAAACATCAACCTATGTTCAATGAAACACACTGAAAATTGAAAATTCAAGAGTAATTTAAAGTAAAATGAATTTAATATCCAATGAATAAACTGTACAAATTTACATAAATGAAACTCTGTTTTTCCATGTTTATTCACATTGGTCCACGGTGTTATAAAATCACAGGATCTCTGCTCTGTTGATGCACACTGATCCAAAGCTCACAAAGACTCAGGCAAGACATGTGCCCAATTCTGTGAATATGTCCTAAAAAGCAGCAGAAGAAAGCATTATGCTGTCAAAGAAAACTATTGTTAAATGTGTAGCATGTAAGTGGGACTGTACTGTCAGGTAAAAATAAGGATCTACAAAAATGTTGAACGTATTACAATTTGCCTTTCCTAGGCAAAGTGTCTACTTAGAGGGTAACAGAAGCAGGGCTCAATCTCAAAACAGTACAGAAGATGCAAAGATACCCAAATGATCTTTATCAACAAAACAGCTCCGTTACTACATGAGAAGGGAAAGCGTGTGGAGACAGAACAGTAAATAAACCTGGTTTAAAATACAAATCTTGGAAGCACAAGCTTTTACATCCAGCTAACAACACATAACTGCGAGATGATCTATTCACACTGCAAGATCTGTAGACATTTTGAAGTTTTTATTTTTTTGTTTGGTTGTTTGTTTTTTTAAGGTATCATAAAGCATTCATTTATTAATGACCACACAGCGTCTAATAAATAAATACATTGCCTGCTTGTAATAAGAAGCGTTTAAAATATTCAACATATCAGGAATAGAAGTCTGAAAATAGTTTTAATGTTTTTGCTTGTTCTTAAAATGGGAATTCAGATGCCTTAAATTTTTAGTGAAAAGTCCCAGCAATGACTAAACAATGATGCAACACCTTCCCTCTTCTACTCCCTTCATACAAACTGGTTCACAGTGCTGTCATACCAGTCTCAACATTCTTCCACAGATTATGGCCCAGTCTAAAATAAGAACTTGAAACACATTTACTCATTCCCCCACCTCCTATTTCAAGGTGTTTTAATCAGTGAAAAGTTGTACTTTCTAGACTGTTTGTTAATCCTAAGAAAAAAGAGGTTCTCTGACTAAAAAAAAACCTCAGGTGACTTGCTTCCAAATCAGATTTGTACTGTCCCCTCTCAAGACACCTATTTACATGAAATCTCTTATAGTTTCTCTGCCTGTATAAAATGCAGATGCCACTGCACATCAGGCCTGCGTTTGCCTCTTTGCACAGACAGTCCAAAACAGTTTTCCTGATCTGTTTCAACTTGAAATGTTGTCAATATATGGATTGTCTTGCTTTCTAATTCAGTGAAAAATCTAGTTTTCCATTAGTCTCTGCCTTTCTAATTTTCGATACAGCTTTACTAAATGTAATTATTAAAGGCAGATTCAAGAAAGCAATTACTGAGCTACTGGTTTGTATCTCTGAAGTCTTAATAAGGAACAAGAAGTTGAAGTGACAGAAACACTGCAAAATCTGTAAATAAAAAAAAACCCAACTAGCGATGTGTTTAATGTGTACAACACACAGAGAGAAAAACCAGAATGGTATGGAAAATTGATATGATCAGTATATGTCTGAGGTGACCACACAACTCCCTGTCACCACAAATGACTTTTAATCTTTATATCACTGTGCAGCGTGTTTAGGATTGCAAGAGTATTTCAGAATTGTTGCAGAAATAGCTCGGCTCTGGAAAGACTTTTGAAAATATCATATCAAGAGTAGGATTATGAACAATGGGAAATCAGCATTTTACCCTTTTCATTTGGGGATTTTCAAGGTGTTCTGGAGATTACAATATTTGGAGGGATTATGTTGGATTGTGAGATATCTAATCTCACTTGCCAGTACCAGCAACCAAGTATTCAAAGTAAAATAAAGGTGACTTTGTAAAAAAAAGAAAAAATATTGCGTAAAAAATACACAGTAGATTATTTTAAATCTAAAAAGTGTCCTAAAGCACAGGAAAGCACTAAGTTGCTGCAGAGTCCTCTTGCTCGCTTATAGAGAATTTCAATAACCATTCCCAAGACATTTGAGTCCAGACACACAAGACTGTAGCCAGAATATCTTCCCTTTGTGTAATGATCTCCTCCACCCCACAAGTTAATCACCTCCCTTTCTCACCCACAAAAAAGTGGGTAATATCCTGGCCACAATAAAGTCAGCAACAGAAGTCCCACTCAACAGCTACACTTTGACAACACTCTGGTTTTGTGACAACTATTCTACAGACACTAACATTGTTGTAAAATCAGTTTGGTCATTTTATCTACCAGAAAGAGTGACAATGTTTCCCATTTGCACAGAAAAAAAAACTGGCTGAGTGAGTCATAAGCCAAATTAGAAATCAACTCAAAATAATTTTCTGATTTAAAATAAACATCAGCCTACACAGAGCTTTCCAGCAGTCTCCCTTTCATCACAATAGTTCACCATATGTAGTAAATCAATTCAATTATGCCAGCAGAGTAGCAATTAATGACTTAGTATCACCTACCTTACTTTCCACTGTACTCACTATGAATGTCTAATATCAGATGAGCACCTAGCCCTTGCTTGTATACAAAACAAAGGTAAGGCATGCCAAACAACTAACAATATAAAGGAAAGTTAGAGGTAAGACCTGATGTCTGAGAAAATAGGGAAGACAGTTAATTTAGAGTGTTTTTTGTTGGCTATTCTTAACAAAGATTCATGCTCATCTGAAGAAATCTGGTTTTCCAGCTGAGGACAACTACTGTTTGAAAGCCCTGCAGAAAACCTCTCTGAGATGTAGAGGTGACAGTAACCTGAGAGCCCAAACTGAGGACTCCAGAAGTCAACAGGAATCGTGACTCCTGCTCCAAGATCAGGCCTTTCAGCTGACACATCCTGGTACACGGGCAGCATAGCAAGTGACTGGTGAAGATCAAACCTCCAGTACATAAGCACTGGCCACACGGCACACGCCCAAAGCCTGCTGCAGCGGAAGCACAGTACACAATCTGGGGGCTCTTGAGCTTTTCTTCGTACAAATCACACTTCAGTGTAATGGATAAGAATATTAATCACAATAATATTAATAACGTAGTGAAATACTGAAGAAGTAAATTCTCTGATGCTTTGAAAGAGTACACTAGCATGGCCAGACATTTTACCCATTGTACACTGCTCAGGAGAACATTTGCAATATTTATTTCATCTGCCTTCATTTTAACAGCAAGTAGGACCCAAGACCTAGGTCAAAAGACAAGAATAAAGTAAGAGGTAACTTGTAAGTGGGCCATTTAAAACATTGTGCTCAGCAGTGTCCTGTAATACAAAAAGCCTTTTTTCTCTCTCCAGTCTTTTTGAATGATTTGACTTGCAGAAGCCATGGTCATTTTCTTGCATGGTTACGGAAAATAAAAAAATCTTGCCTGTAGCAATATCAAATCATTTATACACAGCAGACATCAGCTGTCATTTCTGTCTATCCCAGCAGTACATTCCCTCCCCCACTTCTCTCTTTAGTCTAGGTGAGCTGTCAAGTTTCTAGTTTCTGACGTGTATTTACATCATTCAATGACATCTGACAGTAGTGAAAGGCCACAGAAAACTGCTTATTGATCAGAGCAAAACTAGTTGATGGAACAGATGAGGTTGTATCACAGAAATGCAGCCACACTCAGGTGATGACATTTTGCTCCCTCGTATACAAGTGCTTAATGGAATACAACTTCATTATATCATGCCACTAGTGCTTAAAGAATTGCACTGTTCTCATGAGTGTTTTGTCTATGTGGTGATGAGGACAATCTATTCGTACTGGTACCAATGTATTACTAACCTGTTTTGCTCATGAACACTTGCAAACTACCAGCCGATGTGTCCTGATGAATATACTAAGAGACACTGAAGACTCAATCTTGCCAAAATCTAATTGAGCTGACCTTTTAAAAAAAGATGGTATTACCATTTAGGGAGCCAGATCTACTCGAGATTTAGTTCCACAGAGTTCTGTGCTGCTTAGTAAAGACATTTAAAATGACCATTTTTATGCTTGGGACTCGTACGGTTTCCCAATGGAAGTGATAACTGATCATTAGTATTTCAGAGGTTATCGCATCAACTTGCACGAAAGTGTTTCAAACTGTATTGATTTAAAAGCTGAACAGTTCCTGGGCAGAGGCTTTCCACACAAACTGTCCTGCAACTAAAATGTTAATTTTCTTATTTTTATTACTTCTTTTTGTTATCTTGAGTAGAAAACCATGTCAATGTAAACTCATTTTCCACAGAGTAACCTGTAAGGATATAATTACAGTATACAACCATTCCTTACAGAATCTATGCTTCCATCAGCAGTCTAACCTGAAAACTCAAAGCAGTTTTAGCACAAAGTAAACTGCAGCAATTCAAAAAAGCCACCATGTTACAAGTACCTGAATAACTTGGAATCATGAAACTTCTAGGGGTACTCTCATCACAGCACAGACCTCAGAAGAACTTGCTTTCCATTTCATATCTTACAACAGGCAGGAGCAAGTAGGTTTTTATTTCAATGAAAAAACATCCAGAGGGGGAAAAGATGCCAACAGTCCAAAAGCAGCTCTTCACGATGGGTAAGTGTTGCTCAGCCATTCTAAGTTAAATCCTATAACCAGGTTAACTACTTACAATTGAAAACAATTTTCAGATTCAAAACAAAACGATTGGCTACCTCAGACACTCAGAAAATTCTTTCTGTTTCAAGGGGAAAGAGATAAAAGACTTCGTTCTCAAAGAAGGCATTTCCTATCCCTTGACTTAGACAAGCAGCATGAGACCAGAGGTTGCCTAAATCCAAGTCCTACATAACTAGCGAAATCCAGGCTTTAAAAATAACAGAGAAATGCAAGTGAATAATGCTTTAAACAAGCAGAGTACTTCTGCTATTTCTCAGTAGAAATAACATGGACTATCCTATATACAACTTACTAACAAAGGAAACAGATGACAGCAGTCTTGTTATTTTCGACTCAGCTGTATCACTGAAACGTCCTTCAGACAAAAGGAGTAACTGTTAGAATTGTCTTGTTCTTTTCTTGCTGTTCTTGTAATGCACTTGCTGCAAAAGAAGAATTTTGCTTTCAGACTGAAAAAAGCCTTGAGGTAAACTGAGATTTTCAGAGGTCATCTGGCTAAGTCTGGATCAAGTTTCAGGTACACAGCAATTACTTGTCCCACTCTAATTAAAAACTTCCTACTTTCTACTCCAAAAGAACAAAAAAGAAGCAGCACAACAGTTACAAGACGGAATTTATTTTATTCACCCTGGCAAAACACTTTTTTCCCTTGTTATTTTCTCAGAAGCAGATGAATTGATCTCACTGAAACGTAAGAATTTCAATGTGTACTAACTACTTTCGATGGAAAATTTCAGCCCAGAAGCCAATATTTACAATGATTCAGAAAAATGAAACCAAGGACTTAATCTTACCAAATGGCTTTCAAGTATATTTTCAACATTTTTCCACAGCTAGCTCAGTATACATCTAACAGAAACTGTGTCATCTCAGGTACTATGGTTAGCTGTCAGCATTTGTTTGCACATACACAAAATCATGCATATTTAATATGTACAGATTGAAAAGGAAAACAGAAAATAAAAAGCAGTCACACATTCAATTTGTGCGATGTCAAATGTCCAAAGAGCAAACTCTCTGTAATCTTCTTGAAGTTAGCAGGAAGGGACAAGGAAGTACTCCAGACAATGGACAGTATAGATAGGATGTCGGTTTATGTATATTTAAAGAACTTATTTTAGTACTGACTTTATTTTTTTAATAAAGAAAACAAAGACAAAGAAGTCTTCTGCATTTCTGCCATAAAATCCCTGACTACATAAGCTTTCACTCATAAGAACCTAAAGTTATCAAGAAGAGTATCTTCAGACAAGAAGTTGCAGACAAATTGTATTTTGTCCTTTCCAAGTCTGGTTCTTGTACTTTGTGCTTATATAGAAAACAGGAAATTCTCTTCATCTCAGTTGTCTGATATGCATAAATATCTGGGCTCAGAGCCTTGACACTGATACTGATGATGGGAGTAATTCATAACCATTTATGAAAATAAAAGAAACCCCTCAAGTGAACCTACTTTTAAATTAACCCTGGATGTAGAACTGCTTGCTTTATTCGAAGTGCAAAGTATCTATCCAAAGTACGAGAAACATCTCGCTTCATTCAATGAAGTTAACCCATCTTCAGTCATCCCGAAAATCAAGGATACACTACTCAGTATTAATCACTCCCAAATTTTGCTGGACATACCTTGGACTGAGTTGTCTTAGGAAAAGCAAGAAGCTGTACATTCCCACTGTAATTGAACAGGAGTTAAAAGGACTGGAAATAGATACTGTATGACAGGTTGCTGAAACATGGATACAGAGAGGACGTGCAGAATTTGAAAGTGAATTATAATAAACGCACTTCATCTCTCAATCTTTAGATAAGATAAAATGACTTTCACATCTGAAAATATTACTACTTAATTCCTTTAAGATTCAGCTTTTATTTTCCTAAAGCAGGTCCTAACTGCGGCACGCAATAATCTAAAGACTTGCTCATATTTAGGGCATTATTTTAATATTCCTTTATTTCATTACAGGAAAACACACATCATAGGCATTTCTTTCCATTTTAGAAGAGACAAAAGACTTTTTCTTCCCTGTGAATAATTCACAGAAAGCCTACATCACTGCATCTGACTTCAAAAGAACAGAAACTGACTCTTTATGACAGGGATATATGAACTGGGTAAATGCCCAAGCCATTGCTCAAAGCATGCCTGTAGCAGTATCATCGCTTCTTCCTAGACAGGCACACTAAGCTGAAGCAATGACTTACCTGTTTTCCTAGTTAAACTCAACAGAGTTAAAGTCATAGTCAAAAGAAAAACTAGTATTTGGATTCATTATGCATCAGAGACATCTTTCTTTGTTAGTGGAGAAGTATAGATTTTAGTGCCATCAGCTGTTGTCTTTTATAAGACCTTTAAAAAGGTTTACAATAAACCAAGAACCTAACATTTTAAAAAGGAATACTGAAAGACTAGGAAAAACATGCATGTAGTCACAAACACTTACACTGTTTGCTAATTTGCAGTAATTTACAGTTCTCTGCCTGATCCCAAAGCATGAGACACTACAAACTGCATGACATAACCAGATATTTCCATTGGAAAATACATCACTTAAGAGAGCTCCTTTGAGCAGGAGATCATCTTTGCACTGAAGGCACATCATTCAAAAGGGTTCCACACAGAGGATTTATGACAACTCCTGTAGTGCACTTCCATGTCACTTTTTGCTCCCTCCTCCAGCTTCAATCTTCTCACTCTGCTTCTTGGCAAAATGACTTCTTTGTGTTCTGTACAAAGTTCAGTGTACAAGCAGTAACTTCCAAAACCAGTAAGATATCTACTACCGTACATTGTAACAAGTCTTTTTACCCTGCCTAGGTAGCTCTACTGCTATCAACTCTACGTTAAATTACAAAGTGTTTGGGTCTGTGAGGTGTTTTTATTCTTTTTTATTTTACTAATTTTTACTTTTAATTTTAAGTTTATGTTATGTACAAGTATATTTGAAAATGAGATTGAGTTTAAAAATCATTATATCTGTGATTTAAAAAAAAAGCCTAAATAGAATCAAAATTTACAATGTATGTACAGAAAAGCAGTACATCAAGAAAAAAAGCATCACACGTTCATTTAAAACCACAGAAACATTGTTGCAGTCAATAAAGCCATAAAAAATTTTTATCTTCTCAGGTCCTACAACCTGTTCCCTTTATCTGGTCTGAACATACAGATTTGGTGATCTTGTCAACATACTTCAAAAACCATTCTTTGGATATATTTAAGAGAGACAAGTGTATGTTTCCCCCGTGGATGAAGAAGCAAAATGATTTCAGGGGGTTTTTTCCCCGCTATCTCATTCACCAAGTTGCTGTTTGAAAGTGTAGTTCAGTGTGTTGACATTTTGACTTATTCCTAATTCATATCAAACCCCTGACCTCTCCTGGAAAGCCTTATTTCAATCTACCTCAGAATGGATAGTTTTTCTGAAGAAAAAATTGCAAAAAGTTAATACCATTAATCACTGAGTAATACAGCAATCATTTGCCATAACCAAATATTCCCTTTTTAAAAAAACACACTACAATCTCTGAATTCTTACTGCTCACTTATCATTAATCATCAGAATAAATTACATGTAGGTCACGTTAAGTAGTACGCGCTATGGTAACTATTAGTATTACCTCACTGAAACTAATAATCTCTGTTGGTATCGTGTTAGCAACATACCAATAACTTGAGCCACTGCAGAATTTTGCTAAATACTCACCAACTGAAGAGGTGGAAATATTCACATATTCAATCTTTTACAGTTTTGATAAGCATAACAGAACATAATAATGTATTTCAAATGAAAAGAGCAGCAAGCTTGTGTTTCAAAGATCAGTTTTGAAGAAACAAAGGCTACATATAAAGGTGTTAATATATTTTAGGCTTAGATGACCAGAACCACCAGTATACCTGGGGGCACAGAAAATCAAGAGAAGCTGTGATTCACTTAAGCTACAGTGACTTCACTGGAGATGCAGAGAACAAACATTAGAAGAAGGAAAACCAAACCTCACACTACACTAGAAAATACACTGAAGCTGAAGTAAATTTGTTAATTCAAGTAACATTTGCTGTAAAGATGCTCATGGCTTTTTGTTACAGGATTACTAAATTTACTATTCTATTCCAATCAAAAATATATCATAGTTATTTGAAGACATGTCTGTGCTTGTAAGATATCACTTTTTAGAATACTTAATCAAGCAAAATATCTATTGTATAAAATAAGAATACAAGGAAAAGATTGACGCTCTTTCCCACCATTTGTTTCTCCACCATTCCCTCTCTACCATGTTATACAACCCTTGGTAAAGACATGACAGTTAAGGAAAGGATGAAACAAAGATATTATTTATTACAATGCACAAATTACCAATATAACTAGAAATTTCAACCAAGTCATTGAGAACAGGGAGGAAGACCCACACTTGTGCAGATCTTTAGTTCTCTTGTCAAAGTGCAATATGTGCAAAAGTGATCAGTACAAGTTTTCAGATGCTGCTCATCAATCAAACTAAGCAAATCTCAGCAGGCACAGAAAAACAAGCAATGCTGCTGCCTACTATCTTGCTATTACCTTTTTCTGCTCCCATTTGCTGTCATAACAGTATTACAGAAATTAATCACTCCATCCTTACAGGCAGCCTCTGAAGCAAAGACTATGAGTATTACAAATACGCTCTTACTCTCTCTCAGTTACACCTGACTCCACATGGTTTTCCATGCTTTTCTGAAGCAAACTACCTGACCTCTGTGACTTGCCTGAATCAGCAACTGAACTCTTACATCCCGAATCTCACCTAGGGCACCAGACTGGGGTGGTTTTCTCTGGAAAACAGGGCTTTCTCCACTTACACTGAAGATTCTCAATAGCTTTAAAACATTTTGAAATACAGCTCAAGATCCGTATGTGAGATACTGAAGGCACAACTGTGGCACAGAGTAAGATATGGAGAAACTACAGTCAGTGCAGAAGAGGAGATCATGGGAAGGATATGAAAATAAACAGCATAGCTATTTCCATCTAATCATGTGCAATGCATCCGTCATTAAGAAATCTCGGTAATGAAAGCTTTACAAACAACAAATCTTAGTCTTCATGTTTAATTTAATATTTCATAATTTAAAACAGGGTAAATGCCCTATTTAAGAAAGGATTAAGATGCTACGCCCTTTCATCTTTCTTCAGTGTTTTACAGAAAACATTTAAAATCCTAAGAGATGTTAGGGGAGGGCAGGAGTGAGATATTTCACAACATTGCCACTACAGAAAAACAGGAAACAGACAGATCTTATATATTGGTTCAAAATGATCACATTGATTATCAACTAGTTGCACCATGTACTGCTCGCCTTAGAAGAGCAGGATGTTATCAGCCATCTACTTCATTTAATAGATGCACATTTTAGAAGGAAAAATATGCTTGGCATCTTTCCACTAGACTTGTTAAAATGGCCTTAAAGTTTGTTTTTTGAGTGAAACGGAAAAAAAATATTACTGAAGCATTTACGTGGCCCTTTGACCTGCCTCATCAGACTTTCCAGCCTCCTTTATTGTGTCAGGGCATGGAAGCACGGCAGCTCCAACCAGAGCCACTTTATTTTCAGCACACTCGGCTTTTCAGCAAACTGTGAAGACTCCTTCCAAGTCAAGATCCTCCTGAAACGGTATCATTAGACATCCAGTCTCTGACATATCCACACTTTGCAGTTAGCTTATAAAATGTTAACTATTATATACATTTTGTACAGACACTCCCAACTCAAAGATAATAGAATAATATAGTAAATAATGAGTACAATTATTCTCTATGATTTATTACTTTGAAGTGTGCTAGCACAGGCAATTACAAAAGGTAATTAAAATGACTTACGTATTTCCTAAATTCAATGCATAGAGTGTCCCCTACTGGTCTGCTGAGCACCACAGCAAGGATACAAAACGACAAAAACCATCACTCCAAGGAGTGAACATGACCTAACTTCCATGGACTACCCTCAGATAAGGAGCATGCATATCTTGTTCAAGTTACAGAATGCCTAACACTAATAACTCAGCAGAGGCAAAAATACTTCAGTGTTTTCTATGGACTTTTAAACATTCGTTCTTCTTGTTAATATACATAACAAAATAATCAGGTGAATGATTTGTAAAGAACGCTTATGTGTATCTATCTATCTATCTATATGTATATATATCTAAATCTATATATATATCTATATATATCTGTATATATCTATAGCCGAGAGCCATGTTATCATGTAGAGTGCCAATTTTTTCCAAAACTTTTCTTAAACAAAAAACAAAACAGGAGAAACAAACTTCAGTCTACTAGAGGTTTTAACTGAGAAAAATATCTACTTCCTGTACTTTCCCAATTAAACATGAATAGCAATTACGACAATAAGTCCTCATGAATCAGACTGTACTTGCTACTCTTTTTATTTTATAAAGCAAGGTCACAAAAGTGTCTAATTATTTGTCTAAATACTGTCTGATTTAATACACAACTAACTAATAAGCCAGGTAACCAATAATGTGCTCTGTAATGCACAAACTTTATCACCTCATACACTATTTTATTAACTTAATTAATGTTGTAGGAGAATCAGTTCAAGACATTAACACTAACATGAGTACACTCAGAGATTAACAAAAGAAGAGTACAGCTGTTGAAGTGCTGAATGTTCTCTCATTTTTTATAAATCTATATATATATGACACATACACACACTTACGTGTGATATCAGTACCCAATAGCATCAACAGCTAGAAAATAGCAAAACTTACGGTAAGTGTGAATTCTAAGCGCATTTCTTTGACCATTAGGCTTTTTAATAACACATTTATGATTACAACATGAAGTATCCACGAGTGACCAAAGAAAACAAACATTCGCCTCTGACTTCATTTCAGTCAAGATTAATTTGAAGAATACAGTAAGATAAAGCAGTGCTAATTCCCACTCCTCAAGGAAACCTTTGCTTAGAAAGCTTAAGCAATAGAAATAGAAATCCACTCTCCTCTCTCTGCTTCAAAATCCATGCAAATCAAAACGAATATTCTTGTAGCAACTGCAAGCTTCCACTGCGTCTAAACCAAGTCAGTCCAGTGTTGCTCAGTATGTGTTCATACTGGGAGTTTACAAAAGACATCCCTTGTCCCAGCTTCTCAGGAGCAGCTGGAACCCAGAGGCAGAATCCGGACCTCAGAGCTTCTCAGTGGTCACCAGCTCTTAATTCTGACCACGAGTCAAAGTTGTTGAAGCAAACAATTACAGTCAAAAGTTATTTTTAAAATGCATTCAACCAATTCTAACTTAGCACAGCAAATCCCCAGAGCCTTCCACAGGAGCTCAACGTTTTATAGAGATTTTATTTTTGGGAGCCATATTTAAATATTTACAGTGTTACACAAAGGAGAATAAAGGGAAAAAAACAGTGACATGCTATAAAACATTTAAGAAGCCTGTAACTTGGCTTTTCCCTGCCCCCCCAAACTATACAGCGAACTTTGCTATTGTTTTCACTGAAATACTAAGTACTACAACATCCACTGTAAAAGTATAAATTTAGACATTATTATGTTAAAAAAACAAACAAACAACAACAAAAGAACACTGAGGTTAAAAGACTAGCAATCCAAAGTCAGGGAATTCAAGAAATAATGCAGTCCATGTACAATTTAACCAATTCCTTGGGGCTTAATGCCTCAAGAGATAATTAAAAGCTTATTTTTCAACATCTTGGCACTATTCAGTGAGTAAGCATTCTAGCATTGTTGTGGTCAGTCTTGCTCATGCTTGATCCCAAGCCTTGTAAGTGCCATCTAAACACAGAACTGAATCAAACACCAAGTTGGATGGTGCAGCTGACATGCCTGAGGTACGGGATGCCACCCAGACAAGCTTGAGAAGAGGGCCTGCATGAACTTCATAAGGTTCAACAAGGCCAAGTACAAAGTCTTGCATCTGGGTCGGGGCAAGCCCTGGTAACAATACAGGCTGGGGGATGAAGGGATTGAGAGCAGCCCTGCCGAGAAGGACTTCGAGATAGCAGTAGATGAAAAGATGGGCATGACCCTGCAGTGTGCGCTCGCAGCCCAAAGGCCAACCACCTCCTGGGCTGTATCACAAGAAGGGTGGCCATTAGGTCGAGGGAGGGGATTCTGCCCCTCTACTCCACTCTGGTGAGACCCACCTGGAGTCCTGCATCCAGCTCTGGAGCCCCAGCATAAGAAGGACAAGGAGCTGCTGGAGCAGGTCCAGAGGAGGGCCACAAAAATGATCCGAGGGCTGGAATACCTTTCCTGTGAGAAAAGGTTGAGAGAGCTAGTGGTGTTCAGCCTGGGGAAGAGAAGGCTCTGGGGAGACCTTCTTGGGGCCTTTCAATATATAGAGGGGGCTTATGAGAAAGACGGAAAGAGACTTTTTACCATTGCCTGTTGTGACAAGACAAGGAGCAAAAGTTTTAAACTAAAAGAGGGGAGATTTAGATGGGACAGAAGGAAAAATATTTTTATGAGAGTAGTGAGACAGTGCAACAGATTGCCCACAGAAGTTGTGGATATCCCATCACTGGAACTGCTAAAAACGTCAGGTTGGACCTAATCAGCAACCCAATCTAGTGAAAGACGTCCCTGCCCACAGCAGTGGGTTGGACTAGATGATTTTTAAATGTCTCTTCCAACCGAAACCATTCTCTGACTCTAGAAAAGGGAACTTCTTGTGTTTCCAAGAAGTCTACACCAAGAGAAACACCCTAAGCCTATTAGAAGCCTCGATTCCCTTTCTGTGGTAGTAGAAAGTAACACAATGCCAAAGCTATTGCCAAGACAGCTTCAGTACCAGATGGACTACTGCAGGCTGTTCTGATCAAACTACAGCTTTTTATCTGCATTAAAGCCTTAATCTCTGTACAGCAATGCAAAGCCACACTGTGACTACATGGGTGTAAGAGCACATGTGGCCAACTTGGGGATTTTCACACTCAAGAGTATGCTCTCACAGCATCTTGTCTCTTCAGGCCCCGCTAGTGGGTAGCCAGTCTGTGCATGCACTGAGCTCTCAGGTTAAAACCACCCATGAGGACATTAGTCTAAGCTAAATCTTCTGTCTCCAGCACTTGGGTGATCCAGCGCTGAGGCCTCCAGAAGGCTGACAGTCAATGTATGTCAGCTGTCAGACAGGTTACCTGGCTACTAACTTGCCTTCCCTAGGTAATGATAAATTAGTCCCCAATGCTCTTCTGCAAGTCTGCTCATAATGTGTAAATAGAATCATGTTTTACTATCTACAAACTAGAAATCAAGAACTGTTGCAATTCAGGAGGTAAAAATGGGTTTGTAACTAGGGACTGAGAAAACGTTGACTCGTGTTGCCTACTTCTCACGCTGCCCACCATAACCTCACCCTGCTACCTTAAATACAGAAATTGTCTACCTGAGCCATAAGGAATAAAAATATTTCACCATAATCATACTTTTTGTTATTGACCATGATTCTTGCATACTAGGGATTTTTAAATCAGTCAACATCAAGCATCCTGCTAACGCCAAGCACAGAAGTGAAATACAAGAGGTTTATATTAATGTTCAGGACAGAGGTACATCACCATACTGCTGTACACCTAATATTTTGCACCAAGCCTTCTGTTCTAAGGTATTAGTCTTGCAGGAGCTGCAGAAGATTCTTTGATCATTTGCTTGGTGTAAAGAACAAAAAGCTACATCTAAACACGAGCAATAAATGAACTACATACATCAAGAATTAAGCGAATCTAAACTATCTGTGTATGTTTCTGGCTAAGAGAAGCAAGAGAGGACTAGAGTGGCAGGTGGCAGAGCAGTACTGTATTGCCTTGTTCTGTCTGTGACTTCTGGCAAAGTACATGGTCTGCGACGCAATGGAGCATGTCAGTGCCCAACAGAAAGCACATGGGAACAAGCAGTCAAGAACTTTACTGAGAGTCATCGCATACTGCCTCCTGCATCAAGGCAGAGACAAGGTCTGCATTACCAGTGAACACACAAGAAACATCAGGAAAAGGAGACAAAACTGATCTTTGAGTACCAAAGCATACACTGGCAAGCAGCAGCTCATTCCACAAAGTTAAAAATACGCGCTTGACTAATTCAGTAACCAAATGCAAGATTAGCTGATACCTACAGCAAGTTCTGCAGATTAAGGTATGTACCTTGGCAACAATGGCTGCCTTACAAATCCCCCTGAAATATTCTTACAAAAAATATAATTCTTTGATCAGCTCCTGAAAATACATGGGAGTAACTGGTACAAACCCTTGTTCTTCCTCCTGGGGAAGCTGAGGAAGTGTGGGCTGGATGAGTGGTCGGTGAAGTGGATAGAGAACTGGCTGAATGGCAGAACTCAGAGGGTTGTCATCAGCGGCGCTGAGTCTAGTTGGAGGCTGGTGAATGTACC
>Ga0065711_1038790_pt1 | contig 18416 bp, 7 predicted proteins | sample Hoacrofraction12_FD_59098 | JGI IMG/M metagenome (GOLD analysis project Ga0065711, IMG submission 59098) | Hoatzin crop microbial communities from Cojedes, Venezuela - Epithelial fraction 12 v2 (version 2) | ecosystem: Host-associated > Birds > Digestive system > Esophagus > Crop | place...
CCCCCCCCCTTCCAAACCCTTCATGTCTTTGGAAGGTCTTGCACTGGCCCCACAGTGGGCCGTTCCTCTGCTGCCTCAGTGGGAGTCCAGACCACCGTCCTCCAAGCTGCTGAGGGCTTTGGTCTTAATCCGGAGCTTGTGAGGTAGGGCAGCATAGCTTCGGCCCTTCAAATGATCTTCTGAAGGGCAGGGCAGGCTACATGGGGGTAGAGAAGAAGTTTTGGGCACTTGTTGCTCATCATCTTCATCTGAGACAGTTGTGGTGCTTTCTTTGCTCACCCCAGCTGGACAGGGGGAAGGGCACGAGAAGCAGGGACTGCCTGACAAAGGCAAATGGAAAGCATATTTGTCCGGGCTGTGGTAACTGAGGAATGGAGAGCAAACTGTGGATCTGAAGGCAGCATCAAGCATCTTTGGCTGCTGAAGGCCAGGTGCGTCCATGGGAGCTGGCTCTGAGTCACAGCCGAGGATGTTTCTGGATGGGCCAAAGGTTTTGCAGGATAAGTCAGCTGGCTCCAGCACCTTCGGCACAAAGCTCTTTGTGGTGAAGAAGCAGGACTCCCCAGCAAAGGGCTCAGCCTCAAGGAGTGGGGAGGCCGCTCTGTGCCCTCTGAAATAAACTCCCAGCAAGTCCTGGATGGAGTAACCCTGGTAGGTGCTGGTGTCTGGGCTGATGAGCCCAAAGCGCAGCTTCAGCGACAGCAGCTCTGTCCTGAGGATGGCATTTTCCTCACTGAGAGCAGCCAACTGGCTCTCCATGGCAAAGTCATTGAGACGCCTCTTCTCCCGTGAGCGCTTGGCCGCCTCATTGTTCTTGCGCCTCTTCTCCCAGTACATGTTGTCCTTCTTCTCATCCGGCATGAACTCCCGCTTGCGCCGGGAGGGACCGCTCACCTTCCCATGGAGGAGCTTAGCCTGGCTCTGCTGAAGAGCCAGCTCACGGACGGTGCGCAGCGGTGCCACAAAGTTTTCCATGGTTGTAAACACAGCCGGGGTTCTGCCAGAATTAGAACATAAAATTATTACCACTGAAGGTCCTATTAATTAATACCAATGAATAAGTTAATCTAGCCATGTGATTGTTTTATCTCTGTTGCAGTCGTACCAGAAACACTGAGTACTGCACCATACATACACGTAACCCAAGGACAGCTTCCCCCAGCTATTTCTGTCGTCTTGGAGACAGGTTTTCAAAGAACTGTCAGCACATCAATGCACTCACATCTCACCAGTGTCTGCAAAGTCCATCACAGGACACCCAGAGAATGTATATGACTGAGCAGAGTTAAAAAGGACGCACTTTGCCAACTCAGTGAACAATCACGAACACTTTGCGTAACTAACTTCAGTCAGGATAACAAAAATTGCTTCCATGTACTACGTATTTCCCACTAATCTCAAACTGCCTTACAAAGGAAATAAGTCTTATTGTCCCTGTTTTACAGATAAGAAAGGCACAGGGAGAACTGATTTACCTCAGTCACATACCCTAGTCGTCAGTTGAAGCATGATTACAAATCTACTGCATATACTTGGTCCTCTTTTTTCCCCTAAACCCCTGGTTCAACTGTGGAAAGCTGGATTTGATGAAGTCTGTGATTTTGATAGATCTGTAAGCAAATGGGGATGAACACTATGCAAGTGCCATCTAGGAGCTTGCAAGCCCTTGAACGGCAGGTGCTGTGCAGCAGTACGGCACCAAGTGCTGACACAGAAGCATCCACGTGAACACAATAACCACGGTACATTCCTGACTATGGGAAACAGCTAGCAGGGACCAGTGACACAGTCTAAGCTGTGACTTCAGTTAATAAGACATCACACCTCAGACATTTCCATCTAATCTACAAGCTTCCTATGACATGGTGATCTTCCAGCAAAACTGCATCAGTCCTCCTGCCTCTGGGCAGTCTGGAAGGGATTGTGATGATCTAGTGTGAGTGTCTAGAGGTAGGCATCTGCATATGGTCACCTCAGGCACCCTCTATACTTCACAGAGACCTAATGAGGGAACTTGGCATGACATATATCTTACCCTGAAGTAGGCACTTAGACTTGATCAGCTGAGCTCCCTGGACTGTTGTCTACGGACTGCAAGAAAGCTCAGAGGAAAGCTCCTGATTTAGACCTTGCAGGTATCTTAGGTCTGGTGAGAGGAATCACATCTTGTGAGTCTAACATAAGTATTGGGAAACTACAAAGGTAGAATCAAGAGGAGGCGGCTTGTTATGACAGCTCTACAGGACGGGTGGGGAAGGAGCAGAGAAAGGATCCCACTCATAAATGCTTCACTGCCAGGCTGCTCAGGACCTAGGTCCCATCTAACAGAACACTGGGCCAGAGCAACCAGCCAGCACTGAGCCTGATAAACCATCGCCTCTACAGGATTACCCTAAAATGGTAAAGAAGGGCATAACTATTTCACTTTGATTAGCAACTAACGCACTGAAGCTTTGCTATTTGCCACGTTTCAATCCCCACAGCTCTCGCACAAGGGCCTTCATTTTAGCCTCATGACTACGTGACTGCTGGGACCCACAAAGATGAATGCACAAACAGCGGTCAAGATGCCCTCCACACTGTCTAGCAGGTTGCAGTACACTTCACTAGCACTCATGGTTCACCACATAACTAGAATAATAGTAGTACCTTTTTATATAATTGCAAAGTGCTTTTCTGAGTCATGGGAACAATATCATCAAGGTTCCTGGTAGGGCTGTTCAGAATGTTGCGGGAGGAGGGCTGGCTGACATTTTCAGCTGAAAATATTGCTGCCTCCTGCCCCAAGAGAAAAGTGTTTCAGGCTGAAAATTGTCCGAACTCAGAGGCATAAAAAAAAATGACATCCAAAAGCCAAGCATTATTCCATTTTTAGCCAGAAACATTCAGTTTGAGGATTTTTGCATTTCAAACAGCTATTTTGGAATCAAATAAAATGGACATATTCAGAGCTACAAGTGAAGTGAGAAGTCAAACTCCTTTAGAAAGCCTGGGCCATATATATTTGTGCAATCAGGTACTGTGAGCTTGTGAAAATCCGGCAAGTGACCTTTCTAAAATTCAACACAACTAGCAATCAGCATGACTAATAGCCAACATTCTTGCTAAGTCAATTTATTGCATGAGTGACATCAATTACTGTTTTCTTGATGACTGACAGCCATCTGCAAGCAAAAGGGGAAGATATAATCCAAAATCTTTCAGGACATCACTTTGGGCAGGGACTGTATGTCCCTCTGAACACAGAAGGGTACTAGTTCAATGAAGGACATACAGAAACAGAAATGATGAAGGACCATGTTTGGGTGCTCCACTTGCTCTTCATGAGCATTTACATCAACACTAATCAAAAGTGCTCACACATCTGTGGAAAAAACCCAATTCCTAAACATTGTCCAGTTGTAATTTGTGTCTAGAGGTTTTGAGCATTTCCAGTGTTCTTCACTTTCCAATTTTCATGTAAAAGACAACATTTGAAATGTCTAGTTTTCCAAAAGTGACTAGGTATTTCTTAAGAATTCAACTGATAAATCATAAAGAGGACAAAATTTTGGAAGCAAACTACTCTCTTTGTTTTCTTGCATAGCTCCTTCTGAAAATCAGATCCCTTTTTAAGATATCTCGAGCTAGCACCCAACAATTGAGCCATAAAAGATCACTAGAGAAATCTGAAATTCAAACAATGTGAGAATGCACGTAAAGGAGTTCCATCATATACAGAAAAAGTTACATGCATAGCATAGAGCAGAAATGTGAACACTGAGCCTAAAAATGGTAATCTTCTGTAGAAGCTATTTGATTAAATACTCTGCTGCTTGCAGATAAAATATCAGCTATTTATTTTTACAGATTTAGTGATCTTCAGTATTGGCACATTGTCTTCAACTGTCATCTCTGCACAATGCAGACCTGCAAAACAGACAAATCCACATCTATTCGCTATCCGAGTTTGCTCAGCATGACCACGATTTTGTTTTGGTTTAAATTGGGACAAATTCTATGAAATGATTTTCTATCCAAATCAGTGTGATTTTTAATTAAATACATTTGGAAAGCATTTATTTTCATTTATCCATAAGTCTTTGAGATCTCCAACAGTATGCAAAGGTTCTGAGAGTAACTACAGACCAAAACAAAGAATGTCTTTTAGCATGAAGAAGTTTGGGGTAATTCCTCTGGCTTTTGATCAAAATTATTTCTGATCTCAAAGCATCAAAGGGAGAATTTCAGTGAGTGTACCTGTGGTTTCTGACAGCGTCAAGAAGCAGAATTACGCTATTGTTTCAGGGCTTAATCACTTACCAGGAATTTTTCAGGTTAGTATTTGACGTAACTTCTTTGTTGAATGAGTCAAAGATCAACAGGTGGCTTTTTCACTGTGTAAAGTAGTTTGTTTTCTCCCTATCCTTCTCTTGCTCCTGGTGCCTGTCATAAGGAGATCCTATAAGAAGTTTGAAGATTACTGTAACTAGCATTCACTGTCCAATATAGCTCAGAAGCAGTGAAATAAAAGGGACACAAAATAGGCTTTTGTGAGACAAGAAAAAAGTAAGGAAGAACCTGAACTCTTCATTTCAGAAAACTCATTTCGGCACATTTGTTTAACCTTTCCCACATTTATTCAAACCCTCAGACTCTAATCCATTGTGCCAAGGTGGGAATTTCCTTCAGACCCCAACTTAATGCTGTGTGAATTGAAGCAGATGGAAGTGAAATAGTGAGAAGTGAGGGTTCAGTCCAGGAGAAGAGGCAGGAGTCAAACCAGAGGGAAGGCATGGTTACGCTTACTCAGAGACAGGGAAGGTTTGGAAGGAGGTTGGGTGTGAAGTGGGAGGCAGGGGAAGTTCTTCTCGGAGGCAGGATCTGGCCTTTTAAGGGCAAGGAATGAAGATTTAGATGGGCCAATACGTGAAAGCAGCAAGTTTTAGGCCGTAGAGTCTAAACTCTACCTGTTATTTATATCTGCAGCTCACAAAGTCACACATATACCCACATGACATTTGACTTGGGACTCTTCAAGAGTGCAGACTCTAGCAATCAAGCGCACAAGGTGACACACAGCTTGTACCCACAAGGACAAGTGGAAGCGTTAATATTAATAATGCTGGTAGAACCTTTTTGGTCAAGTGCATTATGCAACCAAGATTTCCTAAGGTGCACTGGTATCTGTTGTTTCTGCGGCTATACCAATGTCTTGCCAAAACATCAGCCATGTTCTGTATAATCTTCATCCTGAACAGAAGAGAAAGCACCAAAACCATTGTAAAACAATGGTGGGCTTTTTGCCTCTGACTTGCACTAAATCTGCTAGTTCTGTTCTTTCCCTACCTCTAGAGAGAGCAGCCTTTGATCTTTTCCAGTCTCTTAACTTTTTCCAGTCTCTTACCTTTCTGAGTAGGCAGAAAGCAAGCCACATTTTTATGCAAAGACTGTTAAATACATGAAGGTACGTAATAAAAACCATCCTTGCCACTTCTACAATGCATCTACACAGCTGTGAAGGGCTAAACGTGTAACATTCTTGTTTAATGCTGATGCTAAACCATTTACACCTCTGTGAAAATGAGAACATGATGTGCTGAGGTTTTTGTGCTTGCACTCTACCTGGCTGAAAGATCCTCATTTCTGGTAAAACTGCTTTCCTTTCACTACCAGAAGACCACGTTAGGGCTCAGGCTTCAGAGATTTGGTTCAGACCTATCTTTCCTTCTTTCTCTTATCTCCACCCTGAGCAGCACATCTGAGCAGACTGATGAATTGTACTTTCCAGCAGGTTGTACAAAGCCCTCTAGGAAAAAATAATATCTAACAGGAACTGATTCACTGCAGATCTATGACACGATATACATTTTTCTTTAATCAAAACACCCTGCCTCTTAAAACAACCAGTGAACCTCGCTTTTCTGTGATCGTAAGTCAAGACCTCAACCCTCAGATTATTCTTTTTCCCAAGCACGTAGCAAAATTAGAATAGATCCCGCAAAGGGCAGCCAGAACAGGCATAGATTCAGAACAGTTTCTGTAAACAGAAATGCTAACTCATGATTTCCCAAGAATAAAGAACATGCACTGGAATTATCAGGCAGTGGATTTCAAAGAAACAAAAGGAGGTATATCTTCACGAAACATAAAATTAAAATCTCGAGTTTGTTGCCTCAGGATAATGTAGTCGTCAAAGATAAAAAGGGAATCACAAAGAACATTAGGCTAAAGATCAGGCCAGGTGGACCTTTAAGCTGACTCAGTCTGACCATTCCTATGTCCTAAAATACTGTATGAGTATTAAATAAATTTCCAAGTGGGTTATAGCTGCTGTAGAACTGAACCATAGTCACAGGTCTTACCTTTTCTTTGGATTATAAGACAGGATGAAGTGGATTATATACAAAAAACAATCATTTTAATATGGTGAATATCTATATTTTATTCTTCTTAATTTACTAATTTTTAATGCATGAATCGAAATTTTACTACCTCTCAGAATGAATTCACATTCTGTAAGTTGCAAACTTTTTCTTAAATCTTCACATCTGTGTATTTCTCCCTATTTATATCACAAATTCATATCTACAACCACTGATAATGTTTTAGAGTTTGAAGTCTCATTTAAAAACACAGCTGAGAAGAGTATTCTTAGCTAAAACCAGAAGAATGAAAATCCTAGCATAAATCTATGTATATTTGAATTAAGTATGAAAAATCTATGTAATATAGAAGTGCATAGAGTGACATGGCATATCTTCCCTGTGTTAGAGATTTCCTTTCTTTACTGTGAAGTGAAACAGGCTGCCCAGGGAGGCTGTGGAGTCTCCTTCTCTGGAGATATTCCAGCCCCGCCTGGCCGCGGTGCTGTGCAGCCTGCTCTGGGTGACCCTGCTTGGGCAGCGGGTTGGGCTGGGTGACCCACAGAGGGCCCTGCCAACCCCTGCCATGCTGGGATTCTGGGATTCTGGGATTTGCTGTGGTATTCCCATAGCATAGAATCATAGAATATCTCAAGTTGGAAGGGACCCATAAGGACCATCAAGTACAAATCCCTTCTCCTCACAGGACTACCTAAAACTAAACCATATGACATGCACAGCTTTCAGCACAGACTGTACACCTGATTTTCAATATAACTTTAAACAAACAAAGGGAAGAAAGCTTCCAATTATTTCTTACAAAACACATCATTCCATGAAATTAACTACCCTACAGACAATTTTAGGATCAAACTTTGATTCCCAGCTTCCATATTGCACTCCTTTCAGCACCCATACACATAAGAGCCAATCTATGGAAACATCACTGGAGTTTACCTACCTTAATTAAACTGGGAACAGAATTTAGGATTTAAGGCACTTAAATTAGAACAAAGTTTGAGCCAAGCTACCCTGCTTTATGCTAATATAAAGGAGGTTGACAGCTGCCTATTTTTTCACTCTTGAATTATATCATCCTAAACTAAATCAGAACTCAGCTGTTAATCTCAAGTCACACTAGTACATCAGTATCTAACCCACAAGAGTTATTCAGAATTTACACTGATAACATGAGATAATAAACAGTGAGCATGGCATGATTTACAACAGAAACCTCTGAAAACTTCTACCAGGAACTCTGCACTGCAAGCACCTCAGTAAACAAGTTTCGATCCTCGCTGCTGCTTCTTCACCTTAGTAATAAGAAAAAAAAAAAAATCTGTGGTTTGGGAGTATCTTACAATACTCTCTAAGCATACTGGTCTATTTGAGATGAAAGGACATCATTCTAACTACTCATATTCCTGAGTATTTCACATTCATGCTAAAGCAGTGGTTAACAGGTGCTATTGAGGAACAGATATTACTCACTTTTCGTACCTCAGTGGGAAACAGCATGGTCTGTTGCTTAAAGCAGGCAGAAAGGGAGAAAACAGAGCAGACCCTAACGGCCTGTGCACCCGAACTCCGGGGCAACCACTTCTGTGGCTGCTGCTGATGGAAGAATCACTTTTGCTGCTTGAGCTTTAAACTCAAATTCAGAGTAAAACTGACTCCAAAACAACCACGGTATGCCAAAGTCATAGTTCTGCTGTGTGTGTATTTTGAAAACACACAAATGATTGTTGGCTCAGAGCACCAAATGTTGCTGCAAGTCTGTCAATGTCTTGCAGTGCCTTCACAGACAGATTTTCAAAATCAAGCATTTTCAACATTGGGCCAGTTTCTCTAAAGCCTGCTTTTCACTGAAGCTTTGCACTCATTTGGACACTTGTTCAAAAACCAGATTCCAAGACCCCATAAGGATTCTCTGGTGCAGACCACTTTTGAAACCTGGCCACAACCACAGACGCTGAACTCCTGAAAATCGAGATTTTCTCTACAGATTCAGAGTCTAAAGGATATATTGAACTTTCTGGTGTACTAAAATTTCAGGCTCAAAGCCATTAAATCACTGTCTCTGCAGCTTAATCACAACAGGTTGTTAGGGGCTTGGTAGAATTAGTTTTGTTTTTGGTCTTGAAGTATGAGACTTCAAACCATGTGAACCTACACAAAATTACCAAACCCCCTGCAGCAGAACTGCTGGGTGTTACAGCTTGTAAGCTGTATAAGCCTTCCTTGATTCCTCAGTCCTCGTGATCAAAGCCCACACCACTGAGCCTGCACTGCTCACGGTAACTAGCCTCAAAATGAGCTCAGGTATTACTTTACTTGGAACAAACTGACCTCTAAATTTTAGTGTGGGTCTACAACAGACTGTAACACTGGAAATGTACTGCAAAACCCTTAAAACCGCGAAGTTACTAATGATTCTTTGCAAGTGACAGAGTTTTTCAGTTCTTGGTCTGCAAATGCCTCAGGGTTCTTCACTGCAGAACACAGGGTAGAACAGAGATACCTGAGCTACTTCATTTGGATGTAATGATACTGAGACAGACTGGAATTCCCCCAAGCTAACTAATGCCAAGAAGCTCAATTTGACAACGCTAGCATGACCAGACTACATTTACTACTGGAGCTGGCTTACTGAGAGCACGCTTAAGCACAATCATAGTGCACAGACTTGCAGCATCAGACCATACTGTACCAGATCTGTGTCACATCGTTCATAGAAAAGCAGTAAATAACACATAAAACCATTATGCCATGCAGCAGTGCTGAAGGCTGGTATGAACCTGTTAATTCTTGTGCCTGGATATTTTAAGTTACTTTAAGCTTTTGGTCTGCTGTGCTAAGAGGAACCGGCAAGGTGTGGCTGCATTTACCTTGGTGTAACTCAGCAGTATGCCTTTTCCAGTCACTAGATCTTCACTCACACAACTGATGGGAGAAGAACAGAACTAGCCCAGGAACTCACACGCCTGGCTCCAGCTGAATGAGCAGATGGATGCTCGTGCACAGCGTGCCACTGGCAGTACGTGCTGCCCTGCATCTGTTCTGCACCTCCCTCCGCCTACCCAGACGGATGGAAAATTCCATCAGGTTCATACTGAAGCTGACAAAACCTGCTGTCACCATAGTTTTTTTTTAAAAGTGAAGATCAATTCACAAAGATAAAGCTCATAATTATCTGAAAGTTACCCCAGATGTTACGGTGATGCCTCATCATGAGGAAGAAGTCAGACGGGGTCTAGACCCACAGGTAAGTACCTTCCCCTCTGTAGCACAAGAATGTCATTGCAGGCTATGAAATCAATGAGACTTAAGCACGTGTGTAAAATTACGTGGAGGTTAAGAGCTGAGACAAGGACAGAAATGCTGGCTTAAGCAGTGCTGCCATTGATGTTAGCAAGTCAGTGCCTTTCTGCCTTGGAAATTAGAAGTGAAGAACCACCAGGAAAGAACTGAACACATTTCTAACCTTTCCTAGATGCAATCATCCGTGGTTAGTAGGTCTCGAGGGCACACGAAATCCTTGTTTTAAAAATGGAGTGGAATCATTTGCAAATGACAGAATCCCCCACTCTGCAGAAGCTGCAAAGATACCACTGTCACAAAGTTCATAACAATACTTCAGCAGGAAAAGCAGAACCAATCCTGACAAAAACAAGGACCTCCCCTCCATTTTCAAAATGCATTCCCTAGCAAACACCAACCATCAGGAAAGACAACCTTCTCCTAGATTTAATATTCCAAATTCCTTTCTTCATTTTTTCACATATTTGTTTCAAAATGCACAACACAAAATATTTTGTTCAGCCAGTAAAATATCCAGGACCTGCTTCACTCTCCCCTCTCCTCCTTGCTGTGTGGTCACTTGCACCAGTACTGGCAATTTATTCCTTATTTAGAAAACTGAATTAGGCCCTCAGCTTCTTGCTGAGCCATAGAGACACACCTACACAGTAGAGCCCCATGGGGTTTTGCCAAAGCAGCAGTGCTGTCTTCCAGACTCCAGCCCTAAGAAATTATTTTGCTTTAAGTAGGCAAACAAAACCCAAGCTCTGCCACTCTTTCTCTCAGTCTTTTCCTGCTCCTAGCTCCAGCACAAGCACTTCCAGAATGTAGGACTGGTCATAGTGTCCCATTTATAAAAGTTTTTGCAGAACCTAAGTAAAACTCATCTCATTGCTTACCCTCCTGTTTCAGAACGAGAAGCTGATGATCACAAAATAGCAACCATTCACACTAAGATGTACAGAAATATTTAGCAGATCAGGAGCGGAGCATATCAAGGACCACAAATCTCTGTGCACGGTGCTTTTTTGATTGTTTTCTGGCAGGAAGACTCCCATCCTTGTGTTCTTTTGCAGAAGTCCTCTCAAAGGATCCGATGCTCTCTAGAAGCTTTCTTTTTTCTTTTTAAAGGAAGTAAGCCATTGCTACTGGCTTGTCCTGAAGGCTGCCAGCCCTCCTCCGCTCATACGCACGTGCAAATGGCACTCACTGCAGAGTGTGACCACATCCCTCATTCATTAATTGTTAATATCAAGATTTTCTGTCAGAGGTTTCCCTTTCACTCTGCTATCAAAGGAAATAAATGAAACTTTTGAAGATATTGCAAGGCAGAGTCATGCATCAGCCACTTCTGCCAGAGTTTCTATAGTACGCAGAAATGGTGACAACCAACTTCTACTAAAGATGAAACACCTGATTTCAGTCTCAGATCATTGAGTTTGTGCCCAAAGCAACAGGCTGTTTATCAGCACTTTATCAGCTTCAAAATACTTACTGCTGGGTACCTACAGTGAATTGCTTATGTAAATCCACATGGTCCAATCCCAGAAATAATTTTTCCAGATTCAAACTGGTTGCTGCAGTTTCCTTTTTAAATCACCAGAAAAGAAGATAAGGCTCTAAATCAGGATTTGGGTTTTGCCTGAAACTACACTAGAGTCAGATCTGGAGTGCCTCCACTAATGCTGTACAACTCATTCCAGATTTCTGCCGAAGTAGCAGAAATCAGCAGCCAGACTATAGAGTTTTTACAGAAACCAGCAAAAGACAATGAACTATCCCTTCCATTCCTTGGGTTATTCCTTGCAATATTAGTATTCTCGGTACACTTTCACTAAATGGAAGCAGTGGGAATTTCTGCCCAAACTGCTTGACAAGAAAATAAAGATACTCTTCCTTCTCAAAACACAAAGCCAAATTCTGCTGTTAACTGCATCTTATCTGACCTTCTGCTATTAATTGCATCTTATCCGACTTACTGCACAGGTTTGAAAAAGGAGGAAGCTGTGACCTTGGCACAGATTTCAGCTAGACACGCATCAGATTACTCACCAAAGTGTTTCCATGTGCCAGATGTCTTAGGTGTGAGAGATCCCCAGGAGTATGGGGCCAGTCCTCGACTCCCCAAAGACCGAAACTCAGGGCACACTTCGCTTCCCCAGCTGCCATGGCCACATTGACATGGTAGCACGGTAAGAGCACACGTCAAACCAATACTACACAACAACCTAGCCAGGAAGCAGAGAACAACACTGCAGCCAGGGGAAACTCTGAGACAAATTACAATGAGTGAGAAAAGCTAAACAGCAAAAGCTGGATTGTGTTCTAGATGCTTGTGTTTCAGTGAAAAAGTCAGGGCAGGAATCACAAGCATGAGGCGAGGTCCTTGGGTCGTTGCTTGCAGGTGGACAGATGTTTTGGAGTCGCTCAGGCAAAAAATAAGACTTTCCTAATATCTGCTGTATTCCTGAAAGCCTCTGCTAGCTGAAGTAACCTCATTAGGTAGCAGTCTCAGCTTTTGATTATAGAAAAATGTGTTTAGCTCTTGTGGATGCAGAGGATTAAAAATATAACACCCAGGAGTCTTGAAAACAAGATAAACAGAAAGCTTCCCTGAAACAACAACACCACAAAAAGAACCCCACAAATAAACCAAATCAAACCCAAAAATTCTTCACATTTTGATTTTAGCACTCAACATTCCTTAAATTTAGCTTTTAAAAACATGCTGCAAAGAAGACATCTTTTAAAGTTATAACTGGAATGTTTTCTTAAAATAGTTCATGATTTAGAGTCTCTTTATTAAAGGACTGCAGTTCTGAGATATCTTAAAGGTTGCCTGAATTTAAAAAGTCATCATTTTAAGTGAAGCCTGTTACGTTTGGCAATCAGAAATGTCAGAGTCTGAAGTCATTCGCCTTTTCTGAAACACCGCCTGATGTCTGCAGATGATTCTGCTCATGCTGGCATGGAAGTCATCCTACAGTTATTGCAATAACTACTTCTCATAAGCAGAGGTGCTAGATACGGGACAATTGCCATGTAGTACACTTACGGACAGCATTTTCCTTCTCCCAACAAATCTTTGAATGTCCTCAAGAAATGTAGCCTGTCATAAGGCACAGCACACTTCAAATTTAGAGTGGTAAAAAATTTACCATTCCTAGATATTTCAAAAATTTTAAGCCTTGTATTCTGTATGATACAGTAAGGGCATTCGTTGCATGTAGAAACAGCAGGTTCCAACCTGGTGGGCTCTCAGTGCTTGCTTCTTGGTCTGGGAGGACACAAGAAACATCCTTCTCACAGGTTTTTTTAATTAAGAAAATAGTTATTTACTGCCACATTCTTTTTAAATCAAAGCAATGCTGACTGCTAGTTATTTTCAATATTATACATGGAAGGGATTTAAAAACAATCCTCTTGTTTAAAATGTCCACATCTCATATATAAAGCAGCTCTGGGTAGCAGCTACTTTAAGATTTCAGCTACAGCGACATGACAAGACCAGCACCCTTCATTCAAAGCTTCATTCTCTCCCACCCCTCTAGAAAGAATGTAGCAAACTGGAATTTCACATTTTATACTGCTCAGACCTCTATACTCACAATCTACTAGATTTTGTAGGGGGGGTGCAAACCCTGCTCTCAAGCACCAGTCATTATCTTCTGATAGGAGAAACAAATCTGCTGCCTGTGTCCAAGTTCTGCTATGTAGGTAATAGCTATACAGAGCAGAAGAAACGGTTTTGCTGGGAATGTGAAAAATACACAAAATTGTGTTAATGTCTCTGAAGCTACAGTTCTGATCTCATTATACTCTATGCATGACTCCTGTCTCCTCTATTTATTTATGTACCTGAATTCCCTCTTCAGGAGCAAAGTGCAGCTGATGTTGGGATGCCCTGCAAGAGTTCTTTCCATGGCTGAATTGAACAGCTGCAGAACTGTTTCTACAGGATCAAGAGAAAGCATTTTGGTTTTATCTCAAATTAAGTGTTTGGGGACAGTTAACCATTTTCTTTACTAAGGAACTGATCAATTTCAACATGAAAATGCCTTTTTGAAATGACATTGTGCTTGGTAAATTTGAAGTGGAAATGTTTAGAAGCATTTGGAGTCTTCCTAAAAACAGCTTCCCTTTTTTTTGGTCAAAATTCTTTGCCAGTGGAACTCCTAGAGAAACAGTTTTAGGGTCACTAATATGTTGTTGTCTTTTGAATGTAGTCTCTTGCAAAAAAATCACTCAGTTGTAAACTATGAGGTCTAAAATACCCAAGGGCTAACCTTCTTTCGTGTCTTTGTAGTTCTTAATGCACTGTCCAACAATATGGATATGCACTGTCATATACATTATGTTAATTTGAATTTGCTTAAATAAAAAGTACCCCTTAGGAACTGGTTGCTTCTGCTACACAAATCTGCTGCCTAAAATCTGTATTGACAAAAAATACAACTTGCAAAAGCAATTGACATAATCTCACTCCCATTCTCAAAAATAACCTGTGAAATTCAGGAGCAAAATTTACAAAGAATGTAAATGGGATGTGGCATTGTAGCTGTAACAATTTCAGATATCTATAACCTATTTTCTAAAACTATGCGTATCTAAATTGCACTGAAAATTTGTGCGCCCTCTAAATCTGGTGAGCTGAAAATGTGAACTGTTTTATGGCACAAGAAATCTCAGAGCCAAATGGGAATGAAGGTGAGCTGGACTATCAGGTGCAAGGGTTGGGTGGCTGGGAAGAGGAATAGATATCAGAAAAGTCTGGAGGCAATAGCACAAACTATTAATGAGAATTAGAAAAAGTTAGAGCTGGTGCTTTTAAATCGTTTTGTAAACCTCATCAAAGTGCCCTGCTAAGTGCTTAAATCCAAGGACGTTTTGCAAATTTTACTTTTAACCAAAAAAAAAAAAAAAAAAAAAAAAAAATCTTTTCATTTCTCATCTAAGTAAGTACATGCCACCGGCACTGAAAGTCAGTGAATGTGAAAGTTCCTCCCACAGTCTTAATTTATTTGTCTAATGACATAACTTTTCAGAGAATTTCACTTAAAATCTTCAGAAAGATTTTTTTTTGCATGCTTTTGGTATCAGTTTACTGTTAATATGTGTCTGTTAGCAATAAAAAGATTCTGTAGCTGGAACCGCATTTTATGTTGCTTATATAAATAACCAAGTGATTATGAACAGCAGATTGAGGTTTGGCAGATTATCAACATCCAGACAGATATGCATCTCTGTCATATGAGACTCGCTAGCTTTTTCAACAAATGTACACTGCTTCACTAACTTGCATTTTATATCTACAATCTTAACACTTATGTAGAAGGGGAAATTTGGTTAATTCCACAGAATTCAGGATGGTAGTTTCATTTTCTTTTGCATATCATCTTTTCTCTCTAGAGCTTTCTCTACTGTGTATTACTTGTAATGACTATAAAGTATACAAAGAATATTGGGTTTAACATTAGACCAAGAGCAAAGAAAGGGCTATTACTACCACAGCGACCTGAAAGAGTGTGAATGTACCATGATTTTTGTGTGTTAAGGGATGCACAGTGTGCCCTCCAAGGCAGCAGGACCTCTTTTCAGGAGTAATTTTCAAGGCCTATTGACAGCACATTCCCAATTCTCCTACATTTTAATTAATGGTAACATTAATGAGAAACTCTGGGGATACTTCTGCCCACAGAGGAGAACTGTTGTGTTTTGGAGTAGTAAGTAAATAAGAAAGCCAGTAGGAAGAATGGCCTCAGGGCACAGCCTTTGGTTTTGTGCTTACAGACCACGCAGCAGCGCTCAGCCCTGGCTGCAGGTTCCGTGCCACTTTAAAGTGCTTCTAACACCAAAGACCCTGTGAAGTGAAGTTTATTGAATCCTCTAAGTTCATGACTATGATGTTTATCACTCTCCTCAACTAATATAATTAAAATATTCAATGTGTTATTTTCTTCACTGTAAAATTCACTGTTTTGCTGAAGCAAAATAAGGACAGTGAACCTAGGGTAGAAAAAGGGGGCTCAGGTACAAATTTTCTTTGTATAAAAATTTCATGGTGGCTGTCAGCTTTAAAAGTAAAAAGGAGAATTATTTCACCACAAGGTTCAGAAATAACACATAATAATTTTACACCTTCCTCCAGGTATAATGAATATGTATCAGCTGCCTTTATATAAATCCTGCGTGCCTTTGGAATAGTTTTCTCTCTGTCTTTCTCTCTCAAACTTGCTACAAAAGGGGAAGTCTGAGAGGGAGAGGGGCAAATGACAACAACTTCTCCCCATCTTTGAAATTAGGTTTTTCAAAGCAAGAGAAGAAAAGGCTTGTCCCTAGAAGCTTGGTGAACTGAAGAAACCATGTTACAAGCTAAGCAATGATAGAAAGAAACCAACAGTCCTACACAGTGTTAATAATTTTTTATCAGTTTTCAATGCCTGGATCATTTGTGTTTTCTGTCCTGGTTCTCTGTGCTTCTGATACTGTAAGGGACATACACATCAATATCTTCCCCATACAGAGCAAACAAAGGGAAAGACAATTTTTGAATGGTACATTTTTACACAGACTTTGACAAAGAGGATGAGGTTCTCAGAAGAGGTTTGCATCTAGTCATCCCAACACCGTGAAAAACTGTCCAAAAGTGTCATAGGAGAAACTTAGACCAGGGAAGGAGAGGATGAGGAGACAGGGAGATGGAAGCAAAAGGTTTGAAGCACCAGCTGGAACAAAACAGGTTGCACTCTCAGTGCAAGCTCGTTAGCTTAGGAAGTTCACAGCGGATTTTGCCGTGGTCAAAACATAAAGTTGAGCAAATGCTGACACCATACAGGGACCTCCGTGACAGGAGTTGTTCTTGGCCTTGGTAATCATTCACTCCATGCTAACCACTAGTATCACTAAGGCCAACTGCCTTTCCTGGCCTCATCATCTCTGCAGGTGAAGCTTTGTGCAGAGACATGCGAAGGGCTCCATCCGCTGAAAGGCAAGTCCTGCTGCTGGGGTGGGAGCCGCCAGCAGAAGGTCCTCTCCAAGTAAGCCACCTTTCTACTGTGGCTCCTCCATGGAGATGGTGCCAACTCCTCTCTTTAGGGCTGCGAACTGAGCACCTTACATCACTATGTTATTATCAAGCTCTGCTGTTGTGCTGGCTGCCAGAGACACCAGGAGATCCTCTAGAAACAGCAAAAATGTGCCCAACGCAGGAAAGAAATTCTTCTTTAGTCTCACAGCCAGGCATGTGCAAGTGCATGAATGTTGGCATTTCTGATATGAAGAAGAGATTGAACGAAAATAAACACATAGAAAAGAACAGGGAATAAAAATGTCCAACTTTGACAACTAGGCAAACATAGTAGAAGCATACAACAAAATCTCAAATATAGCCAGCTCCACCACTCCCCCTGAGTATGGGAAATTAGGGAGGAAGATACCAGGCATTGCAATATAGCGAGTGTGTGCGTATCCATGTCTGTGTGCATACAGGTGTCGGTGCATTGGCAGGTGTGGCAGGGAAGAGTGCTGACTGCCAGAAGTTTAGAGAAAGAGATAAATTCAGGGAGAGTTGGGGGAAGGGACAGAGTGCATAGAGATAACATATAGCAGAGAGAGAGAGAAAGGAAGGAGAAAAAAGGAAAAATGGAAAGAAAAGGAAAAAAGGAGAAGAAAAAAGAAGTAAAAATATGAACTAAATAAAAGAGATGAAGAAATGAAAGAATATTTTTAAAATTTTAAAAAGAAAAAAGATTTAAAAAGGTGAAAGAAAGAAAAAAATATGCAAAAAAAAGAAATAAGAAAAAAAGATGAAAGAAGAAAGAAGCCAGCAATTTTCACACCAAAAGTCATTCACTTTTCAGGAAGGCTACCAGCGGTCTAGGGACAAGCACAGAAAAGGTTTTCTGGTAGGGTATTGCTGCTTTCTTTGCCCCACAACACCTGCAAAAGCCCCAACACTGTGAACTCCCTCTCAGCAACCTGTCCAGGACTTACCTTGAGGATCAGATGCGACACCAGGAGTCGTCCGGCATCGGCTCTTCACCCAAGAGCCACCCAGGCAGGGCGAGAGGGGGATGCCGAACTCCTCTTCTGCTGAACACTGCTTCACTGCACGCCCGCTTGTGACAGCCCTGCACTGAGAAACATGTCAGTGGGTCAGTGAGGATTTCTTTTTTTTTGCCCCCCTTTTTTTTTCTTTTCTTTTTTTGCATAACCAGGTCCCAGGAAAGCTAAAGTGATTACGTAAGAGGTGGTGACACACGGCGGCAGAGCAGGCAGCATAACCGGGGCAGGGGGTTCAGGTGGATCCCGCCAGCAACACAGCTGCTTTCGAGCTTCCCGTTAGCATTTACACCAAAAACACGCGTCAGCCCCGGTGGTGGCAGCGAGGGGGGTGGCCTCCCTGCTGAGCTTGAAGTTTGAAAAGCTGTTGTAGGTGTTGACTCACTCAGAAAGTTGGGCGACGAGCACCATGCCCAGCCGAGCTGAGGGAGGCAGGAGCAGAGAGGGTGGCACAAGGCAGCAGGCACTGGCTTGACAGTGAGAGCAGGAGGAGGACTCGGTGGATGCAGCCAGATAGGTCTCACTTCAAGTAAGAGGCAGGGCAAGTCACAGAATCACAGAATGACACAATGATAAGGGTTGGCAGGGCCCTCTGTGGATCCCCCAGCCCAACCCCCTGCCCAAGCAGGGTCACCCAGAGCAGGCTGCACAGCACTGCGGCCAGGCGGGGCTGGAATATCTCCAGAGAAGGAGACTCCACAGCCTCCCTGG
>Ga0065711_1038791_pt1 | contig 18416 bp, 12 predicted proteins | sample Hoacrofraction12_FD_59098 | JGI IMG/M metagenome (GOLD analysis project Ga0065711, IMG submission 59098) | Hoatzin crop microbial communities from Cojedes, Venezuela - Epithelial fraction 12 v2 (version 2) | ecosystem: Host-associated > Birds > Digestive system > Esophagus > Crop | place...
TTCTCACTGGCCATATGGGACTATTAAAGGGTGAGCGAGTTTTGCTGATCACTCCTTGACTCTCCAGCTGGCGGATCAGCTGATGAATGGGGAGAAGGGAGTCTCGGTTAGCGTGATATTGTCGCAGGTGCACCATTGTGGTCGCGATTGGCACCTGTTGTTCTTCAACCCTCAGCAACCCCACAACGGAAGGATCCTCCGAGAGACCAGGCAGAATGGACAGCTGTTTAATTTCTTCCGTCTCCACAACAGCTATGCCAAAAGCCCACCGATACCCCCTTGGGTCCTTGAAATACCCTCTCCTAAGATAGTCTATCCCAAGGATGCTCGGAGCCTCGGGGCCAGTTACAATGGGGTGCTTCTGCCACTCCTGCCCAGTGAGGCTCACTTCAGCCTCCAGTACACTCAGCTCTTGGGACCCCCCTGTCACTCCCTATATACAAGTGGACCCTGATCCTTTGAAATCTGATGGCATTAAGGTACACTGTGCACCAGTGTCCACTAGATCTTTATACTCTTGTGGATCTGACGTGCGAGGCCATTGAATCCACACCGTCCAATAAACGCGGTTGTCCCTTTCCTTCAACTGGCTGGAGGCAGGGCGCCTCTAATCCTGGTCAGAGAATTTGCTGCTCACCTGCTGTAAAAATGACTTGGTGGTCCCTTCAAGAGGATCGAAATCAAGATCAAACTGTCTACCTGGTCTGGAGAGCTGGCTTCTGGAAACTGGAGTGGCATTTTTCCTAACAGAATCCCCTTTTGTGATTGTTTTACCTCGCAACTCACACACTCGTGCCTCTAGAGTTGAGGTGGGTTTTCCATCCCACTTCCTCATGTCCTCTCCGTGGTCACGCAGGTTGAACCACAGGATACCTCAGGGTGTATAGCCTCTGTGTCCTCTCTCCTGAGCAGAGGAACGCTTGCCCCTAATAGCTGAGACACTGGCCTGTACAGGTGGGGAGTAGGACATGTTCTCTTTGATTTGCTGGGCCTCCCGGGGCAATTTGTCCGTGGCTGAGACAAGGGACAAAGAGAGACTTTCCTCATATTGCCGGAGTCTGACAGCCACCTCATCCACCGTTGGCACCTCTTCACCTTTCCAGTCTATTACAGCCAGTGAGTGGGCTTATGAGGATGGTGCGCTCCGCACAAACTTCCTCCACATAGATTCTGTGCACTGGACTTCATCTGGGTCTGTGGGTACCTGCTCATCATCTGTGTCATAGTAAACCAGCTTCCGTACAGCTAATTCCCTCAGGTACTGGATACCCCTTTCCATATTGGTCCACTTGCCAGGGTAGCATTCAAAGTCCTCACTGAAGGGATACCTCTCCCTCACGCCTGACAGAAGTCTCCTCCAGAGGCTGAGGACTTGTTCTGTTTTTCCAATGTCCTTGTCAATGCCCCCTTCCCTGGCCAGGGAACCCAGCTGCTTGGCTTCCTTGCCCTCTAATTCCAAGCTGCTGGCCCCGTTATCCCAGCACCGCAGCAGCCAAGTGACAATGTGCTCGAACTGGGAGATGGCTGAAATCTTTCCACATGTCTTGCAGCTCTCTCAGGGACAGGGACTGGTTGATGATCTGTCTCTGTCTCCTGCGGTGACCCTGGCTTATTGTTATCCTTCCTGATAATATCTGATTTCTTTGCGTGTTTCTTTAGTTTTACAAGGACGACTGCTACTGGCACAGGTTGATCATTGGGTTCAGCCGCAATGCCTGCGGCTAGAGCTGGAGCTGCAGCAACTGCCGTGCCCACCGGGGAAGCCGGGACAACACCAGTGGCTGCAGCAGTGGTGGTGCCGGCTGGGGGGGCTGTGACTGCCTGCTGGGCTGGAGGGGCTGCAGGGCCGGCTGGGGGGGCAGCGCCAGTCGCAGTGCCTACTGCTTCGTTTTCCCCCCCTTCCCCTTTAAGGCACTGAACAGTGTTAAACAGGGCTCAGTAGGCGTGGGCCAGACCCCAGCACATCGCTGTGATTTGTGTCTCTCTGGAGTTCCCAGGGTGGCAGCACACTTTTTGCAGATATTTTACTAGTTTGTCCGGATTCTGCATTTGTTCAGGGAAGAGTTTAAAAAACATCGGGGGTGTCCACTGCCCTAGGTACTTGCCCATGCTGTCCCACACACCCAGCCACTCACAGCTATCCAGCGCCAGGGCAGGTCTCTGTACGATGTTCTTAACTACTTGCTTAGCCCTAAACAAAAGCTGCAACCCATTCAGGAGGCAGAACAATAGGACCCTGCTGGCCTGAGGGGTGAAAGAGTGGGGGAAAGCATCCTTTCCAGTTTTCCTCACAGAGTGGTTTCGATTATTAACAAATTCTAAGAGATAGGATCCGAGGTATGGAAATAACTGCAGTGTCGCATGCAAATACAAGACTAATCTCATGCACAGTGATGTTATCATGTCATAAGTCAATATCATACAGTACAACAAAATCGTCATCCTGATCCTTTTCCCTGAGGTAATGAACAGCACGGCAATGAACACACAGGGCAGGTACAGATTTAAATACCACAGCCACTTGATCAAAGTCAGAAACATTTTTTACCGGTGACTGTTTAACTAACAACATAAATGCGTATAACAAAATCTAAGAAAGCTGTTTTAACACCCTCTGCTGAGCCCTGCCGTTATCCCTGCCCCATGCTTGGGCACCAAATTTAATCTTATAGTTCAGTTGCGGCCGGCAACAAAAGCACCACGCGACAGCCCCTCCTCCTGCCAGGGTGCGGAGGAGAATGGAAAGAAACGGGCAGAAACCTGGTGGGTCGGGATAAGGGCAGTTTAACAGAACAGCAAACAAAGAGAACAGTAACAACAACGATACCGATAACGAGAATACACAACACAAACACAGAACGCAGAGAGCAACTCTCATGGACCGCCGCCGCCGCGCACTCCCGAGCCACCACTGAATTCCCACCGCCCAGCTCCCCCCCAGCCAGAACCCGGCATGACGGCACATGGTATGGAATACCCTGCTCTGTTTGGCCCGGCTGTGTCCCTTCCTGGATTCTGGTGAAAATTAACCCTGTCCTGGCGAAACCCAGGACAAACATACAAATATGCTAAAACAAAATGAGCAAAAACTGAGTCCAAGACTGTAACGTAAATGGGTCTTAGAATGCAACTTCTGTAAACAGTAGTAAGGTGTCAGTGAGGACTCTGTGATAGTCTTCCCAAGACAGTAATTATGCTGAATAGAGAAGAGAGTGTTTTTGAATTAGATGGTGAAGCAGAAAACACTTTTAACCTGAAAAAGATGCTTGTGTTGGATGGAACAACAGCAATGTTCTCATTTGAGTCAATTAACTTATATTGGTGAAGTTTAGATTAAAAAAAAAAAAGACAAGGCATTTTATTTCAAGGTTTCTACAGTTTGTCCTAATTTTAGTTAAAAAATAGGCGGGGAATTATCCTAAGTGAGGTAATTTTTTGTTTAAAATTTGTAGGTTCTAGTTAACTGAACTTCACTAACTTAAAAGGGAAAAAAATGTAATTATACTTTTTTTTTCAAAAGTATTAATATATTTAAGAAAGGGTGTCTTACCTTTATATTTCATATTTACATAAAGTGAATAAAATTAATCAGGAAAAAAATAAGTATTACATTTTTCCCATTGTACATAAATTGCATGAAAACAAAATACACATGTACAGCAGGTCTTCTGTGTCCTACTCTAGATTCTTAAGTTCACCTTTTTCTTTGAAGACTGATAGCTTTAGTGGTGTTATCACCAAGATCACCAAAAGCATTGTAAGAGTATATGTTTATAATATACTGTGTATTTAGGAAAAGGAACAATACTTTCATTCTAGGAGAGTACATCATTTGTAACCTAGAAGAATCACTTCCATCAGAGGACTTTGTATTGCAATTTCCGCTCTGAGACAAAAGCTGGTGAGACTCGAAACACAAGGAATATTGCCAGACTCTTGTTCTGTACAGAATGCTATACCTTTCCACTAGGAACCGGAATAAGACCAACAAAATCTTTCACATAGATCACCAGGCCATCTTTAGATCATGATATTCAGTCACTTCTGAGATGGAAGGAATTTAAGCTGGTCACCTAGAAATGAAAAGCTTCTTTTCCGATTTCTTGCTCTCTTGAGTATCTCAATGCATACACGGGTTTAACATCTCTATCCTGGATCAGGTGTACCAAAGAGTGATGATGTCAATAAATGGATTAATTAGGCTCCTGACAGATACAATTGCAATGAGGGCAATGACTTAAAGGTTATGGAAATAACTCTAAATCTGTAAAAGGCACTTTTATCGAGTTACAGTTCATTTTTGTTGATTTACTTGAGTACTTTTTCAAGATTTTCCTCAGAGATGTGCTAGAAGCTGAGAGAGTTCTACAATAAAAGTGATATAGTGTGATACAACAGCTTTTCGTCAGCTGCAGTCAAGATGGAAACTGTTCTGCACTGTATTTTATATCATGTTTTCTCTTTGTGGCCTGTCTTTGATTTTGTTCGCACCTTATATCATAGGATCAGTTTGTACCTATAATTCTACCGGGAAACCTTTGATACCTCTTGTTCATTTTTTCAGATCATATGCTGCAGTACAATGTGTATCCTAGGAAAATTGCTTACACTTTTGGGGTTTTTTTGTGGAACAGAGATCATGTTCGCTGTACGAGCTGTAAATAATAACTCATTTCTATGCTAAGGTTACGTCTGCCCGTCTTCCAAACTTGAGTTATTTTGTCTAAAATTTTCTGTCCCAGACAACTGTCTCGCTCAGATGCTGGGAGTGGAGGAATATTGTCAAATAAATCTATCTGTTCATTTCTGATGAAAAAAAATAGATAAAATATGTAGCTTTGCTACCGAAAAGTGAGCTCTTTTTTTTTTTTTTTTAGTTTGAGAAATTATGGTATCTCCATTCTCTGAGGTACAAATTCTAGAAGCGAGTATGGTTTTGTTCTGTCCCTGGCTAGTGTTCATCACACCTAATTAGAATACTTAACTAGAGACTGTAAGTTAGGTCTCTCATTTTTGTAGTTTTTTTCACTGACAGTGCAAAGAGCAGCCCATCCCTCCCAAACAGTACCTTGTTTTCTGCATGTACATACTTATGTCTATGTTCAAGCCATCCTATCTAGTACTCAAAAAATAATTAACTCTTCCTGCATTCTGGACTCAGAAGCAGTCACAAAATTATTTCCATGGAGTGTTGCCAGAATTGAGCAGTGTTGTCCAGATCATCCTTTTTGGACATATGAACTGCTGTTTCAGGATTTCAGGTGTTCAGCATGAGAACCTGTGTCACACCCTTGTAAAGCCTGAACTCACAATCATGAATAGAAATTTTCTTTTACACTGATAAATAGCAGGATTTTTCTGGAATTGCCATATATGAAGAGGTAAGTCTTTTGTGAGCACTTCAGTTTAGTTTCCTTTGCAGTGACACAAATGTTCTGAAAGAACTAGTTCATCAGGGACAGTGTACATCCAGTAAAAAAAAAATTGTCCCTCATTCAACAGTCACTGAAATAAAGTTTCTAGTTGTCATGGTTTGAACCTAGCTGGCAGCTAAGCACTAGACAGTCGTTTTCTTGCTCTCCCCACGGAGGGATGGCGAAGAGAATCGGAACAGTAAAAGCGAGAAAACTCATGGGTTGAGATAAAGACAGGTTAATAGGTAAAACAAAAGCTGGACATACAAATAAAGCAAAGTAAGGAGCTCTTTCAATACTTCTCATTGGCAGGCAGGTGTTCAGAGACATTTCCAAGGAACCAAGGCTCCATCATGCATAACTTTGGAAGACAAATGCCATCACTCTGAGTGTGTTGTTGTCCCCCCCCCCTTTCTTCTTCTCTGCACTTTATGTGCTGAGCATGACATCATGTGGTATGGAATATCGCTTTGGTCAGTGGGGGTCAGCTGTCCCATCTGTGTCCCCTCCAGACCTCTTGTGCACCCCCAGCCTACTTTCTGGTGGTGTAATGTGGGAAGCAGAAAAGGCCTTGACTCTGTGTTAGCACCGCTCAGCAATAACTAAAACATGTCTGTGTTATCAACACTGTTTTCAGCACAAATCCAAAGCACAGCCTCATACTAGCTACTATGAAGAAAATTAACTCTATTTCAGACAAAATCAACACACTAGTCTATATATAAGCTTAAGTCTTTAATGCAAAATATCACTCATAATTTTCTCAATAGCCTGATTTTTCTTTTCCAGTAGAAATGTCTATGAAATACAGACTTGCAAATATAGAACAGTAATTGAAAAGATGCAACTACTATCTACATGCTTGTATTTATCTTATTATTGTACCTTTGATTTAGTGAGAAGAGTTAGCACTACAGTCCTTTAGAACCAATGTTAGTTGTGGAGATCCACAAAACTGTTCTGGAATATTGCAAATATATCTTAGATGAAGTACAGAGAATTATCTCTTTTAATTAAAAGAAATAGTTTCCATAATTTAAAATTTATTTATTTATTTATTTATTTAAAGGTAGAATAACATCAATGTTTTAGTTAGGGTTTTTTTTTTTTTTTTTAATTTGTCATTGTGGCAGATTAACTTCATATGTTAAGAGGCTTTAAAGTTTTGAGAGTATTTCCTCATTATTAAAAGTACAGTAGAGTTCATATATCTTACATTTACTCTTCATTATTCATTATTGACCAGTTGTTCCTCATTCTTCACTGTAGGTCTGTACTGAGATCCCAACTGAACTCAATGCTCTTGAGAGAGATTATTTATCTCACTGATCTTGATAACAGCAAGTTAAACTTCATAGAAGGAAATAAATCAGTGTTCCATGAAGAATCTTGTGAGAATCTTTCTTTCTACCCAGACCCTGATAATGTGCTCAACAATACTTTGAAATAATGGTGTGGTGTATGCTCATCCTACAGGACATTTAAAACAGCATAATTAAAACAACTACATATAAAGCACTAGTGCTGCATAGTGTGCAGACTAAAGGTTTTGTATGTTCAGTTGTGCTCATATTTAAGTTCCTTTGATCCACTTCATAGAATGTAGTTCCTGTTAAAATTCAGATATCAAAGTTATCAGAAGATTTAACTACAGTAGGTGTTAGTATTTTCACTGTTGTGATTTATTGATCAGTTTGGACCATAGCATTTTAAACACATGGATTCATGTATCTGTTGCTTCTAGAGAAAAAAATAAACAATTTTGTTGTGAAAAAAATCTACAAGTATTTAGACATTTAAAAGCCACTCTAATGTTATAAATTTACAGCCTCTTCCTCATCAGCGTTAGATCTGTTTTACTCCTAGATTCCTGAGATCCTTATTTTGTAAAAGGTAAATCATTATTTATTTATATTTTTCTTTAGAGTTGCCTTTCCTGATTATTTTTGCGTGGATTAACTATTTCTACATGAATTTCATTACATAACACATTAATTTCTGCCTGAAATTCATTATAATATCTTATATGCCTCTGCCCATACATTCCAGTCCTTCAGAAAGACTATTTTTTTTTAACTTCAGTCATTCAGTCATCTTTCCATGGTGAACATTGTTAACCACTAGAACAATTCTGAGATATGCTAGAACTGTAGCTGCCACTGTGTGAAAACCCTTAGATCAATAATGAAATAAATAAGTATTGGAAATGCACCAGTTAATGCTAACTCAGTGCTTAAAAGTACAATTTAGAGCTGTGTCTTTAATAAAAGTAGTATTGTCATGTATATTTTCATGTTTTTGTGAAGTATAAATATGAATATTCGAACTTGTTATTAAAGATGTGGATTTCTACTGACTGTAATTTTTGTTCTTATGTTTAAAATAACTTAAAAAATCCTCTTTCCTACTTCAACCACTCCTCTTGTATTATCATGTTTGCAGTTCAGGTGTTTTTCTCTTTTTATCTGCATTTTCCCCATAAATACTTTCCTCCTGCCTCTCCCCCAAAAATGCCACAATTACTGGAAAATCAACAATACAATTGAAGAATTAATACTCTTCAGATTACTTGTACAGTCTGTTTGTATTTCCTTATGTCAAAATAAAGCCTAGTAGGCTCATTTTTTTTATTTTTCTCAGATAGTATTGCATTTGAACCCCCAGAGACCTTCAGATTGGCAGCAGCCTGGTGAAAAATCAGTATTTATTCCTCTGATTCTCCACTGATGGATTTGTCCCTGAGCTGGGAAAATGAAAATTTTGCAGCAAGTTATGCAATAAGTAAATTAACCACATGTCAAGTCTATGAAAGTGAAATTCTAGAGATTTTCCTCTAAGATGTTTTTTGAGCATGGTGAAGTTTGGTATTCCGTAATAGCCTGCTTGAGCCTGTATTTTTCTTGAATCCAGTCAACAGAAAAAAAACAAACCAGACCAAACAAACAAAATCAACTAAACAAAACAACAAGAAACAAAATAAAAAAAACAGTCTTCCATTTGAAGGCAGTGAAACTGTTCTACCTGTTATTTATTGGGAGGCTGTATGTGATTTAACCACCCTTTTCTAGGTCTAGGAGTTGAAAAAGGGGTGGAAGATAATCTTTTCTCTTATTCAGAAATTAGATAGTCAGAAAATGAGTATCATTTAACAACTTCAATTTTAATACAAATATTTTTTCTTAATTTATTATCATGACTAACGTGATTTTCAGGGATTCTGAATTAATAAAATGACACTTTAAACATTTACTTTAGAGAAAAAAATACTGCTAGAATTACCTGAAATTCTTAAAGAGCTTGTTGTCAAAAATAAGTTAAAAGAGTGCTTAAAATAAATTTGTTGATATCACTTTTCATTGTCTTAATAAATGAATCTCAGCAGTTAAAACAGATTGGATAGATGATGAGAAAACTGAGTGATTTGAATATTTTTTTAACAAAGTTTTTTGAAAAGTTATGAAATTGAGAGATAGTAAAGCTCTTGAATGAAGTGGTGATGACTGTCAAAAGCAATCTTTGAAAGTCCTATAAGTAATATAATATTATTGATACATACACATTCATAAATATTATACTGTATATGATACAATATTTTATATAACATATAACTATATTATAATTGCATGTTATAATTACAATATATTATGCATCTGTAAAGGACATTAGTCTTCTGTAGACTTACGTGAACAATACAAAAAATGATGAAGATAAGATCTTGAACAGCATTATCAGGTTCTAGATGTAAACTCCATTTTTTTTTACTTAAGTTCCCATTTCATTTACATAATTTAAAAATGTCACCTGAAATTGTTAGTATGATATTATGCTGACTTGTGAGCTCTCAGTTCCAAAGAGTAAACCCAAACAATTAAGCAAAATGGATAATAGTGTTGGAAGTTACCTATTGTGTTCTGTGTGTCTTTAGCTCAGCCACTACAAATTTCAAAAAATTGGAAAAAGCATGTAATGATTCTTGTTTCAGTGCTGACGTGTAAAAACTTGACTCCAAAGTAATGAAATGGATGTGCATTATTCACGATATTTTTTCATCCCTCAAGAAGGCACTAATTTTCAACTCCTGCTTTTTGATTTGGTATTAAACAGTGCACCAGATCACCAGTCAGATGAAGTCCAGTCAAAAAAAGATGTAGTTAAAGAATTTAGTCTGGTTGCTTCTCACCATGATGTATTGTGGTTTGTTTAATGACAGATTTCTTCTGTTGTTTCATAAAGTCTTAGGCACTTCAGATAGTAGCAGACTAGTAGGTGAAGGCGTGTATGTTTTTATGTAAGATTTTTTAACTTTGGATATGTCTAAGTAGTGAAGATAAAAAAAAAGCTTTTCTTTCAGTAACAATGGTTCTACTGGCATCTTTTAAGAAAGATGAAACATATGCCAAATCTATCTCCATTCTCCAAAGACAAAAAAACACTTTGGATGCAGTGAAGCTGGTAGAGATTTGCAAGATACTTACTCTGTTGTAAATTCACAACAATCCCATGCAACCCTGCAGGCTTGAGGAAGAGTGGCTGGAAAGCTGCTTGATGGAAAAGTACCAGGGCATGCTGGTCAACAGTCAGCTGAATATTAGCTGGCAGTGTGCCCAGGTGGCCAAGAAGGCCAGCGGCATTCTGGCTTGAATCAGGAATAGTGTGGCCAGCAGGAGTAGGGAAGTTGTTGTCCCGCTATAGTTGACACTGCTGAGGCTGCACCTCAAATACTGTGTTCAGTTTTGGGCCCCTCATGACAAGAAGGACACGGGCAATCAAAAGGGACTTCAGGACTCTGGGGCAACAGGTTAAGGGATCAGGAGCGTAAGCAGTGTTCTCCTCTATCACTCCAGTTGCAGGGGAAGATGAGTGAAGAAACAGAAGATGAGGGAAGAAACAGAAGGAGTCAACAGATCAATACCTGGCTCCAAGTCTGGTGTCATAACCAAAATTTGGGGTTCTTTGATCATGGGTCAGTTTACATGGCACCAGGCCTGCTGGCAACAGATGGGTTACACCTGTCTCAAAAGGGGAAGAGGATCCTAGTTCAGGAGTTAGCAGGGCTCATTAATAGGGCTTTAAACTAGATTTGAAGGGGGAAGGGGATAAAACCAGGCTAGCTAGTGAAAATTCTGGGGCTGGCAACTCAGCTGTTACTGGACGGTATGCTAGCGAGTACCTTCATTCTGCTGTGTCAGTGAGGGTACAGAACAGGGAGCTGTGCGGCAGCAACAGTGCAGCTTCATCAGGGGCTTAACTCAAATGCCTTCATGCAAATGCACAGAGCATGGGGAATATATAAAAGGAGCTAGAGATGTGTGCACATCTGCGGGGCTATGATATCATCGGCATCACGGAGACATGGTGGGACAGCTCCTATGACTGGAGTATTGGGATGGGAGAATAAAGGCTCTTTAGGAAAGACAGGCATGGGAGCTGAGGAGGAGGTGTCGCCCTCTATGTCAAAGATCAGCTGGAGTGCATGGAGCTCCGCCTGGGATTGGATGAGGAGCCCACGGGGAGCTTGTGGGTGGAGATTAAACTCAGTCTCACCTCTGTGCCTGGCAAGATGGTGGAGTAGATCCTTCTCGAATCGAGAGATGGACCACTCGTTGGATAAGGAACTGGCTCAATGGATGCATGCAAAGAGTTACAGTCAATGACTCGATGTCCATGTGGAGACCAGTGACGAGTGGTGTGCCTCCACGGTCAGTACTGGGGCCGGTGCTGTTTAATTGCTTTGTTGGCGACATGGACAGTGGGACTGAGTGCACCCTCAGCAAGTTTGCTGATGGCACCAAGTTTTGTGGTGTGGTTAACACGCTGGAGGGAAGGGATGTCATTCAGAGGGACCTTGACAGGCAGGAGAGGTGGGCCTGTGTGAACTGCATGAAGTTCAACAACGCCAAGTGCAGGGTGCTGCATGTGGATCGGGGCAATCCGAAACATAAGTACAGGCTGGGCAGAAAGTAGCTCCAGCCCTGAGGAGAAGGACTTGGGGGTACTGGTGGATGAGAAGCTCAACATGAGCCACCAGTGTGCGCTTGCAGACCGGAAAGCCAACCGTATCCTGGGTTGCATCAAGAGAAGTGTGGCCAGCAGGTTGAGGGAGGGGATTCTGCCCCTTTACTCTGCTCTCATGAGACCCCACCTGGAGTACTGCATCCAGCTCTGTAGCCCCCAACATAAGAAGGACATGGATGTGTTGGAGCGGGTCCAGAGGAGGGCCACAAAGATGGTCAGAGGGCTGGAGTACCTCTCCTATGAGGACAGGCTGAGGGAGTTGGGGCTGTTCCGCCTGGAGAAGAGAAGGCTCTGGAGTGACCTTATAGCAGCCTTCCAGTACTTGAAGGGGGCCTACAGGAAGGACGGAGAGGGACTTTTCACAAGGGTGTGTAGTGACAGGACAAGGGGGAATGGCTGTAAACTAAAAGAGGGCAGATTTAGATTCGATATTAGGAAGAAATTCTTCACCATGAGGGTGGTGAAACACTGGAAGAGGTTGCCCAAAGAAGCTGTGGCTGCCCTCTCCCTGGCAGTGTTCAAGGCAGGCCAGATTGGACAGGGCTTTGAGCAACCTGGTCTATTGGAAGGTGTCCCTGCCCATGGCAGCAGGCTTGGAACTAGAAGATCTGTACAGTCCCTTTGAACCCAAACCATTCTATGATTATATGATTCTGTGATTGAGGTGCTGGAAGGTGTCCAGAGAAGAGCAACGAGGCTGGTGAAGGGTCTAGAGAACAACTCTTATGAGGAGAAGCTGAGAACCAGGCTCTTTTATTCTGGAGAAGAGGAGGCTGAGGGGAGACCTTATCGCTCTCTGCAACTATCTGAAAGGAGGTTGTAGTGAGGCAGGTGTTCACAGATCACAGATCACAGATCACAGAATCAGATCACAGCTTTAAAAGTCCTCAACCTATACTTAAAATTCTAAACAAATGTAAAGCCAACTTACTGGGAAAGCCCAGAGTAGCCTTGTCTGACCTTACTTTAAGCAAGAAATTGAACTGAATGACCTTTCCAGCCTTAATTACCCTATGATCCAGTGAAATGGCATTCTTTTGAAGGATTCCTGAAGATTAATTTACCAGTTCACCTCCTTTTCTTTTTCTTTTCCATCTCTCTACACTCCTACTAATTTGCAAAAAGGAAGAAGAAAAATACTGATATGATGTGGAAACAAATAAAAACATGCTAATATATCATTTAATTTCAGTGGAACTAGAATGAATGTAACATTGCACAAACTGTTGAGCTCTCATAAAATTCTGATTCCTCGTCTACATTCCCAATGTTGGACTGTCACATGTTCATCTTCAAATGTCATATAAATTAATAAAAATTGCATATTTCTTTAGACTACACCTAAATTCAAAAACATTCCAACAATGAAAATGATGAAACTATACAGGTATTCTTAAGTGTTCACCATTTTCTGTCTGTCTCGCATGTAGAAATATAAATTTCAGCTCAAAACACTTGCTTTGAAAGTGTATGTGTAATTTTGAAAGTGAGTTTCTGAAAAATAGTATTTTTTACAATTTTTTTTTAGTTAGACCAAACAATGGTATCAATTTTTGTGTGAGAGAAAGATCACATCCTTGTGCAAAGCAAGCATACCAGACTAAAACTTGAATGGAGGCACCTTTTTATCACAGGTGTAAAAAATGTGTTGCAGTACCAAATGCACAACTAGAAATACATGAAATAGTTAACAAATTGCCCGTTCTGTTTCCAGACCTTCTACAATTTGTCCAAGGTGTCTTGTACGTGATCTTGCCATTTCAAATTTTCTCTGATATGGTCAGAAAAAGTATATTAATTTCTTCTTGCCTTTTTTTTTTTGTACAATAAACATTAAATAAATTAGAAAACGGTCACCCCTAGACAGAGGCATGGCCTCACTTTTGGTCTGGAGCATTTGTAATTTTAAAATTATATTGGGGGAAAAAAAGAAGTGTCTTCGTTACTAACATCATGTACATGGCAAAAAAATCTCCCAAACCATCCCCCAAATGAACCTACCATCCTTCACTATTTAAGGACTATCTGTGGGCTAGTACAGGGCAAGAGCTTGAGGTTATAAACTCTTTATAAATATCAACTCAGTCCTCATGAACAAAGATGCAAATGGGGTGTTAGGATTGTTGAGATGAGTAGAGAATGAGACAGAAAAACTCATTACCCCACTGTGTATAGACGTGTTCTGTTCATGTCTTCAGTGCAGACCTGATCACTCATTTCAAAAATTATATAATAGAACTGGAAAAGATTCAGAGAATGATGATTTCAAAAATCAGAAATGGGACAGCTGATATGAAAGACATGACTGAATATACTGGCATTCTTTGTCCTGGAAAAGAGAATACTGAGTATGGATTTAACATATATCTGTAAACATAGTGGCATGAAGACAAAGGAGAACAGTTGCTCATTGCCTCTACCAGTACAGCAGAGAGGAAATCATGCACCCTACTCATGACTAAAGAAACCTCATCACTTTGGGCATGTTTGTTCTGAGTAGGCTGCTTAAACCTGTCCTTTGAAAACTTAGTGACAGACACATTTTACGCTGTAGCATGCCTGACTGTTCCTTGTATGTAATGCATGCAGAAAAGAACTGTCTGGTCATTTAAAAAGTATCTGTACAGTGATATAGATAATGGTCAGTGTTGTCACGAAAATAAAAATATTTTATATAAAAGGTCATATATATATTCAACCAAATAAAAAAATCTTGCTATTTCAAATAACTAGGGATGTTGGTTGTAACAAAATAAACATTCTATGTTTGATAGTAGTCCCAAATACAGAAGATTGAACTTGTTCTTTCTTTCAATTAATTGTACCAAGGGTTTGTATCATATGTAAATACATTCTTGATACTGAGTTCTGTATGTTTGAATAATGGATAATCCCACTGTGGTATTTTCTGTGGCTCTTATCTGTTTAGACAATATTAATCATAATGCTATTATAATTTGTTTGAAGACAGATTTAGTTGTTCATATGGAGTCTGCATTACAGTTTAGTTAATAAGTGTTGTGTGCAGTTGAAATTACGTTTGCATTCCACTATGTCATACTCAGAAAGCAAATATTGTTCAAGCTGAAAAATCTTGCATAGAAAATATATAACATAGAAAATAAATTATTTGGAACAGTGAAGAACCTGTAGTAACTTGTGTTTAGTAAGGCCAGATCATAGTCTTTTCAAGGGTAGATGTACTTTTATTAGACCTAGATATCTAGCACAGTTATTATCTTCCTTATAACTAAGAGCTAAGATTTAAAAAATAGCAATCCACTTCTTTTAGTGCAGGATCTAATCTTTTGAACATCTGTGTCCCCTCTATTTGTGGTGGTGAGCCTTAGGAATATAGAATCATACAATCACATAATCGCTGAGGTTGGAGGAGACCATCAAGAAGAGTCCAGTCGTTAACCGAACACTGTCAATTCCACCACTAAACCATGTCCCTAAGCTCCACATGTGTACGTCTTTTATATACCTCCAGGGATGGTGACTCAACCACTTCCCTGGGCAGCCTGTTCCAATGATTCATAACCCTGGCAGTGAAGGAATTTTTCCTGATACCCAATCTAAACCTGTCCTAGTGCAACTTGAGGCCGTTTGCCCTTGTCTTATTGCCTGTTACTTGGGAGAAGAGACCAACACCCGTCTTACTACAACCTCTTTTCAGGTAGTTGTAGAGAGCAATGAGGCCTCCCCTCAGTCTACTTTTCTCCAGACTGAACAACCCCAGTTCCCTCAGCTGTTCCTCATAAGACATGTTCCAGACACTTCACCAGCCTCGTTGCCCTGCTTGGGACATACTCCAGCAAATGAATGTCTTACTTGCAGTGAGGCGTGCAGAAGTGAACACGTTATTTGAGTTGCAGCTTCAGTGGTGCCAAGTACAGGGGCACGATCACCTCCCTACTCCTGCTGGTCACACTATTCCTGATACAAAACAGGATGCAGTTGGCCTTTTTGGCCACCTGGGCATACTGCTGGCTCATGTTCAGTCGGCTGTCGACCAACACCCCGAGGTCCTTTTCTGTGGGGCAGATTTCCAGCCATGCTTCCACAATTCTGTAGCTTTGCATGGGCTTCTTGTGACCCAAGTGCAGGACCTGGCACTTTGTCTTGTTGAACGTCATACAGTTGGCCTCAGCCCATTGATACATCCTCTCCAGATCCCTATGTAGACCTTTTCTACCCTCAAGCAGATTTGCACTCCCGCCCAACTTGGTGTCATTTGCAGACTTACTGATGGTGCACTCAATCCCCTCATCCAGATCACTGATAAAGACCTTAAACATAACTGGCCCTTCTATGGAGTCCTGGGGAACACCACTCATGACTAGCCACTGGCTGGATTTAACTCCATTTATCACCACTCTAGGCCCAGCCATCCAGCCAATTTTTTACCCAGAGTACACCCATCCAAGCAATGAGAAGCCAATTTCTCCAGAAGGATGCTGTCGAAAACAGTGTCAAAGGCTTTGCTGAAGTCTAGGTAGACAACATTCAGAACCTCATCCACTAAGCAAGTCACCTTGTTGTTGAAGAAAATTAGGTTGGTCAAGCAGGACCTGCCTTTTACAGAATCACAGAATGGTAGGTGTTGGAAGGGACCTGTGGATCATCTAGTCTAACCCACCCACCAAAGCAGGGTCACCTCCAGCTGGCTGCACAGGACTACATCCAGGGGGTTTTGAATATCTCAAGAGAAGGAGAATCCACAAATTCTCTGGGCAGCCTGTTCCAGTGCTCTGTCACCCTCAGAGTAAAGAAGTTCTTCCTCATGTTCGGCTGGAAATTCTCATGCTCCAGTTGGTGCCCACTGACCCTTATCCTGTCACTGGGCACTACTGAAAAGAGCTTGGCCTCATCCTCCTGACACCCACCCTTAAGACCTTTACAGGCATTTATAAGGTCCCCTCTGAGCCTTCTCTTCTTCAGGCTGAACAAGCCCAGCTCCCTCAGCCTCTCCTCAGAGGAGAGATGTGCCAGTCCCCTAATCATCCTCGTAGCCATCCGCTGGACTCTCTTCAGTACCTCCTCATCTTTCTTGAAGTGGGGAGCCCAGAACTGGACAGAGTACTCCAGATGAGGCTCACTAGGGCAGAACAGAGGGGAATGAGAACCTCTCTCAAACTGCTGGCCACACTCTTCTTAATGCATCCCAGGATACCACTGACCTTCTTGGCAACCAGGGCACACTGCTGGCTCATGGCAAACTTGTCATCCACCAGGACACCCAGGTCCCTCTCTGAAGAGCTGCTCTCCAGCAGGTCCACCCCAAGCCTGTACTGGTATATGGGGTTATTCCTCCCCAGGTGCAGGACCCTGCACTTGCCCTTGTTGAACATCATTATGTTCCTCTGCATCCAGCTCTCCAGTCTGTCTAGGTCTCGCTGAATGGCAGCACAGCCTTCTGGTGTGTTTGCCACTCCTCCCAGCTTTGTATCATCAGCAAACTCGCTAAGCGTACACTCTGTCCCTTCCTCTAGGTCATTGACGAGCAAGTTGAACACAACTGGGCCAAGTACAGACCCCTGGGGGACACCACTAGTTACAGGCCTGAAGTAGATTCAGCGCAGCTGATGACAACCCTCAGAGTTCTGCCATTCAGCCAGTTCTCAATCCACCTGACTGTCCAGTCATCTAGCCCACACTTCCTGAGCTTTCCTATGAGGATATTATGGGAGATAGTGTCAAAAGCCTTGGTGAAGTCAAGGTAGACAACATCCACATCTCTCCCCTCATCTACCCAGCTGGTCATGCCATAGTAGAAAGTTAACAGATTGGTTAAGCATGATTTCCCCTTGGTGAATCCATGCTGAGTACTCCTGATAATCTTCTTTTCCTTCACTTACTTGATGATGACCTCTATAATGAGTTGCTCCATCACCTTTCCCGGAATGGAGGTGAGGCTGACCAGCCTGTAGTTCCCTGGTTCCTCCTTCTTGCCCTGTTTGAAGATTGGAGTGACACTGGCTTTTCTCCAGTCTTCGAGGACCTCTCCTGTCCTCCAGGACCTCTCAAAGATGATGGAGAGTGGCTCAGATATTACATCTGCCAGCTCCCTCAGCACTCGTGGGTGCATTCTATCAGGGCCCATGGATTTGTGGCCATCCAGACTGCTTAAATGATCTCTTACCTCCTCTACCAAGGGAAGGTAATCCTTTCACCAGGCTTCCTCTCTTAACTCCAAAGCCTGGGATTCCTGAGGTCCAGTCCTAGCACTAAAGACTGAATGCAATGAAGGCATTCAGTAGCTCTGACTTCTCTGCATCCTCCATCAGCAACAAGCAGCCTCACAATCACAGGCCCTGGTTCTCATGGGGGACGTCAACCACCCTGACATCAGCTGGGAAGACCATACAGCTAGGCAGGCGCAATTCAGGAGGTTCCCTACAGAGCATCGATGATAACTTTCTGATGCAAGTGTGGAGCAACCAACAAGGAAAGGCGCTCTGCTGGGCCTTGTATCAACAAACAAGGAGGGACTGGTGGAGGATGTGAAGGTCAGAGGTAGACTCGACTGCAGCGACCATGAAATTGTGAAGTTCAGGATCCTGCGTGGAGGAAGCAGGGCGATAAGCAGGATCAAAACTTTGGACCTCAGGAGGGCTAACTTTGCCCTCTTCAAGGAGCTACTGGGAGGAATCCCGTGGGCCAGGGCTCTCGAAGGCAGGGGGGTCCAAGTGTGCTGGTCGCTGTTTAAACATCACTTCCTCCATGCTCAGGAGCAGTGCATTCCCCTGAACAAGAAATTGAGCAAAGGAGGCAGGAGACCTGCATGGTTAAACAAGGAGCTTCTAGCGGAGCTCAGGTGGAAGAGAAAGGTCCATGGAATGTGGAAAGAGGGACAGGCCACTTGGGAAGAGTACAGGAATGTGGTCAGAGCGTGCAGGGATGTGACAAGGAAGGCCAAAGCCCACCTGGAATTGAAGCTGGCAAGGGATGTCAAAAACAACAAGAAGGGCTTCTTCAACTACA
>Ga0065711_1009080_pt1 | contig 18415 bp, 12 predicted proteins | sample Hoacrofraction12_FD_59098 | JGI IMG/M metagenome (GOLD analysis project Ga0065711, IMG submission 59098) | Hoatzin crop microbial communities from Cojedes, Venezuela - Epithelial fraction 12 v2 (version 2) | ecosystem: Host-associated > Birds > Digestive system > Esophagus > Crop | place...
CCCACCACCACCCCCCCCGCTGTTGCAGTGGTTTTTCTGACTGAAGCACTGATCCATGAGGTTTCGAGTCGAGCGCTGGGTAAGTTGATGGAACAATGCACCCAGTTCTGGCTGCAGGCATCTGGCAGCCTGGGGCCCGGGGTGGACCAGGGGAATAGCTCAGAGGTTTGGGCTGCTCCTCCCTGCCCTGGCTGTGGTGTCCGCTGCTGTAGGTCTCAGGAGGGGACGGATGGGTCCTGTTTCCCCATGGTCACGGCAGTGGAACACGCGCATTATGGCTTTGCAGAGGGCAGAGGACTTCATGCAGGCAGTAGTTTTCAAACTGCCTGGTGATTTGGGGGTGTTGAACTTTAAAGATAATTCCTTTTTTGGAGGTAAAGACCCATTATCTTCTAAAAATCAGGCCTGTTCCAGCTTTCACAATGCATAGACCCCAAATCAGCTGTGTTTTTTCAGAAAGCCTGGCTTGGGAAATGTCCCTTGAGACATTTGTAAAAGATTCTTGCATGCAAAGCTACCTACTGATGTGCTCCTAATTAGCGTAATCACATTATTTCAATGATGCCTCCAGTATGAAGGTTTTTATCTTATTTTTCCTAATACAAGGTGTTTGGGTTTTCTTTGGAATTGGATGTTGTGATTAGAGATTCTGGAGTCTTCTAGGGAGCATGTGCTTCCTCTTCCTTTAAGAAAGGATGTATGGATACGGGAGAGGCAGTTTATCTCTCTGCCCTGCCATGAAGCACACCAGAGAGTGGTGCTGAGGGTCAGGCTGGTTTTGCTTCAGGCCTTTACAGGGTTCACTTGGCTGTCGCTGTAGTTGTCATCGTCTTCTGGAAATTTTTAAGTTTCACATTGACCTTTATACTGTAAATATCTTTTAGGGACTAACTGGGTAGTGTGTGTGGGGGTGTGATGTGTTGTGGTTTTGTGGTGGTTGTTGTTTTTATTGTTGGTTTTGGATTGTTGTTTTTTTTTTTTTTTAATTTGAACCATTAGAGCAGGAGGAGGAAGAGGACAGGCTTGCGCTGAAGTTACTGGGAGGCAGCTGAGGTCTCAGTTCTGTTCTGGGTTTGACCTGTCTTCAGCCTTCAAGAGGATGGGAGAATCATAGGTTGGAAAAGACCGCTAAGATCATAAAGTCCAACCATCCACCCAACACCACTGTGCCTACCAAACCATATCCTGAAGTGCCACATCTACACATTTTTTAAACACCTCCAGGGGCGGGGACTCAACCACTGCCCTGCACAGCCTATTCCGATGCCTGACCACTCTTTCAGTAAAGAGATTTTTCCTAATATCTAATCTAAACGTCCCCTGATGCAACTTGAGGCCATTGCCTCTCGTCCTATCGCTGGTTACCTGGGAGAAGAGACCAACACCTGCCTCACTCCAACCTCCTTTCAGGTAGGTGTAGGGAGCGATAAGGTCCCCCATCAGCCTCCTCTTCTCCACACTAAACAGCCCTAATTCCCTCAGCCACTCTTCATAAGATTTGTTCTCTAGACCCCTCACCAGCTTCGTTGTCCTTCTCTGGACACGGTCCAGCAGCTCAGTGTCTGCAACTGTACTTGGTACCTCAGCTGATGAGAGTAAAGTGTGTGGATGTCTTTGGGGGTGCATGAAAACAGTTATACCTCCTTTCTCTTCCTTCTAAAGTATTTCTCTTATATCGTATCTCTCGACATGCAGCCTCCTGAGCCAAGGAACCAGCTCATCTTAGGATACTTGCAGTGCCAACCTCAGTCAGGGTTGGCTCCTGTAATACAAACAGTGATGAAGTGAACCTTCGTGGCTCTTTTCTGTCAACAAATATCTGGCCTTGACGTACGTTGCCTGAAAGCATGGTGCCCGATGTGATTTCTAGGAAAATCAGAAAAGAGACAGTGGGTTCAAGTCTTAATGGTACTGCTTGTACCACAGCTGTGAAAGCCAAGGGTCACTCCGCTCCGTCGGGCTCGTGGTGCTGGGTTGTGCCACCTGCATCGCTTCTGAGGTTTCTTGAAAGCAGGCACCTCGGGCACAAAGCCCTCGGGGTGTCCTCTCTCGTGTTGTGGGTTTGGGACCCCCAGGATAACTTGATTGTTGTTCTGACTGATGTGCAAATTCTGATGAGGCTCTTCGGTCTTCCCTCCTACTCCCAAAGTTTCCTGAAGAACAGCATCTAAAGACGAGTTACGTTTTGTCTGGGAGCATACTGCCTGTTGCGGTACATTGGCTGGCAGATGAAAGAGATATTTGGGGCTGAGTCCTAAACCCAGCAGGGTGAAAACTAGAATTGCCATTGTTTCCACTCTGGCAACATTTTATTAATTTTTTTTCCATAGGAGCAAAACCTAAATGACCAAAAATGTCCCGGACCAGAGTCTCATTTTGCATTGTCTGTTAGCTGCTATTTGTGACAGCTGTTTAAAAAGCACATGAAGCGTCACACTTTCCTAACCTGGCACTGTTTCACGCACTCCTGATGTATGCCTTGCTGAGAGATGAGTGAAACGAATCCAGAAGCTGAAAAGCTTTTGAGCCAGGCCTCTGGAGCGGAGAAGGTCAGGACTGCCAGAGATGGTGGCTTTTAGAGGGCTTGTAAGCACCAGTGCTTCTTACTCTGGAGAACTGGAAGGAAAACAATACAGACTTTGGTTTCCCAAGTGCCAACAAACTCAGCAGGAAACTGTTCATGCTGACTTTTGTTGAGATCGTTTAGAGCGATGATAAGTAGTGGGCCAGTATGCACATTAGTTGATTGATGGATGTGGTTAACATCAGCCAGTAGCTGTGTTTTCAAGGATCAGGCCTGTGGTGCTTTATAACTCTGGTGGTACCTTGATCTCCATAAACCTGCCGACATTCAGTTCCTTCCCAAGGGACTAAGCTGTGATGATGCTGGACTTTTTTTCTGACTTCCTCTGCAGGTGGACCTCAGAGTAGTTCTCAGGAATTAGTTGTCTGACTTTTTCTTACACCCATATGAGGCAGATAAGTAGAGTGTGCTCATCTGCCAGCTGAATCATCTCAATTCACATGCATGGACTCAAGGCTGCTTACAACAGGTACCTAATTTAGGTAACGTGCCTATTGGTGTGTCTGTGCTGAAGACAACAACGAGTAGTTCGAGCCATTTACTACCCTGGGATCTGATTTCCTGCGCGAAGAGAGGAGCGGTGGGTGCCTTCAGCAGCTGAGGTAATCTCAACCCTTGCTGCGCAGGTGAGCTCTCGGATGCTCTCCGCCGACGGACGGATTCTTTCCGTAACCAGACATCGGTGTCAGCGCAGCAGCACCACGCGGTCCCTCCGAACCCTAGCGATGGAAGGCAGAGTGAAGCACCGCCCTCCGGTAGCGAGCAGAGCACAGCGCTTGGATGTTTTCCTCCGAGAAGTCAAACGGGGAGTTGTGTTGCCTCGTGGGATTTCTTTGCTAAACACACAAATGTTAGCTTGGAGTTGGGGAGGGGGGATGTTGGTGACTATTAGGATAGTCTAACGGCTTTGTGAGAATCGTGCTGGCGGGGAAATACAGTGTCTCTGGGAGCTGGCTGTCATCTGTTCATGGAGAGGGGAGTCTTTATGCTTTTAATTAGACACACAAAGACAGGATTCCCTTCCAGACCCGATCTCGAGAGGATCATCTGGAGGAACCTGTCTCCCTCCGTGGCCAAGGAGGAGGGGGTGCCTCAGCGGGGTGCTGTGAGCTGCCCTGTGCTGGGCAGTGCTGGTGGAGGGAGGGAGCTACACAGCTTTACTGCTTTGTCCACAGGCAGCCTCAGTGGGACTGTCTGGAGGGGTTTGGGTAGGCATAGCCAGATGACAAAGAGAATTACTGGGAAACCTCACAACCCTTCTTCCTTCAAATACTAATGTTTCTCCCTATTTCTAACCAGAGCGAGCTAAGCACCACCTGTAGGGCTGTCTTCTGTGCAGGAAGATTCACCTTGGAGTTGTGTAAATCTTGCTCGGTATGTGTCCCTCCCTCATCAATTAATTTACAGGGAAATCCTTTTTAGGATGGGCTGAGCTACATTTCTCAAACTTCAGTAGCGTATTTGCTTATGTAAAAGCAGCAGTTTCCCTCCTGGATTTTGCCCTCAAAACCTGCGGTGACCATTGCACACGTCTGTTTCAGTGCTACTGGCAGCGCAGCTGAAGAATCTCTCGCTTGCTGCTGTCAGGGGAACAGCTATAGCCTGCCCGTGGCCACGCGTGAGAGAGTTACCGTAGCTCTGAGCTGATGCGCCCTCAGTAGCTCACAGCACGGAAAGGTGTTGGAGCAGACAGCAAAGCTTGAAAGCTTGCAGACTCTTGCAGACTGAGGCGGTCAACTTGCATTAGTTGTGGTGGCCACTGGGAACAGGATGAGAAGGAAAAGGCTCAAACTGCAGTGGGGCAGAGTGACGTTATCTCTTCGGGACAGTGAATCTCTGGAGCAGCTCGCGGAGTTGTTACTGGAGGGTTGAAGTAGCAGGTCAGGCACACACCATCCTGCGAGGCTGAGTGGATCTTTCGCTGTGCTGGAGAAATGGATCGAGTGACCTCTGGAGGTGTCTTGTCAGCCCTGTTTCATGTGATTCAAAGCAGTAGCTTTGGAGAATAACTTTTTTTTTTATTTTTTATTTGGCAGTTGCATGAGAGTTATACTACAGACGTTGCCCTTGAGGCTCCTTACAGGCTTGGTGTGGTTCTGGCTTGCAGTAGGATTATAGGAGAGAAGAATTGTGAGGGTGGTTCAGCTGCCAAGCCGTTTAGCTCCATACCCTCTCAGCAGCAGTGGCCACTGCTACTATGTCTTAGAGAGCTGGCAGAAAGCAGAGGTGAGGTAAAATGTGTTTCACGTCATTTTTATGATGATTTATGAGAGCTGAATTTGACTCTGAAGCATGAACTGTGGTGTCTATCAAACTAATACTATCACTATTTGAAAATTTCACATTAGGGAGATTATACTTGCTTACTTTGGAGTTTTGGCTAAACATCCAAACTCAGTGGTCCCAATTTAACTGCCGCATAGATTTGCTCAAACCATCACACTAAATATTTCCCAAGGCTGGCTCTCAGCCTTCAGCGAAGCTGGTCTGGGTGAGCTGCAGTGTTGGTGCTCTACCCTTTAGCTGCAAATCCAGTGCTGCTTGCCTGCTCCGGATCGCACTGTCTGCGTACAGCCTCAGGGCCAGGCGATTTCCACGCAGTATTTTTAGTGGGTAAGTGACTAGGAGAAAGTCCTAAATCTGGAAAGAACTAAACTTACAGTTTAATTTTCAATGTCTGCTAAATACTCAAGGAATTTTAACGTGGTGTGTGAATAATTAACACTAGCTATCAGTTTATAGCAGTTCTCTGGCTAAGACTTCAGCGCTATGCAAAGAACGCAAAATAAAAATCACCCTTTACAATTTCCTAAAGGGAAAAGGAATGTTAAACAATTACCTAACCTCCTGAGATTGTGGAAAAGTCAGAGTCTTCCATGGAAATGACTGAGAAAAAACCTGGCCTCCCTTTAAGTCAATTGAAGATTTTAATTGCAGCAAAATTGGGGAATTCAGTTAATATTCCCAGAGCAAATTGTAGCTGTGTCTCCCTGATTACACTCATCTCCATTCATGATTATACAATTTAAAGGCAATGACCCAAAATACTGCATGTGTACCCAGAAAGTTCCAAGGAGAGTGCAGTTTAAAGGTAAAAGTTAGTATAAAAGCTAGAAGTCATGTTTAGTTTTCCTGGAGGAGTAGCTGTGTTTTTCCCATTCTCTAGTAATTTTTCTGAGCGTGCATCACATTGCTTCTGTTGTGCTACTGCATAGGGATGAGATACTTACACTTGAAGGGAGAGAGCCGGATCCGGTGCTGCGGCTTTACATCAGCGTCTCTTGATGTTGTACAATTCAAGGTTTTGATTTTGCTTTCACCGAAAGCTGTATCTGTCTTCTGCGATAGATTTCCTTTTAAAGCAAAACAAAGAGCACAGTTCGGGATTAAATATGTCATCAGAAGATTGTACCGCTATGTGTGCTGATTATCATAAAGAAAATACTGAACAGATTATACTTAGACTCTCTAAAGAAATTCACCTCCAGGCTGAAAGCCAGTGTGAGAAATACTGGCTTGAAAGGGAGCAGTTTTGGAAGGTGATAAACCCCTGGAAATAGGATGAAATTTCCAAATGCTGCAGATCTGTAACAAACAGCTTATGGTAATAAAGAGTTGGCAAGAATAATCCCTGTTTGAGAAGAGCTTCTAGAGGATGGAACAAAAGAAAGTCACTTAATATCAGTTGAAAGTCTCGCCTCATTAGTGAGGTCATTTTTTTTGGCTAGAGACTGATTCATCTCCGCATGGGGGGAAGAGTGAAGGAGAGACTTGTCTGTGTGAAGGCCAGAGATGCTCCCCAGGGTTATTCTTCCCAAGGACTCAAACCTCCTTTCAGGAGTTCCCCATCTTAGCACTGGGGCTTCAGTGGGGTAGGTGCCTGTGCCCTGCATGTGCGTCCACTGACTGCCCCGTGGCTGCTGGGGTGCCAACCCACGGGGAGGAGATCTTGGAGGGGGTCTGCATGGGATTTGCTTTGGTAGCCGCTCTCCCCAGTTGGCCTGATGTGTCTGGAGCCAACTGGTAGGTTGCCATTCAGGACTTGTGCCCGAATGGGCGGCTAGCCTGGGCCAGCCAGCACCTGCCTTGTCTGGGAGGTGTCTCCTGGGTTGGAGAGGGGGCTGAGGAACAGGTGGCAGGACACAAGCGATAGAGCAGATGTGGAAAGGAGACCACAGCCAGGCTGTGGGCAATGAGGGAGTAAGGTCCCAAGGGAGGTCAGTGAATGAAGTTGCCTACTACGTGCTCCTACGGCTGGCCCTGCCCTGCCGTCCCAGATGTGCTCTCGGTGAGCAGCGTTGTGGGGACCCACCAGAAGGTCTCTCCCCCAGACCACTGGTCCGCACGGAGTCATGGTGTCCCTGCTGCAGACCTGTCATCCCAGCTTGATCCGGTGATACAGCAAGGAGGCTGTTCGTGCTTTCCCTTGTTGCTGCCTCCGTGACATGCCACAGAGCGGCTCCTGCAGCGAGGACAACCATGAGGCCAGTGGCAACGTGGCTGTTCCTGCCCTGCACCTCCACATCTTCTTTCGCTGGCTTCGAGGGCACAGCGTCCTAGCAGTGACCAGCTCCTGGTGCAGCAGAGATCAAAGGCAGAGACCCACTGTTGGCTTGCCAGCTACTGATTCTTTCAAATGCTTTTGGCATGGTGATCCTTACTTGGTCTGTGACGGGGTCACCTTGAAAAGTAGTTTCTCCTGCAGGGTTCATTACCTGCGTGGCCACGTGATTCATTTAGACTCATTTGGTGGTGACTAATATCTGGTAACATCCATCAGAGTCAAGCTGCTTAGAGGAAAACAGCACAGCATATAAATCTCTTTTCTTTCTGTTGCTGCCTTTCAACAACAAGCTAATTCCATTTAATACATAATGGTAACACTTAATTGGTGATATGAACTGAGAGGAAATGGGCAAGAATGGATACAAAAGCATCTTGGCTCTGATTCAGCTGGTCCTTCCCTTCCTCTGGATCCGAAGAGGAGTGTTAGAAAGGGACAGTGTGTGAAAAGCCTCGTCGGGAGGGTGCCAGTGAAAAGGCACTGTCTTAGTGTAGCTGTGGTCAGGCAATCTGGCAGCTCTCTTCTGCAAAAAGCAGGATGCTTGGCGTCTTTCCGTTCAGATAAGCGTGTTTGGGGGTATCTTTCTCTATTTGATTTCTTCCTCTCTGAATTTGTTCCTAATTCTTAATTTTTTTTTTTTTAATTGTTCTTTTCTTTGGAATAATGAATAATTTAGGCTCATAAATTGTAAGAAACGCCGTTCTCCCAGACTAGCTTCAAATGTACTTTGAAACCTCAAACCCAACTGCTTCATCAGGAACAGAATTACAGCAGTATGTCATGACCAACTTTTCTTGTCTTCCTGCGAATCCATCCCCGTGCAGCGTCTGCCCCAGAGCGTGCGGTGGGAGGCTGGCTTCATCCGTGCGCCCAGCTCCGTTTGTCGCTGCCTGGAGATGTTGATCCACGACCTTGCAGCCTGGAAAGCGTCCTGTGCAAGCAGGAGGCGTGAAAAATAGGAGGCTGCAGCTGGAGGTTCCCGGTGAATTTATGGTGCAGGTGGGGTGAGTTTGTGCTCGGAGGTGAGGTGTCCAGATGCAGAGGGTGGCCGGAGAGTTCACAGGTGCAAGTACCAGCAATGCTTCAGTGACACAAGAGGGAGCTGTGGACTCTCCTGAGATGCAGCAGCGTTCACCCAGGCGTGAATGCACGTGTGAAAGGGCAGGAGAAGAAATCTCAGAGCGCAGGAGGCTCTGGCAAGGTAGACCAGGCATCTGTTGTGCTTGCGCAGGGGTTACGTTGCTACTAGGGTTACTTTGCTACTAGTTAACCCTAAGTGATCTGGAGAGGAAGCTGGAAAGGAAGATTTCTTCCATGGGGAATACAGGTAAAAAATAAGAGGCACTTGTTCCTGAAACTGGTACCCTTGTGGACCTGTGAGTGAGATGGGAATTACAGTTGCTATCCAAATGTCAAATTTCATTGCTTACTCACAGAATCACAGAATCACAGAATGTTCGGGGTTGGCAGGGACCTCTGTGGGTCATCTAGTCCAACCCCCCTCCCAAAGCAGGGTCACCCAGAGCAGGCTGCGCAGGACCTTGTCCAGGAGGGTCTTGAATATCTCCAGAGAAGGAGACTCCACAGCCTCCCTGGGCAGCCTAATACCTGTTTATTTTAAATTGCACCTGGTTGTAAGTCCATGTGATAAATGGTCAGTCCTTTAAAATTTGCGTAATGTGTTTTTCCTACCTTTGTTTTAAAGAGGAAAGGATGTCCCTGGGAACAGGGGCTAGTCTTGGGCTCAGGAGTCCAAAATTTGTCTCCATACTGACCTGTGTGGGCTGCGATGTGGGCTGTGTGAGGTATGTTGCTCAGGCCTTCACCTGGAAATGAGACTATGGGGGAATTTAGGATGTGGGACCTGGGCAGGGATTCCTCCAAACCCTCGCCTAGTTCTGTAAGCACCAGTTTCACCAGCAGAGCTTCCTAGAGGCTTCAGATCAGCTTCTGGGCAAGTCCAGAGCTATCACCACAGCTTGATACTCTGCAGGCTCTTGTGCACGGCCAGCCAGCATCTTCAGAGAGGGCAGGGACGTGTCTGCTCATCTCCCAGCAGCATGCTTTACACGCAGCACAACGCTTTGCTTCAAAATCATGCCAGGGCGGAGAAGCAGCGAACATACGTGCATTGTAGCGTAGCAGTTAGAGCACTTCCCAAGAAGTAAGAGTCACTGTCTCAATGGCTTCATCCAAGCTGACCGCTCAAGGTGTGAGACTTTGGCCATCGTGACAATAACCACTTATCTACATTTAATTCTTCTTCCTTTTTAAGGCCTGATTTTGAAAAAGATAGAAATCTGCTGGACTTTGTAAGCTTTTTGGTATGTGATTGTGGATGGGAAAGGGAGGACTGCAGATATCCAATTTTCACATTCCCTGGCTTGACCTCACCTTCTCCATAACGGCGTTCCTCAAGTTACCAGGTGGTCTGTAGCACTGAGCACCATCAGCATCCCTTGACCGCTGCTCCGTTCCCTGCCCTGTGTGTTGGCAGAGGCCGTGCCTCTTCCCAAATATCCAGTGTATTTTTACTCGAAGAAAATTGCTTCTTTCCCTCCCCCTCTCTCCTTCAAAGCTTTTTAAAAACCTCTCACATTTTTGTCCTCATTCTTGCCTTTCACCCCAATTCCTGGCTGGATACTACGCGCTATACTTGATACAGTCTGAGCTATAAATAAGAAGCAGTTTGTTGGAAAGTAAAATTAGCAGGCCAGATTTTCAAACACACTGCTAAATCTGTGCCTAGCCACCTCAGAGCGTATATGTCCTCATTTTCTGAGGTGCCGAATCCTGTTATCCTTGATTTCAATGGGAATTTGTGATGCTCAGGACTCCTGGAAATCAGGTCACTTTTGTATTTGGGTCCTGAGTGTTGATGGAAGAGCTTGATCTCCACCACTGTGGTATCAGTGGAGAGACTAAGTCATGGCAAGGTTGGAAGCTTGCCCCGGGTCAGTCCCTTACCTAGCAGCACAGTGAAGTTGGGATTTCGGGGAGAGGGGCCCCTTTCTGTATATAAGGGATAATATGGGATTCTCAGTGAGTAACCATAGACTCGCTTACACCCGTGCGGTGAAACATTGCAAGTCCTGGAATTCACATCCGTCCTTTCACTTTGGCTTTCGTGAAACGTGGTTGTAGGCATTTCTCAAAAGCTGGAACTGTTACCCTGATCTGAGTGTTGCTGAAAGGGAGTCATCTGCAGATCCGCTGCAGGAATGCTGCTGGTGAGTTATGGCTGGAGGTTAACCGCAGAATTTTATCTCTCTGTGATTATCCTAACGTAGGGCCAGCTCTGTTCTCCTAGAGTCGTTGTAAGCGTTGCTGTCTCTGGGAGTACAGCAGGGATTCAGTCAGGAGACCGAATGAGAATTTTTTTTTATAAGAAAATAAAATCTGGAATTTAGGCACAAGGAAAATTACAGCTGTGAGTACATGATGGCAGCGTTCTGGTTAGTCTTCAGAACAAATTAGATTGCCCAGCTGAGTGTCTAGCACTGAGTTACCACACCAATGAGCACAACTAGAAATGCCCACAGACAGTTTTCCTGATCTTTGATTTCTGATGCACAAAGAAGCAATGAAAATCAGGACAGGGATGGCTTGGTTGTGCTCGTGAAAATGCACTCTGCTGGGGTGCTGCTCACTGTTTGTCCTTTAAAGTTGTGTAACATACTGGCATACTAACTAATACTGGCATACTAACTAAAATTGTGTAACATACTGGCATTACCCCAGTGATTTTGCTACTTGAGTTCACAGCTTCCAGCCAGTCTTCCACTAATGCAAAGGAAAATACTTCTGAGGTGCAGATTGTCATTTGGGTTGCTTGCTGTATCAAGGAGCCGATGCCCTGCTGTAAAACAACCAAAATACAGCTTTTACTGCTGGGAAAAACAGCAGCTCTATGTCGTTCTTTCCCAGGGTGGAAGCATTCACTAATGCCATCTGAACTGCTGCTGCTGCCCTGGATGGTGGCACTGGGAGCCAGTTTCTGTGCCCTGCTCTGGCTCCGGGGACTGCCCCTACGGCCAGAGCAGCTGCCGCATCGGAAAGTGAAGACAGGTTGAGTTGATGCTGGGGACCCTTCCCGGTGCTTTTCAGCCTTTCTTGAGCTTTGCTATGCACTGCTGAGGACCAAAGGATGCATTACTTAGCAACTCTGCAGCCTGCCCCAGCCTTCATGCCTACAAGGGCTGCTGACCCGGGCAGGCGTTAGAAAATGGGCAGAGAAACAATTAGTCTTTTCTGGTTTATGAAGGTCTATAAACACTGTAGGAGGACCGTAAAGGAAGCGGACCCTGTGGCTACTTTACTTTTGCCAGAGAAGCTCATGGGCTGGAGCACCTCTGCTGTGAGGAAAGGCTGAGAGAGTTTGGGATGTTCAGTCTGGAGAAAAGAAGTCTCTGGGGAGACATTAGAGCAGCCTTCCAATATTTAAAGGGGCTTTCAAGAAAGATGGGGACAGGCTTTTTAGAAGGGCCTGTAGCGATAGGACAGGGGATAATGGTTTTAAAATAAAAGAGGACTAGATATAAGGAAGAATTTTTTTTACTGTGAGGGTGATGAGGCACTGGCATAGGTTGCCCAGAGAGGTGTTCATCGCCCCCTCCCTGGAAGTGTTCAAGGTCAGGTTGGACGGGGCTCTGAGCAACCTGAACTAGTTGAAGTTGTCCCTGCTCACTGCAGGGGGGCTGGACTAGATGACCTTTAAAGGTCCCTTCCAACGCAAACTATTCTATGATTCTATGATTCTGTGATTCAAGGGAGATGATGCGTTTGTTCTGCTGGAGGCTCCCAGCACTGCAGCTGGACCTGCCAGTGGGGTGCCTGGTCCCCATGGCTTTTCCGAGTCTCCTTACAGGGTCTCCTTGCTCCAGGACGGGTTGAGAAAACAGGGGCTCCACAGGTGGGAGAAATGGCCAAATCTCACTGGAGTGCAAACGTCGCTTTTGTCTTTTAATTTGCTTTGTGCTTTAGAAAAAATCCCAGCAGTGTTGATTCCCTGCAAGCGGAGTGAGATGCAGCTGGAGCGACAAAGGGAAGGGATGGCAGAAGAGGGGCTAGTTTGATAGATGCTTGTTGACACTGCAAAGAAGAGACAGTTGCTTCACCTGCCACCAGAAAAAATAGTTTTGGGCTTTTGGCTGTGTTTTTGGCAGCTGTGCTTAGCACAGCTTTTGTAATTAAATTGAGCCTCTGGTTAGGAAGGGACAGGTAGAAGATGACAACAGCCACAGAGGATGTGGTTGATGGATTTCTCATTTCTACAGCTATGTAACCCAGGGCTCTGCTCTACGAAACCAAAACATAGACAGAGTATTAAGCAGAAAGATGTTTGCATGCAGAGCATCCAAAAGAGGTTTTCTTTGTTAGCTTGAGAGCCTCCAACTTTTCCCTCCAGAGCCTCCTGTGTGCTGGTACGCCAAGAGGAGTGCTTGGCATCCCGCTCCACCGCTCGGAGCTTTGCTGGAGGAGCAGCAGCTGCTTCAGTTGGTTTTCCATGCCCTCTCCCAACACAGCTTTTCCCTCTGTGGGAAGAGTGTTTAAATAGCTACTTTAAACAAGCAGGGGTTACAGGAAGAGGAGGTTAAAACGGAATTTGACTTATGTGGTTTCCTAAAGATTTATGTCAGAGAGCTGGTCTCCTGTCAGTGCTGCGTGAAGCCACAGCACCAGTGTGGCTTCAAGCTTGCTTGCAGTCAGCCATCCTCCTTCCCCATTGCCTCCTTGCTGCTTCTCCTGGGCTGCTGCCCTCCATCCTGCCCTTTGCCTTGGTCCCCGTAGCTGTCTTCTCAGACATCCCCGTGCCTAGTGCCTTCCCAGAGCTGTCCCCATGCCGCACCGCTTGCTCCATTGCCAGCCCCCTCCCGCTGCTTCCTCCTGGAGTCCTTTGTGGTGGTGCCTGGTCTGGTGGGGACTGGGAGCTCCTGAGCCCGGAGCTTGTTACCTTGTGCTCCTCTGAAAGGAGTGAAGACTAACTTTCAAGATCAGTTTACAAACTGAGGCCCATGATGCCAAAGGGCTGGGCTAGCCTTGTCCCTAGCCCGTGCATGCTTAGCTGTTTGTGCCTGGCTTGTTTTTCAGCTCCTCACTTACCCCAACAAAACCATCACGAGGTCATTTGGGGACCAGGTTAAAACTAACTTGCCTTTTGCCCGTGTTGGAGCCCGGCTCAGCACCACTCCATAGCCAAGCAAGGAAAGCTCAGCTGTCCAGGCTTATGCCAGCAACACTTGGGTGTTGTCTACAGCGTAAGCCAAGCCCCAGGGCTGACTGGCACTGCTGCCTGAATGGGCTGGGCTTGAACCCTGTGCCTTTCCGTGCTGTACGATGGGCAGGGCGGTCGTGTGAGCCAGCGCATCCCTCTCGTGGGAGGGATGCTGTGTCGCTCCCGCCGTGGCGGGCGATGGCTGGCCCGGGCTGCTGGCCGGTGTCCTTGCAGGCCAGCTGGTCTCACAGTGCTGCAAGGACAGACCCTACGTGTATACGTACGTGCATGTGTGTGTATACATGGCTATACACATATCCCCTATATGTAGACATAGGGTGGCACAAGCACACTCATAGGCCAAAGGAAATGAGGCCATAACTTCATTAGCTAGAGAACTACTTCACATCGCTTTAAAGACCAACTTGCTAATGTGTATAAAATCCCTGTCTCAGGTGGGCTGTCCTGTGCTTATCTTCTTTTACGCTTTTTTTAATTGCTTTTGGCATTCAGGAGATTTGTAGTAAACACCCAGAATCTCACAGTGGAAAGAGCAGGGGGCAGAGAGTACATCTAAAAGAGAAAGGAGAGAGAGAAGAACAAGTGGAATGAAACCCTCTGCAACCTCCTTTTGAAGTAGTTAGTTAGGTTAACGCTGAGTTTTTCTTCCGTTACAAACCCCAGGAGGTAGCAGCTGGAGAAGCTCTTCTGAAACAGGGTTCCTCAGAGCAGGGAAAGCGATCCTGGATGGGGTATTGCAGAGTAAAACCGGTTCGAAATACCGGTTGTGGGACAGTCCCTGAGGGAAATGCTGCTCTTCAAACGAGAGCGTGGTGCAAGAGCGGTCAGGCTAGCTCTGCTTGCAGTGGAGCTCGAGCAATACAGGGGGACGTGCGGTTCCCCAGGGTAAGTTCACCAGATGCTTTGCATCATTGGAGCAGTTTGTGCGCCCAGTAAATGCGGATCTGAATCGCTGGAGAAGTTTCGGTGAGCAAGACACATGGAAATCTGTTTTTCCTTCCCCCCCTCCTTCTTCAGACTCTTGAAGTTTTGGCGGAGAGAGGGAAAAAAGGTTCTTAGTCTGCCTGAGCTCTCCCAGGAAACCACACTTGTACGAAGCTCTTGCAGAGCGAGGCCTGCAGGCATTTTATGCACATGAAAAACTAATGCAAAGTTTTCTTGCTGCCAAGATGCATCTGTAAGAAGCAGAGGAGTCTGCGTGCTCTGCCATGGCCTCTGCAGCATTACACTGCGTTCCCGTTACCCCCACAGCACTGCTCCCCAAGGACCCCTTCTGCCAGAACCCAACATCCAGCTGCAAAAAGGAGCAGCCAGCAGGGTACTGCTGCGTGTCGGCATGACTCCTTCCCCGATGTCCGGCACACCCGAGGGACGCACACCACACCTAGCAGTGGGGGTTTTTTGTTCTTTCCTTGCCCTTATCTGGATCTGTTCACCCCTAGCCTGAGGCTTGGGTAGCTTGCCACAAAGCACCCTATGGTGTACCCCAATTTTGTGGCCTTTTTAATCACCTTGCCGAGGAAGGTGGTTTGTTTCAAGGTCACATTTCCCCACTGATGCACTGCTGCCTGGTTTTGGACTCTTGCATTTTTAATCCCCCAGACTTTTCAGTTTAGTCGCAGGCGTGCTGGGCCAGCCTTGTTTTATAGTGCCAGTTCACTGATGTCCAAGGCGCTGTCTATGCTGGAGGCCGAGCCCAGGAGAGCTGGTGGGATGTGCCAGGGAGGCGAGCCCGCAGCGCCGGTGAGTGCCAGCAAATACACCCGCTTTCCAAGAGACTGAACACACCAGCTGCATGTGAAGGCCAGCGGGTGGCTGGTGCGTGCTGTATGTGGTCCACATGGCTCTGGGAACCTTACGGTGTAAGTTTAAGAGCCAGGATTAATCGCAGTTCCTCTATTCCATGGACAGCACTTACTGCGAGGAGACCTTCTGTACGCTGGTGCAGTCAGCAGGATGCGGTGCCTGTTCAGAAATGCTGGAAATCAGCTGTTGTGCTGCGATTTGTTGCATGGCCAAGCAAAATGTTTGCAAGAGAGTCATCAAGGAGGAAGAAAAAAAGGTCTAAAAAGCTCTCGTCTTTTTATTGATATAGATTCCAGGTGCTGAAAGATTTTGGAAGAGTCAGGCAAGCCCTCCTCAGGTATTTAACGTGAACGTCGAGGTGTTAGAAATAAGCCTCTGAGTGAGTTACTGTGTCCCACAGGCCGTGGAAAGCTGTGCTCCTCCCTGCTGAGTCAAGGACCATGCACTTGACCCGCTCTGACCAGACCTGCCCGTTCCTACCCATTAATGAGCCATGCTGACACAGTTACTGTAAACACAAGGTTTTCTTGGGCTAGAAGAAGCCAACAAGAAAGAAGCAGCCTTGCATGAGCCAGCAAGGGATGTAAGGGAACACTTGGGTGCCAGATAAATTGTTTCGGGGACTGAGAGCTGATAGCACAGCGCGTTGCCTAACGAGGAGATGGGCTCTCCAATAGCTTAATAGAATCCTGCTGCGGGCTCTGATTTACCTCTGACAAGTTAAACCAGTGCCAGATCAATACCGTGCTCTGTTGCAGTAAATAGGTTTGATTTTAAGTATTGACTAAGAATTTATTTCAGATTAAGGGCTGATTTTTAAAGGATGGAGTGCACTGGTGTGTCAAGTAAAGAGCAGATCAAGTCTGTGGATGGTTGCTGGCCCCCGCTGGTCCAAATCTCAGCTCCTGCTTGTTCGGGGCTGCTCTGAAAGCAGGGGTATGTCTCTACCCTGGCATCTGGAAGGCAGCAGAGATCACAGCAGTAACCTTGACTGGAGAAATTTCACGCTGAACCGCCTTATTTTGAATCACCAGTCAGTTCTGTAGGTGGACTGAGGACCTGAGGAGACTGCTCATAAAAATAACTCCCATTTCCACCAGGTAAAGAGGGTTTGCATTGGGCTGGGCCCCTGGACATGTTGCTGTGGCGGTTCATCTGCTTCCCCGGCACATGATGGGGATGTGTGTGGGGAGGGCGAGCTGTCAAACTATCCCTGAAAGAGGTTTGTTGTGCATGGGGCTGCCAGTTCCTCTCTGGGAAAGAGACCCTTCAGGTAGCCATAAAACCACATTACTGAAAGGGTGTCATCATCCCAAAGAAATGCAAAGCTGTGCTCTCTGTTTCACTTTTACTAACTGTTTTCTAGTGCGTATGCACTCAGCTTTTCATATGTGTCGAAACGGAGTCCGTGTCCCTCTGATTATGTTGGAGAAGTGTCCCCAGTCACGAGACAATGGCTGGATCCTGCCACCACTCGTCACACTGAGCGCAGTCCCGCGGGGCAGTCCAGGGACTTGAGTAACTGACCCACAGAAGGTATTAGAAACCAGACTAATTATGGTGAATACACAGCTTCAACATTTTCGTTGTGTCACGACTGTTTAATCCTTCCTTAATCCCCTAATGCCTCTCAGTAGGCTTTTCTTGTGTTATCTCCATTGTCTTGTTAATAAGATGTTGCACGTAACAGAGATTTACACTGAAAGGTATTAGGAAGGATTATATGAAGATCTGACAAGAAGTACTCACAAAAGGTTGGCGATTTCGTAGTATCAGAAATTTTAATTTCTGTAGTGCAAGGATTTTACTTTTTTTTCAACAGATTTGTAGAGAATTTCTGCTAGAAGATTCAAAAACTTGATACTGTTCAAAAGAATTCTCTTGAAATTCAGCACTGGTTATTTGTCAGACTAACTGAATTTGTCATCTGTTGGTTTTGGTTTTTTGTTGTTTTAAAGTGGACCCAAATTCTGGGAGCAAAAAGAGAGGGAATTAAACTCACGTGGGATGCCTCTTCTGCTGGACCAGGTAGACACGAGCATCCTCCGTGGTATGCCTGCCGATGAGCACAGACAGGCTTTGACACTCAGCAGAGATCACTGATTTCAGAGGAGCTCTGCGGGTGCTGGAAGATGTTTTGTGCTGAGCCTTTACAGCCACAGTTACTTATCTGCCGGCTCCAAGGACTGGCTGCAGTGGGGTGAGGCTGATGTCTTGCGGCTGAGATTTTAGGCTGTTATTTCATCACCAGTAAATAAATGTAGCTGTAATTTTGCAGAGGCACAGCCACCCTGGCATCAGGTCAGCACTTAAAATAGAAAATAAAAATGCTTTTAAATAAAATAGCAGAATCAAAGGGGCAGTAGATTTTATGATTGACCATCAGAACTACTGGAAATTAATCTCACTGTAAGGGCCTAAACCAGGGTCACCTATTGAATCAGGACTTGGGCACTTTGTTCTCTTTCAAAAGCTACAACACTGTGTGTTCAGTGTCAGCTCCCGACCCCAAGCTGGGATGCAGAGGGGATCATTCGTATTCCTTCCATGTGAAGCCCTGGTGCTCTGCTGTAGGAGTCTTTCACAAGGCTTCACATCTGCCTTGGGACTCTTCTAAAATCCAGTGTCTGATGCTAGTGGGTGTCAAACTGTTGTGACTTTTAGAGGTCTAAATTCTTTCCAAAGAAGACTGAGAAGCCTGAATAATAAGCGATACTTGCTGGCAGCAGGCTTGCTTTTCTTTGTTACATTTCATGACTGTCCTCAACAGTGGTCCTGCGCTGTCTGTGGTGTACAGGTTGGAAAACACCACTTGCCATGATTTGGATGCAGTGATGGGATGCTAATTTGGGACACTGGAATAGGCTGCCCTGGTAGATGGTTGAGTCACCATCCCTGGAGGTGTTTAAAAAACGTATAGATGTGGCACTTCGGGACATGGTTTAGTAGACATGGTGGTATTGGATGGATGGTTGGACTTGATGATCTTAGAGGACTTTTCCAACCGATGATTCTATGAATTCAGCAGAGCATCCTACTTCTTCACTGCCCTGGTGAGGCCTCATCTGGAGTACTGTGTCCAGTTCTGGGCTCCCTAGTTCAAGAAGGATGAAGAGCTACTGGAGAGAGTCCAGCGGAGGGCTACAAGGATGGTGAGGGGACTGGAGCATCTCCACTACGAGGAGAGGTTGAGGGAACTGGGCTTGTTCAGCCTGAAGAAGAGAAG
>Ga0065711_1038788_pt1 | contig 18415 bp, 11 predicted proteins | sample Hoacrofraction12_FD_59098 | JGI IMG/M metagenome (GOLD analysis project Ga0065711, IMG submission 59098) | Hoatzin crop microbial communities from Cojedes, Venezuela - Epithelial fraction 12 v2 (version 2) | ecosystem: Host-associated > Birds > Digestive system > Esophagus > Crop | place...
TAGCTCTTCATCCTTCTTGAACTGGGGAGCCCAGAACTGGACACAGTACTCCAGATGAGGCCTCACCAGGGCAGTGTAGAGGGGAAGGAGAACCTCCCTCGTCCTGCTGGCCACACTCTTCTTGATTTCAGTGAAAGTCCTTGGAAAGGCTCTGGCAGGGCAGTTGAGTATCAGACTGCCCTTACCCCCCGCTTTAACGCGACACATGCAAGAACAGTTTAGCTTTAGCAAAGTGTATAGCCATAATGTATGCAAATACCGTCAAATTCAAGTTAAGTACCATAGCATACTGAAATTTTCGAGTGCTTTGTGTTGCCTCCATTTCAATTCAGTAGCAGGTTGCTGCTTATTGTGAAATTGTTTCCATCTGTTTTAGTTCTTACCATTGTTTTTCTTGTTATATTTTCTATTGAGGATTCAGTATTTCATGTATGTTCACATAACCTCCAGCTATTGTTTGTATTTGACGCCCTGTCTCTCTTTCCCACCTTTTATTTATTCTGAGTTCTCACTATTTCTCTTTGCTATGCTTTTTCTGTTTTGTGGATCATGAGCCTAAAAGCAGATTCAGCAAATCACAGAGCCACAGCATGGTTTGAGTTGGAAGGGACCTGATAAGTCACCTAGTTTCAACCGCCCTGCCATGAGCAGGGACACATTCCAACAGATCAAGTTTTTCAAAGCCCTGTCCAACCTGGTCTTGAACACTGCCAGGAAGGGTGCAGTTACAACTGCTCTGCGCAACGTGTTCCAGTGCCTCAGCACCGTCACAGTGAAGAATTACTTTCTTATATCCAATCTAAATCTGCTGCTCTCTTTCAGCTTGAAGTCATTACCCCTTGACTTATCACTAAATGCCGTTGTAAAAAGTCCCCTTCCATCTTCCTTGTAGGCCCCCTTCACGTACTGGAAGGCTGCTCTAAGGTCTTCCCAGAACAGCTGGAACACCACTCCTGTGAAGAAAAGCTGAGAGAGCTGGGATTCAGATTTGACTTACGGAAATAAATAGTTCGTGATGAGAGTGGTGAGACACTGGAACAGGTTGCCCAACAAAGTTGCGGATGCCCCATCACTGGCAGCGTTCAGAATTATGTTGAATGGGGCTTTGAGCAGCCTGTTCTAGTGGAAGATGTCCTGACCCACGGCAGAGAGGTTGGACTAGGTGATCTTTTAAAGTCCCTTCCAACCGAAATGGTTCTATGATTCTTTGATTCTATGAAATTGTTATATACTGTTTGTTTGGGTTTTTTTTGGTGACATAAAACCTGTCTTTCAATCTTCATGTGCTATAGTTATTTATTAAAGTGACCTCCAACCTCACAGCTATCTTGTTATAACCACAGCAATGCAATCCATGTAATTTCACCAATAATTTTTTCTTGAAGTTTCAGAGTAGCCCAAAGGCATTAGACACCTAAGTCCTGCTCAATTTAATGAGATAAGTGTACCTAAAATTTTCAAGGTTATTGAAAATCCCTGTCTGAGAAAACATTTGGGTTTTCTTAAAGCCCTCTGTCTTAAAACCACAGGTCACCAGGTCAGCCCTTGACAATATGTCAGAGAACTAGATAATGAGCAGATTTTGCCTTTGTGAAGAATTTCTGTGTCATGACCCCCTTATAAAATCAGATCAGATATACAAGTCACATTCTCAAGGCTAATGAGGTTCAGGTGATAAAACCGAGGAAAAAAGATATACCAGAACTAAGACCAAAGCCTAAATTATTACTGCCTAAAAAAAACAGAACCAGAACTTATGAGTTTCATTCCAGCATTATTAATGGCAGAACTACCAAATATGCGCTCAAGCCTTTTCTGCAAGACACACAGAAAACACATAGCTACAAGACATGTTGAAATTATTCATGTGAAATAAGCGTATGCCATTTCTATTGAATTAAATGGTAGTTGCACCTTTGACTAAATGGAGATATCACTACTTTTGCATGATACACCTTGAATATGTCCACACAGACAAAGCATAAGTATTAGTATGACAGGACCTGCATAAAATAGTGCAATAGCCCAAGCAATCAAAAAATGTGAAAGAATTGCAAAGTAAAAGATCAGAGAATGTTTAAAGTCTTCTGTCTATGGCTGACAATGCCAACTTTTGATGAACATTTTCAGCTTTAACAAATGAAAGATTGATAGCATGAAGCTGATATTCTAGTCACCATTGTCCTTGTTGATTTTATCTAGAACTCTCTTCTGCTGTCAAGATGAGTTTATATTCAAGTGTGTCATAGTATCTAGTGACAAATGCAGACAGCATTGAGATATGGTCAGTATATTTGCAAGCAGTGACCCTGATTAAAGATTTGTCAGACTGTCTACTTATTATTTCCTTCTCTCATGCCATTTCAAGTTAAAATAATATCAGGGATGGTTAATCCAACCAGTGACATTTTTATGGGTAAATATATACCCTTAGAATAGATTGATTTTAGTTTACATAGTACTGAATTTCTTTGCCTAAATCAGTAGCAAAATAGCCTAGAGTGAATTTTTTTAGGTCTTCCCTACAGCCTTCTTTTTCAAGTATCCTGTATGTTTATGAACGATTCAGAATTGACACAACTGTGAAACTGAATCAGCTATTTATTTTTCAGACATAGAAAATACAAGTTAGGCAATGACAGTCAAAGTCTCTGCACACAAGCCAGGCACTATCTTAGCTTTCTATCCAGGGGCCCAGCTCTGCATCTGCAAGCGTTTGTCCTCCAACTCCTGTAATCTTCTGGTCTTTTTCTGGGAACTGCCAACTAGGTTGTCAGCTCCTCTGGCACTCTCTGTAAAGTTGACTTCTCTCCATCAAACAAGGCATGACTGATTCATTTACCATGATAATTTACAAGCATCTTTTGTCTGATCTGCAGCATCTATAAACCAAGTTGTGCTTCATACATCTATAATGAAAAAGTTCTAGTACCTTTATTAAACTTTGCATTGTATTTTTATAGAAATACATATACATATATATAATTGCATAGATGCATAATGCATATACACATACATAGATCCAGAATATATATATATGTATCTATGTACACATATATCTAAAATGCACAGCTAGGTAGTGTTAATAAAAATAAATGTTTTTTGTTTGTATAGTTAATTCTTTGTGCAAAATTGACCATAAAAAATACAATACACACAGCAGCCATCACATTTTCATCATGGTTTATGTGGTCTTGTATAGGATGCTTTATTTGTGAATTTATTCATTTCCAGGACAATGCAGAGCAAGCAAATAGATAGGGTCATAGCTCTGGATGTGTATCACATTACATTTGAACTGCAAAGTAGCACTGCTCTACTTGTCATCTTAAAAAAAAGAAAAATTACCACACAAAGTAACATTATTCAAAGTTTGCAAATACTAGGTCAGATCCTGAGTTGTATAAATCAGTAAAGCAACCATAGAGCTCCAATGACTTCTGCCAACCATTACTTATACCAGCTAACTCACACGAATAAGTCTATAACATACTAAATCTAAAACCCAGAATCATCGTGTTATCTACATCCATTTAAATATACATGGTTCAGCTAAAAAAATCATGCATTTCCTTGTCACCCTTTCATTTTACACCACTTAACTGGCAATAATAGGTTAAAGGATGACTGCAGAGAAAGTCATTAAACCAAATGACTCTCAAATGTTATGAATAGTGATCAAGTGTTTAATTTAGAAGTTAGAGTCCTTTTACAAAACAGGATGGGGGAAAGAAGTGTTCTGCATGGAATGTTTGTTTGGTGAAATACAGTATTTTCTATAACATCTTTACTAAAGCCCACATTCTAAACAAGCATCCAAAATCACTTCAGAGAGGCATTACTTTAAGAATGGGAGAGGGAGGGAGAAATTAAGATGCAGATGCAAAGGAGAAAACATTTTTACTGTGGCTTTTCAACAAAGATGAGCTGTTGGTCAGAATGATAGTTAAAGATAGGCTCATAAAAGTGAGAAAATATTTTACATAACTGAAAAGGAGAAAAGGTCTAATATATCATGTGACAAATGAGTATCGTCACAACAGAAACACATATGCAAATTGTTTCATAATTTATGGTGCTTGTCTTAAGTAAGATGGAATTTGTCCCTCCCTTCCTTACATACGCTAAAGTAGTTAACACTGAATATATCTAGGAGTTGCTTAGGTAAATTTTATCATCACAGAGATCTGCTTGATTAGCTTTTTAAAGTTCTTCATAGCATATTTTGAAGGAGAAGGGTTAGAGCTAACAAAAAGTCTATTGGAGTAGATCTGTCAAAGCCTTTGAAAACAGTAAATGTGGGCTCCATTTTCTTCAGAATCACTGAGCCAAGTTCTCTTTCATCTAAATGTTAAATGATGACTCCATCACCTCCATAGTGATTGTTATCTCCTCTTCACTTAATTGCACATGAAGTAGGACCCACACAGAAGACAGGCTGCAATCTCAAGGACATAAGACACATAACCATCCTCATCCTTACTCTAGTGTTACAGATCCTTCTCAGTCACTGTCATTCAGCCCATATACACAGTTGTTTTGTGGATTTTATTTTTATCTCTCTGATAGATGAGCTACGTAGTATCAGCCAGTGCAACTCTTTATAAATAGTCTGCTTCAATCAGTCTTGGCTTCTCCTGGATACTGTGTGAATAAAGATGCTGGCGGTTGATAAATTCAAACACTAATAATCAGACATAGATAGCCAAACTCTACTAAGAAGATCTAGAGAACACTCACAGAAACTTTCTGAGAACTGCTTCCTTTACTCACGTGATGGCCACTCTCTGTTCGGGTAGTTCCAGTAATATTTTTTTGGCAATCTACAATTGTTACAGATACCTTTAAGTGTGAAATTATGTCTTTTAGACTTCCAGTTTGACATGTCTAATTTCCCTACATCTTAAATATCCTATGAATATAATGAAGTATATAAGCCAAAATTCAATGAAAATTACTCTGTAAAGGTGCCCAAGCTAAAATTTTGCTCTTCACTGTGTAAAGGTATTAGATGTACGTACCCTGATGTCTTTTTCCAGAATTTGTAATTCACTGCATTTCTGTTAATTACTTCAGATATTATGTGCACAGAGCGACATTATCTTTTCAGGGGAAGATGGAGTGAACCCTGCATGAAGTAAAAATATCTTACTTTCATTTTAGTTTGATAGTGTTGATGGAGATTCAGGATATTGTCTATGATGGATATATCCAAGGAAATAATTTGCAGCTGTGGTAGTGTGTGAAAGGTTTTGATTCAGGACAAAAACTAAAAACAAAATTCCACACTAGCTTTAATGAAGTCTAGTAAAAAGAAACAAAGAAATAAATTCCAGGTCTGAATAATGACAAATGCTGTTACCTCTTGAGACAATGTGAAGGCAAAATGTGATAGTCATTGCTTTTATGTTCTTTAAAGTTTTACTACTTCTGACTGCTATTATGTCATCAGGAGCTACACACAAAGTCTTCCATGGAAAACTGAAAATATCTACCTTTTTGTTTCTTTTCTTCATCTACTTAATAAAAACAGCTTTATATAGATATTGTTGCATATTTCAAATTACTTTAAAATAATGCAGTAAATGGTTGATATGCTTTCTCATGTATTGGTACCAATCAAAATGGAGAAAATATTGGCTTCCACTCTTCCTGATATTTTAGAGTTTTCAAGCCCGAAGCCTGTCTTTCCAGCTAGAAGACACTTTATTTTGGCCAATTCCTATTTTGTAAGAAAAGTGAAATGAATATACATTGGTTTTTTAGTAAGTATTTTAGAAAGCCCATAAACATTCCTTTCCAAGCCATTTAAGATATGCTTAGGAGAGTGAAACCATACAGGTTACTCCAAATAAACCAGTGTGGAAAGGATTAAAATGAAGATTATGAAGTCTGCATCTAGAATATGCTAAATTAGGAAAGACCCGAGAGACCTTGCGAAACCTACCCGCTACTTCAAGAAGCAGTCACATTTTGCAGTCCCACAGAACTCTTAGATTATAACCTTTTGCACTGCTGTGGGAGTCCAGGGTCTCAAAACCCGCCGAGAGGTTGTGCTGCCTGTGCTCAAGGCCAACTCTGATATTGTGCAGCCATGAAACATGTAATCAGGCTGCTGTGAACAGAGCTGTGAGAAGCTTCGTCAGCCCCTCCTACATACAAGAGCTGTACTTAAGCTCAGGCGCTCACCCTTGGTCCCTGCCTGTGCTATGTTGGAGTCATGGCCTGTGCTTGGCCATATACCTCACTTGTCCTCATTCTGACCCATTGACTTGACTTCCTGACTTGATCTTGGACCAGTCTCTTCTCTGTGGACTTGTCTGGCAATTGCTGGACTGTGGCTGACCCATGATACCATCACTGCTCTGTTCTCCTTGCTCCAAAACCAGGGATCTGGCTGAATCAATAAGGTCACTGGCCCTGCCTGTCTTGCTGCAACTCTCTCCTCTCTTGCTCACCTTCTCTTGAGTATCAGTCCAGTCTTGCTGCTGACGGACATTCAGTGTCTGACACCATGAGCTAATTGAACTAACATTTCACTGCTGATTATTATTGGCATCTGTCATTTACATATAAGGTACCAATCCAGCTCTGTTTGTCAGGAAAAAGAATTTTGGGTAATATGTTGGCAATACAGGTTTTCAGATGTCTTTCCATCCAAGAGACTGTTCGGAATACATAAGAAAAACCTCTTATCTCTGCCACAGTGTATACTTTTAGCTCTGTATGGCAGCAATCATGTGAAGATGGGCTATATACTGTGTTACTTTGCTTTTCTTCACCATCAGAGCAAATACACCTTACTTCCACGCTGTGAAATTGCTCTGGTGATATAAGTGTCACATTTCATTGCTGGAATTTAATCTACCAGGCTAGTTGCAGCTGGTACATTACATTGACCTCACATTCCTGGGACTGCATTCTTGGTAGCTATAACAGAAATCATACTTGGATATAAGAAGGTGAGTAGCATGGCTAATTTTTTGTGTGTGCATTCTGGATGGCTTAATGAAAAATGTTCAAGAGGGTTTCATTTGGACTGTGGACTATGCAAGTATCAATAGTAAACAGAAGAACCTGCTTGCTTTGGGTTTTTTTTGTTAGTTCCCCTTGATTGTGCCCTGAATCAGCATAATTCATGACATTTGAGAAGATGGAGACTGAGCTGTATGCTTAGGTCATTAAAAGTGCTGTTCCTGCCCTCTTGGCATGTTAGATGATGTTTTCTATGAAGTATTATAAAGTAAAAATATTTTTTAAGATCTCAGACGTCTGGACAGTTATATAATCTGACAATGCCTATATATTTATCGATATCAAATTTGACATTTATCAATATCAAATTGACTCTTCCAACCTCTAAGCTTGTTCATCATACACTACTTTGAGTTTTTTAACCATTTATTTTTCTTCTGGTATATTTATGTTTTGTTACTAAAAAGCTATATAATTAGTGTACCTGCCATGCTCACCAGTCAGATATCATAGCGAGAAAGATCTATTTAGAACAAATTTACTTTCAAAAATTACTGAATAATCATTTCAAGTTATTCTCCTTGTGCTGACTTTACCGTTATGAAACAGTCAGTAACAGGCAACTAGCCACTTTTCCATAGTATATTACTGTTTTGAAAGTAGCTACCATCTTCCTCTATGCTTTGTTCTGTAGACTAACATCTGCTTAGCTCCTAGAACATGTCACTATAGTACCAAAAAACAGCTGTAATGTATCTCTCCTTACAGTGGATTTTAGAGGTGTTTTTTTATTTTCCTTAGTAAGATTTAGGGATGAAAAGATATCAGGCCAAATGATAATCTTTATGCAATTTTCTCTCTCTTACACACCTCAGAGCTTCATTGGACAGTTGCTCAGATGCAAACAAACAAACAAGCAAGCAAAAAACTTCATTATATTGGCAATAAACATCTTGTAATTTGAATAATAATTCAAAAAGACAGAACTGATACGAATAGATAGAGTGCATTATTTACTTACCGTAATGCCTTATTTCTAATGAATCCGCAAAGACTTTAACAGAGCAGCATGAACAGGTGGTATTGAATATTAACCTTGACAAACACTGTCTGCAGCTGCAAAACCAACAACAGCTTTTACTCTGAAATTCTATTCTTGGAAGTAATATCTGAAGTTATATTGCAGAAACCGCATATGTCATGCCTTGTCATGTGTGATTAGACCATATCCGCTAAAACTCGAAGGGGAAAGAGTCCTTCAAAGTACACTTCTCTGGGTTAAAAAAATATATTAATGAAAAAGGAACAGATTAGATAGCCGCTTCCTAAAGTCGCATGGTTAAGCTAAGATAAAACATTTTATTTTTTGAAATATAACATCAGCAGAACTGTTAACACAATAAGGAAGAATTATCACCCCTTTCCCTCACTGAGTAACAAGCAGCCTTTTGCAGTCAGAGCTGGTGGTGTTTTGAAAGAAATAACACAACGGAATCCATCAAAACAAAGAGCAAGTAGTCTTTTAGAGCCAATGGGAGATATCAGCTACTGGCCTTAAGCCCTAGTTTTTCATAAGATCCATAGTGCTAGCAAATTAGCCCAGATGCATTGATTAAAATTAGCTCAATGTCTTCTCGTCAAAGTCTACCAAAGAATGGCAATAGCCTCCTCTATAAGGCAGACAGTCTGTACAATGCTTTAAATGTAATGCCGTGTTAAACTACTGTTGTATTCTTTAGCTAGCACTGCAAATAACACAGAAAAAAAAAAAGTTCCTTATAATGCTGAAATCTAGGTTTCTCAAGTCAGAACAAATTTATCTGAGATTTAAAATTTCCTGTGTTTCATTTTAGCTTGAATAGGAAATAAAATGGACAGTTGGAGTAAAGTCTTCATAGTTACACTTAAGGAATCAGAGCGAGGAAATAGAGAATAATCAGGCATTAGGCAACCAGGCCAACACACAGATAAGATACTGGTGAATGATATCTATAGGCCAGGAAGAATGATCAGACATCCTTATTGATAAAGTTGAATCTTATTGCTGTATCTAATGTAAATGATTGTACGTAATCCTCTTTTGCTTTATGGATATGGGAGTAATTGTATATATTTTGTCTGTATAACATTTCTTTCCAGGTGTGTTCCAAGTATACAATACTTAGAGCTGGGAAATGTATGGGTGCTGCATTCTATTCTATTCTGCTCTGCATCTCAGAAAAGGTACTGCTTTCAACAAAGATGATTCTTGCCCTATGCCTTTCATTATGGTTTGAAAAACTCTTCTTCAGGCTGAATTGATTCTTTGTGCTACAGCACCCAGTTACATGTAGGTCTCTGATTGTCCCTGCAGCTACTCAAGATTTTCTCAAAGACAACTTTCCCACCTCTTCAGATCAGTGAAGCTCAGCTCCATAACAACAACAACAAAAAAACCAACAAAAATACCAAACCTTTTTTAAAAAATCTTTTTTTTTTTTTAATAGAATTTAAAATGCTGACTTAAGGGCTAGGTATAATACATAAAGAAGAAGGAATTTTGGGTGTCTGAAAAGGGGATCCATAAAATCTCAGCTTTGAAACAGCTGACTCTGTGTACTCAGCAGACTGCAATAGCACACCTACTTAGTTTGTTATATTAAAGAAACACTTTTAGTTTGTTATAGTAACAGATTATTGGCTTAGTTTGTTATATTAAAGAACCAGAACTAGACAGAGAAAAACTGAGAAAGCAGTTGCCATGGTTAAGTTGTGGAGCAATCCTGTGGGAGGAAAGAGTCTTTGGTTCTGGTCTCTACTTCATGGATTTCTTAAACTTTTTGCATTAAAGGAAGGACTGCATAAAACAGATAAATAAAGTCAGGGATGGAGAGGATCTAGAAAGCAGATTGTCTAGTCCCTGTGCTGTGTTGTAACCACTGGGTTACCAGATCAAAGGTAGATATGATTGATCTAGAGGATTTTCAATGATAAAAGTGATTGTTCTGCTTTCTGCTCAGAACAGTGCAGACAGGCTGGCTTGCAAGCATTACAGCTGCATCATACTCCAGGAGGTGGGGGAGAGGGTCAGTGGACGACATTAAGATGTCCTGGGCATCAGTTAAACTCATAGCAACTCTGGATATCCATGACTGAACAAACTTAGGTGTCAAGACAACTCTATAGGCAATATTTCAGGTGTCAGTGTCCTCTCAGATCAATAAACAGACAAGTGAAAGCAAAGAAGGAGAAAATGTGCGTGTAAAAGTTTAAATAGTATTATTAGGCTCAGACTATTAAAAACTAATGCAGATTGTACTTTAGTCACTGTTGTGACTCTGTATGATTGGTTCAAGATCTTTAAAACGGTAATGTAAGTGTAGCGTAAGATATTATTATCCTGATATAGAAAAATAGAAATATTTTATCCAGCTGAAATAATTCCTAATTAGGTATGTATAAATGGTGCTTGGAACTTCAGAGGTATGGTAGCATCTTTGTTGCAGCAAAACCTTCTAAAAAAGGTAAATTCACAGTTTCACAAGTATATAATGTAATAATTATTGCAAACTATTGTGAATTATTACAAACTATTTCATATTATAAATGTTTTTTCTTATTCTGAGGCTCAGACAGAATTCATTCAGATGTAAATGAATACATCAAAATGGAACACATTATCAACAGCAAACGGATTGTTTAATATGATCAGTATTTTGGCATGAAACTTGAGGGCAGAGCATTTGGAATTTGATCCCATAGTGTTTCTCCCTGCAAAACAGGCATTAACTTCAAAGGTACTTTTACTTCAGTAAGGGCTGCTAAAAATTAAGCTCTTGAAAAGAAATATAAACAGCATATAATTCCACATGAAATAAAGTGGTTTTTTTCTTTTCAAGATTCAGAAAACAAAAATGATAAAGGTATTATCAAGACTATAGTCTAGGTCCCATTTCTGTCACTATAGGCAATATGGGAACGCAGAGGAAGTAATGTCTATACTAAATTTCTGGTATAGTATCTGCAGTAATATTCTGTAATGCAAGTTTAATTCCCATCTTACTATTTACGCATATGCTTAAGGGAGCATCTAAGTGAGTAAGAATATACTTGTAGTTTAGCAGATTGAAGTCTTACACTTTGTTCATAACATTTATATTTCTGCAGAGAATTGCATGTGCAAATGTCATAGGTATATTTGAATCAATGTGAAGAAAGAAGCTACACTGTGAATATGTACTAGTGGTAAAAAAAATCAATTAAAATATTCTTCATTTCTCAAAGGTAAGTTATGTTTTCTCCACAACGATAACAGAAAACTGAGGGAAAGATACAAGTACTGTTTGCAAATACTGTATGATCAGGTCTCCAAAACACTTCATTAAAACTACATGAAGGTTATTATAAATGCAATTGTTGAAGAGGCAGCTTATATTATATGAAAGAAGTTTAAATACAGATATTGGCAGCCAGTCAGTTACTGTTTGGCTGCTCGTATCAGAACAGCACTTGAAAGATCTCCTTAAATTCCCATGACTTCTGACTACACTGAAAAGATGCACTCATGCTTGCAGGTATTCAGTGCTCTAAGTGGAACAGTGAGAGACAAGCCTGAATCTTATTCCTGATTTAATTTGAAGCAGGAGCTGACAGTAAGCTTTTTACATATATCCTTGTGGGAAGGAAGCACTGAAGCCTAAAGTTCTTTCAGATTCTAGTGACAGCTTTTTTGGTATGTCTTCACAATGGCCCTCATGCTATGTTGATGCACAGCTTCAGAAAGGGTCTACAGCTTAAATGTGATGGGTTTAGTCTTGTTGGTACGGTTTTTTATTTGTCGAGTGAATAGTGGAGTGTTTGTTAAGATTTTCTTCTCCCATTGTCCAGAACTGCTAGAGACTAGTTCAGATACTAGTATTTCCTTCAAGATGCTTCAAGGTGGCAGTTTTCATTAGTGTCCCAAGGGAAAACACAAGAGTTACAGACATGTAAATTCTTTAAGATTTTGGTTTTGATTACTTGCAACTATAAGCTGCAAAATTTGCTGTGCTGCTAAAAGATAGGAACTCTAATAAAGAGAAATAAAAGGAACTGGAAATATAGCCAAAATGAAGTTGCAGTAGTACACCAAATATAGTATTTTCTGGCATTAGGGAAGAACAGAAGAAAATGCCTTATGTTCATTCTCTGTATTTCTCTTTGTATGTGAGACTAACCAGCACTGTCAGAAAAAACATCGGTCTCCTCAAGTTAAAAATGGGGTATTATTCAGCCAAAAGCATTGTAAACAAGATATTTAAATATTTATAAATAATCCAGGTATAAGACTTTCATATTCTATCCAGTTCTTTTAGCTTTCTAATAGTTTTGGCAATTTTTCACCTGTCGCTTATAAAGAATAAATTTGAATCTATCATTTTTTATGTTATTATATTTTTCTGGGTTCTTCATTGCCTATTCTTATAACAAAAGGCAATGAACAGATAATTGTGAATTATTAGGAAACTACAGAAGCATCTTTCATAGAGTACAAGAACATGTAGGATTAGAAAATGTGCCAGTGTATAAAAATTGTCCGAATAATCTGCTCTAAGAATTCACCTTTATTTTGTAATGTTTCTGTTTCAACTATATTCCCTGTGTCAAAACCAACAAAGAAACCCTGAAAACCTTATTTCTTTATTGTCTTCAACAATGCTGTGGACAATGGGATGGAAAGCACCCTCCCCACAAATGAAGATAATAGCAAATTGACATGAATGGCTGGTATGCTGGAAGAGGGCTGACATCCACAGGTACCTCAAAAGCCTGGAGAAATGGAGGAACAAGAACTTTATGCACTTCAACAAACAAATACAAAGTCTTTACACCATGGACTCCATGTAACAGACTGCTTCGGCAGCAGCTCTATAGAAAGGCTCTTGATGGAGAATAAACTGAACATCAGTCTTAATGCACCCTTGCCTTGAAGGCTAATGACATACTGGCTGCATTAGCAAAAGCAGAGCCAAGGGAAGTGTTTAGTCCCCTGTGTTACACTCATTAGGCTGGATGCGGAATAATTAATCTAATTTGAAGACTCTCAGTACAAGAGAGACTAATAAACTGGCATTGGTCCAATAGAGAGCTGCCAGGATTCTCAGGGTCCTGAAACACCTGACACGTGAGGAGAGGCTGAGGGAAATGGACTTGATCAACCTGCAGAAGGCTAAAGAGAAATCTAATTATAGTCTTCAACTATATAATTGATAATAAGGGAGAAGATGGAGCTGGACTCTTAGTGATGTGGAGAAAAATAAGAAGATATAACAGTCACAAATTGCAGCAAGGGAAATTCCTTTATAATGTGTGAGGTCAAGCACTGGAACAGAGTGTCAAGAGATGTGCGATCTCCATTCCAGAAGATCTTCAAAACTTGGCTAAGCATGTCCCTGAGCAACCTGATTCAACTTTGAAAGCAACCCTGCCTTAGGTAAGCAGTTGGACCAGATGGCCTCCAGAGCTTCCTTCCAAATTGGACTATTCTATGACTCTGTTATTTAGAAAAGCATTCAATGTTAGGTTGTAAAAGAATGAACAAAGTGGGAAAATAAAATTCATAGGTTTATGAAGACTGGAAGAATCATTCAATCAGCTTGTCTGACTGCCTACGTGTATATACCATAGTGAAATATATTTCACTCACAGTCACAGTACCAATAACTTGTCTTCAAGTAAAACGTATTTTGTACTTACGAGTAATATACCTTTGTGGTAGATAGAGGCATTTTGGAGAAAAGGTTTGGTAAGTAGAAACACTAGAAACATTTGGTAAATTCTGCAGCATTGTAAAACAAATAAGCTGGAGGGAATATTTAACCTATTATTTTGCTTTGCACTTTGGTCTTTTCTTTTCTATTAATCCATTTCACCTTTCACATTTGATTGAAAAAAGATTGAGTTTCTATTGTATTGCAGGTAATCAAAAAGAGCAAAACACTGGAAATAGGGGTAATTTAGACATCTAGACTATGGTGTAGTTTCTTTGTTCCATAATTCATTATACCTTCTATAATCATTCTATATTCTCATGTATTTTGCAATGCCCTCAGTTCTGTAAGACAGCATGTATCTATTCCCTCCATAATTAATAATCACTGCACAGTTTTCTTCGCATTTTGTGTCAAGGTGAAGGAACTGTGTTACATCAACATATACATGAAAAATTTAAGGAAAATATTACTTTCCAACCCCTTACTTACTTTCCTACTAATGCTTGTAAAATGTACAGTAAAAGTATGTTGATTTTACAAATACTTCTTGAATATTATGTCATTGTTTCCTGTCTTTCAAAACATTTTATGTATAATACTATTTGCAGAATTCAGTACTAATAGTACCGGTAAAAATGTTTGTGTTTGCTGAATAAGAATCTAAGGGATAAACAGGGTTGACACCACCGCCTTATTAAAAAGTTCAAGAAACACATCATAAGTGAGTTTTAACATGTAAACAAGATTAAACAGATTCTGTTATGATATCATTAAATGTACTAAAGGGCAAAATCGTATTTGGAAGGAAAAAATGAAGGAAAAGGCATCAAATGAAAGAAATCAGAAAATAAAATTAATTTCTGATTTTCCTGACACTTGAAATTTTATATGTAAATATCTATGTTCCATTAACAAGCTTTTGCACTATAATGTCTTATGCTGTTTTATGGTCATGAAAGAGAGAGAAGAAAATGACAGAATGAGCACAGCCAAGTTTGGTTTATATGACAGTATTTTTTTCTTCTACAGTATTACTTTTCTCCATTAATTCTAGCAGCTTAAACTGTGTTTGAACTCTTGAGGGTGGACAAGTAAGGAAATGGGTTGTTAAATTTAGGATTTACATCATAAGCTACAAAATATATACATTTTAAATTAACTAATGATGGAAGTGCAATTAATCAAATGAAATCCCCTGACCCAGTGTGTGAAGTCTAAATCAAAGGGAGTGTTTGAACTGAGTGATTTATACTGGATGCACGATTGTCCTTGTTTGAGTTATTGTTGGTGATTAGTGGAGAGAGGAAGTCATTAATGACCGGAAAAGGCAAAGAGTTTTTATGGTATGCGGTAGTAATATTTCCTACGTATTCTGTTTTCAGCTCTCCACCTTGAATTATTTTTTTATGGCCGTGGTCTATTTTTAATTATAAAATCATACTAAATCGCTAGAAATAACTGCACAATACTGGGAAGGGAGATTCTCACTCTACTGCTATGGTGGCATACATATGCTTTTATTCGCATCAAGTTTAGGTTCTACTTTGATTAATTTCCACTGCATTAAAGAAGCCATTAAAATATTAATGAAATGCACAGTGAGAAGTCTTGGCTTGACTTTTGTCATTAGCAAGCATAATTCCTTATGGCTAATGCCCGGTCTTTATCAGTTATGACAAACGAAACCCACAGTAACAGATCAGAAAAGGGCAGTCCAATGCATAAACTACAGGACAAAATTTGTGTTCCTATTTTCCTACAGCTCAGGAGAGATGTAGGCTGCAAGAGGAGGAGGTTCTTGGCAATTGTATCAGAGTTGTTCAAGAACAGGTTACAGAGGCAAAGGATCTATAATCCAGGCTTAAATTTCCAGGCTGTGAGCTATCAAGAAAACTCTACACTATGATTTTCCAACATAGAATTTCCATTTAATATACATGAAGTATTTTGGCACAATATTCTGTTTATAGTTGATTGGATCCAGGTTTGTGTGTTCATCAACAAAAATATTAGTTACATAATTTACTCCAGTTATTCAAGTTCTATCTCTCCTATTAGGTTGTAAAGTATTTTTGACCAGTGTTAACGAGAAAGAGACAGAGGAGGTTGAAAGCTTTCCTGCTGTTATCATCAGCTCCCAGCCATCTACATCTTTCACAGGGGGGGCTGATTTAAAATAAATTAACATAGGAAGATCTTCCTCAGAAAATCTAGGGGAAAATCCTGGAACTCTAATACAGGGAACAGGATGCACTCTTTTACGTCCTCCCTTATGTATGGTTAGAGAACCGTGACTTTCCAGTAGAGGCTGGGACCAGCTGTGGCAGGACGAAGAACTGAAAGAAGCCATTGAGTCTTGTAGGGTAAAAATGAACAGCTGATTTGGCAGAAAAATCAGGTTTCCAATAAAACTTTACAAGACAGCTGTTCAGAAGCTGTCAAGGAATCTTACACCTCAAGGAAGACATAATGCTTGAAGAAGAAACATGCCAATTAGAAGAAATGCAGGCATGTTACATGGAGGTTTCGTATAAGTATGTGCCCATAAAGATGATGTCATGATGGACACAGGCCTTAACCAGTGTAATTAGTTAAAGAAGTAAATGGATGCTGCTGTCAAGGAATATTCATTGAGTTAATAAATCTGTTAATAAAAACTAATTAAATTAGTTTCGTGTATCTTGTCTTTCTCCACAAAGTTGCATACTATGGAGTGAGACTACTAAGCTATTTTTATATAGTGCCTTTATATTTTTACAGTCTGTTTATACTCACCAGAACAATACCCAGATTTTTTTCCAGTGATAATATATGCATATGCATAAGTACTTAGAGATTTATATATATATATTCATATTTACCTGCCTGTAAGAATTTACGCATGAGTTTTCTGTTCTGATCGTTCTGTAAAGAAGTATTCTCATAAGCTGTTCGCAGTGTTTACACCTTGGAGATTAAAGAGTAACAACTATTTCATATAAATCTTTAATATTTTCTTCTTCCTAATAAAACCGTACATGCAAGTCATGACTTTGTGGAGGAAATCCACACAGATCTATGAACTCCATGTAGAGTATTGCTCTTCTGCTCTTTGCTTTGACGGTTTCTGACATATAAATTTAATAAATTTTTTGTCATCAAAAAAAGGGTAAAAATTATCTTTCCCAAAGCTTGTGTTAGCATGCGTTTCTCTATGAATAACAATCTACAAAGTACAGAAAGTTAAGAATCATCAGATTCATTTTTGCTTGTCTTCCCAGGCACTCTGATCAGTTTGGCTTCCAAGAATTTTACTTGCTTAGCTTGTTCAGGAATTCTCCTTCCCTCTGAAGACTTAGTTTCTTCTTCCAGGAAAGACTGAGGTTTAGAGCCGTAGTTTGAATTTCGCCTTTAGGGCACTGATCACTGTGACTACTGGGCGACTATTACCTTCAGCTCATATGTGTCTGCAACCTCACTGATACTACAATTTGCTCTTGTGTACTGTTCCTGCCTGTGACTGATACCTTGTTACAGCTAATATCTTTGCTTGGTACATAATAGCAACTTTTCTCTTTTCCACTCCTATTTCTTCTCTTGATATTTTTTAAAAATCATTATTATCATTCCTCTGAACACACATTTAAACTTCAAAAGTTTCTGCTCATCTGGTAGGTAAAATCCCACTGCTTGCTGCTGAATTTTTTGTTTACCCATGTATATTTACTGCCACAGCATGGTTTGTTCTTCTGTTACCTAATTTGATTCTGCCTTGCGATTTGACTTATTTGCCATTAATACAAGCCCGTGTCTGAGTTCCAATTGCTCGTCACTGACTATAGATACCAGTAGACCAGTTGGGTGGATGACTTGGTTGATTTTACATAGCTAAGAGAATGTGGTTTTTCATATACTGCTCCCACTAGGTGGGAATCAACACTTGATTTGGCAGGCGAAGGAGATATCTAGTAATAAAACTTTACTTGACAGCTGTTCAGAAGCTATCAAGGAATCTTATACTGCAGGATGAAGAAATACGTTTTGAAGCAGAAACATGAGAACTAGCTGAAATGCAGCTATGCTACACAGATTTTTCAGATGCATTTGTCTTCTTTGTCAACAAAAATTTGTTTACAGAATGACATTAGAAGACCAAACAACTCAAATTTACAAAGGGAAGCTGTGGCTGTGTGAATGCATAATGTGATGCAGAATCCAAGCCACTTAAAAAAGGAGGTGTTACTACCCCCATAGTCCTTCGTTAACTTGAAGCTGTACTACATTACACACTGTTTATATGTAACACAGAGTATGTATGTTCATACACAACAATGATGAAAATAATGCTTTGCTAAAATTAGATGTATTAGACACAAAAGATTCAATTTTTGACGTCTTGCACATTGATGCAAATTTGAATTATTTTCTTTAATTTTAATAGATACAAAACCACAGAGAGGAACATTAGAATCTATTGCCTAGTCCCTTTACTGAAACTGTGTGTATTTTGGTTTCTGCTTACAGAATTACAGAATGGTAGGGGTTGGAAGGGACCTCTGTGGGTCATCTAGTCCAACCCTTCTGCCGAAGCAGGGTCACCTACAGCAGCCTGCACAGGACCATGTCCAGGCGGGTCTTGAATATCTCCAGAGACGGAGACTCCACAACCTCCCTGGGCAGCCTGTTCCAGTGCTCCGTCACCCTCAGAGGGAAGAAGTTCTTCCTCATGT
>Ga0065711_1006061_pt1 | contig 18414 bp, 12 predicted proteins | sample Hoacrofraction12_FD_59098 | JGI IMG/M metagenome (GOLD analysis project Ga0065711, IMG submission 59098) | Hoatzin crop microbial communities from Cojedes, Venezuela - Epithelial fraction 12 v2 (version 2) | ecosystem: Host-associated > Birds > Digestive system > Esophagus > Crop | place...
TTTTTTTTTTTTTTGTGAGGAGTACACAACAGAGGAACCAGGCTCCTAGGCCATTCACCCCTCTGTTCCCACCACCTCCTGACCTGTAGCAGTTCCATGAGCTGTTCTTGCTGCCCAGCTTGTCTCAGCTTGTCACCTCGCTCTATCATCTTGCCATACAATTCCTTCCACTTCTTTTGAAGCTCTGACATCTTCTCCTGGATAGAAACTGCAGCATAATGGTTGTCTTGAATCAGTTGATTTCCCTTCTGGAGAAACACAGGACATCATTTTTCTGAGCAGATCAGCATCTATGAAGTTTGGGACAAGATGGAAGACTTAGCTCCAAAACTGCCTTCACCTTAATCAGTGTTGCAAAGTGCTCCTCGTTAGCCATCATTTCCTTCTCAGCAGCCTCATGCCACTTCAGTTTGCGTAGAACATTTGTTGGATCACGATAGGATTCATCTGATGCAATCTTATACTTCTCTTCCATCCATATCAAAAGCTCAGCAGCATCACGATTAAACTCCTTACAGAAACAAACACGAGTAAATTGATTATCTCCTGATCCTGTGAGGATTTGCAGTGCATCCTTGCTATTAGGATCAAGCCCTGACTTTTTTTCGTAACAGTTAGGAAATGTGATATATTTTCACATAAAAGTTGTTCTACATAATCAATACTCTTAATTGGAGAGGTATAATCATGAACCATTCACGAGTTTTTAAGCCCTCAGAGTAATATCTCTTAGTCCCTTTTTTACCACGTATACTAATCTGTTGCCTTTAATTGTCAATGAAGGTTTGTATTTTTGATAGACCATTTTAACCATAAGTGGTCCAGTCCCCCAGTACAACTTTGTATCTCAGCACTGGAAGCCAAATTTGTTGCCAAAAGTACAGTTCATGTAAGTATCTGTGCCAAATTATTATGGCCCAGAACAATAATAAGTAATGAGCAGAATAAACATCCCGTAGACAAAGCATTATGTTGATATTTTTCATTCGCTATCTCTATTTTTATTTTGGTATTTTGCTATGGTTATGGCTTTTGAAGATTTACCACCAGTGCACCACCTGCTCCCTGGAGAGTGTCTCTGTCTCAGTCAAAGAGAAGGTGAGCTGCAGTAGGAATGCTCAGCAGTTTGAGATTTGTCCCATATTGAGACAAAGGGTAAAATTACTTCACACACGCCTGACCAAATCTGCAGTATCAGTCCTTTTACCTGCAGCAGTAGGGAATCCAACAACCTCTGTTTTCTCTTGGCATTGCTTTGTATCAGCCGCTCCCACCTTCGCCTGAGAGTGACGATTCTCTCTTCAATACTACCAAGAAAAACAGAAGTCCAATGCAGTACTAGTCATATTAGTTCCCCTTGGTTGTACTGTAGTCATGACTATGATGCAAACGGAATCTAGTTCAACAGCTCTTTTGCCAGAAGGAAAGGATATACGGCCCTGTCCCACGACCATGCTGGGTTCATCTGGACAGCAGCTATTGCTTGACAGCTGCTCTGGATTTTCCTTTTGTACCGCTGTGTTACATTAGTGAACTGCAGCCATGTATTTTTGACCAGAACACCCAGACCTTTCTCTTTCCCAAATATTCCACCCTAACTGAAAATTTTCTCTGTGATGTAAGTGCAATGAGGCTCTGGAATGGCCTTCTAATGGTAGTAGTGCTCGCAAGAAATCAAATTTTAAGAGCAGTTTTATAAATTTGTGGAGGGAATTTTCAAGACATTAGCACTTGTGACCACAAGAACATGACCTTTTTGACCCACGAGTTCTATTTTGACCCCATATTTCTAGTTCTTGTTTATGCAGAGGTCCCTTTACTAGATCGTAGTGGCTCTAGCACAGTGAAGGAATTACAGATGACAGTCCAGCTTCAATCTAAACATGAAGGAGCTGCTCCTGATGAGTTATGTCCTTGCAAAGTCTTCTGTAAATTTTTAACAGCAAACATTAATTCTAATATGTGATACCGATAAAGGAAGGAAAATTTGTTTTATGTAGGCATTTAATGAGTTTACATTAAAGAATTTTTATCACTATATGTAATTTATGATACAAGACAAATCATTCTATCATTCTGTCAAATGCCACTTTTAATCTAAATCATTTCACCTATTTGTCCTAAGGGCACAGGAAGTCTATTTTTAAAAAAATAATCCCTTTTTACCCATTAATCCAGCAGGTCACAAGTTAAACATCAACTAAATCTTGTCTCAGATAAAGTTTTTCATCTCACCCTAATCACACTGCATCATTTATTAAAGCTAAATAAAAAAGAAAATAATTTGGACTCACACGTGAGAGGCAAAGTGCCTGCTCTCTGTCAGGTTCACCCCATTTTCATTAAGTGCTTCAACTCGCCTCTTCAGCACCATCAGCAGTTGTTCAAATTCCTGATGTTGCTTCAGCAGGCTTCGAACAGCATCTACATGGTCCTGCATTTAAGAAAAAAAATTTGATCAAGCTTTTTCTTGGTCATATGTTGTTTCTCTAGCAATGAAAAAAATTTTGGACCTTATATTCCCCCTTCTCTTTCAGACATACTGTACATTTTGCATATGCCTAAGGATGTTCAGGGCTACCAACAAGCAGCTGGTGTTTAGGTTTGTACCATATCTGGTTCCTCCGGTTTATGTTTCCATTGTGGTTTCATTTTCACCTTTTAAGAAAATCTGCATTCTGAATTTATGCCAGCACTCTGGCACATCTAGGGATGTGCAATACGAAAGGCCATAACTAGGTAAACTTTATTCCACTTAGTTGACCCAAAAATATCAAAGTTTCAGTTACAGCTGAAAACATGAAAGATGGTAAGGTACCACAACCTTCTCCTTCAGTGATCTGGTGAATATTGCCTGCATTTGTTTTTTCCCTTTCTTTGTTTTAATGTTCTTAAAATACTCAATGAAAAGAAAAAGTTTCTTTTTAAAAAGTCAGGTTTTTACTTCACCAAAAAATATTAATTACGTTCAAGCCAAACCCTTTTTTTTAAATGGTTAGCCAGCACACAGATGAGACAATTGTATATAAACTATCTGACATGTACAAACACAGCAACAAATCACAACTCTAGCTGGTTTGAATGTTTTTTTTCTTGAGACAATGAACTTCATTCTCATTAAGATGACTAAGAACATAAGAACATTAATAAGAACCTGAAAGTCTAGTTTCCAAGTATTAAAACGCTATGACCATAAGAATGAGGAAGCTGATCTAATTAAGAAAATTGTTGTAACTCCCTGGATGGGGAGATGAAGTAGGAGAAAACAAAGTCAGCTGCTGTACATACCCCAAGGTCGTCTCCCCGGAGAAAGGCCTCATGTCCAGAGAGGGCTGCATTGATACGGTCTCCCTCTCTATTGAACTTCTGCAATTCCAGGCCATCCTGCAGCTTTTTCCGTCTCTGTTCCCAAATTTTCTCCAGTTCTTTGTTCTCCTTGGCAAGCCTCTCCATGGACTGGTGGACATCTACGGTCCTGCTGTTACTGGGTTGTTCGTGGACTACTTTGCGCCCTAGCTCTTCCAGCTGCACAAATCTTCCCAGAGTCAAAAAGAAAAGTGAGACCTCACTGCATGAGGGAATATGAATTCTCTTCCATCACAGCTCTTTGCTCTCTTGGCAGTGCCTAGACATTAAGCTTCCCTCCCTCCCTTTCACTCTTTTGCTGCTAGCCATGGTTGTGCACTACAAAGTGCAGCTGTTTGTTTGCTCACGGATACATGCTGGAGGCAGTAGATGAGATTTCCCCATTTGGACTGAAAGCCCATATAAGCAGGCTTTCTCATTAAAATGGAGAGGAGGGCCAACTCAGTATCCGGAACTTCGTAACACTGCAGAAGGAGAACTGAAGATGGTGGCAACTGGAAGCATAAGGCCTGAGAAGAGAAGGACTGGGAGAACAGAAATAAAGTGCACTATCTGAGAGTGTCAGGAGAGCTTGTGGAATACTACTCCAAATATACAGCTTCTCTTTCCCCCTCTGTCAGCCATCAGGATTAGTATGCAAAAGCTAACTAGATTTTGTGTTCCACAGTCTCCTTCTGACACTAAGTTTCAAGAACATTTGAATAAACTCTCGGCATCGCTTTCATACACAATTTATGTACATAATAGCGTGTTTCATCTTCACAGTACTGTGTCATATCACCCCACTCAGCCCACCCTGACAGAATCTCTTTACCTTTCTTTCTGAGACTTGATTTCTTTCAGCAGGTCCTGATGTTCCTTCAGCAATTGCTCTGCAGAAGCCACATCCACACCCATTTCTTCACTGCTCAGTTTCTCCTGAATGCCTTCTGCCCACAGCAGGAGCCTGCGGCTGTCTTGCAGGAAGGACTGCTGATTTTGGGCCCGCTGCAGAATGTCCTGCTTCTTTTGGGTCTCCAGCTTGAACTTTGCAAGAAGCCTCTCCATGTTCTCCACCTGCTCAGTGATGGCCCTGCTCTCTGCAGGATTGGTGTCCTTAATCCTACATGAGGAAATAAAATACATTCAGTTGGATGAACAGTTCAGGCATTTAGAGCATGAACCAATACTCTTCGAAAGGAATGGATTTGTATATTTACACTTTCATTAAAAAGAAAGTCAGTTAAGGCAAAAAAGGCTCTGCACTAGCAAGAAATGATGTGAATATGGTATACTGCAGAAAGTGTATCTCTGTGAAAGACTCTGGTTACACTGTTGTGGTTCAGTGATTCACTCCCATTATGAATGTACAGAAAACTTGAAGTAAAAAGCTTTAAATTCACATTTCAAATTCAAACTCCTGTGCACAACTCTCTGCTATCTTTCTTCCTTCATCCTTGCTTCCTCCGATTACCCTCTTTTAGGACCTAAATGATACTTCCACATTTTGAACCAGGTAAGTCCTATTAGTAGACACAATTTTTTAAAGTCACAAACAATCCCGTGGTGTTTATCCTCCTACAACAGTGAAGTCTGGAAGCAAACACTTCATCAATCACCCAGCCATACTCAAGAGAGATGATCTCACTCCAGCAGGCAAGTCATTTCTTCAGGTTGCTAGAAAGAGAAACTTCAAGAGAAACTTTACAAGCTGCACATTCTCTTTATAGCCATAATTTACAACATGATCTTGAAAAACTAGCAAAGAATATGGAAACAAAGAGCAGGCTCCTTACGATTTTGCAACACTCCTCAAGTATTCAATTTTCCTCTCTATCACCAGGACTTCTCTCTCAACTGTAGAGAGTTTGCGCTTGTCTGACTCCAGCCCAGCAGACGAGTTCCCTGGTTCCAGATGCCTGAGTTGGACCATCTTGTCTTGTAGTAGTACTCCTATGCTCTGACAGTCTTGAAGAAATGTCCTCACATCAGCCACTCCAATCAACTCGGAGCCCTTCTCCTCCTTCAGAGTTTCCATGCGTTCCCACCTTGGAGAGAGATAACCCAATTAGCTGCATCCAGCCTCAGCCACTACCCCAAAACTTGCCTTCACCTAGAGAGCAGATTCTCTTTGTAGCCTTCATTATACATGAGCTATATCCTTTTTCTATTCAGAGAAAGTCTTGTATAAAGATTTCATCAGGACTTAAGTTCCAGCTGGGTGGCATGGTGCCAGAAGTACGTACACAACAGGTACTAAAGATACTTGGTGAAGTCAGAGTTTGATGTTCCTTTCAGTATTTGTGAAGGGCACTCTCACCCTGCTGTTGAAGCAACCAAATCAGCTGCTGCAGTGCAATACAGACAGACTAGCTCTGAATCCATCGCTGTCACCTGTGGGTGGATTCCATTGTGCTTTAACACACACACACACACACACACAAATTGCTGCAGTTTAACTATCTCGGTGCCAGGGGCCTAGAAGGACCCCCAAGTCCTGGAGGCATGACACTGGGCTCAGGGGCAGCCTACAGCCCATGCGGCTGAGGGCTGCCCGCCTCTCGCTGGCGACAGCAGGCGCAGGCTGCCAGGCAGCTCTGAGGATTAGAACTCACCTCTGGCTCTGGCTACCATCCTCGGCCTGCCCTGCTTGCCTCCATGTGGCACTGGCTCCTCTCTCCATGCCAGTTCCCCATCCCAAAGGGAGCAGTTGGCCCTTGCTGTGCCCCCACAGCCTGGCCCAGGCCCAGGCCTCACACCAAAATTTGGCTTCCTGGCCAGGCTGCAGCCCTGCCTTGTCACCACAGACTAGTCGGGCTGTGGGGACTACGGGCTGCCCCCCTCGCCTGCCCTGCTCCCTGGCAGAGCTCCCTGGCTCCCAGACAGATCCCAGCTGCGAGGCCCAGCCGGGCCCCAGGGAGCAGCCTCTGCCTCTCTGCCTCAGTCCCTGTCTGGTGGCAACAGCCACACCTGAATACAGCAAATGTCAGCCACCAGCAAAAACCTCCCCTCAGGCCAATTCTGGAGTTAAAAGTCTCTCAGACGGATATTCTCTCGGTGTAGTCTAGATCGGCATGAAAGGTCAGCTCTCCAATTGCCCCCATGAGACAATCCTTTGCTTTGTCAGTAGCACCTTTACCTGCTGTTGATCTCTTCCAGCCAAATCTGGATCTCAGAATATTTGCTGGGACTGATCTTTCCATATTTAACAGCTAAGTTTTCAATATCTCCCAGCTGGCCTTTGCCTGCAGCTAGTTCCATTAAAAAGCTCTGAAATAGGAAAGATACAAGAATGCTTAAGGTTTTTCCATTTCTACGGACACAAATCTCAATAATCCGTCATATCCACTCACCTCCCACTCTCACAGTTGGCTTCTCCATCGACCTATCTGCTGACACCATAGGCACCTGCACGTGTAGTTCCCCTATAGCCCTCCTGACCTCCCCTGCTGTGCACCCTGTGCACGTATGTCCCACTCCACTGGGATGCAAGTGCACTGCAGGATTCTTTCATTATCTGACATTCTTCTTCAAGTGGCATAAGATAAACAACAAAAAGAGTCCTTTTGTACCATGATACTTGTACAGGACACCACATCCACAGGAGAAGTTAAAGGGACATAATTACACCAGGTTCGATAAGCTTGGCATAGTTTATATGAAAGAAATATCTGATCTATGCATGACTCCGTAAGTTGAACTGAATGAAAAAGCTCCCAGAACTTCATTTTTCAACTGTATCTATTCTCTCAAATCAATCTGATTTAAAAGGCATCATGTGTGAGCAGAGAAAAAGGGTACCTGATATTTCTGCTGCATGACCTCCACATTGTCTGCTTGAGGCTGAAGAGTCCGGAAAATGTTCTCTTTAACTTTCATCCATGACTGAAATTCTTCGCAAGAGCTACAGAAGCGATAATATCCAATCATCTCCTCCAGAGCCTTTTTTCTGCCCTGTAAAACAGATGAAGAATTAATTATTGTTGTAATAACTCCTTGCCGTTTGAAGAAAAAAAGATCCATGCATTTCAACTACAATACACAAGTGGTAGCTTAGCAGTTTTGCCAGACACTGCTGGAAGAGAATAGAACAAATTATCTTATGATCACAGTACTTCTTCCCAGAGCAACGGTGGTTTAAAAGCATANGAGAAGCAGGGGACTCAGGAGAGTGCTCAGCCCCTGACAGGCAGCAAGGCCGCTNTGCTGCTTGATGCTCCTGACTGAAGATTTACCTCAGTGATTTCAGGAATATGTAAAAGTCCCATAAAACATGTTTTTGTCAGGCTTTAGGGCAGGATTGTGGCAGGTGGAGGGGAAAAGTAATAAATGGAGAATGCAGATGACAGTTGTTTATTTTTTCTGGTATCAGGTAAGACAGCCCAAAGATTTAGGAGCTGCAGCAAGCAAAGATTGGGGAAAAAATAAAAGATTACACAAAAGAATACACTCTTCATAAAGCAAAGAGACTCAAAGGTAAATGGGAAGTTTGCCAATATAAAATGTGTTTTGATACAAAACTTCAGTGATAATCTCGAACCCTGAAGTCCCACAGGACTCCACAGAATTAAGGCACATTATTGAACTGAAAAGCAGAAGCCAGCGCAGCACGTAACCTCACTTTACATTGCTTTGGACTTGGCTATTTTCGTAAACTGCAAGCACTGAAGGGGATACTATACCTCAGCCATGCTCTGCAGATTTTCATAAAGTGAATCTATTTCATCTTGGGTCTTCCAGATATTCTCTGGGAGAAAATGAACATCTGGACTGGAGGCTGTTTCAGATGTTGCCCAGGTTCGACTGAATAGTGGCTTAGTTGTCTTTTGATTTAAGTCACTTGGGGCTTCTGTCTTCACCATCTGTTAAGGAACATTTAACAGAATCAATGGGTGAATATTTCCGATTGGATTAAAATTTCACATGGAAGGAAAATTTGGACTTGCTAGTTCAAATCACAGCATCCTGATCCTTTAAACAAAACATTTCCAGTATTTGTTTGAATCCATTTCCTTTGTTTTGTTCTGAAAGAATGAACCCAGTAAGTGAAAAACATTTTAGTTTTGTTTAAAGAAGTTTTGTTTAGCTCATTTTAAAATATATTGATTCAGTAAAAATTCTAATTTTCTGCCTACATCAAGGTTGTGGGGTTTTTTTTAATTTTTAAAATTGCCAGCAAACCAAGGAGTTGACTAGGCTAAAAGTTCTATTTGTGGTGATGTTTTAGTACCTGAACATTTCCAGTTGCAAAGCCTGTGGGTGCCCTAGTGAATAAACGCTTTTATTTGCACATCGATACCATCTTGTCACATGCTTTTTCATGTTCAACAACAAAGAAATACAATTTTTGTTCTAGTAGAAATTTATGTCAGAATGATGAGGTAAAGGAAAGACCCAAAGTGGTGCTCATAGCTCTCAAACTGGTTTGGCTAAACATTGAGTGATCATAGACATCTGAAAGCTATGAAATATATCATTCATCTCCCCTGAATTCTGTTGTCAAATGAGCTGATCTCAAGTCCATAGTTCACTTTCTAGTCTGTGAAAGAGGGGCATCTGCAGAGGCTGACTTCATCCATGTGCCTTAAACTTCCATCCTGGGATGGTATGAATTGCTCCTGGAGCTGTGGGATGGTTCACCACTACACTAGGGTGCAGAAAGAATTTGTAAAGAAGTTTAGATTAAATGTCTGCTTTTTAAAGCTGATTGAAATTAATAACATTATAAGAATAAAGAGCGAGAAGGTATTTGTCAGGACAGGTAGAGGGAACTAATACAGATGAGCATATTTCTAGCATTTCACAGAACACTAACTCGATGGGCTACGAGTGGCCAATGAACTTCTCTGACATCTAAAAATTTGCCTCAATTCTAATTAAAATTTTCTTCTGAATTAAAAAAAATGATCTTGTTTAGGTAATTTGGAATATTATATTCTGGCAAAATAAAAATATTTTGCATAACTAAAAAACATTTCATTTACATTCTTCACCAAAGTGTGACACAACCACTCATCTACTTACTGCAGCTGGAGCTTGCTCTGCTGCAATGTCAGCCTGCTCTTTCAGGCGTCTCATCTCAGAGGAGTAGGCTGAAATCTCCTTCTCCAGGCGCAAGTGACGATGCAACAGCGCTTCGGCACTTGATTCATCTTTTCCGTAGTCCTTGCTGACCAGAAGGGGCTGCCTTTCTCGCAACCATGAATTTGCTTCATCAATGTCAGCGAAGTACTGAGGGAACACAGGAAAGAAAACATTTGGTTTCATTCTGAAAGTATCATAACAAGCTCCTTCTTCTTCTTTTGAAAATAAGGTAGAAATGACATTAGGTCTGTAGCTACAAGGTTACTTCCAGGTGTTGTGAAAGCTATGAATAAGGTAGCTGTAAATCCATGATGTATTTCATTATCACATGAAGAACAGATAATTCACAGAATCACAGTGAGTAAAGAGATTCAAGGATTGCCTATATAACTCTTTAAAAACTCTGAACTAACTAAAACTTTTTGGTGCTTAATAGCAGTGTTAAAGGGAACCCACCATGTATGACGTTGGTAGGCACCACATAATTCCAACAGATATTTACTAAGGGTTCTAAGGAATAGTCCAACAATGAACTCAGTCTACAACAAAAGCTTTCTTCTTTTTTTCCACAATTTGCAGTAAACCCATAGTAGTGAAGAAAAAGGGAAGAACTAAAACACCATAACGATGTTAAACTTACTAGACAGAGAGGAGAATTTGGACTTTGTCCAGAAGAAAGCTGTTTTGTTCAAATGTCTCATGGAACAACAGACTGAGAAAAAAAAACACCTTAGGCAAGGGAGAATAAGAATACCTGAGATAATGCTATGGAACTTGTGAATGCAGCTTTTATAAGAGCTCTTTATTTGCAGATGTGTGAATGTTTGTAGGTGTAAAAGCGTAGATCTGAATGGCAGGGTCAGATGTTTCTCGGAATTCGAGAAGTTCATGGTCGACCCAAGTCTTGCAGCATGTTTCTTCTGTTGTTGGTTTTAGGGTTTTTTTTTCATGTTAGAAAAATGTCACACAGCTACATGGGGAAACTCTTTTTAGCAAGGCCTGTTGTGACAGGACAAGGAGTAATGGTTTTAAACTAAAGGAGTGTAGGTTTAGACTGGATATAAGGAAGAAATTTTTTACAATGAAGGTGGTGAAGCACTGGAATGGGTTGCCCAGACAGTGGAGGCCCCATGCCTAGAAACATTCAACGCCAGGTTGGACAGGCCTCTGAGCAACCTGATCTAGTTGAAGATGTCCCTGCTCACTGCAGGGTGGGTTGGGCTAGATGATCTCTAAAGGAGCCTTCCAACCCAAAGCATTCCATGATTCTACGATTCTACCCAGATCCCACGCTCAAAACTGACTCTGTATCAGCACTACTATGGGAGCTATTTCCGTTAGCATTTTTAACTTAGAGCAACTCCCAGCTGTTCAAATCTCCTGCCTGGCTGGCTTGCAGGAGGATTGAGACTTCGCTGCTGGAGATCTTTTTGAAGACCGACATTTGAAGGCTTCTTGCCACTGTTGCCCTGTGTGCGGGGGCGTGGGACAGAACTGAACCACATGCGTGTCCCCAGTACCCCGCACCACAGCAGAGCCCTGCTTACCTGTTTGATGAGAGCTGCTGCCTGCAGGCGGCTTTTGCGATCAGCCACCTCATCCTGGAGCTTCTGCCACAGCTTCTGGAGGTTGTTGGTCTGCCTCAGAATGTCCTCCTGGCACATGGGGTTCTTCTGGCTCAGCTCCAAGCCCCTCCTCATCACATCTGCACATACGGCCCTATGGGAATTGCACTCTGCTTCGAGAGCCTAGCAGAAGGACAGGAGACATGTCAGCACAACTCACTCCCCACCAGTTGGGAGAGAAGAGGAGGTCCTGTTCTCTGCTACTGTAACACACAAGTTTCCAAGAGGCCTGCGTCTTATCCATACCTATGACTTTTCCCTGAGCCCTGAGATGATTATGCCTTGGCTGCCCACACACAAGTTACTGTCCTACTTTTTGCCTTTAATGTGAAGCTTGTTATGCAGTCTTATCTGAAGGAGATACTTGTTTGTCATCCACCAGTTCAGCTGTTTTATGCCTTGCAGAAGTAACAAATACACAAACAGATGCACACAAATGTATATTAAAATTACAGAAGAGGCTCCTGTTTCAGTTTTGTCATGCAAGTTCTCAAGTCCACAGGTGTCTTCACTTGTTCACAGTGATTCTTTGCCATAAGAAGGCAGTAGCTCATATAACTAAACTTCTGATATTAGCCCACAGCAAACGTTTAGGGAAAGTGGCAACAGATTTGTAAGCTCACACAATGTTATCCATCCTGCCTGCTGATATCTGTCTTCCTTCCCCACATCTCCCTTGGCCAGGAGATGTGGGTGGGATAACCAAAAACTAGCAATCTTTTTTTCCTCCCATCCAAAGTGAGCTAATACGGAGCCCAGTGTCTTCACTAGCTGCTGCAGTTCTAGTTCAGTATGAAACATATTCCAGTATGAAGCACATTTCTTCTCTACCCCTTCCGTCTCCTCTTGAGGAAAAATCCCTACCCTATACAATTTTAAAAAATTTCAAACACTGGTCACGACACTTGAGATAACGAGTGGTTTGACAGCTTTCTTCTGAGTGAAGGAACTGAAGGATATAGACGTTCTAAAATCATGCTATAATACAAAGACAAGGCACCACCAGCAAAGCAAGATACCTTGTTCTTCTGAATAGAGGCTGTAATCTGGCTGATGTCTTTCCCTAATGTTGTTGTTCTTGCTAGCTTCCATTTCTCAGAGATCCATGATTCTTCCTCTTTGCAGTCACGGAAGAATTCAAAAAGCTTCAAAGCCTCTTCTAGTTGAGATTTTCTGTAGCAAAGAAACAAACAGTATATCTCAGCCAGAATTAGGATGCCATGGAGACAACTGTAGCATAATCAAAGAAGAATTTAGAAAATCCAAAATTTGAATGCCTTTAATTCCTCTTTGTCATAGATCAATTTATTCATGGAAGAAGACAAAGCAAACAAAATAACATTTCCCTTTTCCTCTAGGAGATGAGGGGATAACCATATGCTATTCAGACTTCACATAAAGCAAATCATAAGAAGTTCTAAGAAAGAAGATAGTCTTAATTTATGAAAGCAAGTGATCTCTCAGTCAACTGCAATCAATCAAGTTGCTTGTGTTATGTCTTTATAAATGGAGAAATGAAAAATTTCAAATGCTGGGAAGCTGTGTCTTCTGATTAAGGGAGTGATTGACCATCCTAATCAGGAAGAACAGAGCCACAAGCACAGCCCTACCGTGACTTGCTCAGAGCTATAAGGTTCTGATACAGCTGACGAAGCATCTGAACTTTCGCATAAAGCACTTCTGGTTTAACTGTGCTGTCCTTGCTGATTTCTGCCATCCTCTGGGTGATGTGTGTCAGTCTGTCACCATAGGAAGAGATCTGTGAGTCAACCAAGTTGTGCTTCTGCAGCAAATCTACTACTTCCAGGAGCTGCTTCCCACAATCCTGGGAATTCACTAGCAACTGCAAACAAAGGGAGAAACAAAAGGCATTGGCAGAGAGTGCATCCAAGGGCTCAGTGCAAAGAAATCAGTTAAAAGGTTCCTGTTGACTGTCATAGATTTTTAAATGTAAAAGAATGATGTCAGCTAGCTAAAGCTGAAAAGCTGCCTAATCAGAAGAATCATGCTTTTCTTTGAATTTCACAAGCTAATGGCAACAATCCAGAGTTTCTGTCTACTGCAGTGCAAGTAACAGTCTCTTCAAATCAGCACCTGTTTTCACATCTAAGTTATTGCTACTGATTAAGCACTTAAGGTATCAGAATTGGTGGGCGTCAGGAATAGCCCTTTGCTGTACACCCATCCGTAGGCAGACTGATTCACAGTCTATATTTGGAGAATTCTACAGTATCCCATTTTACAGTATGTTTTGACTGCAGTGGTTTTTGTTTGAGGAACTTACTTACCTTTGCTATCTATATAATGAAGATACGTACTTCACAGTATTTAATTGGTGGCTGTTGAAGATACCAAGTGGTTAAAAGTCTGTCCTCTAATTCTATCAATGCATACAACTATCAATCCTATTGTAGGTTGTTATCTTTCCTTACCAATCTTCTCCTATATCCTCAGGCTAACATGGTTCCAACAACATTATTACCATTAGGTGTTCTTAGCTTACTAACACCAGGACAGAAAGATTCATAACTTACAGATAGCTCTTATTTTTAATTTGAAATTCACTACTTCATACAGCATGTTGACTCTTTAAACTTGGGTAGAAGGCTGTAAGAATTTTTCAGTCTTTAAATAAGACAAGGCAAGACCAAAGGATGTATATATACTTCCTGCCATTACAAAATCAGTATGAAACCAGTTATTTCCTATGTTAAAGGGAAGACTTCGGGCTCTGACACTCTGGTAACACTTGGAAATTCTTGCTAAAAGCAATCACTGTGCATGTACAGTGGAACTTTTCTCTCTCGCAAGTTTAGGCACTTGAAAATTAGACATATGCCTGAGCTAGTCCCCACAGATATAATCCCTGGAGGTACTTTGAGAAGGTAATCCAGAAGAATTATGTGGAATGGAAGCAGGATGCTGTTTTATTCCACTTTTGCTTTCACACTTCTAAATTTAGGTGAGATTATTTCCCATCTTTATTTTACTACATAACTTGAACCTGTAGTGCACTCTCCGTAATACCATATCTGGCTTTCTGATTAGGAAGAGCCCCCGTAGTAAAGCCTGTCTTTTCTCATGTAGTTATCTGCAATGATGAACTGACATGCACAGTTAGGCATCTAAGTAAAAATGGTGTGTTTTTTCTACAGCTGATAGACTTATCTTCTGTTAGCACCAAGCAGTCCCTGGAGTGCGGGGGCTTTTTCAGGGACACACACTGCTAGCAGTGCAAACTGTACCGCCGGTGGAGAGGGCTCAGTACCTGCAGCTCTTTCAGCTCCTCCGTAATGGCATCAATGTCCCTCAGGAGGCCCAGAATTTCCTGCATTGAACTCACGGAGTGTTGCCGTCTCTGCAGCTGATCCAGAAGATCCTGCCATTGCTTTGAAATGCTGTTTTGCCTACAAAGGAAGGGAGAGAAATGACCAATTTGGACCAAAGACTTTGGGCAGCACTGGGGAGATAATCAGTGCTTGCAGGTTTAGGGGAACTAAAGGAACACCGGAGTGCAAGAGGACAGGCCATGATCACAGAACAGGTCAGAGCAATGTTGTAACCTAATTCATGTGATCACAGAGAGGAATTTTGACTAGCACAGCAACTGTCATTGACTTTTTTTAAATTTAGACCTTATTTTTATGGATCCTTATACCTGACATCACATATTGCTTTCATCTGATACAATGGAAAGGCTTGGAAAAAAGAAGTGGTCTTTAAATGGCTGCTTAAGGTAAAAAATTAACCTAAACCATATCATTAGTCACAATCTGATCTCATAAAGAGTTTGGTTTAGTCTCTTATAACTCTTTTTCTTAGTTTTCCCACAGGCTTGTGATTTTGTCTGAACTTAGAAAAGCACTGAAATACCACAAGAGAAGTTATTTGTACGGCATTCTTAGCCATTCTCAAATCAGACTGTACTGATAATTAGAGAAGTCATAATTTCTCAAGATTTGCTCCAAACTGGAGCCAATCTGAGAAGACTTTGTGCCTTAACTAATCTGTATGTCCCCATATTACACACTGAAAAAAGAAATATATAGATTAGGAAGAAAAATATATCCCTCTAAGCATTTTTGATGGAAGATAGGAGTTTTGGCAGAATAGTTATTTTCATATGTAATGAAAATATCTTAAAGCTAGTTTTCACCAGAAATCAGTCTGAGGGTTTGATCATTCAAGAAAAAAATTAAAATTTTAAAGACAATGAAACATATGCCTTCTCAGCTGAAACTGCTCACAGGTAGAAGAAATTCATGCCAGTTCTACTCACAAGGAGCAGAGCTACGATTCATAACTACAATTAATTTTCTTCCATCATGCCACAGAATTTCAGCTAATTTCAACCTTGACCACTACTACACAGTCTCATGACCATCACTCACTTCTTCACGATTTGATCTTTGCCATGATAGTTCTCCTGTGGGCATTTCGTCCAGAGCTGTGAAGCGTTCCCTCCTTGGGAGTACATCTGCCACAATGGCTTCCAGCTTCTTACTGGCAGCCTCCATCCTGTCTGCAGTCTCTGGCCAGAAGTCCTGCTTCCCAATCACTTTCCTCATGTCTTCCAAGTAGGACTCACGCAGGGCTGCCTTATTCAGGAACCTCTGGGCTAGCTGTTCCAGCATTTCTAGCCTCAGCATCTCCTTCTGCAGTGCTTTTCCCCGGTTGTGCTCTGCCTTTTCCAGGATAATCCAGTGCTTTTCCACATCCTGCAGCATCCTCCCCTCAGGAGGCAAGTATGGCCGTTGGTTGTTGGCTCTCTGCTTGGTCCTGATGCTGAAGAGATGAGCTTCAATCATGCCCTTCTCTTGATATTTGGGGGGTTTCTCCACAGTACGGAAAGTCTTAAAGTTGGCCATGAGTAGCCACATTTCCTGAAGAGAGTTGGGGAAATGACGGTCGTCTAGTTCTGTCACTTTCTGTTTAATCCACTTCAGGAGGTCAGAGACCATCTGCTCATATAGAAGCTTCAAGTCATCTATCTCCTTCAGGAAGAACACAATCTGTGATGGGAATATGAAGTTACCAGCCACATAAGAAGCAGAATGAAGCAAGGCAGGTGAACAGAAAACAACATCTTCAGAAACCAAGCATAGGATTCAAATAGTTCAATATGTGTCAGGAAAATAGTATTTAACAACCAAGTTGCCACAGTCGTCACATCTTTATACCAATTAGTAGGCATGGTGGTGTTGGGTTGATGGTTGGACTTGATGATCTTAGAAGTCTTTTCCAACCTATGATTCTATGATTCTGTGATCTGAGGCCAGGTGAAATCCTAGAATAACCTTCCATAAAGCACAGATAAATAAATATTATTTAATTTATCATTTCAGTTTTTATTTAAGAAAAGGTTAATTTTGGAATAAACAGCATGTACGTGGAGACTATCATCAGTTCCTGTGTGGACTGACTAAAAAGCAAGAATCCCAAACTGAGGGTTCAGATTTTTTGTTTCATAATGAGATTTTTTTTTCCCCATTCTCATTCTTAAAACCAAACAAATTCTATCCCATCTAATATGCAATTCAACCCTCTTAGCTTCACCACCTTAGGCAGTTAGGAGACCATCTGATGAGATCCTGGTTCTCTCATATGCCCACAGCAGACTGTGGTCAAATAGCCCCTTCTCAATCTCTTCTGTTGGAGCTGTTTCTCTTTATATAAATTATTAGACAATGTCTTGTAGCCAGACAGTGGTTTGGTAAGGATGATAACTCTGATTCAATACTAATTTTCCAAGTCCAGGACATTTATCTGTTTCATTTGTGGTCTGACCTGCCTTTATTTCAAGTTCAGGTAAACACTGGAGCAAACATTTAGAATGAAATCCATAATGAAATAAAAAGTGCTAGAATGAAATAACCCTTTCTTTCCATTTTGCCTTTTTTCCCATCTTTGTCTTTTTACTTTATATTGTATCTTTTCCTTGCCCTAGCTTAGTAGCCCTCCTGCAGACGTCAGGTTTAATGCTGAAAAATGTCTGCGTCTATCATTCCCCTGAGGCTGCCTGCTCCAGCCAGGCAGATTAGTAAAGGAGATGGCACCGAGCAAAGACCCAGTCCCCGCAAGTGGTAATCTGCTTTCACCTACCAGAAAGCGTACTTGGCAGTGAATAAGTGTCACAATGTTGGAAGAGGAGTAAAACAGCACCAACCTTTAGTGCAGGAAAAGCAGCCCGTGACATCAGGGCTCCCTTCTGTATTTTCTGCCATCGTACCCAGTTCTCGCTGAAAGATCCTAGCAAATGCATGGTCACCTCATATGGGAGGGGGAAAGGAGATTTACCTCCCCGAGCTGATTCTCTCTGCCATGCTGGTCACACACTTAGTCTGAACTCAAAGGCTTCCTTGACACATTCAGGCTTCCCTCCCCAATCCTATTAGTAAATTCAGAGCTGTCTATTTGAGGAGACTGAGGACATGAAGAGATTAATATCTGTTTCATTCTCCTTCTGAGTGTTTGTGTGTGTCAGAAATGCAGGAAGACAGGAATGCAATATTAGAGACAGGCTAAAAATAGGATGGGCAGCAGAGAGAGAAAAAGCAGAAGGTAAGTGGAAAGAGAGATAAGGAACAAAGAATAAATATACCTATACAAAATGTAAAAAACAGTGGACTACAACAAGAACTGAAAAAGGACGAAGTAAGAAATACTCTTTCTGTTTTCTCCCATACTACAAAAGTTATGGCCTGTTTGATTCTTATAGTTCCTCTAACACATGCTTGGTGACTCAAGGACTATTTCAGGTTTATCAGAAGAAAAATAATGTCTCCTGGCCAAAATCCAGATATTCATATGTAGACCAGCCAAATCCTACTGCACATTCTCTTCACTGATGCCCAGTCTTTGACCGGACGCCAAGTCCTGCTCTCATCTAATGCTTCTCTTCAGACAACATCACTGTTACTGATACATGTTTCAGGATCATCTTGTTCTGTCCCAGACCACTTTGTTAGCTGAGCAAACCCTGCTTTGCAAAAGCTTTTCACCTTGCCACCACCAGGGAAGTTTCAGTTTGGATTTTTGTGCCTTCCATTAAGCAATATATTCCTCCTCACAACTGCAAAAGCAGTTCTCTGAGTCCAGATGTTCATGCAGGACCCATCCTGGGTGTGTAGGTTTTCTGCAGACTGTTTCTTCTATATTTTTGAAAAAAACCAGAATAGATTATTCTGAAGTTAAAGAATAAATTCTCTCTATGGAAAGTGGTCTTCAGTGGAACAACCACAAAATTCCTTCAGTTTTCCATCAACAGTATGTGAGTAGTTTTTAATACAACTCCTGAATGTATGTGAGACAAAATGTATGTGAAAACTGGAAAAAAAATTATTTTTAGCTTTATTCCCCC
>Ga0065711_1038792_pt1 | contig 18414 bp, 8 predicted proteins | sample Hoacrofraction12_FD_59098 | JGI IMG/M metagenome (GOLD analysis project Ga0065711, IMG submission 59098) | Hoatzin crop microbial communities from Cojedes, Venezuela - Epithelial fraction 12 v2 (version 2) | ecosystem: Host-associated > Birds > Digestive system > Esophagus > Crop | place...
GGGGGGGGGGCGAGGCGAGGAGCGCTGCAAGCTGGGGGTCTCTCAGGGCAGCCAGGGGAGGGGGGGCACAGCCCGAGCCGCGCCGTGCGAGGGGGGCAAACCCGGCAGGAAACCCGGCTGTGGGGGACGGCGCGCTGAATCCGCCTCCGGCGCCTCACGGGATGCAGGGGCGCCGAGCGAGGCGAAGGGTCCCAGTCCATCACGCTGATGGTTTCCTTTTTCTAGGGAGTTCTTAAAATGTTGCCTCCTTTTTCTGCCAGCCAGCCCTTTGCAAAACTGTTTCCTCATGATTTCCACCAAGTGGCACATCATGCTGTCCCAGAAGAACGGCAGTCTGCACATCACGCTGTGTCTAATAAATTGGGGAGCTTTTAACAAGTTTTCTTCCTCCCCTGTGTGATTATTTAATGCTGCTCTTTGCAATCTCAAAATATATTAAGTGCATTAAGACCTCTTTTAAGTGCTCCTGTGAAGCCTGCCCCAAGTGCCACAAACATCTCAGCTGCTTTCGCTTAGGCTCAGGGCTGTGTTATCACCATCAGTGGCAGCAATTGCAGACATGGGGGGAGGGTGCATTTTGCTCAGAATATTAAAGCTTTGAGGGGCCTTATTGAACCCATTAACGGATCACATTGATCTGCCATTAAACTTTTCAGCCTGAAGCACAGAACACAGTAACCTAGATTTTAAAGGGTTGGCGCGCTTTGTCAGAAGAACTGCGATCCTTACTGTTGAACACCGATTCTCAAAGTGTTTCTGGATCTACTGCCGAGATCCCAATCATCGTGACTTAGTCCTAATCATCGTGACTTAGTCCTTCTTGCTGCAGCGGGATTGCTGAGCTTAAGCGCTAGGTTTGCCCAGCTCCTTCTCTGGAACGTCCTAATAAACTCTTGAGTAGAAAGCAGTATAATTGCTGCTGAGTCACGGTGACAGAAGTCTCTTGTTCTCCGTCAAAAGCATATGGATTTGTGCTTCAAACAGGCAGCGCTACTGGCTGGGGTAGATGAGGGCTTGCAGAAAAGCTTCAGAAACAAAACAAATCCACCAGGGAAAAAGTTGAACAAAGTCTGGCACTGGCTGACAAAACCGAATGTGAAGAAAGGGTGGGATGAAATGTGTAGACTGGCGGAGAGCGCCCACCCCGCCGGACGTCCCCAGTGCTCCGGGGTGGCTGGAGGTAGCACTAGGGCTCCACCAGCCTGTCCAAGTGGATTTAGCTGCGCTCATGAGAGCCTACAAAGTCTGCACCTTGCAGAAACACTTTGCTGTGTAAACAAAGGAAAAGTGTCCTCCCAACGGCAAGAGCTTTCTCTGATGGAGAAAACCTGCTTTGTAGAAAGAAACAGATGGCAACACGTCTATGTACCACCCCACCTGTCCAGCTCCGGGGCCCCGCACGCCAGGCCAAGCTGGGGGAAGCAGGTGGAAAGAGACGGTGCAGAAAGCTGGTGGCAAGGTCAACATAAAAGTTATTGGCCTTGTTAAGCAAACAATACTGCAGAAGAAAACAAGAGGGCAGAAATCAGAGCATGCTGGAGGAATTCCTTCTGTTCCTCGGTTAGTTAAAAGTAATAAATGCACTGGAGTTATGAGCAGCATTATATTTTACTATATCATCCGGAGATGTCAGTAACATTCTGACTCAGAGCAGATTTGCCGTGTGACGTACAGTAATCACAACGTATCAAAAGAGGTAATTTAGAAGTTCAGTTGTGTCACTAAGCAGCCATTTCCAAAATAACCTTAACTTCCAGAAAGTCATTGTCACAGACACTGGTATCAGGGAAAAGGGAAGAGGTGGAGGGTTGTAATGACACATATTAGTAACAGTAATTGTAAAGATAACTAGCATGATGCAGTCTAACAGCTGATCTATTGTGTACATCTTAGTAGACAAATTCACATGCTTTATTGCAAATATGGCAATCAAAAACGATCTGTTTTAATATCAGTCTAGAAATTTCTTCATTAAAGACATTATAGACTCGGAGTCACTGCGCTACAATATACGTTACCTAAACTGTGCCTGAAAGATTAGGTCGTGGCACAGCATGTAGAAATACATGTCTGTCACAGTGACAGATTTGGTTAACCGGTCACTGACTACGAGACCTTAAATGTCAGGGTAATGCATGTGGTCCAGGTCCCTCAACAGATTAGATTAGACACTTCAATTTCTATACACCGGGTTCATTTACTGTAGCTTGTAGAAAATATTTGTGCCAGCTCCCTCAAAGCATCTGAGAAGCAAAAGGCTAACCCCCTGAAAGCTGCTGGGAGTTTTTATTAGAATGAGGTAACTGGATATTAAATGTTACGAAAGGAATAATCAGGTGGTGTCTATTATTTTTTTTGCCAGTTCTTACGCTCAGATGCCATCAAATAAATGTCATAACATTTTGCTCATGGTTTTGAACAACCTAAATTACATCCGAAGATGTGACTTAATGAGCCTCAGAAATGCAAACTTTGGTGCATTTCAAAACACCCACACAGTTGCTGTTGTTAGCAGTCAAGGATAAGCTGGCATTATCTAGGGAAGGAAATCAAGTTATCTGAATATCTACATTAACAAGTGATCGTATTTTATCAGAAGTAGGGTAGAGAAGAATGTTTTAGCCAAGTGACTCTTGCAGAATTACTCGCTGATTCATAGAGGTTTTTTGATTGTTGTGGACTAGGATCTAAGCTGTTGCTTTCCTGTCCTGCTAACAAGCTCACATTAATTCTCAGTGACCAGTATTTTTGCTTTCTCTAAAGAAATTACTTTTTTTTTTCTTTTGCTAGTGCTATGATGTTTGTACTTTCAACCAAAGTAAAAATAAGTTGCAACTGCAAAACAGTAAAATCTCATGGAAATCCGCATGAAATAGGGCAGTAAAAACTAAATACAAGCAGAAAAAACAAGCACATGCAGGACTTGCATCAGTACTTGGAAGAGATTTTAACGGAACACATTTCCTAAGGAAGTACATTTCCAGGAGGCACCAGTTCCTACTTTAGATCAGTCAGTGGAGCTAGAGTATTGCTGCAGAGATGGAGAGGGACAGAGAGAAAAAATCAATGCATTTTTATCTTGACCTAGTCTAATTATGCAGACTCTCTCTAGGAAGAAAAAAGATAGTTATAGGGAAGTTTCCTGTATGCACAAAACACTCAATGGCATTTGTGTACCTCACAGGTGAGCATATCTCAAGGAAGATGATTACTCCAAATGTCTGTGATTAAAAATGTTAACATGTTTTATGGATAATTTGAGGACTAAAACCTAAATCCATGAGAGGACTTAGATATTCTTCAGAAAATTCTTCTATGCCTTAGATGTAGGTGCCAGTGTCATTTTTGTGTTCAGCTGACATCAGACAACCTAAAGTTTCACAGTGCCAAATTCTACACAGTTGAAGTTCCATACGCACCTGGATTGTCGCTTGATGTTTTCAAAACTAGCCTAAAAAAGACAGTCATGTTGCTTAATGTTTTAGCACATCCTGAAGCTATATCATACTTACCAGAATAACCCTTTCCTTGCCTCTCAATGCCTGTGAGACCTGAGACAGGAGAGTGCAAAATAGCACACAGATGATTCTCTTTCAACTGGAGCCTGAACCAAGGACACAGGAGACAAAAGGAATCTATGCCTAAGATGAAGAATGGATTTGAGCTGTAATCTCATAGCTCTGAAGTTACTGCGCCAACATCGGGCAGCCTATGACAGGACGCTTTCCCATCCAGACTATTCCATTTTAATACAGTATTCATTTATTCATTGTATGCAAGAGCAATTTCTTCTACACTGGCAGTTAGGACATTCATGTAGCATTCGTGCAATCTGAAATCAGATGACTGCTCCAAATCAGGAAGAAAAGGGCAGATTGCCCTGAACAGTGACAGCGCTGGCAAAGAGCTTTAAATTATAAAGGATTTGTAATAAGGGCTAAGGGAGCTCCCTCCTAGCTGATTATTTTCATGAAAACAAACTGATTTATATAGTCATCTACCTCCAAAATATGTTCACTGATAAAAATCAGAAGGAAAAGGTGGTAGTTCCTTGAAGCCAAATTCTTAAATGAGATCTAACACATATTTCCACCATTTTTATGAAGTTTTGGGTTTAATGTCCTGTTACAATGTCAAGAATAATATAGTCATATTTGTTTCTGCTCCACTGTGATTAAAATACTCCAGCTATTTAATGGAAAAATTGGGATTTTTTCCTACCCAGTACTTCAGGTGTCTCCATACTCGACTTGCTGTCCTCTGACAATTTCACCTTTGATGCCTGAGCCTTTCCACTTAGGAATATCTACTAAACTGACTGTGTTCTCTTCACCCATGTGCAGCAGGAAATAATGATGCATCTTAGATCTCGGAAGGGTGCTCCACTTTTTCGTACTGTACCAATTGACAATTAATTTGCTGCAGATACTGTTGACTCATTTGCTGATTTCTGGTGGTATGCTCGTTACTGCTTGAAGTAAAAGAGCAATGGCACAGCAAAAGGTATTTTTCAGTCTCTTCTGAAGTTTCAAGGATGATTTTCTTAATGTTACTCCATTCTAGACTAATCCTAGTCTGCTTTACATATTTATCTCCCTTGTCCTTTGGGATAGCTCAAAGTGAGATCAAAGAGTTTTTAATCCTCTTGTTCAGAGTAAGTTGACAGTGTAAACTTACTAATTGCAGATATGTGAACTTGTCATCTCCCAGAACATGAGCCTCTTTACTGTTTGTTCTTCCATACTTTATAAACATAGCAATATACCAGTTTTCTTTTTCATTGTTCCTTTTATCAAAACAAGTCAAAGAAATACACATCCTTAAAAGATGGCTCTGCAAGTAAATTAGAATTAACCTCATTTTACACAGGTGGAAATTCAGGCAACTGGTGTTTGTGTCCACTTATCCAGATCATATGTGAACTCTGTAGCAGAAGAGGAACCTATCTGAGATGCCAGACATGATTCCCAGTCATTCATTTGCTTTCATCATGAGATCATCCTTCCGTTCACAGTAATTGATATTTCCTTAGACAAAACACAATGGAATTATCCCAGGGATTAATTTGGCCTAAGATGCTAATTCTGAGAAAAGTCCTACTTGACAGATGAATGCCTGCAACATAACCAAGAAGTCTGTGGCTCACAGCCTGGATTTTGTGCAGGTGGAGGAAAGGGAGTATGAGTGGTATATCATATCCTGCCTCTCATCATTTCTTGGCAGATGCATTGCCCAGTAGATGGAAAAGCTTCATCAACAGCTGAAAATCTGTTTCTTGTCATCTTCCTTCCCATAGAAAGAAGTGAGTCATCGTGCTGTCCATCAGTCCTTTACTTTTCTGGGTACTGACATTTCCCCTGTGATGCAGATGTTGAAAGAAAGTTTAATTTTAGTCTAGATCTGTCTACTTCTACTTCATTTGTCCTTCAAATGTACAACTTGGGATACAGGCTGTGAAAATTGGACAAAAAATGATATGTCTCTATGGCAGCAATATCAGACCTTCATCCCATGGCAGAGCAAAACCAGCCAAAGATGCAAGTGTAATTTCCACCTCAATCCCTGCAGATTTTCTACGAATAACCTAATTTACTTCTTTACTTCAGTACAATCTTGGCTTCCTGCTGCACAAGCATGTAGTAAAGCCAGGAAAACCATGATTACTCTTATTTTAGAGAGAATGTGTCAACATTACCAAAACATATCTAACACCAGCACAAGCACAATCCTCAAGAGTTAAATAAACAAAGGAAAATTATTGTAAGGAGTAAACTTTTGAATCCCTCTAAACAGACTCAGTTCAATTTTTCGTAATAATGCTGGAAGCAAAGGATGCTTTGTACCATAATGTAGACAACTCCAGAGAGGATAGTCAAAGAGTTCTAGGTTCCTAGTGAAAAATAAAGCAGAAACAGCAACTAAATTAGTAGGAACAAAATTGTTTCTTCTCTACTTGCTAAGTTTGAGAAATATCTTCTCTGTATACATGAAATACTGAATGGAAATCTCAGATGGCCTCTGCCTCCATACTTTAAAACATAATTAACTCATGCCAGCAAATGGAGTCACATTAAATTTAATTTTTAGTGGATTACAAGCATTACTGCTTTTTTTAGTGGATTAAAGACATTGCTACTTTGATTTAGAGCTAAGGCAGTTGGGGTTTTTATTTGTAAATATGGAAAAATACAAAACATGAACTGTTTGAGGTTTTTTTTGTACACAAGGTTTGTAGCAGAAGTTTAATCAATTCAGTGGAGCATTCGCAGCTTTTAGCTAGCTACAGTGTCTCAGGGTATGCAGGTGACCCAGATTTCTCCCCTGCTGTGTCACATAAACTGATAGATATAGATCTATATACTTTCTGTGATTGGTGAATCGGTTGGCTACAGGCTATCACATATAGATGCTGGGTTCCAGTTACATTGGTGTGTGCCATAGGTAGCAATGAAGTGAAGGTTATAATTAGTGTGCACACCAAAAATAAGACTCAACAGAGACTCTACTCAGGCACTTTTTTCTCCCATGTACATTTTTCTCTCCATGTACATTGGCACAGGGGAGAGAGTTCCCTGTATTTTGCCAAGTAGCAGCATTCTAATTTATTTAATCCTTCCTTAATTTTTTTTCTAACAACATTTGCTTACTTTGTTTCCTTGGGAAAATATACCTAGCTCTAGCTCCCGTAAATTTTACCATCACCAAACTGGCCTGTTTATACCAAGAACTTTGTGCACTTGTAACAGTAAACTTAGACTTTGGTCGGTCTCTAGTGACCTTTAGGAGAACGTAGCATTGTGAGATTTTTTTTGTTATAACTTACAGATACAGTTGGTGAAAAAAAATATTGTGCTTCCCATTTCCACTAGGAATTTTTGGAAAACAGAGATATCCTCCTGAATACACCTCATGGAAAATACTTTCTGTGTTAAAGCTTTCATTTGGCCTCCTGAACCTGCTAACAACTGAAAGATGCAACCTGCTCTGTCAACAAAAGGATTTTTCCACATGCTAGCTACCATGTGACTAAAATCATATTTTCTAGCGTAAGTACATTGTCAGGGATTTTGGATCATATTTGCAGCTGGTATGACTTGTCATAGCTTCAGCAGAACTGTCACAGTTTCTGTCATCTAGTGTCTATAGTGTCTACTCCTTACTACTTAATACACAGGGAGGCACGAAAAGAGATAAACAGGTCTAGGGAATGTTGACATTTTAAATTCCTTCCTACCCTATTTTGCGCAAGAAAGAGCATTACATTTGGCTATGTAAATAGATACCAGATTTTAAAATAGCCAGGTTCTTTTCTGCCTCAAGGAGAAAGAAAGATATAAACCAGAATTATTGGCTTTCTGTAATATTTTATATTCAATTTTCTCTTGTTACGTTCATGCCATGTAATTGTGTGCATATGTGTACATGCGTGGTCCTTGTTGTACAGGGTTACAGCCAGATTCTTGTGCAAGTGCCAGAGCTCTACCAGGGGTTCAGGGAGTTGTTGCACACTCTCCTTTATTCCGTGTACAATAATGAATACTCCTTCCTATATCTGCCAAATGCATGGTTTGATCCCATTGATATCCATTTGGCATCAGGCTGTTATTCACTAACCCTTCACCACAGCTATTAATCACATGCACATGCAAAGTGCTGTTTGCAAGGGGTGGGTTCCCATGTCTGCGTTGTTCTCTCGTGTTATTAAAGGCTCTGATACCTCTGTTCTGGCCTAGCGTTCCTCACCAGTCCGTCGCTGAAATACACATCCCCAAGTGATTCCTGGCTTGCTCTCCACCCCATTCCCAGCACCCACAACATATACTCCCATCCAAAGCGTAGGGCATATTCCAACTGTTTCCAGGAAACTGCTTTTTCCATTTCCTGGGAGTTACCCCTCTTCCCTGGGCTCACCTTCACCACCGCATCGCTCTATGTTGCGGCGTATTTTAGCAGAGGGCTTTGGAGAAAACCACTGATTTTAGAATGCCACTTTGATCATTTAACTGACTGCAAATTATTTATTCTTCATCCAGCTTGGTCTCAGCAACTTGCCTAATTTGGGCTGATTTGGATAGTTTCCATGAGCAGCAGCAGATGGTAGTTGGCTGAAGCGTTCCTGTGACACAATCCTCTATGTGTACAAATAACCCACAAACGAGCCACAAAGTACTTTTTTTTCCCTGGTCACAGCTGAAATCAGATAAGAAAAAGTTTCTTTATTTGCATTTCCACCCCTCCTTAAATAAAAATTTCCCTTTAACTTTGAAAGAGTCCTGACACAAGTTAGTCATGAATACTGCCAGATAAGCCCTGACCCAGGGCTACGGAGCAGCACCAGCCAGACAAAAGAGCCACCAGACAAGACTCCCAAAAACATGGATAGCAACGCAGAACTTTACCAGCAAAAAGGAACTGAGTCATGAGCCTGACTTTGTGAACACGGGGTCAAATCCTTAGTTCGCATAAGTCAGCATTGCTTTGGTACAAAGACACAGCAATTAGGGTGGCTGAATGTCCCACGTAGGGTGTCTGTAAATGTATATCTTTCCACCTTTGCCATACACTCTATGGGGAAGCTGTTGTAATGCTGTTTACACAAAAAAGGGAAATGTCTTATTTTTGCCTATATTTGAACTAGGCTTCAGAGAAAATTCCTGGTAGTTTCTATAACATGCCTTCTAAAAGCAAACCTTCAGTGGCAAAACATAAGGAATAACATATTATTTTTCAGCAGAAAAAATAAACTCTTGTCAAAAGGACACATTTATCTGATTCATATACTCCAGTGATCACTTTTATTGCAGCTTTTTAAGCCAAATTGTTTAGTTCAAGTTTATACGTTTTCTGATGTTCAAAGTTTGGCAAGGAGTAGATAAAAAACATACACAGAGTAGAGGACATAATGGGAAAAAAAGGGAGCACAGGGCTGGAGCGGGCTTCCTGAGATGCTGAGCTCAGGGTATTTCGGCTGCAGGCAGCTGTGGTTGGGGCCTGTTGCCATTATACCCAGTACCCAGTTTCCCAGTTATATTCCTCTTGGGGTACTACTTCTGGTGTTCCTATCACAGACCCCAGTGCTTCTGGATGGTTTTGAGAGCATTTAGGGAGCTCAGAATTACAAAAACAGATGTCAGATGTCCCTAATTTGCCGTGTAGCTATTAGAAATCATGTTTTCTTCATTCTGTTGTCAAAATGGAGCCAAGAAGATCTTTGCCACAACTAATGCCTAGCATTTTCCCCAGCCTTCTTTTCTCATGAAGCAAAGTGAAGCGTTTGAGAAGGCCTACAAAACCGAACAGCAAGCTCAGCTGTTCATCCCCAAATAGATAGGCACTCACTACCACCAGAAAAAGCAGCTACCTGCCGCTGTACTTTCAGAATTTCTTAAACGCCCAGAGCACTGCACTGCAGCAACAACCCTTTTCTCCACAAGGAATATATCTGTGTCGCTGCACAACTTGAGAGAGCAGGAAAACTTACCTAGGTTTTTTTGAAAGAGTTTGAAGAACTTAGAAATAGCACAGAAAAATAATAATATGAAAAAACATTAGTATTGCTGTCACAACTAACCTTTATTCTAAATGAAGAGAAGTGACTACACAGAGGTGAGGGCATGGCTGCCTACCCTTTGCATTAATCACTTCTGCTGGAAAGGTACAGAGGGGATCATATAGTGATTAATCCAAAAGCAGTGTGAGGATGGCATTCAGAAAGGGTACAAAAGTCCTGGCTCCAGAATTCCCTGGTATACATTGCAGGATGATATCTCTTCACAGAGAGTTACAGTTCAATGCCACATTGTCAAATCTTATTCTGTAAGTATATAATACAACAGATCAAGAAAGAAGCATGTTATTCTTTCTAAATCACAGGGACTGAAAGGTAATCATTTCCTCTGTCTGTCTTTCTTTCTTTCTGATTGCAGCATTCTCTCTCCTCAAATCCTAAATAAAGCCACAATAAAGCCAATGGTTTAGAGAGACTTCCAAAATGCCTTTGAGGAATTTGTGATGAATTGATGAAGGAGTTTACTTTCAGGAGGTATTTTAAGTTAGAAACATTTCACAACAAAAAGGGACTGTGTTTGTTAGCAGGTGCAAAGGATAACTGTCTCTTCGCTTAGAGACATCCCATCTATTTTCAATCTGCTTTCAAGTTTGTTTGAGATTATTTTACCAGTGCCGAGACTTAGGAGGCTTTCGAAAGCATGTGTTCCTGCAGTTTAGAACATATAGTCTTGTTTTTGGGTTTGGGTCCAGTGGAGTTTTCAGTCATATTTATTCCCTTTCACTGTTTATCCCATTCTTAATCTGCATTGATTTTCCCCCTGCAAAGCAGAAAAAAATCAATTTTCCATTATGTTTTTTAATCAGTCATAGTAAGAGTTAAAACAGTCCTGGGCATTGCAGGTAAAACAGCTGATAATCAGTTGGGGAGTTATCTCATTTATTACTCTGAGTTGACAGGGGCTTAAACACTTCCCTTAGCATCACAGCTAAGGCAAGTGGAGCAGTGGTGCCTCACATCAAGGTACAGTGCCTGCCAGAGCAAAGTCCACCCGAGAGCCTGTGCCAGGTCATGTTTATTCTATTCCATGATTCTATAAATGTTAGAGACAGTTCTGCCATCCTGGGGTACCTGGAGTAGCTTGTACTGATGACTGCAGCATCTAGAAAGAGAAACAGCCAGGAAAAGGCAACGGCCTGCTGTCAGCAGACTTCAGGGTCGGGAAGTGATTCTCCAACCTAAGCATTTGTTAGTCACTGGCTGGGAGACCTTGATCTGCTGCAGCATTACAGAGGCAAGACAAGAAATGCTGAGACTGGAGCATCCCATGCAGTGACTCACCCAGGGCCTGATCCAGCTTTCTCTGGAATCAATGGGAGCCTTTCAATTGGTTTTACAGCAGGAGTTTGTTCAACAGTCACCATCACATGCTGGGAGTTATTTGTCCGGTGGAAAGCACAATGAAAAAAAATGTTCCCGTATTCATCATCCTCATTTGACAAGAAATGAAAGGACCCTGCTAAAATAATGCAGCTTCAGCTTCCAAAAATGACACTTCAGGAGTCTGAAGACTGGATAAGCAGAGCTTTCCCTTCACTGATTATTAAAGTACAGGGTCGGGAGAGTGCTCTGTGTAATCACTCTCTGTGGTCACAGCTTCAGTTTCACCACTATGACTCACCCATGGTTACTCTTAGGTAAGTGCCAGATGCCTTCTTATTGCTCTCAAGCTTCAGTTCAGCAAAACATATAAGCACACGCCTAAACACTTTTCTGAATAACAATGGTCTTCTCACATAGTTAAAATTCAGCACACACTTAGATGCACTGCTGAATCAGGGCCTTAATGCTCAATATGGGTGATTAAAGGATCATAATCTAATAGTTTTTGCTGACAATGTGACATAATTTTTCACTATACCTCTGTAAAATTGGGATAAAAGCTGAAAATGAAATTTAGGAGTACCTTTAAACTAGCTAAACATTATGGTACTGAAAAAAACCCCAAAATAAGGTTCAGGTCTCTGCTGGAAGCAAGGGAATTTAATTGCCCCATTAATCACACTTTCACACTTCATCACATTTAAGTATAAAATACTGATCAATGGTACTCTCCATTGCTCAAACTTCACAGTGTTAGTCGGGGCATTTTACATATCTTCTCCAGACTCCATGAACTCTCCACTGCGTCCTACCCGTACAGAAGAGGCCAGTACTGAGCACTCCCATGCTGACTGGCATCTACAGGTTCTCGGGGCCTTTTTCACAGCTACCACTCTACTTTCAGATATCTGAATGGTGATGCAGGGATGGTAGGGCAACAGCTCTTAGAAACAACGTAGCAAAGCTATTAGGAAAATGCTGCCTCTTGGTGGTCACTCCTTCCTTATCACTGCTGGCTGACACAGGACTGAGTTCTAGCTCCTGTCTCCATTTCCGCCCTGTTTTTTCAGCCAAATCCAGCCAGCTTCCACCACTTTTCACTGTCAGTCTCCTCTCTGACTCGCATACAGATTTTGCTTTTGCCTCCATGGCACTCTGGATACATTGTAGAGGTATGCGTGAAACACAAAGAGAGGTAAATTCTTCCAAGCAGTTTGGGTATAACACCCATTCCTTTTTGGTTTGGCAAAATCCCAAATGCTTCTGCTACACATTGTTGCAGGCAAGACTAAGTTGCTAGTGGCAATCAAAAAAGGCGATGCTTTTCTATAGGGATGTTCTGACAGATCCCACACTGCAGCCTTCCAGCCACTCAGCCCTGTCAGAGAAGACAGCTAGAAGTTATACCATTAGATTAATTGTATATACTGCATATACCAGGAACAGCAGGATCACCTAAGACTTGTACAAAAAGGTTACACATTTCGTGTTTACATCAGTTTTGCAATGTGTCAGTTTTTTTCAAAAACAGCGTGCAAGACTCCTATGTGTATCTTGTGCTGGTCAACCTAGTGATTCCTTCCCTTCAGCCCCAAGCAGCTGTTAGACTGCTCCAGTCTGTGGACATCTCAGGAACGGTTGCTCTTTCCTTAGGCATTGGGTCATCAGGCTCACCTGAAGTCACATGCAGTTGGACCGCTCTGGCCCATGGCCCTCGTGACCCTCAGATTTTCCTCATCATCACTGAGTGAAGGTGCTCCAGGAGCGAGCACCTACAGACTCCAATCGCTTTCTGTCATAATCCCAAGGACCTCTGTTTTTCTTGACTGACAGGGACCCCTTAGCCAGCTGCTCTCCCTCATAAGGTCATTTACAGGACAAGCTGTTTTCAGTCCCCAATTGATCTTACAGAGCACTCTGCATGATGGGAGCTGCAGAATCGATATTTGTGTCTCATTCTGACCTTCCCTCCTGCAACTCTGCTTTTTCCCCTCACATTCACACTCCCAGGGGTGCTGCTTTCACTGCTGGCATCTTTCCTGATCCACCCTTGAGCACACAGAGCCAGGGTCGCCCACACAATTCCAGGTGCTATATGAGGAAGTGTCTGGGTCCCTCCTGGACATCGCTTGGCTGTCACAGTGAGTTTCCACTCTCGAGCACTTCTTCCACTCTGCCAACTTCTGCTTGAGCAAGAAAACATTGTGGTTTCCTGTATTTGGCCATTGGTCTAGACCACATGAACTCTTGCTATTGTTTTGTTGCCTGTTTTAAGACCTTCTGCTAGGATGCACTTTTACCACACCCAGATTTTTTTTGATGCTCTTGCAAGTCTTCTCATATGATTTTAAACCATAACATATCATCCTCCCCAGGCTTTGCTCGTGGTTCTTACTTCATGCTTCCTACTCTCATATTGCTCTCCCTTCATCAAGAAGCTAAAATGACCAGCCATGAAAGTATCTTTATTTCTATTACTTGAACTCAACTTTGTGACCCTTTGACCCAGCACCTGGTACTGGGTAGGCTGAGGGCGCCACAGGCACAAGCTAGACTGTCTTTGTGAGATAGCAATCCAAACTGTCAGAGTTTTGTTTTCAGGCCAAAGTTAACCTTACTGTTCCATGGGCAGTTTTCCCAAGCAGAACCATACGACCTGTGGTTGTCTTCCAGCATAGTTCAGAGAACACCCATAGTCTCAGACAGTCCAGTGAAATTTGGTCATTCTTAATTATGTCCTGTCTGACTTGTAGGCTAAATGGCTTCTTCAGCTACATGAGACAGAGGGACCTCATCTTCTTAAAATCACTCTAAGAATTGATAGACAGAGGTACTCCAGCTTCCAGTCTTCCCTGGTGGGATGGGTAAATCATACAAGCGTCTCGCTTCTGGCCCCTGGACAGTAGGTTTTCACCCACTGTGACACCTCGCCTCCCACTGCACACTGATCCTGTCCTACCCGGTTTGGGGAATCCTTGCACAGGACTGCAAGAACTGTTCTCAGATCATCACACCAGCACTGTAAAATGGCTAGGGGAAGTGGGGGAGAAGATGGTGATGTAGGCAGAAAAAACTTACATACTCCAGTGCCAGATGTAAACTGTCACAGGCCAGTGCTTTCACTGGGATATGCCTGGGCATCGCTTGCTGCTCAGCACAGTGCAGCATTGTTCCTTCTATCACCTTCCAGGCCTCTTAGCTGATCCATCCAAATATCACTATCTTCCAGAGTGAGCTGGTCATATAAAAGTCATAGTCACTGTAATATTAATTTAGTCACATTCCCTCACACAAAAGCCTCTGCCACCTCTCTGCAACTGAATTCACTGAACATTCTTTCTTCCCCCACAAACAATAATGCAGCAAAAAATATGTGTAATTTTTTTAAAATTTATTTGACTTGAGCTCAGAGCAAGGTGATTTTTTGACAGCCAAAAAAAGCAAACACCGGCTCCCAGGTCAGCTCTTCCGCAGGGAGGTCTGATAAACAGCAGCAGCCCTTTTGAGTTTTAGCCACCGAGTTGTTCAGCTATCGGTTAGAGGCAGAGGTCTTGCACAGATCTCCTTCTCTTCATGCTCAAATTTCAACTCAGCAGCACTGTGTAATGTAAGTATGGGCACAATGGCTAACTAAAAGCAGCTTGTGTGAGATGCGAACATTATGAGAGCTGGGGTCTCCTTTTTTGGGGAAGGCCCATTAATTTTTTTCTGATGTGTATGGCATGTGCACATCTCCCTTACACCTAAAACACCACAGACCTTACATCTGTGCATTTAATATGCGGGGACTGACAAAAACTTGTCTAGGGTTGCTCTTCCCATGATGGTTATCTAGGCAAGAACCAAGAAAGAAGGAGCTGAACAGTGGAGTATGGTTGTGGCGTCTTCATGGACCTCCGGAGCACGGCAGAAGTATGCGTTCATTTCTGCATTTCCTGGGGTTAGTCCGTATCTTATCACTTTCCCTATTGAAAACCAAGTAGCTGGAGTATCTCCTCTTGTACACTCAGATCTACTGTCAGTAATGAAATACACCATGTTTTCCAAGGATTGTTGTGCATTTATGCATTGTGTTATTATTATTATTATGATATTAACAATAACAGGAATAATGCTTTTTATCTACTGTGTACTATACATTATATTTAATATATATTAAATATCATCATTTGTAGCTACATATCACTTTTCATCTAATATTTTCAAGTTTTTTATAGTTCTAACTCTGTTTCACGGCATTCGTTCAAAGGCAATTAGTAACACGCTATTTTATAGACTGACAAGTGGAGAAACAGATAAGTTGAATGACTTGTGCAAAAATTCTTAGAATTCCTCAGTCTTAAATCTAATATTGATTTAATTTAACAGAACAAACCACATGCTACGCAGTATTAAAATCTTTTAAACTCAGTTGCACTGTGGGAGGGGAAGACACCACTTTCTGGAAGTTTAGATCTGGTCTATTTAGCACTGCCTATTTCAATTAGAAAGATCAAATGCTTGCATTTCCAAAGGTAATAAAATGCACATCAAAGCCCTATCATCTGTGCTTATCAGAAAATCTATAGCTTTACAATTTACACCAAAATAAAACACACAGTTTATTAAGCTATAATACCTGTAGTACCGCTCATTTTCTTATATGATATACTTTATCTCAGTTGTTTTCCCATGGGGTGTTTACATGTATGTGGGAAATTTAGCCTATTCTAAAAAAGGTTGAATGTAACTCTTGTAATATTATCCTGAAAGTGGTGAGGAAATGTAAGAATAAGGTGATTTACCAAATTTATGCAACATAAATTCCAGATGCTTGTTATACGAACAGTCTTTTATGTTGAACACACACACATGACATTTTCTCTGATTCACACAGAGATTCCACACTCTAGCTTGCATTTTTGGTTTTAAAATCAAAGAAACAATCTGATATGACCACAAACCTTTTGTATGATGAATCCAATTAATAATTATTACCAGATCTGTTAAATGAGCAGATGTGTTAATAATAAATCTGCTGTGCACAAGCGTATGTCATTTTCTCAGATACTGTAAGAGTTATTTATGGTAAAATGAAAGCCAATTCCTGCTAAAAGATTTGACAAATTTACTGATTAAGTGCACACACAAAAAAAAAGTGTGGAAAAAGATCTCTACTGTATATTTCCCAATAGAAAATTCACCTTTCCTTTGGACTTCTCTGCCAGTAATACTTTCCCACTAATTTGGTTCTGCCATAGGAAACATCATCTCCACCCATTATATGAGGAATAGCTCTATTCTTATGCTACAGAATCCCATTTTTATGATCATGGAATCAAATCTTACATTGGTGTTAATGGAAGTTAACCTCAGTGAGACCAGGACTTTGGATATGGCCCAGTTTCTTTTAGTAATTATTAAAGTTCTATAGCTACAGTACTTATTTACAAAAAAGTCAGCAGGCGTCAGCAGGCAGCTGTGTGGAAAAGAGGATGGGGGAGAATCAGTACTGGCAGTACTCATTTTCCATCTCTCTGGCCCTGATTCAGCAAAGCACTTAACCACATGTTTAATTTTAGGCGCATGAGTAATCCCATCTCTGCAGAGCAAAGCGTGAGTTTTGTTCTCCCTGACTTTAACGGGGCTACTCACAGACCTGTCAAATCTCGCGTGCTGTGCGTGACACTTTCACAACTGCTTGCTCCTCACTCGCTCCTGCAGTATGGCCTGTGATCTGAATCTTTTCAAGACATGAGAGCCTCTCTTGCTCTGTGACCCCATGAGCCTTATGACCTTGGTCCCCTTGATCATATTCTGGTAACTGCATCTTGCATGTGGTAAAACAGACTGGGAGAAACTAAGAACCATGTTACTTACTCTGAGCATTCCCAGACCAATACCAGCCTGATTTATTATCCAGTTTGTGGAGTCATGCTCAAGCACTCTGCTGAGTCAGGCTCTATCATCCGAATCAGCTGAGAAGATTTCTAGCAAGGATATTTCTCGATCCATTAACTATCCCAGGGCTGGATATTCAGTATGTATTTCTGATGGACAGCAGATCCCCTACTCAGGAAGGATCCTTAGAGCAAAATAGGTGAACACTTAAGGCCCAGATCCTCTGTTCTGTGAGTCCTATTGAAGAGTCTAATTCTGCAGTCGTGGAAGTCAGTGGACGTTTCCAATAAAAATGGGATCAAGGTAGTAGGCTCTCATTCAGCTAAACATTTAAGCAGATGCTTACTTTAAGAACAAGATTAAGTCTCTTTGAACTCACTGGGACTGAAACACGTGCTTAAGTACTTCAATGAATGAGGGACCCATTCCAGCTTGGGATCCACACCACTGGAAGGTATCTACAGAGGTAGTCCAGCAATTTCCTGTGGCTGCCTACATCTCTGGCTGCAGCTACACTCTGCTTATTTTGATAAATAGAATAGTCTTCCCAATTCAGTAATTATCTTTTTTTCTTTAACATTCAGGGCACTGTAAATATGTAATTGTTTCTGGACTAATCGTGTTTTGAATTGATTGTATGCATGGAACCTGAAGGTGTTCTCTTTTACTGCAGTCTTTCTTTAGATTTTTGCTATGGCCCATTGACTGAATCATGACAAATGATTTCTTAGGCATGCTGACTGCATTCAGCTCTGGTGACATTTCCAAAAGTCTGCTTGTGACGGCTGATTTCATTTTCAAAACTTGCAGGGGTTATTTATGGGAAAACAAAAGCCCTTTAACAGATACCTAACAATGCATTTGGCTAGTTAGTGCCTTTACTGTGCAAAAGGGGAAAACACTCAGCAGCTCTTCCTGCATATGTTCTCTCATGAAATACTACATTTGGTTTTGAGTCATCTGCTTATCAATCTTTCATGCCAAATTGGCTTTAGAGGTAACGACTAAAATCTTCACCACAGCTATTATGCAGTGCCAGTCAGGAAAGAGCCAGCATGGGATGCATAATTTGGCAGTCCGCAGCCATGGAAGGAAGCACTTTTCTCCCAACAGAATCAAAAGTAGACTTTTTGACTAGAGCCTGGGGGGCCCTTGAAATGTCCAGGATCAACAGTCACAAAAGCCACTCTCTGTTGGATCAAGCCCAGTGTGCATTATTCTAATGTCAGATGTATAGGAGTGCAAAACTGTACCTAGTGCCTTGAAAAACATTTCCTTCACTTGTGCACAGTTGAAGAATAGCTTGACATTGAAATTAGGTCTCTTGATCAACATAAAAAATACTTGACATTTTGTTTGGAAAGTTATTGTGTATGGACATACACAAGAGGCAATTACATAAAGTAAATACAAGTGACTTAAAGTCAATAAGAAGTATTTTAAAGGCTGACAAGGGCTCAAGTTTTATGAAAGTAAAGCTGTCTACTAGGCATGGAAAAGGCACTAAAAATTAGGGATGGATTAGATCATTCTGTTTCACAGAATCACAGAATCACAGAATAGTAGGGGTTGGAAGGGACCTCTGTGGGTCATCTAGTCCAACCCCCCCGCCGAAGCAGGGTCACCTACAGCAGGCTGCACAG
>Ga0065711_1038793_pt1 | contig 18414 bp, 10 predicted proteins | sample Hoacrofraction12_FD_59098 | JGI IMG/M metagenome (GOLD analysis project Ga0065711, IMG submission 59098) | Hoatzin crop microbial communities from Cojedes, Venezuela - Epithelial fraction 12 v2 (version 2) | ecosystem: Host-associated > Birds > Digestive system > Esophagus > Crop | place...
AAGACCCGCCTGGACAAGATCCTGTGCAGCCTACTGTAGGTGACCCTGCTTCGGCAGGGGGGTTGGACTAGATGACCCACAGAGGTCCCTTCCAACCCCTACTATTCTGTGATTCTGTGATTCTGTGATTATCTTGAGGAAAAGCCATGTAATGGAACTTGTTATATGAAACTGAGTGCAGCTGACCTCACCTACAAAATTTTTTTGACAGCAGATTTGTTGGGAAAAAATTCCACTTTCAAACATTCAGAATTTCAAAATTTTAATTCTTTCTTTAGTTTTTCACAGCTGATTCTTTTCACAGACATCAGTATAATAAAAAAGGCTCTCTACCAAGTATTTCTGACTCTGCTGTACATTTACTAGCTTCCATGAGCTCCTGTCTGTACTGAGAAATGAAAAGTGAGGTGACTATAGATAGCGCAGCCATTCATGCGTACAAACATCAGCTTCTTCTGTAAGCACTTACAATCATTGCTGCACAGAGGGTGAGAATTACTCCATGATGTGTATCCCATCCATTTCCAAAACAGATGTCACCCTAGAGTTGTCTTTTTGCTTTCTCAAGGAGTCTTCTAAGCTTACAAAGGACTCAATCTATTAGAAAGCGCTGCACTGTTCATTCTAGTTCAATTCTAGTGTCCAAAGACTCGGAGCTTCTGGCCATGATAATTTCTAATACATGCTTTCTTCTATATTACCAATTTGCATGCATATAACCTGTAGGTTATCTGTAAAGAAAGCTGATGTTTCAGCAGCAGTGTGGACTACTTTCAAGTGCAAGAAGCTAAAGGAGTATTTAGGAATCTTTTCTTCCCTAATGGTCTCCCTGCTTCAGATTTCCTGTAGACTAATCCCTGTCACTCTCTTCTCTGCTTATTTGCCTCTACTGTATTTTTTTTTTTTGCTAGTTATCCAAGGGAAAAGTTTACCTGAGATTTCATGTTCGGGTGCTTGTAATGGGAGTAACAATTATTTTAAGAATACATGGTTGTTTTAAGTTCTGCTGATATAAAGTTCAGCTCTTTCAATTAATGCCATCTACTTTCAATTAACAATTTCTGCTTTCAGATACAGGATTGCTAACCCCCCCCACCATACATACATTTTCCCCTGTTACTTTGCCATCGCAGAAGCAAACCTATCCCTACGAGCCCTGTAACCACGTGTAACTCACGGTTTTGGAGAATGAAACTTCATGAAACAGTCAGCTGGAAGCTCAAGCCCGGAAGAACTGCTACAGGACCAGCTGAACCAGTAAACTGCAGTCGAAATCATGTCAATGCAGAGCATCTGAACAGCTGTCAGTGAAGAGGTGCCCATGGCCTGTTTGCACCTACCGCAGTCTCTGTATCTCTAGCTGAGTCTCCACTTAGCTCTTCTGCCAGATTTGCTTCTTTTCTCTCACTATTCCTTCCTTGTATAACTCTTTCTTTCCTTAATTGGTAAATTCTTTGTATTTGTTTCTGCTGAATTCTCTTCTCAAGGTGATCTTGTTCTCTTATCAGGGCAGATTCTGTGCGATGCCCAGCAACATCAGACCTGCATGTGTTGTTCATCCCCAGGCACAACCGTGGTAGGCCTGTTAATAAAAATAGGACAGGTAGAACCAGGAATTTGCTTTCAAAGCAATTAAACTGAAAGGCCTCACATACTTGCTAGTACAACAAACTGCAAATGACTAGAGGTGAAAACCTTTGGTCTTCTGAGTAATTCTCTAAGTATACAACCACGTACAATAGCTTTGACTGTATATTAATAATGGCATACTTCAGAGGAACCTTGTCTCTCAATATTTAACCTCTTTCCAAGACAGAAGCTGGGCTGCCCTTCCCACAAAGTGGCTGAAAGCTGTGAAATTACCTACATGCACCATCTTACTTCCTTGATATTGTCTTTACCAACTTGTCACCTTTCTGAAGCAGGGAGAGGTCGGGTGCTCCTTAGCTGTGTGCTGCTCACTGATGAGGAACTGCGTGCTCAGTGAGGACATTGCTAGATTAGGTTTTAGAAGTCCATCAGTACCCTTGTAGTCCTCAGTGCTCTGCTGCTTGTTTCCCAGGACATCCAGGTGTATGCCAGAGTTACCAGCTGCAAATCAAGTAAATTTAACACAGAGCAAGAATGAAAGCCTACTGACCCTGGGAAACCAGTTCAGCCAGAACACCATCGGTGTTGGAAATGCACACCAATGAATCAGCGCAGCAAGAAAAGGATTGATGGAAAGGCATTTAGCAGTAGGAACATTAGGTAAGCAGGATTTTTTTTCATTGAAACTTTTGAAATCTGGAACTTTTCATCACCTTTCATCCAAAAATCCCTGTTTTGTGGCAAGATCAATATTTTGCTTTTAAAATGAATGAGCAGAATAACAACACTATGCCTTTAGAATACGATATGTCATCAACAGAAGACCACGTAAATCCTGAAACTCACAATTATTTTGAGATTTACAGTCCTGTGCTTAGCAGCTAAGAAGTCACAAGAATCATTTATTTTAAACATTAGAATTATAACCGGAATCCTAAGGGGATTTTGGTAGGTGAGGGTTTTCTTAGATTGTAAACACTGGTATCTGAAAACGCAAAGTTTTCAGGAACTGGGGAGAAAGTTTTCCAAACAAAATTCATCCCAAATTTAGATCACCAAACATTGAAACACTTTCAATGCAGAGGTTTTTTTAAAAATTTCAGCGCTTCCAAAGGACACTCTTAGATAGCATTGAAATATTTAACCTAGGTTAAAAGAAAAAGTATGTGAATACGAAAAATTTTCTGGCCTGCTCTAGTGTTAATAAAAATGTCATATGCCTTTGAGGGATGCAGTATTTACTAACACTTCTGTGAAAGTTGGGTCTGGGTGGCATGATACCATTTAAATTTACTTGATGTTCTCATATGTGTCCTTCTCAGCTGAGGTTTTAACAGCTACGACTTCAGTCACTGTTAGCACAAGGTTGGAGCTCTCTGCCACAGAGCTGCTGCGGTGCACAGAGACGTCAGGTGAACAGTGGATTTTATGCCTTGAACAATTTAGCAAAGCCAACTTATTGTTTCTTTTCAAGATAAACTGCTAGCAGTTAATCTACCCAAAGTTTCCTATTCGTAAAAGAATGGATAAATGATTGTTAGGGCTTGAAAGTAATTTCATCTGTTTATATTAAGAAGTTCTTCATTTACAGTCTTATATTGCAGAGAAGGGTCTCTATAGATTTAACCCACTTTTATTCTGCTTTTCTATAATGTTTACTGTTGACCACTGCCAGAGGCAGGATAATGGGTTAATTGGATCTTAGGTCTGATGCTGTACTGCTTCTTTTATGCTCCCACAGTTTCTGTATTTTTTTTATTATCATTGTCTTCTTCTAAATACATAGTGTGTAATCCTGTAATCCCTGTTTCTCGCAGACTCTGTGTTTCACAACAGGGAGGGTAAGATTCTGTTGCCTAAAAATAGGAGATTAGCATCTTTCTAAGCAGAGACGCATATCCTTCAGGCTTCCAGCTGCTGCTCCTGAAGGCTGCAACTCTACCAGACCTGTTGCCTTGCACGCGTTTAGGACACTCTCGGGTGTCCCAGGTTGCACAAGGAACCTGTAAAAAGGCAGCTGAATCCTGCCCAGACATTTTTACACTGTTTTACACGTTACACAGTGTCTAGCACAATGAATCTCATATCCTGACAAGTGACTCTGGGTGCTATGAGCAATACTACGCACTTTGTGAGACAGTCATAAATGTAAACTCAGAAAAGACAATGGGTAGTTCAAATCTGTGCTGTAAAATGTCTTCAGAGTGGAAACATTTCTTTTTCTTGTCACAATTTGACAAAGGCAAATACTTCATAGGAACGAATATATTTTAATCTAATTTCATTTTGAAAATAGAGTAAAAATTTGCTCAGTAAATGATATTTTGACTGTCTTCATCCAAACGGTTTTGTTTCCATTTTAAAATGCTATTTTAGATGTATGTACACAAAATGACATATGTCCATATGTCTATATTATGTCTAGGTGTAAAGTATGCCCATAATACAAGAGGTGAAGTTGTAAAGGAAACTTTGTGTTTACGTCCCTCTGGAATTACTTTACTTCTATTTCACTTTGTGAAATAGAACTTTTTTACAAAAAAATTTCCCTTTTTTAACGCAAAATTGTGTAGGAGGGCTGTTACTTGGGAAAAAGGTAAACACCAACTCCTCACCAGCTCCACCGCTGCAGAATCTCCATAACCTGACATCATCATGAACCAATTAACAAGGATCTATCACAGTGCTTAGATACATTGTATTCTGTTTTGCCACAAGTATATGACTGGGGGGTGGAACTTGGGGTCACTTTCCTATGATTCTGTCTCTCAATGTGTGTTGAACCTCAAAAATCTGGATTTACCCACAAAATTCTTGACACAAATCCCAAATACCTAAGTTAGGAGCACAGTAATTTTAGCCTCTTTATTTAAGACATAGGAAAAAACTGAAGAAAGCAATCCTGTTCCAGGCTGGGTTGAATTAGGCTCTGAGGTGGAAATGCAACCAGAAATTATTTTTTTATGTCACTGACATCTTTGCTTAGGATCATCTCAATTAATTTCATGCTATGAATATGAATTCTTAAAGATGTTTCGGTATCTTTTTTCCTAACCAAGAAATTGATAATGACCAGCTATCTCTTTCAACACATATGGTTTTAACACTAGATAGGACTCTCCTGAAAAGCTTAGGTGTTTCCTCCGTTTAGAGAAAGCTAATACAAAACCCAGGAAGTTCGGTTACTGAAAACAAAAATAGAAAGGAAACAGATTTACACACTGTTAAGATTCGAGCCATCTCTAGATATGACCTCAACACATTCCACAGAAAATACTAAATTAAAATCATATGTAAAAAATTGGCTCAGTGGCCCCATCATCTCAGCAAGGCATGATAAAACCAAGGTAGACTCCCTTGTTGCATGTTTAACACAGAGGAGACTTTTCTGATCCCTATATATTGAATACCACTAGTTGAATACTATACTGAATTTGTCTTGGGAAAGAATAAGACTATTCATTCCATTGAAGTAAAAATGGTCTTGGTAGAAACCTTTCCCATAAGCTCAGATTCTTTGCTTAACACAGTTGAGGAGAAAATACATCACAAATTTTACATGATGTCAACTCTTCTACACTGAATTGTTATTTTCCCTGCTTTGGGAACTAACGGTGTTTCACTCTGATCTGATTTTGCAATGAATGTATTTGACACATGCAAAAATAAAGAAGAACCACCATCCAATTCATTATTTTCAATACTGAGAGCCTTTGCATTTACATTTAAAAGCTTTAAAGGTAGTGAACATAAACACATGTAAGTAGAGCAGAGTAGTCTAGCAATAATGCAGAACTCATTAAACCATTTTCCTTGTTTTCTGAGTGCAAATGATCTGTGAATACAGTTGGGAATATATATATATGTCTGAAGCGATTCCCCAAATGTTTCACACAGACAGCTTTCAGTTGACGAATTAGTTTCAGACTGGTCTTTTTGCTCTGATGGTTTTGAACATGGTATTTCAACCAATTTTGTTGGTTACCCAAGTGACATGTTAGTGTTTCTCCTGTTTATTTTGCTCTGTGAAACATGTATAAGCAGGACAAAGGCTTAATTGGGTTGCCTGTGGTGTAAATATTCGAAGAAGTGTTGGAGGGACTGCCACTGTCATCAGGCTTTCATCATTTGCAGAAAAGGAGCACAAGGGAAGGATAACCTTGTGATTAAACTAGTGGACTGTGACTCGGGATACCAGAGTTCAATTCCTGCATCTAAATGTATTGTAATACAAATAATCTAAGCCTCATCCTTTAGTTTCAATTTACATCTGTCTTTCCCCATCATACCCTTGCTTGGTTCAGTCCCTTTGTGCCACATGAAGGAGGATACTGCAGGTTAACAGTGAAAGGTTAATGCATTAGGGAACATGCTTTGAAATCAAATGACCTGAATTATTGTTGCATTGATTAGCATGCAAGAGATATTGTGTGTGAGTCAGCATCATCCTAAAACAGTCTCATCTAAGTGGAGGAACATGAAAATATTCACCCCCTGGGTATTTCAAAAATATTCTCAGCTTCATTGGTATGGAACCAATATCCTCAGGAGCTGGAATTGAATGTTCTTAATGCAAGGCAGAAGAAGCAAGTGCAGCACAATAACAGAATGTGACATGCCATTAGTGGAGTCCCAGTGATTCTTGCTCTTCCTTGTTCCCCAAATAAATGTGCATTAGTCAGTAACAGAAATCTTCCTTTTAAGACCAAAGACTTGAAAAGTGCAGACTACCAGGCCTAGATATCACTGATTTCAGGTGCAGTAATGGAATAACCTGCCAGAGCTAAGAAAAATCCCATGTGTGCAACTATTATAGATCTCCCTGTTGTAGGGTGTCACTGTTGTTTCCTGTGGGTTAGCGAAAAAGAGAGATAACAAAGACTTCCAAGGAACAGACATGTTTGATGGCAGGGGAAGAGAAAGTCATGGCTGAGGGAATGGGTTGATCACAGACAGGCAAGAGAAAGAAACCTGTGAGGGATACCAGTTATACTACCCATCACATTTTTTAGCTGAACCAGTACCGAAGTAGGATATAAAAAAATGGATTCCATCTTCACTGGGTGGAACAACACTAGGAAGTAGTGCCAAGGAAAAAAAAATTATATAAGATAGAAAGAGAAAGAAAACCTGGAAAGGTGGAGAAGAGGCACTATCTCAAGCATCTTCCAACCTAAATCCCAACTATTTTGTCATGGCTCCTATTTATCTGGAACAGGAATAATGAATATCCTATGTGTTGTATCCCCAAAACTTGTTTGGTTTATCCAGAAGTATTACTCATACCAAAAGCAATACCTCCTTTTGTCCATCATGTCTTTAGACATTTGTGACTACAAAAGTGCCACTTCAGCGTTCCAGAGATGAAATGAAACCATGCGTACCAGAGAATGACAGTCAGCTTATTTCTTTTCTGCTGCTTTTCACAGCTCAGTGAGCCTCAGAAAGTTGCTCTTTGCTGTACCTGACTTCCCTTCTCTGCCTTAACATGCTAAAGGGCACCCTTGTTTCCAAAGGACTTGGCAATGTACAGTAAATAGCGCTTATTCTTTACTGGCATTGGTTGGAGACAAGGAGTAAAGGGATTACAGTTACCTCTGGCCAGCACGGCATACACTCTTACATCACAGATCACTGTCATGATGACTAGTAACCCCATCTCCAATAGGTACTAGAGTTGCAATTCATTCTGTAATTCACAATTAACACGAAAGAAATGAGAATAATAACTTAAAAATAGAACAAGAACCTAGAAAATAATTTATTGAGACTTCTTGTTCAAAAGGCTTTTAAAATCAGTTTGTTCCTAGCATTCACTTAAAAAATGATGAGAATTGTTTTTTGTGATCTATTCAGTCTTTTTTATTTTGTAGGATTTTTTTTGAGGAGTTCTGGGGTTTTTTATTTTGTTTCTGTCCAGTTCTTCTCATGATCCTTTTCTCAGCTGATTATCTCCCTGAAGGCTTGGATGTGGAAATAACAACAATCCAATGCTCTTCGGCACATATCAGCAGTAATCCACAAGTTCTAATTTTCTGAAAAAAATAATGCAATAATTTAGGATCAGAGTAAAGTGACTTTCAAATTTCTTAAAGAAGGGAATGCAGTCCCTCAGCACTCGTGATCCATATTGTATTTCAGATGGATAAACCTATTGTGAATATTTTTAAAGACTTTGTAAAAAAGTATGACCATGAGTATGTATACTTACACATGTTGCTAAGTCAAATGTATTGTGGTTTCATTAAGCTTATCTAAAGTGGCACAAAGCAATAATCAAATTGAGGTCACAACCAAGCATGCATCAAAGAGTTCAAATGATTAAACTTTAAAACTAATAGTGCAGGTAGTCAAATCAAATTATGAGTTTGACAGCTTTTTAAATAGTTTATTTTTCCCTTGGAAAAATTTAAGGAGAGCTAGTTTTCTTTCATCTGTGATCTTAGCTATATGTAAAAATATTTCTGGGGAAGGAAAACTGTTGCCACAAGATGGAAATGTGCTTAATCTAAGTGCAGCTTCTCCCTCTTAAGTTTGCTCATCTCAACATTAGACATCAAGTTTAAAGTAGTCATGTAGTCCCTGTGGAGGTGACAAAGAAAGGCACAAAACAGAGATATATTCTGCTATTCTGATCTTAAATGTTCAGTTCAGGACAAGGTGAATTTCCCTCCGGAAAGCTCTCTTTCTCCCTGGTTTGTGTAAAGACTTATGTACATTATTATCTTGGACTAGACAACTATTTTATGCATAAAAAATCCTGGTGTAGACATTTAAGTTTTATTCGTTTTTTAAGGTTAGGTAAAATTGATCTGGGCCTGAGCATTTGTTCTAGGCTTAGCCCTTTGACAACACAATTCAGAAAATACAAGTGATGAAGTCTCTTTGTTCGTCTTAGCAGAGTGTCACTAGATGAATGCCATTTGAATGTCTCCTCCTTAAATTTCACTGCTACGCATTATTGTGGTTGTTCTTATTCCACCCCCCTAACTTTAGAACAAAAGAACCTTTTCAAAGACTTCACACAGAGGTGATGGATAAATCATACACATTAACTGCTTTTGAATAACACCATTGTAACCTGAAAAATCTATTAATTCTGTGCTGTTTACTTAAAGAAAATTATTTAAGGTATTGTTTATGCATATGCTGACACGTGCACATAATATAATTGAAAAAATAATAAGTAAAAAATAAAAGATGAAGGCAATTGTCATCACACACAAAGAGACTGAATTCCACTTCATTTCTTGTGAGCTTGCACTCATTTGGGTGTTGTTCTTTCTTGTCTCTATGTAGACAGTAGATTTATGGCCAGGATTGGTAACACATTCAGGATATCTTATCAGACCGCAGGTTACTCGTACCGGCTTTACTAGTGAGCCAAGTCCTTCATCTTTCCCTTTTCTGTTTCGAGATAGGTGGGCAGCTTTGGCTGTGATTTACAACAAAAGAGAAAGACCCATCACTCTTGTGCAAAGGTTTGTCTCTATCAGGATGCTATCTTGTCTGCTGCACCCTGTGTATATCTCTGTGACTTTCTGGACAGTTAGGTGAACACAAATCCTCATGGCTCAGTCCTGTAGAAGGATATCTTCAGTGTAGGATAAAGAGTGCTGTGACTGAGTAGCCTTAATGTCTGCAAAATCTGCAATATTGATTGCAGATATAGATACTCAGAGTGGATTCACAAGGGGAAGTCACGATGTTGGCCGTCTACCTTATAATGATGGATATTACAGTAGCAGTTGACAGAAACTCATCCTTTCTACAAATAATCAAAATTTTCACCTACTGAAAAGCATTTCCACATATTTAACACTTAAGAAGTTGGGTAATTGATATCAAATCCTAAGGGGAAAGGCAGAACATAATCCTGTTCAGCATTAGCCTGTTAAATAGTACGTATTTAAGATACCTATTTGGGTTTGTTGCACAATCTGTAGAGAGTGACAGACCTCTCCAGAGGGCTATTTGTCCTATCTAATTTAGGCATCTCTCTTACTGTAGTATAAATTGTCATCTGAATGAACTTGTATTTGTGTTAATTGCGGAGTCAGCCTAGGTAATTAGCTTAGGCATGGCAGTTAATTTTTAGATGAAATATATATCCAAGTGTTTCTACCCAACACTTCTTTTCATTTTTCTGAATATGCCTTCTTCTCACTGAATTTTCCTAGGCACAATTCAAACCTCATCCCACTTTCCTTATCAGATGCAAAGCTTAAGCCAACTAGCTCTGTTTAGGCTTCTATATTGCAGACATGTAGTCATTCAGTAGCCTAGACACAGGTTTCTAGTGACATCTGAGATGCCCCAGGGTATTCCATGTGGCTCTGACTAGTGTTCCTGTAGCTCGTGTCATATCTGTCAGCCTTTTGTGGCTGATTTGGACACTCCAAAGTGTTGCAAATTGCACCATATGTTTGGGCAACTGAACAGAGCCTGTAGGGTGGAAGTCAGCTCCAGTTTAAGACATTTAAATTCAGACGCCTGCATGAAGGTGTCTACATGTGAGTTAAGAGCCTAAGCTCCTGCTTTAGACAATGAAAATTTAATCACTACACTAGAGCCTGAAAAACAATTCAGCTGACCTGCTGGCTTTAGCCAGACTTAGGATAAATTGAATTGCTCTACACTCTACTTCCTGTATTGACCAGGGACTTGATGCCTGTGGCTGGAAGCCAGACAGAAGGCATCAGGGAACCTCAGAGAGCACTAGAGGCTTATGTGAGGACAAATGAATTGAGTTACTCTGCGCTGCTATAATAGGAGCTTAGACACTGCTTGGACACGTAGACGCCTACAGGTAGGCATATAAAGTTAGCAGTAGTTTTGTCTCAAACTGAATCTCATCCTCAAGTTGGAGGAGATAAATCCTGTGCTTGATATCTGGGCACATGGCTACAGGTACAGGACGCCTATCTTGTGATGAACAGCGAATTGTATGTACATAAACACAATTTCAACAGCTTCAGACAAGATGGGTTAGTAAATCACTAGCAGAGCTGAAGTTTACATGACTCAAGGAACCCGGCACAGACTTCTGAAACAGTAGACCAAAACCTAATAGACATCAACACAAGCAAAAATGACAGCAGGAAGCTGAAGGCAATTACTGACTTGAAAAAAGATATGAATTTAGTGACTGCACTTGATGAGACAGACCCAGCAAAGTCTGTGAGCAGCAGACAGATTGATGCAGATGAATGGTGTGATGATTCTGTGTTGCAAGGAAACACTGAACAAAGAGATTAGGAGGCGGAGAAAGAAGCTGAGTAGAAATACATCAGAAAAAGTTATTTTAAAAAAGAGAAAGGTGCCAATTTTGACAGTGTGGGCTGAGGCAGCTCTACAGAGCAACTCTGTGAAACAAGGAATCATTTCTCATTTCTAACCCTTAGCTTATGCACAGTAAAAAACATTCCCTCTACCCAAATACATAGATCTCCATGTTCATTGCCAATGGTTATGTTAGTTGAGGAAATTTTGGCAAGGGAGATTGACAAATGCAATTAGCAAACATAGCATAGACTGGTTTATATCAAATATTTTGAGACAATTACCCTTGAGGTTAGTGGGGAGAGTAATTTGGATTCCATTAATAAGGCTGGCTAGGGAAAAATGAAGGAGGCGAAAATAATGCCAGTCCTCAGCGACGACCCATCGGGAGTGCCGTATGCTCCATACCGTGAGCTGTCAGGGAACCTTTAATTCCAAAGAAATATGGATATTCATTTATGTCTTGCATGTGTCAGACACATTGGAGCTGACATTAAAAAATCAAGCTAGGCAAGTGCTGTAGTGTTACATCTTACATTTAAATCATTGCGCTGGCAATAATTTTTTATTTGAGCCTATTGGGGTGTGAAAAATGCCTGGCCAGAAAACTCTTCTATGTCAAGGCTCTGTTAATAAAGAGAGATGGTAGAGTGACTGAGACTGACAACTTCTGTGGTTTGGTGGGGTTTTTTTTTGGGGGGGGAGGGGGAAGGATATTTTTGGGGGACTAGTTCATGGTTCTTGCCAAAGAAGCTAAGAGAGAACAAATGTATTTAATAGGCAAAGTGGGGAATGAATTCACTGGTTTGTGTTACATGGTACGGTCATTACATCAATGCTAACTGAAAACATGGAGAATACCTTATTCATGATTTAAGTGAGAGTTTCCTCTGCTGAAAAACCATTCAAGGGAACCCCAGACACCTTTCTAACCTCTTCTCCATGAGTAGAACTGGACCAACACAGGAAAGGGACAAAGAGAAACCCACATTACCATCCAAACCATAGATTTACTTGTGTGTTCTCCATGGCCATTTAGAAGTCTGATTTTACAGTGCTAACTTCAGTTCTAAATTGAAACCTCAACCTCCTTATGCAGATTTTATACAGGTACACCTAATATGCTAATCCAGCCTGAAAATTAGTGTCAAGAAGGCAAGATTATTTCAGTAACAGCCGAGAAACCGTAGTACAGAGAAATAATTCTCTTGGAGCCTGGCCTAAACCAGTATCAAAGAAAAAAAAGAAATGATATGTCATACATGAGTCTAATCGCTGATATATGTTCCTCATCACTAAGTAAAACAGACGCATAGGCAAATTGATGTATATATATTATATCAGCAGTCAATCACAATTATCTTACGTATGATCCTGTCTGCACAAGGAGCTGCTACTCAGCTGTTAGTTAACAACTCTCCTGGTGAGAGGAGATTTGTGGTCATTTGTAGGACACTAGTGAGATAAGAGTCAAAGGGAAATAGGTTAACATAAACCACATTCATTACAGAGACATAATGCTACCTTATTTGCCTAATTGGACTTTTTCAGATTGTTTTTAGCTGGTGGTTTCTCTTTTTGTAACCAGTGAGGGGTGCGTGCAGGGACTCATTTTTTTCTGACCACTGCCATGCAAGGAACTACAAGCTGCTTTGAACCCCTGACAGGGAACTTCTTCGTGTTTGGGTTTTGCAGACCCCCCACACCATCATTCAGATATGAAGAAAACCAAGCTGAGATTCAGCAGGAGTACGAGGGCTGCCTTACAAATATCAGCTGTACTCTGCAAGGCTTTGCCCATCTGACAGGAAGAGGCATGAAAATATTGGTCTCTAATGGGCACACTTGTGTCATCAAGCTCTCCATACACTTAGCTTTAAGCAGTAAGACAGAACTCTGCTTAAATAGCTCACATCAATGTGGGGAAAGACTTACCTACACTGGTAAAAAAGCAACATCTGTTTTCCTGTGCAACTAACTCTGCCACAGCTTTTCTAACTAAAAATCTTCTGGGCTTGTATCAACCTAAAGGCTTGTAAGGACAAACTGAAGCTAAAGAACAAGGAATATGAAGGACTAAGGAGTTGAAAAATCAAACCTAAACACCTTCCAGACTGTCCTATGCATGACAGCTATATATTTACATGGTTTCTCTTGCCTGCTCAATTCACTTCCCCCTTCAGGCCTGCTAACTAGCGAGTCCAGTACACCTCATTAGTATTTCTATTCTATTGAGTGCTTCATTAGCCTTGGCATTGTATTAATGATAGCTTGGGGAAAATAACTCAGAAAGGGAAGCTTTGAAATGGAGACTACTTAGAATGTGATCAATCATATAAATATATAATTTCATTTAAAATACTGGAGGGAACATTGACCTGAATGTTACTACCAATCAATATAATGTATGGAAATGAACGGAGGTATCTTTGTTCACTGCTGCCCTTGCTGTTTTGCTGATGGAGTGATGAGCATGCCAGTACAACCCTTTTGTTTTGCTGATGGAGAGGATGTTGCACCGTTATCCCGTTTATTGAGAGCAATAACTACTGGCCTTTGTGTTTTCCGTCAGCTGGTGCCCATTCTTACAGTCCATGAATGCACAGCCATGTTCCAGCCGTGCAGAGAACGCATGCGTTATTATTTCTGCTGATGGACTGGGAAAGGCTGCGTGGGGTTGCACAGAAAGACTGTCTGTGTAATGCCGTACACATTGGCAAGTGGAAATCCTCCATACGTGCTCCACAGATGCAAGGGTCTATGTGGCTCCATGCTTTGCACGTCCATGATCTCCACTCTTCTCGTGCTCCAAGAAAGGAAGTCTGTGCATGTGTGTGTGTTTCCCCCCATTATAGGACATGGGCTCTGTAATGAGAGATTCTAGTATGTGTTCACACTTAACTGGTGGCGTAACTATCTGTGTTTTCAGAGCAAAACCTGAGGTATTAGTCCCTGCTGACAGAAATAAAGGAGGGGAGCAGGTCTGAGAGCACTGAACTGGGACTTTGAAGACTGCAAGTTTTTTCGTTTGTGATCTGCTGTGAGTCTGGCAGTCTTTTAATTTATCTGCATTAGTTTTTCCCTTTCTCTTCCAGTTCTTTGACAGAAGGGTTTTGGGAACCAGGGCTGCCTATTTGTATATGTTTGTATCTTCTTTTTTTTTTTTTTTTACGATAATGTTGGTCTGATCTTGAGTAGAATTTTACAGCCTTGAAATTCTAGTAATGACTAATAATGATAAGAATTACAGTGTGCAAACAAGTAGCTACTGCAAAACCTGCAGTTACAGATTAGTGACCACATATGTTCAAACATGGAATTTTCCTTGGTGTTTGAATATTTCCTGGAACATACTTATACATACTTATACATCCCCCTCCCCTCCCCTTCAGACAGCTCATCTGAATTTCAGCCTCCAGAGACTTCATATTTAGGCGCACAGTAAGCTTTTCATATATTTTTATTCTGCTTTGCCCATGATGTATGGCTTAGCTGGTTACTGTAAAGGAACATCTGGGAGTTGCATAGGCTGTTTTTTGAAGACCATTCCTCTTGCCACTGTTATTGACATGAAATGGTTTGTGTTTCAGTACTTAATTGGTGGCTTAATACGTTTTCAGTGTTCAGCACTCTGCAATTCTGAGACTACTTTCACTTTGGCTGTGTAGAGGAAAATGGGAACATCGGGGACTGTGTGTCATTCTTTTATCAATAATAGCTGGAAGCTACTGCACTCAGGTCTTAAAACAAAAATGATGACACATGAGACCACTTTGTTTTCTCATCATACCATGCCTTGAACTGTCATGAAATCATGTGTTGTATGTGTTTGGGAGATGCTGCAAAAGCAATGAGGTTCCTGATCCATGCACTCCTCTATTGATCTGCCTGACACTGGAAACAGGAAAAAAATAGGATGCCATACTTCTAAGAAGTTCCTCTGAAGGAGGAATATAAAAAAGATTATTCCTTTTTTCAGTTAAAGCCTTCTGTTTTCTTTGTAAAGACTTAACATTGGATTTCCACTTTGTGGAAAGGACCTAGATGAATTCAGAGCAATTGCTCTCCTTGAATGGGATATTCCATGTACAAGTTCAATTTGACCCTTGACATATTTTTGCAAGTCAAACAGAAATCACATTAAAACATATCCTTTGCAAGGCTGCCCTCTGCATAATGCAATCAATATTGTTTAATTAAAGGATGATACTATTGATTCTAATTAAACAAAATTGCCTACCTCATTCATTTACTGTTCATATGTGTTCCTAGGGACAAGATGATTTAGTACTCTTAATACTACTTTCCATACACAAGAGAAACACACTTCTTTCAAAAAAATCTTAACTCCAGAACCCTCATATGCTGTTTTTCTCTTGATTAATAGACAATTCGATGTGTATAAATGTAATTTTAAAGTAATAAATTATGTAAGTGTGTGATCCAAATGTGTAAACACAGGGTTTTGGAAAACTGAATTTTATAATGTTGGAATCATTAGATTACTGAAAAAGCTCTGCAGCTATTAATGGCACATTTTAATACAGCTTGGAGATAATATTTTTCACTCCAAATAATCTGTCAGGAAATCGGTTCTGTGAGACGTGTGCAAGAGTTGTAGGCTGAGGTGTGCTAAAGAGAAAACGTTATGAGCATAATCATTTCATTTAAAGAGAGGAATCTTGGTTATATTGACACAATATATAATTTAATATAAATCATGGAATGATTTTTTTTTTTTTTTTCATTATGGGTACCGGCATGTTAGCAAGAATTAATGACCTTTGCTGGTCTGAAAAGCTATGTTTTAATTCTCATCCTGTGATAATTTAGAGAGGCCATTATATATGGGAATATTTTTATGTTAACCCCTAAGAGTGGTATGGTCTCACAATGGCTTGCCTAATTACACTTTCTTACGTTATCTTTTTTTCTAGGAAGACCCATTAGACAGTAATTAGAATATTATGGTATACGTTGAAAAATATATTACTCAAGGGCTCCATGTATGATTTTGCAGAGGAGATACTATGTATCAAAGAACTGGAAGAGTAATGGTTTAGGAAGACATTAAGTACAGAGCATTTATGAGAAAATATAAAATTAAATAAAAATAAGCAAAGCAATGAAAAGCCTGCTGATATTTGATGAAAGCACTGAGGTTTGTAAGTGTCAGCTGGTGTACTTGATTTATTTCTGGGATAGACCTGATCTGATTTATTTTCTTAGTAACACTAGCAGATAGGCTTATAAGAATGACTGTGTTATCATCTATATAGAAAATTTCAACAAAGTAAATGTGGAAATTCCCAATAGGGTTTTAGTGGTACATAATTCGGAGCAATGCATTTACAGAGGGTGGGCAATGTTGTGACAAATAGGACAGCATAGATTGTTTAGGCAGATACTTGGAGTACCTGAAAGCTTGCCAAAATACCATTGCTGTGCCAGAAGAGATGGTATGAAATGTTTTATACAAACCTGCTTGACTTCTCAGTTGTTTGCAACAAGCTTTGATCAAATAGCTAATTTTGCTGAGGGGAAAACTAGTAGCCATACGCTAGCCAACGGACTTCAGATGAATACTTATTCTGGAGCCTGCCATTCAGTGATGGTATGTCGGTGATTTTATGATTGATGGTTTCTTATTTAAAAAAGAAAAATAGAGCCATCAAAAGCTATATAATATAATTAGAATATCCAAAGTTCTTCTTTGTTGCAAAAATGCAACATCAGATATTGCAAAGTCTCTCTTCAAGCCTTAAAGCTGCAGGGATGAATGTTGAAAATGGCCCAAAGACACTGGAGGCATGCCAATACTTTCAAAACTGTTCAATCTAGTTATATGGCTTCTCCTGTTCTTTGGACAGTTGAATGAATAAATGCAAGAGGAAAACAAAATTATGAACGACAAAGGTTCCTTGGGCCCTCAAGCTGAAAGCAAAATACCCATATCAGTTATCTATTCATTCATATCTATTCTAACCCTTATCAGTTCTCTGTTTAAGAGGCTTGGCAGACTAGTGAGGGCTGGTTTGGTGAACAGGACTGGTATAGATAAAATAAGCCAGGACTGGTTCAGCAGCACAGGGCAATTCACACTCATATGACTTAACTCTTTCTCCTTGGGCATGACTTTTTCCACATGTTCGAGTGAGTTGGAGCTGTCACTGGGTTGGTCTGTACTATCCCTCACTGATCCCAGAGGTGGTCTGGGAGCAAGGACACTGGCCATGACTGTGCCAAGGAGCTTCCCAGAAATTCTCTGGCATGGAAGATCATGCACCAGTGCTTGAAGCTGTGTGCTCATCCTGTTTACTTTTTTAACATGGGAATAACCAGGGCCTTCATCATCACCACACAATTGTGTCACTCAGTTAACTCAGGTAGAAAAAGTTGATTCTGCCTCTTGCAGTATCTCGGGTAGATTCAAAGCACAACAGAAAAAGTGAAGCCTCTAGAGAGAAGAAAAACAGGGAGCTATTATCAAGAGATGAAGATAAGTTGTAAGGTACCTTGTTATGTTGCATCATGTATCTGCAAGTTTCTACCTATATATAGTCAAATTGTATCCCCAGAGACAGATAACCGAGATGAGCCCTTACACAGGTAGAGGCCAGCACAGAAATTAAACGGCTTGGTACATAAACAGAGAAATAATCCCTGTAGGAAGTGAGAGCATTGGTTTGGAGAAGGCAGCGATGCATAATAAACTCATAGCCATTTGGCTGATGGAAATATTTTGCAGCATAATATGTACCTTATTTCCAGTTCCACCTATTCTTTGTTTGCTGCCCTTGTTTCCCCTGCATGCTGCAGCCAGCTATCTGATTGCAGTGATGAAGAGAGCCTCCTGGCACTGAATTTCTGTTGTGCATTGATCTTGCCGGGAATTAGTAAAAGAAAAAATCAATTGGAGCATCTCGGTCACCAGCCAAAAAAAATAGGATGTAAATGGCTCAGAGTTACTGTATGATGGGTCAGCTTAGCAGGTGCTAGGGGTGACCGACATGACAGAACATAATGGTTATTGTGGAGAGGCAGTTATAGTATTGACAGGAACACAGAGGCATTTAGAAAAAAAAAAAAAAAAAAGAAAGAAGTAGATTAAGATATCTATGGTGACGCCAGAGTCAAGTGATTTTTTAACACTTTCTGAATGAGGGCCACTGCATGTTTGCCACTGGAAGGGTGGTCTGTAGAGTTTATAGGTATCTGATATGTTGCATTTGACAATCTGGAGTAATTGCTTCTATGTAGCTTCTATCAAGCAAAGGAGGCAGGAGATCTGCATGATTAAACAAGGAGCTTCTAGCAGAGATCAGGTGGAAGAGAAAGGTCCATGGAATGTGGAAAGAGGGGCAGGCCACTTGGGAAGAGTACAGGAATGTAGTGAGAGCATGCAGGGATGAGACGAGGAAGGCCAAAGCCCACCTGGAATTGAAGCTGGCAAGGGATGTCAAAAACAACAAGAAGGGCTTCTTCAACTACATCAGCAGCAAAAGGAAGGCTAGGGACAACGTGGGGCCGCTGCTGAATGAG
>Ga0065711_1010179_pt1 | contig 18412 bp, 17 predicted proteins | sample Hoacrofraction12_FD_59098 | JGI IMG/M metagenome (GOLD analysis project Ga0065711, IMG submission 59098) | Hoatzin crop microbial communities from Cojedes, Venezuela - Epithelial fraction 12 v2 (version 2) | ecosystem: Host-associated > Birds > Digestive system > Esophagus > Crop | place...
CAGGTATCTATTCCTAAAGCTAAACCAGAGATAATAACTTTATCTTTTAATTTATTTAAACATAAGCCTTTACAACACTCCAAAGAGTAATTTGATGCATTTCTAGAGCCTACTACAGCAACTATTTCTTTTTCTAATAAAGATAGATCACCCTTATAAAACAAGACAAAAGGAGGCTGCTTTAAACTTAATAAAGAGGAAGGGTAATTTTTATCTACTATAGTGATTGCTTGAGCATTTGCATAACCTTTTTCTTTATTTAATAAAGCTTTTTTAATCTTTATGTATTCACCTTGGTATTTTAAAGCTAAATAAATTAAATTATTTCTCACATACTATAAATACAAAAACAAATAAAAATTCCTATTTAAGTAAATTAGAAACTGGTTTATAAGAATAACGATAAAAATCTTTTACTCCATTTTTTTCTAATAATTCCAAATGTCTTTTAGTAGGATAACCCTTATGTTTACTTAATTCATATTCAGGGTACTTTTGATCTAAATAATACATATATCTATCTCTAGAAACTTTAGCTAGTATAGAAGCTGCAGCAATCGAAATAGACTTTGCGTCTCCCTTAATAATTGGATGATGATTAATATCCTTTAATTTAACAGCATCAGTTAATATATGAGCTTTATAACTATTGGCAATATCACTCATTGCATATCTAGTAGCTTCTAGTATATTCATCTCATCAATAATACGAGGTCCGATAAATATTACTTTATAAAATAAACAATCATTAATAATTGTTTGATATAAACTTTCTCTTTTTTTCTCACTTAATTTTTTTGAATCATTAATTAATTCATTTTCATATCCTGCAGGTAAAACACATCCTGCAACTGTCAAAGGCCCACACAAAGGGCCCCTACCTGCTTCATCTATTCCCATTACAGCTTCTGGCCAATATAAATTTTCAAATTCATTCAACATCTTCTAAACTTACCTTAAATTCTTCTTTGTTTCTTAACTCCCATAAGAAGGTTTTAGCACTCATTTCTAGATCTATCTCTCCACCATCCTTACAACAAGACCTTGCTTCACCTATTTTATTTAATATCTCTAAAGAATTATTGCTTTCAATATTATATAAACTAGAAAAAAGCTTGGTATATGTATTATTTAAATATTCAATACCATATAAAGCTAAGGCTTCTATATCTAAAATATTGTCATTAATACTACCAATTAAAGCTAATTTTTTAGCATCATCTTGATCTTCGAATTTAGGCCATAAAATACCGGGAGTATCAACTAGCTCTAAATTATTATCTAAAAATATCTTATCTAAAGAACGAGTTACACCAGGTCTATTTTCTGCCTTTAATTTATTTTTACCGCTTAAACGATTTATCAAAGTTGATTTACCGACATTAGGTATACCAATAACCATTAAACGCATTACTTTATTTCTAATGCCTCTTTTTAAGGCTTTCTCTCTTTTTTCTTTTAACATCTCTTCAACTTTATTAAGAATTAATTTACGAGGATTATTATCATTTAAAGAAATAGCTAAAGCCTCAATATCATTATCTTGGTAGTATTTAAGCCATCTTTTAGTTACTTCTTCATCAGCTCTATCACTCTTATTTAAAAGCAATAATAATTTCTTATTATTTAACATTTCTAAAAGCATTGGATTACGAGTACATTTTGGTAAACGAGCATCAGCCACTTCCAAAACAAGATCGATATTTTTCAATCTTTCTTCCATTAAGCGCCTGCTTTTTTCCATGTGACCGGGATACCAGTTAATATTTAACTCATTATCATTCATAAACAAATCTTACTTGTTTTTAGGAAAAAGAAAAAGTGCCGAAGCACTTTATTTCAAACCGAAATGAGTAAATGGCCATATCACAAAGACATTACTAGAGACAAAATCATCTATTGTGAAAGTACCATACGCCCTAGAATCCTTTGAAGAAGAACGGTTATCTCCTAAAACATAATATTCACCCTCACCCAAAGTATATTCAAAGTCATTAGTTTTAGTATTTTCATCTAAGAAATCTTCTTCGACATATTCACCATTTACATAAAGTTTATTATCACTATATTTAATTGTTTCCCCAGGCATTCCAATAATTCTTTTAACGATTAAATCTTCTTCATGTTTTACAACTACGATATCAAAGCGCTCAACTTTTAAATTTTTAGTAAGTATGAAGCTAAAACCATAATCGCCATCATGCAAAGTTGGATACATTGATGAACCACTTACAACAACCGAAGTCAAAACAAAAGTCATCAATAAATAAGCTATCGCAACACCTAAAACAACCGTAATAATTAAATCTTTAATAAATAATAGAAATCTTTTCATAATAAATAAAAGAGGTCAAAGGACCTCTGTTTTTAACGTACTTCCTTTAGACGAGCAGCCTTACCAGAACGATTACGTAAGTAGAATAATTTAGCACGTCTTACCTTACCTTGACGTAAGACAGTGATCTTATCAATGATTGGTGAATTGAATGGGAAAGTTCTTTCAACTCCTACTCCACTTGACAGTTTTCTAACAGTGAAGCTTCTACCAATACCAGAACCCTTAACTGAAGTTACAACACCTTCAAATGCTTGGATACGGCTCTTGTCACCTTCTTTGATTCGTACATCTACCTTAACTGTTTGCCCTACTCTAACATCAGGCAAGTCTTTACGCATTTGTTCCTGCGTAATCTCTCTTACTAGATTGAGATTCATAAATTCCTCCTAAGTCAAATAATAGCGGCACTCATAATCATATCGAAAAGCGGAATACCGATAGCCAAACGGCTTTAAAATATTAACATAGTCCCCACTTTCAAGCAAATTTTTTTATTAATTTCTCCTTTAATCCTGTCTTTCTTCTTCTTTCTTTTCTTTTCAAGCTTTGTAAGAAGTATTTCTTACTACCTATAATATATAATTTTTTCTTAGCTCTAGAGATAGCTGTATATAACATCTTTGTATTTAGAAAATGAGAATGAGATGGCGAAAAACATAAATAAACTACGTCATATTCACTACCCTGAGATTTATGAATACTAATTGCATAAGCTAAAGCTAAATTATCGATATCATTTATCGGGTAATTTAGTAAATGGGAAGTGAAATCAATCAGCATATTTTCATTTTTTAAATCAATATCCAAGATATAACCAATATCACCATTATAGATATCTAAATTACCAATATTCTTTAATTGAATAACCTTATCATCTACTCTAAAGATATTTTTACCATTTTTGAGATTAATTTTATTTTGATTGAAGTGTTCTTGCAAGAATGTATTTAAATTATCAATACCTAAGCCATCGCTATACATTGGTGCAATTACCTGAGAATCGTTGCGGTAATCATCAATTATTTCAAGTAGTGAACTAACTTCATTACTTTCAATAAACTCTATCTCTTGGTGATACTTATCAAAATCAACATCACCTTTTAAAATCTGATAAGCTAAATCGATAATCTCGCTTCCTTGAGCCTGCCTAAAATTATATTCAAGATAGGTATAAGGAAATACATCGGCTTCTAATAAATCTTGCAAAAGATTGCCAGGTCTAATTGAAGGCAATTGATTATGATCGCCAATAATACATAAATGTTTTAAACCCTTATTAGCTTTTAAAAGTGAGGCAAACAATTGATTATCAACCATTGAAAACTCATCAACAATCAAACCATCTAAAAGTAAGGGATTATTCTCGTTATAACGGAAATCATTTTCAGATATCCAACCCAATAAGGAATGAATTGTTTTACTATCGCATAAGCAGAGTTCGCTTATCCTTTTGGCTGCTCTACCGGTTGGGGCGACTATAGTAGGTGTTTCATAAGGATTTAATATAGTAGCAATTTCATAGATTGCCGCAATAACTGTTGTTTTACCAGAACCCGGACCACCACTTATCATAGAGAAAGGCTTAAGGAAATAGTTTTGGATTGCTTGAACTTGTTGAACAGAAAAGCTTATACCTTTTTCTTCTTGATAGTTTTTAATCAAATAATTTAAGTTATCTACTTTCTCTATCTCTTCGCTATTCAAATCCAATAGATAAGAAGTAATATATTCTTCAGCTAAATATTCTCTATATAAATAGATACAATTTTCTTCTTGTTTAAGAAAAAACTCTTCAATATTTTTTTCTAAGATATCTTCATAATCAAGGAAACTACTTTGAGAATAATATAGTTTATTTAATTCCTCTTTTTCTAAATAAGTATCACCTGTTTTAAATGTTTGATTTTTGATTATATCGATTAAAATGGCTTGCTTACGACGTACATTATCTTTTTCAAAACCTTTATTTAAAGCATAATTATCAATTTTGGTAAAAGAGATACCATCATTATCTAAATGAAGAAAATAAGGATCTTTCTCAACAATTTCTAAAAAATCATCTTCATATTTCCTAACAAATGAATCAATATCGCTTCTTTTAAAGGAATAAGCAGCTAAACTAGCTTTCATTCTTTCAATTGGATTATCCAAGATATCTAAAGCCGCATTTAAACTATCTGCTTGTTTTTCTTTTAATTCTAAAGTACTAATTAAACTTCTATCTTTAAGCATCTCATTAATACAATCAGCACCCAATTTATCTACTATTTTAATAGCCGTCTTTTTACCAATACCTTTAAATAAATTAGAGCTTAAAAGCTTAATACTTTCTTCTTCATCTACCGCATAACTTATTTCGTAAGAATTTACTGCAAACTGTCTACCATAACGCTTATGAAAAGTATATTCACCAGTTAAAATATATAAATTATTTTTATTGATATCAGCTAAAGGACCAGTAACGGTAATTCTTTCTTCTTCACTTTCAAAAACATAAACTGCATAATTAGGACTCGTATATATCTGGTGTTTAAAATAACCCTTTAATGTTTCAGCCACTTATTAGCTCCTTAAGATAATCTTGTTGGTTTTTATCTTGCCAATAAGTTTCTTCAATTACACCCCCACCTAACATTACATCATCTAAATAGAATACTGCTTCTTGTCCTGGAGTAACCGCTTCTATACCTTGAGGATATAGACAATAAACGTCATTTTCATTTATTTGAACTAGTTCTACTTCTTGATCCTTTTGACGATATCTAAATTTAGCTTGCATTTTGCCTTGCATAGGACCATACAACCAATTAATATTTTTAACTAAACATTTATCGGATAATAAAAACTGTTTATCGCTAAAAGAAGAAACATATAATTCATTTTTATTAACATCCTTACCAGCACAATAATAAGGACCTCTAGGTCCACCAACCCCCAAGCCTTTTCTTTGACCAATGGTATAAAAGAAAACACCTTGATGTTTGCCAATAACTTCTTTGGTTGCAACATCAATGATATCTCCTTCTTTCATTGGAATATAGTTTTGTAAGAATAAACGGAAATTTCTTTCACCAATAAAACAAACCCCTGTAGAATCCTTCTTACTAGCAACATTTAAATTAATCTCTTTTGCGATTTCTCTCACCTGTTCTTTATTGATTGAACCTAATGGAAATAAGGTATTTTTTAAAGCATCGTATTCTACTTCAGCTAAAAAGTAAGATTGATCTTTATTGCGATCATCAGCCTTTTTAAAGTAAATACTTTCTTCTTCAACTCTTTTAATGTAATGACCGGTAGCTAAGGTATCAAAACCTCTTTCTTTAGCAAAATTATAAAAGGCAGAAAACTTAATATATTTATTACATAAAATATCAGGATTGGGCGTTCTACCTTTTTGATATTCATCAATAAAGGTTTTAAAAACATCATCCCAATACTCTTGAATATAATCTACTCTTAAAAGCTCTAATCCTAAAATATCAGCAGCTTTCTTAGCATCTAAATAATCGCTTTCTTGCGGACATATTTCAGCATCAACATTTGGATTACCTAAGTTATCATTATTAAGCATTGAATCCCAATTACGCATAAAACAGCAGGTAACATCATATCCTGCCTGTTTTAAAAGATAAGCAGCAACAGCCGAATCAACACCACCAGAAAGACCTAATAATACTTTCATTAGTCCTCCTTGACGCGTCCACAATTAGCGAACTTTGAACAGTTGTGATCACAAGCTTCATCAGCTATTCTTCTAAGCTCTGCTGGCACAAAGGCATCTATTTCTTCAACATCATAACCAATTTGAAAGGCTGTATCGTTTAAAATAATTGGGCGACGCAAAATTGAAGGATTTGCAATTATAAAATCCACTAATTGACTAGTAGACATTGAATCAATGTCATAATTTCCTTCTTGGATAATCTTAGAACGTTTAGAAATAATATCATCAGCCCCATTTTCCGATCTCTGCAATAAATATCTAACTTCATTGGGATGCAAAACAACTTGAAAAATATTCTTTTCAATGAAAGGTAAATGTCTTTCTCTTAGCCAAGCTTTAACCTTACGGCAGCTGGCACATCCTGGGGAAGTATAAACAACTATCATAGCTTAATAATTATAGGTTAAGTTAACTTGATTTTCAATTTACTAAAAGCTAAACTCTAATTAGTAATTGTTGTCTAAGGTTTGTAGAGAGAGCTGTTTGGTGAAAAAGCTTAACAATTCAACAGTGAATTGGTAATAGTTGACTACTATATCGTCTTAAAGGCTCATTGGAGTGAATTTGGGTGGTACCGCGTTTTTAACGCCCCAATACCACTTTTTTTATTTTTCGGAGGTAATTTATGAAAAGAATGTTATCAGGAATTAAGCCTACTGGGGCTTTAACTCTAGGCAATTATATTGGAGCTTTAAGGCAATTTGTTTCATATCAAGATGAATATGAAATGATAGCCTTTATTGCGAATCTACATTGTATTACTGTTTATCAGGAACCAAAAGAGTTAAGAAAGAATTTAAAGGATGCCGTAGCTTTATATTTAGCTGCAGGTTTAGATCCCGAAAAAGCTACTATTTTCTTACAAAGTGATGTTCATGAACATGCTCAACTTGGTTATATTTTGGCTTGTCATACTTATATGGGTGAATTAAATAGAATGACACAATTTAAAGATAAGATGGCAAAGGGCGAAAATAACCTGTCAGCTGGTATGTATACCTATCCTTGTTTAATGGCGGCTGATATTTTACTTTATGATGCCGATTATGTACCTGTTGGTGAAGATCAGAAACAACATGTAGAACTTGCAAGAGATATCGCTAATAGATTTAATAATCGTTATTCCCCTACTTTTACTTTACCTGAACCTTTACAAGCAAAAGTAGGAGCTCGTATTATGTCGCTTGCTAATCCGTCTATTAAAATGTCTAAATCAGATCCTTCAAATAATGGTTGTATCTACTTATTAGATGATTTAAATCTTGTTAAAAATAAAATAAAAAGAGCCACTACTGACTCATACAATGAAATTACATTAGATAAAGAAAAACAACCTGGTATCTATAACCTACTTGAAATAGCAGCTTCTTTAAGCAATAAATCTTTAAAAGAGATGCAAGAAGAATATGCTGGTAAATCTTATGCCTATTTAAAAGAAAATGTTAGCGAGATAGTATGTGCTAGTTTAAAAGATATTCAAGAGAAATATAATGACATCATCAACAGCAACATGATCGATGATGTCTTAAAACAAGGTCAAGAAAAAGCTTCTAGAATTGCTTATAAAAAATTAGCCAAGGTGCAAAGAAAACTAGGATTAGAGATCTCAAAGTAAGGGATCCTGGGTATAATTGCCAATAATTCTAGTGGTATCTGATACATTAATAAAAGCTTTTGGATCTGCTTTTAAAATTGCGGTAATAATATCGTTAGTTTGAAAAGAATTAACAACAGTGTATAAAAGATAATTATTTGTATGTTGGTATAAGCCCTGTGATCTAATTTCGGTTAAACCATGTTTTGAACAGGCAAAAATTTCGTTTTTAACTTCCTCGGGTTTAGAAGTAACAATCAATAAAGTTTCCATCTGATAACGACGATGCATCTTATTAACAACCTGAGTTGAACAATATTGCCAAATCATTGAATATAAAGCACGTTCCCAACCATAAATAATTCCAGCTATCGCTAAAATAACTACATTTATTAGCATGATATAATTCCAGGCGCTTTTCTTATACTTAGTTGCAATATAAACAGCGATAAAATCTGTTCCCCCACCACTTGAATTATGTGATAAAGCCAAACCAGAACCAAAGCCATAAATAACTCCACCAAAAACAGCCATTAATAAGGGATCATCTAAAGAAATTACTGGTTTAAAGAATAACGAGAATACAGATAATAAAATAGCTTGTAATAGCGAATATAAGGCAAACCTTTTACCTAAGAATCTAAACACAAAGATAAATAAAATAAGATTAAAACCAGTATATAAATATGCAAACGGTAAATCTATGTTGTAGTAATCCAAAAGTAAGTCAGAAATGATTCTGGAAATACCTCCAAATCCCCCTGGATATAATTTAGCAGGAATTGAAAAAGTAACCATTGCGATAGCACAGATTACTGCTGAAAGCACACTGAAGATAAAGAATTCAAAATCGGTTTTAGGAAAACGGTTGTTCATACAGCGATTGTAACAAACTTTAAAGACAATGAATCATCTTTATTTTATGTAAGCGCTTTAAACGATAATTATGTATTATTTTTAATTGTCTTTTGATGATTCTATAATCAATATCGATAAACAATATAATATTATTTTTAAAAGTTAAGCTACTTTGATATTCCTTTCTTTGGCATTTTAATAGTTTACTGCCATTAATAACTATACAATCATCAGCTTTAATACTGCGTGTACATATCAGAAAATTATCACCATTATCATCGACTATAATTGGTAGTTTATATTTTACTTTTTCACTATATTTTAAAGCTTCTATTCTACCTAACAATGAAGAACCATTATTTAAACATATTTCATTTATTCTTTTATATAAATCAATGTTTAAATTATGTTTATTACCTTCAAAATCAATATAGTATGTACTAGTTAAAATTAAAAAGTTAAGCATTTACCTTATTAATACTTAACTTTTTATTAATTCCTACTCATCTTCATTATCGCGATAATTAAAGAATTCTCTTAATAAAGGATTATTATATTTAATACCAAAAATAGAACCCACAAATATCCTTAAGGCAAATAGCTCCAAACCTATCAAAACTATTAAAGAAAGATAATCGTTAACGTTCTCTAGCATTTTTTTCTCCTAATTCAGTATATAACGCTTTTGCGACTTCTGCAGGTAAATCTTCTTCTAATTGTTTTAAGCTTAAGGTTTTTATCTTTTTTAAACTGCCATATTTCTTTAATAATTTCTCTTTTCTTTTCTTACCAATTCCTTTTACTGAATCTAATACAGACACATAAGTAGCTCTATTAGAACGTTTGCGCATATAAGTAATCGCATAGCGATGGACCTCTTCTTGCATATTGGCAAGATGGAAGAATAGATATTTGTTTTCAATATTTATTACTTCACCATTTATATCTAGAAGTTGCGAAGTATTATGTTTATCGTCTTTTCTTAGTCCTGCTAGTTTTATCTTTAAATTAAGCTCTTCTATGACCCTTTTTGCCACATTTATTTGATTAATACCGCCATCGACAATGATCAAATCAGGTAATTCTTCTTTATTCTTTAATAAATTAAAGTAACGACGATACATTAATTCATACATTGAAGCTAAATCATCGAAAGAATCTTCTAGTTTAAATAAACGATACTTATCTTTTCTAGGTTTTAAATTATCATAAACTACCACTACCCCTACTGTTTGTTTGCCGGCATTATGTGAGTTATCAAATAGTTCTATTCTTTTTATTTCAGAATTAAAGATCTTATTTAACTCTTCTTGAATATTTTGATAATAATCATCTTTCTTTTTGATAATATTTTTATTTAATTTTAATTGTTCCGAAGCATTTTCCTTAGCTTTTTTAAGCAGTTGATACTTTTGTCCCCTTGCACTAGTTTCAACCTTAAAATCAAAGGCATTCTCTACATAAGCTAATAATTCTTTATTGACATATAAATGCTTACAAGGATATTTTTGATAGTAATTATAAAGATACTGGCTCACAAAGTTTTCGCTATCGCCTATTAAATTTTCAATATATTTTTTTGAGCTTAATAATTTGCCGTTACGAATAAATAATTGGACAATGCAGATATAAGAGTCTTCGATTTCATAATTAACGACATCGAAGTCTTGTTTTTGGGTGATTTCGACAGTTTGCGAATCAACGATATAATCAACATTCTTTAATAAATCACGATATTTACTAGCTTCCTCGTATTTCAATTGCGAAGCATAATAATCCATCTTTTCTTTTAATTCTTTTTTAATATCTTTGCTTTCACCTTTTAAAAACTTTTCAATTTTTATATTGATCTCTTCTTTTTCACTATCAGAAATATCAAACTTACAAAAACCTAAGCATTGATGCATATGATAATAAAGGCATAAGTTCTTTTTTAAGGGATAACATTTTTGACTAGGATATAAATTATTGATTAAATCAACAACCTTCCTAGCTGCATCAACATTAGGATAAGGACCAAATAATTTACCCTTATACTTCTTATTTTTCTTTAAACGGACTATACCTACATAACACTGTTTAGTATCTAAAAAGATATAAGGATAAGATTGATCATCCTTAAAAACAATATTATATTTGGGATCGTATTGTTTAATTAGGTTATATTCTAAAATTAAAGCTTCTTTTTCGTTTTTAACCACAATAAAATCAAAGTCTTTAATATTAGAGACTAGTTTTGTTGTTTTATAGTCATGAGCACCTTTAAAATAAGAATTAACTCTTTTATTTAAATCAATTGCCTTACCTACATAAATGATCTTGCCATCCTTATCCTTCATCAAATAACAACCACTTTTATGAGGTAAAGAACTTAATTTACTTTTGAGATCCACGTTTAAACTCCACGATTGTGACAGCACTACCGCCATCAAAGTATTCGCCATCTTTATAGCTAGAAACTATCTTATTGTTTTTTAAATAGGAACGGATTGCTGTTCTTAATTTTAAGGTGCCAATACCATGAATGATTTTGACACTACTTCTTTTAGCAGCATAGGCATCATCTAAATATTTATCCAAAAGTTCTAAGGCTTCCTCAACTCTTTTACCAATTAAATTAATTTCTGATTTAACACTAGTAAAACTTTTATCATACTTATTTTTATTATTATATTTCTTCTTTTCTTTTTTGCTTTCGCCCAAATAAATCAAATCATTCCTTTTAACATTAAAAGACATCCCCTTAATATCAATTAAGTATCTATCTTTTTCTATTTTTATAACCTTGCCTATTCTTTCGCTTCCCTTAATTTTAACTGTATCACCTATCTTAATTTCATTTTTATCTTCTATTACTTCTTCATTTAATTCTTCTATCTTAACAATGGCTTCTTTTCTTCCCTTAGCATCTAAAGAGTTTAAATTATCAATTATTTCTTGAGCTTGATTACTTTTTTCTTCCAGAAGATCTTGTAGTTGTTTACTGCTTTCCTCTTTAAATTTTTGTTTCTGTAAAGACAAATCATTTTTTAATTTAATGTTTTCTTCTTGTAATAAATTTAATTCATTTTCTTTATTTAATAAGATTTCTTTTAGAGTTTCTAAATCTTCTTTTTCTTTCTTTAATTCAATTAATAGCTCTTCTGCTTCGCTTCTTCCCTTTTGTAAGTACTCTTTAGCACTTTCGATTATTTCGTTATTAGAAATATATCTAGAAGCAATAGTTAAGGCATTAGAATCACCGGCAATTCCTTCATAATACTTATAAGTTGGCTTTAAATTGACATTATCAAAACCAACAGAAGAAAGTAAGATATCATCTTTTTCGTAAGCATACTTTTTAATCTCTTCATAGTGAGTAGTTAAAATAAAATGAATATTATTGTTTCTAAAATTATCTAAAATCGCTAAAGATAAGGCTTCTGCTTCTTTAGGATCAGTACCAGTAGCTAATTCATCAATTAAAACTAAAGATGATTGATCGGCACTAGTTATGATTTCATCTAGATTTTTTAAATGTGAAGAGAAAGTAGATAAAGAATCAGTAATTGATTGACCATCCTCCATATCCACAAAAACATTAGTATAAAAAGGAACGTTAGCTTTATCACAAGGCAAAGGTATACCCATATAAGTTAAAATGATTGCTAGACCAAAAAGCTTTAAAGAAACAGTTTTACCACCCGTATTAGAACCACTAATTACTATCCCCTTTTTCTCTTTTGGGAAAGAGTAATTATTATATACTGCTTCACTTTCCTTTAATAAGGGATGTCTAGCTTTTAATAAAATAAAAGGTCCTTCTTTTTCAAAATCAGCCATTACACCATTTATATGAATGCCATAATTAGCCTTCGCGAATATCAAATCTAAAGAGATTATTGATTCATAATTTAAAAGATAAATACTAGAAGATAAACCAATACGATTACTAGCCTCTTTTAAAATTCTTTCTATTTCTTGAGAATATTCATCTTCTATTCTCGCCTTTTCATTATTAAGTTTTACAAACTCCTCAGGTTCAACGTAGACAGCTTGTTTAGAAGAGCTAGAACCATATTGATAGCCCTTATATTTATTCTTATCGCTATTTTTAATTAGAAAAGTTAAACGTTCATCACGATAATAAACATTATTTTCTTGTAAGGAATCTTTATTCTCTTCTCTAAATTTTTTACTTGTTTCACTTAATTTAGAAGAAATATTAGTTCTACTTCTACTTAAACTCTCTAACTTTTTCGAAGCACTTTTTTTAACATTGCCACTACTATCGATTATGGAATCAAGATAAGAAGCTAATTTGTTGTCTAAATTTAAAGAATCACTATATTGATTTAAATACTGTAAATCAATATTTTTAAAGATATTAATTAGCCTTTGGCAATGATTATGGAAAGATAAGATGGATTGTATTTCTTGACCACTTATCGTTTCGTTAATATTACAGCGATATAAAGAATCTCTAATATCACTAATCCCATAAAAAGAAATATCATGACCTTGATTTAAAATAGCCATTGCTTCTTTGGTTTCGTTGATGTTTCTTTGGATTAATAAAGGATTAAAGATGATTTCACTATTTTTTAAATAAGAACTAGCTTCTTGTAAAGAAGCATATTCAGCAATCTTGTCCATTATTAAATCAAGATCTAAAGCCTTATATTTATTCATTATTATCACCTGTAACAGTATCTAAAAGCCAATTCATAAAATCTTTTTTAATTTCTTGATAATCACTAGAGAAGTTTTCGACATCAACATTAGTACTAATATTATTCAAGAAAAGATTTGTATACTCATTAATTGGTTTTAAAAGCGTATTTTCTCTTAGCTCTTTCCCATTAGGAATAATAGGTAAAACCAGTAACATCGATAAAAGAAAACACCAAAAACAAGCATTTATGAAGCCAAAGATTAAACCGATTAGTTTATTTAAAGAACCTAATAAAGGTAATTTAGAAATAAACTTAAACAAAGGTACCACAAAAGAGCTAATTAGTTTACATGCGACACATATTATTAAAAACCATAATATTTGATTTAAGATCGGTGCAAATGGTTTTAATAAAACTTGTTGGATACTTTCTTCTTTTATTAAAGGCATAGCATTAGCCAAAGGTTTATATAAACTATAGGAAATAAATACTGAAGCAACAGAAAATAAAAAGCGTAAAAGCTCATAGATTAAACCATTACGATAACCTAAAATCATCATTGCAACAAAAAGAAAGATAATGCCTATATTTACATACAAATAAAGCTGATCCATAGCGTAATTTTAACCCTTATATCCCCTTTTTACAAACAAGCATAAGTGTTAAACTAAACATATGAATTCTTTTAGTTTTAAAGCTGATGAAGATACGATTAAACAGATTGAAGCAGACTATGCTTCTTTTAAAGTAAATAGTGATAACGAGTATATACGTTCATTCTTTAAAACTAATAAATGCACAATAAGCATCTATACTTCTAATAAAGTTGTTTTGCAAGGACAAGAAATAAATGAGATAGCTAATAAGTATATTCAAAAGAAAATAATTGATGAGGCAGGAAGCGATGAAGTAGGTACAGGTGATTATTTTGGTCCTGTATGTGTCTGTGCTTGTATAGTAAAAAGTGAATTAGTAAAACAATTGCCAATTGGTATTAATGATAGCAAACAAATAAATGACACAAACATTAAAGTATTGGCTAAACAAATAATGAAACAAATCCCCTATTCTTTATTGATCCTTTCGCCTAAACAATATAATGAAGTTCATCAAAACAATAATATGAACCAAATTAAAGCAAAGATGCATAATAAAGCCTACTTAAACTTAATTGATAAGGGCTATAATTTACCTAGTGCTACTTATGTTGATCAGTTTACTCCTGAGGAAAATTATTATCGTTACTTAATAAATGAAGAGAGAGTATATCGACCTTTAATCTTTGAAACCAAGGCTGAAAGCAATCATATCTCAGTCGCTTGTGCTTCAATAATTGCTAGATATGCATTCATCGAATATATGAATAAGATGAATGAAAACTATAAGTTTAATTTCCATTTAGGTGCTTCTGATTTAGTAGATGAAGATGGTTACAAGTTTGTAAAGAAGTATGGCTATGATAAATTAAAAGAAGTAGCGAAATTACATTTTAAAAACAGCGAAAAAATAAAAGAAATGTTAGAAAGTGAGAAATAAAATGCGTTTAAATAAATCCTATTTTTATACCTTAAGAGAAGATGCTAAAGATGAAGATTCTATCTCTTCTAATCTATTAGTAAAAGCTGGCTATATTAAGAAAGTTTCCTCTGGTGTATATATGCTTCTACCTTTAGGACAGATAGTAGCTGACAAGATTGAACAAGTTGTCCGTAAACATATGAATGCAACTGGTGCTCAAGAAGTAAAAATGCCTGCTTTAATTGCTAGTGAATACTATGAAAAATCAGGACGTTTAGATAACTTTGGGCCTTCTGTTTTTAGATTACAAGATAGAAGTGGTAAAGAAATGATTTTAGGCCCAACTCATGAAGAATTATTTGCCTATAGCGCTAAATCAGTAATTCATTCATATAAGGATATGCCTTTTAATATCTATCAAATCCAAAGCAAGTATCGTGATGAACCTAGAGCTAGATTTGGCTTAATTAGAGTAAAAGAATTCGTTATGAAGGATGCTTATTCTTTTGATATTAACGAAGAAGAATTAGGTAAGTCATATCAAAAAATGTATGATGCCTACGTTAAAATCTTTGATGAGTTAGCTTTAGATTATCGTATTGTAAAGGCTGATACTGGGGTTATGGGTGGTTTGTTATCTGAAGAATTTCAAGCCCTTTCTGAGATTGGTGAAGATACCCTTGTTTATTGTGATTGTGGTTATTCAGAAAATGATGAAATAGCTACAAGAGGAAAAACAGAGGTCGAAAAAGAAAACAACGAAACAATAAAAGAAATAGATACACCTAACGTCAAAACGATAGAAGAGCTATGTGCTTATTTAAATACTGATTCTAAACGTTTTGTAAAGACTCTAATTTATAAAAGTGAAAAAGAAGTAGTAGCAGTAGTAGTAAGAGGAAATAGAGAAGTTTGTGAAAGCAAACTATTAAAAGCTTTAAAAGTTAATGAAGTAGAAATGGCTGATCCTATTACTGTAGAAGAAGTTACTGGTGCTCCTGTTGGCTTTGCAGGACCTGTAAATTTAAATTGCAGAATCTTGGTTGATGAAGAAGTAGTAGATATGCGCGATTTTATCGTTGGAGCCAATAAAAAAGATACCCATTTAATTCATGTCAATCCAAGTGATTTTTCTGCTTATGAAGTATTTGATTTGAAGCTGCTACAAGAAGGAGATTTGTGTCCAAATTGTGGTAAAAAGTTAAAGTTTGCTAAGGGTATTGAAGTAGGTAACTGCTTTAAATTAGGAACAAAGTATGCCAAAGCTTTAAATTTAAATTATTTAGATCAAGACAATAAACAACAAGATGTTTGGATGGGAAGCTATGGTATCGGCATCGGCAGAACAATGGCGGCCATTGTTGAACAACATCATGATGATAAAGGTATTGCTTGGCCAGAAGATATAGCTCCTTATAAGGTAGGCATCGTTATTGTTTCTGATAAAGATGAAGCTCAAGTTAAATTAGCTGAAGAGCTTTATACTAAACTATTAGAAAAAGGTATTGAAGTAGTCTATGATGATCGAGAAGAAAGAGCTGGTGTTAAATTTAATGATATGGAATTAATTGGCATACCACACCGTTTAACAGTTGGCAGAAAAGCTAGCGAAGGATTAATAGAGTATAAAGAAAGAAATGGTGAAGAAGCACAGCTACTAACAATACAAGAAGTATTAAATAAATTCTAACAAGGCGCATATTGCGCTTTGTTTTTTTTTTTTTTTAAAATTTACTTGTTTTTAAAGGAGCTAGAAATGAAGAAAATTTTACTTATTTTATTTTGCTTATGCATGTTATTAGCTTGTGGTAAACAAGAAGAATCTTCTACAAGCACTAATGCGAATACTACTACAAACACCGAAACAACAACTACTGCTGAAGCTACTACAGAAGCAGTAATAGAGGCTACCCCTACTCCAACTCCAGAATTATCTATAGAAGAGCAACAACAAGCTTACATCGATGAACAGCACGAAAAATTGGGAACAATACAATATGAATTAATTGCTTTGGAAGTAGTTGATTCTAGCGTTAGCTGGACAGAGGAGTTAGACGAAGGATACCAGGGACCTGTTACTGAAGTTACTTCAATTATTCATTATGAAGATTATAACGGTTCTCTATTAACTAACCCCCTTGAATATAAAGATAAAGATGGGAACTTTATTAAAAGTAGTGAAAGACATATTTACTATTTCACAAGAGATTATGATATCGAAGAAAATTACGTTATTATCTTTACCTTACTACAAGGCGAATACACAAAAGATGATATCACTCCTACTTTAATGGGTCTTGGCAATTATGAATTAGATATAGAAACTGTTGAAGTCGAAAAAGAAATTGGGGAAGTATTGGGTGTAGAAGCTATCCCTGAATTTATGAATCTAGTTGAAATAGATGGTAGATATTATATTCCTGAATATAGTGGCATGACACAAACTAGATCAGATAAAGATGGTGATTATGACATCATGGAATTAGATTTTACTTGGTTACTATTCCCTATCACTTTAGATACATCAAAAGCTATTACTACTGCAGATTTATCTTATCAATTACATGATGATTTCGATCTTTCTCAAACCACAATCGCTGATATCTATGTCTATTCAGATACTGATTTAGATTGGCGTGTCGCTTCTATTGAGACTTTAAACTTAACTATTGTTTCTAGGGTAAATGTTAATGAGGTAGAAAGTGTAAGAGATGCTCATACAGCAGATCATAGAGCAATCGAAGATAATGTTGACTTAATTATTAAGGGTCAAGTATTCCCAATCTATGATGAAGATTAATCAAAAATAATTGTTTATATTGAATAAGAAAAAAGAATCACATAAGTGATTCTTTTTATTCAAACTTACCATTTAATTCATCTATCTTTTCTTTAGCGAGTCTACCCTGTTTTAACTCTTCTTTTAAAGTTTCATATTCTTCTTTTTCAATCGCATCTTTTAAAACATTCATTCTAGAGATTAAAGCTTCAATTTCCGGTACCAACATCTCTTTATTAAAGATAAATAATTCTTGCCAAACCTCTTCATTTAAACAGGATATTCTTGTCATATCCTGGTAAGATCCACCAGTATAACCTTGATAATCCAAAGAAGCAGGAGATTTAACGTAAGAATTAGAAACGATATGTGCTAATTGGGAGGTATGAGCAATCATTTTATCATGCGTGCTAGCATCACATATCTTAATATTTTTAAAACCTACTATTGTAAATAAATCGCTTAGAAAATTTATGTCATCATCATTACTAGCTTTAGTAGGCACCAGGATCATATTGGCATTTTGGTATAGTTCTGGGAAACTACGTTCGTAGCCTGCTTTTGCTAAACCGGCCATTGGATGTCCACCTACAAAATGTAAGTTAAATTTTAATGCAAGAGGCTCTATTTCTTCGATTATTTTTTGTTTTACACCTACTAGATCAACAATTAAGGCATCCTTTTTCATTAAAGGCATCTTTTCTTTAAGAAAATCAATTGTGGCCTGAGGATACATAACCGGCATTAAAATATCACATTCGGTTATTATTTCATCACTTGCTATAGCATCAATTGTTTTTTCTTTTAAAGCTAAATTACATACTTCGATATTGCGGTTATAACCATATATTTCATGATCGGTATACTTTTTTAAAGCCTTAGCCATTGAACCACCGATTAAGCCTAATCCAGCAACAACAATCTTCATTCTTTCTTTGATCAT
>Ga0065711_1038795_pt1 | contig 18412 bp, 9 predicted proteins | sample Hoacrofraction12_FD_59098 | JGI IMG/M metagenome (GOLD analysis project Ga0065711, IMG submission 59098) | Hoatzin crop microbial communities from Cojedes, Venezuela - Epithelial fraction 12 v2 (version 2) | ecosystem: Host-associated > Birds > Digestive system > Esophagus > Crop | place...
GGCACAGGTACGGGGCGGCGGCTACCCCTTCCCTCCCGCCGCGGCCCGGGGGTGGGGGAGGTGGGTGACGGGGCTCCTCGGGTGGGGCCGGGGCCGCTCCCCCCGCCAGAACCTGAGGTAAAAAGGCGCCGCCTTCCCCTTCTCCCCCCGGGGCGGCGGGTGCTGGGCCTCGGCGGTGCCCGCTTCGCGGTGGCGGGGGGCTCCCCTCGGTGGTAGGTAACGGGGGGTGGCGGTGGGCGCCGCGGGTCGCTGGACTTCACCCGCCCCGGCGGGAAGGCGAGCCCGGGGGCGGCCGCGTCCCGGTGCCTGCGGGCTGGGCGGGATTCAGGGAGCCCTCCCGCGGGGTTAACGGCGGGCCGGGCGCCGGCCGGAGCCTCTCCTCTGGGCGCGGCGGTGGATGCTGAGACCACCTTGTTTCGTCTGCTCGTACCCGGCCCGCTGGAACGGAGCCGGGGCACGCCGAGGCGAAGCGGGTCGGCAGGCGCTGTCCCGGGCGGAGGCCACGTCTGCTCCCGGCTGAGCCCAGCCAGGAGCCGAGAGGCAGCGGCAGCTCCAGACGCTGAAGTTCTGGGAGTGCGCAGCTGGAGCTGAGGTCGGGAAAGTTGCAGCCAGACGGTGCCAGCGCTTGTTGGCAGATGGGAAATGGAGGGAGCTCCTGGGGGGGGGTGAAGAAAAGGACGTGCGAGGATCCTATCAGTTAAACTGAGGGAAGCGGGATAATACGGTTCTCTAAAGTTCCCTTAAAGTGGCAATTACTGCTCTGTGCATAGTATTTTTTTTTCCTCTGGAAAGAAAAACCAGTAGAGATTGGAAGTGGGTAAGCTTTATTCAGGGAAAAATGATTTAGTTGGATTATATTCAGGTTCCAGTGTGAGTGTGCTTTGGATAGGCCTGTGATGCTCCTGATGCACATAATGCTTATAAATAAATTATTTTGGAATATTTCTGTCCAGGACTGATGTAAGATATTGAACAGCAGCCTTTGTGGAAAAAAATGTCCTACTGTGCCAAAGAGAGAGCTGGTTCAGGTATGTCTGTTACGGATTTACCGTCTGCTTCAGGAGCCATATAGAGATAAACCAGTCGTCTCTGAGTGGAGTGCGCTTTACCTGATTAACCTCTGCGCTGCTGCTGCTTCCGTGACTGTCTGATCTACTCAGCCCTGTTCAGAAAACTTGGCTTTTTTTGACATAGTTTATATTGTGAACACTGGAGAGGAGGTATCTAGCGATCTTAGCAAAAGAAAAATAATGCTGTGAAAGCAGGAATGCTTTTATTTCTAGCGTTGTGATGTGGGTTCGGTGGTCTTGGAAGTTTCACACCCATATGTCTTCGGAGATCAGCAGCTTAGGAGGCTCTAAATCTCCTGAGTGATGAGAGACTCTTTTTTTTATTTTGCAGGGTTAAAAGTGTTTTAAAACAATCAAGAGAGAAAACAGAAGAGATAATTGTGCAATACATTAACGTCAGGTTTGCGAAGTCGTATTGACTTTTTTTTGTTCCCTCCCTCCTCTTGCTCCTGTGTGAGCCTGTTTGGCAGTGATGGCAGGGAGGGGATCCAGGTGTGTTGGCTGGGGACGGAGGGGATGTCTCCTCTTCTAGTGGTAAATCTTTAACTGTGTGTGCAGCCTGGAGCAGGGCTTGGTAGGGAGGGCTGTACTGGTTGCGGGCAGCAGAATTTGCTCATTACCACTCTGATTTCCCCCACAATCTGCAAGTTTTAGTGGGTTGGTACAGGCTGAGGGAAAGAAATCTGTCAGTTACAGACGTGTGGAACTGGTACAAAAGGAGGGAAGGTTTGGTGACTGCTTTTCAACAGAATTTGAGATATGAATGAGCCTGTGCTAACTATAAAATGTGAAAAAGACGTGTGAAGTGGCATGCCATTTTTTAATGCTTAAATACTAAGATCAAGTTTTTCCCTGGCGTAATTAAGACGATGAGCTAAAATGCCCTTGTAAAAGTTTCCTGGACAACAGCTGTATGTGTTGTTGCTTGGTGAGTTACCTTTTTGGGTCTGAATTTTTACACTTCCAACCTCTTTGTTAGAGTTGAGTGTGAAAAATGATAGTTTAGCAATTTCCTGTTGTGAGCTGGGAAACTGCCCTGGTGAGGATTTGACTTTTTATCTCCTTAGTCTTTGGGAACATTCCTCAATGGACTTTTCTCCCCTAATCCTGCTATTTCTTCAGTGTGTGTAGTTCCATCTCACTTTATTGTGTTTGCTACAGCTTGGGACCATGGCTCCGTGGCTGACTTGCGAATGGAATGTGTTCCTAGTATTCCCAGACTTGGGAAATCAATTAATCACTTGATGATCTAACAGCATAGTTAAAAGAACAGCGTGCTCTGTCACACAGATTTACTGTGTGACGTTGGAAGGTGATAACTTGGTGTGGGATTTTTTTTTTGCCTGCTGTAGTATGTGACAGCGATGTTTTGAGAAGCCGGGTAGAGCTCTACAACTGTAGGGGAATGCAGAAATGCTAGTGCTTTTTTATTACTAAATAAAGCTTAGGTAACCTCACCTGACTAATTTTGAGCTGTGCTATTACTTCTCTGCTTCATCTGGAAAATCACCAACTGCTGAACAGCATCTGAAACTTTGTTGGTAAAAACCCCCCAACCAACCAACCACCAAAAAAATCCCCAAAGTGTAACTACCCCCAACACCTCAAAAGCAAAGGAAAAAAAGCCACAAACAAACCCCCCAAAACTAAAAACAGACTATCCGGTACAGGATGCGTATTTGACATCAGCTCTGATAAAGCTGTGGGTTTTTTTAAAGGAGAAACCCAAAATATTTTTTTGGGGTTTCCAATATCTAACTTTATGATAGTATCTGTATTATTTGATCTTCTGTTGTTTTGGCATTTGGTAGCTTGTATTTACAAGTCAGTTGTTGGGAAGGAGAAGGAAGGACAATATTGCACCATCTCTTAATTAGAGGGAAGCTAAATACGATTACTTTTCTTGAACCTAGTAAGAAATATGGACGCCTCTTCCACGTTGAACATAGATGTGTGTGTCAGTGAGCTTTGTTAGATAAAATAGACTGTTTCCTTTGCATTGCTCCTTTCTAAATAAGTTGCATGATTTTGAATTCCTTAAAAAACCCCAAACAAGTTGTATATAGTTGTCTCAAAAATACGTAAAGCTCTTAATAGGAAGAATAGTGGTTTTTTTTTTTTCAGTGGAACTTCTGTTTTTCTTTTCTTGTTTTTAGGGGATTTCACATTATGTAAGATTTTAAAAAAAACAAACCCAAAACCAACAGGCAAGGAGGGATATCTATTTGGAGTTGTAGTTAAAATCTGCAGCAGCTTTCCAAGAGGTTGATGTGGACACTGAATTCTGGAGTTACGGAGGAATGTGTTTGACACGATAAGGGGGAAAGGCATTTCCATAATTCCTGAGGCTTTTCATGAGAAGACAGAAAGGAAGGGGAAATGCTGATGAATAATATTTACATTGCTGCTTTAGTATTCTTGGTCCAGGAGTTTGTAGTGGAGCCCTCATTTTTGCCCATGAGAAGTCTGAGGTATCTGTGGACAAAAATAGTCAGTTCTTGTACTCCCCTGCATTTCCCGTGAGTCGGATCACCTTGGCTCCGCAAGGCCGTTGTCTCTGATGATGGAGAGGAAACCTTAGGTGTTTTTGCTAAAGGCTTTGCTTGCTTTCAGCCTCCTTTCTCCTAGAAAATCTGCTCCTAATATAACAAGTAATTCTATGGCACCTTCTACTGAAGTGTGTCTGATAAATTTAGCTGATTAGCACCCTGGTATAATGAAGTGTTGTTAGTAGCAACCATCTGTAAAATGGACATTAGTCCTCCAGATTTGGTTGACAGAACTTAAATAGGGAGGGGAGATCTGTGTTGTGATTTGTCACCTGTGCTTCCAGCCCTTGCATTGCCCTTCTCTTCCGTATGTGCCTGCTCAAGTGTAAAACCTGTGTGCTAATCAAGACACTTGAAATTCTACTTTGGTTTTAAAAAAATGTCTGGTTTTAGAAATTTTGATCAAGAAAACCGGAAACTCTGTGGAGGGCAGGTTGCTGTCTAGTTGTAGGAATGGGAATGATGAACATCAGGCACTAGCTAAAGTGCGAAATGTGTGGCATAAAGTAGCGAAGCTACAGAATTGTTTCAGTTGTTCTCTGGCCAAGTTTCTCAACCCCTTTCAGTCCGAAGGCTACCTGACTTGTTACCAGAAAAATAAAAGGAAAGTATTACATAGTGTGTTCATAGTTGTTTTCTTTTACAACCAAACAAAGTTTAGGCTATGCTTTGACTGCTTCTTTCAACTTTTATATCTTGTTTGCATATGTATGGATATATATATTCTTTTAAACTTGTGTATCAAATTGTTTTCAGTTGTACCAGGCCACTTCCTGGTATCTTATTGACACCAGACTGAGAAACTGCTGTAGCAAAAGGCTAGCTTGCACAAAAGAGATGATTTTTGTCTACTTTCCTGTGTTGCAGGGGACCATTCTGTACCTCATTTCTGTATTCACTTGCTGCTCTGTGTATGTAAACTTTACCAGATAATGATCTCCTGAAACCAAAGGGAATGTTTTCAAAATTAGCTGTTCTCCAGCAGAGAGTGCGTGATGGGAAGTGTTAAGTGATTTGTTACAATGCATGTAAATCCTTTTACTGGTTGAACACAGGAGCTCATACCAATGAGTTCCCACCATTGTCCACCATTCCTGGCCAGTCCTCTTGAGGCTGTTCCTGAATTTGCTCTTTCGTAAGTAGAATGAAAAAAGGGCTGAAGAATAGCTTCAGTATATATTGCTCTGCAGGGTTAGTGGTGATGCTGTCATCAGTGTTTTCTAAAACAGGTTAGCAGCCTTTTCAAAGTCCTCTCATTGTGTTCTCAGACCACTGTTTGAGGGTGTAAATTCAGCTCTAGTAGCTGTCTTGTTGATATGGAACACGCTGAGATTATTAATTAAACAGTAATTATTCAAACTTGTTTGTATGGTTGTCTGATTTGTATGATTTCACACATTTAGACAAGGTTGAGATCTAAAGGAGCTACAGAGTATTTCAGGAAGAGCGAAGCGTGTGAACTGCTGATGAAGGTATTTCCTCTAGATGAATTTTAGAAAGCAAATTTAGAGAATAACTTGATGAAGATTAGCAAAGTATGACAAATGAAAAAAAGCAACGTGACTGAATGGTCAAAGGAACGCTGAGTCTTTTCTAGGTCTCTCTATGGGGCTTAACTCTATTTGTCTTATGGGGTAGTGGGGTTCAGATCCCTGTAATGAATCTGAGAGTCCCCAGCATCAGTTTGGCTGATCATGCTGCAGGTCCAGTACTTGCAGATGAAATACTGAAGGATTCATGGTTAGTCCTATACATCTTTTCTCCTGGTACCTATCTTTTGCCACTGGGAGTTTCAGTAACTTACCGGACAGTGCTGAGCCCCAGTTTGGGGAACAATTTGGGGGATGGAAGTCCTGCTTTGTTTGCTGGCCAGCAGGGAAAGTGGTTCAGCAGGCAGGAGGAGTGCTGTGTTAGTGCAGATTGGCACTGCTTTCAGGAAATCGGTGGGTTGCATTTTGGCTAGCGCCGCTTTGGGAGGCTAACTTGCTGTGACAGCCTCTGCAGTGCGAGCCAGTGGTTTGGCAATGCAGAGCCCTGTGGAATTCTGTGGAAGTGTGTGTGCATTGGAGGAGTAACAAAATCTACTGTGTCATGTTGCATTTCACTGATGTGTCTTGAGCAATTAAACCCAAGAATTACAAGGGTGTGCACCCAGAGAACCGCTGCTCTGGAGAGCAAGGTTGACTTATGCTCTCCATAGGTTTTTTGTGTGTATTTTTGACACTTCCTCTTGGTAGTGTGGTTTATTTTACCTTGCTGCCCTGTGAAAGGTCAGGTGGGCAAGGATTTTTGGACACTAGAAGATCTTCTGCCTTGCTAGCTGTATTCTGAATTTTCTTCCCGCCTTCTCAGTTCAGCATCTATCTGAAAAGTGGATAGACAGATATGTTATTGCTTTATCCAGCAGTATCCCATGTCAACATTGAGTTAGCTTGCGTTATCTTACCACAAATTTCTGGCAGGTAACTGGAACTTTTTAGAAGCTGCTGTGTAGGTGGGGATAGTAGGTGATACATTAGTCTATTAAAGCAGAGGTGTTAAGACTTGCTTCTCTGAGTCACGTTAGCAGGAATCTGAAGCCTGATGAGACATGTGGGATAAGGTCATTTGTCCTGGATTTAGTTTGGTTTCCTTAAGCCATTTTACAGAACAACAAACAAAGTGTCTATTCTGAAGCTGTGTATCTGGGGAGCTGGAGACGACCTGTTTTCCCCATTTATCAGGGCCCAGAGCCCATGAAAGAACAGGTGGAAAGTCCTTATCAGGAGGAGGTCAGGGCTTTGAAGTTAAGAATATGAGTTCTTATCTTCCCTGAGTTAATTTCTTAAACAGTTATCAACTTTTTGAACTATATATCAAAGCTTAAAGAAATGGTTCTTGCTTCTGTGGTGTTACTGTCCTGTTGTGTTCTCAACATTTTAGATGTGTTTCAGAAGGGGTGTAACTTCTGCATAATGGCAATGGAGGGATAACTAATACTGCCTAGCTTTTTTAGGTAACTTTCCATCAGTGGACTGGACTTGCTTTGTAAAAGAGCTTGCTCACAATATCCCTCGTAAACAGCCACGTGCAGAGAAGAAGCAACCCATCTGTTCCAGACTGGAGAGCAGGACTCGGATGTGGGCTGAATAGGTTACAGGGTTATATCCATATTTTTCGCCCTGTTTCTTATGTGTGAAATGGGTAGAAAAAAAGGATTGCTTTGAAAAACAATGTAAGCTTAGCTTGTAGTCACATGATATGTGTAGTTATGAAGTCAAGTGAAGATAGAGGGCTGCAGTCAGTCATTTGATAGGAGAACACTCTGAATCATCATCTTTGCCCCTTCTTTGATGTAGCTTGTCCTCCAGGACCATATTCATAAGAGCTGTCTTTTTTTCACTTTTGCATCTGGCTGAGAATTTTAGAATCTCTCCGTCCAAAGCTGTCCACCTGTGACTGAATTCACTGTAAAAACCTGTTTGTTTTTTAGCTACAAGCAGTGGAATAGGTATACTTGAAAGGTTTTGCCAGAGCTTGCTGAGGAATTATTGGGTTGGTAGCCTGCATTAGGAACCTTTTTCCCCTGCTCATGAACTTAAGCATATTGACATAGTAAATGACTGTAATTTGTGCCCACTGTAGCATACTGTCACAGAGTTTAATAAAATAATGTCAAATGAAGTGTCTCCTTCCTTTGTAATGACATGTAAAATTGATGTATTAAATTTCTGCAGTGCAGTAAAATAACATATTTTCTTTCCTTCCATGAGTTGTTCTAGGCAGGATCCAAAAGTGCTGAGCAAGGATTTCACTCATTTTGGCAGATCCTGCTGTGGTGGGAGCTGGACAGACAGGAAATGCAGGCCTCTTCGCTGATTCACACAACAAATTTGGCCTGTGATTCTCCTCTTGCTTCCTACAGATGTCTTTCTGACTCGGTGTAATTGGTGGTGCTCCTGGGTGTTGTGAAGAGGGAGGTACCAACGTTTTGAACGTGTGTGGAGTAGCATAGCCTCCTGGGGAGTGGCTTGACTGGTGTTCTGGTTATGTTGCACCACAGTGGGAGCACTGAGCAAGGGAACAGAGTATTTTAAGGCTACTTCTTTCACTTTATCTTATCAGGTCTTCTGGACTGTTTTTCTCTTTTTGTCTTTTAGATTTGGCAAAGCCTCCGGTAAATGAACCAAGGGAACCGGAACAATTCCTAATGCAGGCGCCCCAGGGAAATCCACTGCTGCTTTCCCACACCCTACAAGAGTTATTGAGCAAGGATAGTGTGCAGGTGGAGCTTATACCTGAGAAGAAGGGCCTTTTTCTGAAACATGTGGAATACGAGGTTTCCAGCAAGGTAATTTGAACAAGCATTGGTCCAATGTATCTTCTTAAGAATGTCTGTGCAGTTGCTGTTGGCAAAGTCTTGTCTAATTTGATAAGTGTGTTGAGTGATGCTGGTTTTGAGTAGGCTGCTTGTATGGGCTTACTTTAAATGCAGTAGCACTATGCTTTCTTGACCTGGGCTTCTGTGGTATGGAGCATCTTCTGACTGAGGTCTGGTGGATGGTCTGCTAGTTTACATGCCTGAAATGTGAGCTCAGTACAGAAGCAGATGTGTAACATTGAAAACTGAATGTTTTTGTAATGGATTGGTGTAGGCGACTGGCTATTTCAAACTATTTCAAGCTAGTGAAGAAGCAGTATTGGCAGTGCTAAACTGAAATCCTTTGTAAACAGAAAAGGTACTGCAAATCCTGCTGCAGAGTTTAGGCTACTTCCAATTTACTTACCCTAATCCTGACCTGTAGGTTCCTCTCTTGGTGTAAGAGAAGATTGATGTATCTTTCCCTATGTATGGAATGGCCAGGGAAGTACTCTCCAGTAGCTTCTGTGTGTTTTTTTTCAAGAAGGAAATCTGTCCTCTTTAAAGTAGACCATGAGCAACTTACATCTCCCAGGCCAGCAAAACATCAGCTATTGAGTAGTGCTCAAACTGTTGTAGTCACTGTTGTACACATTCAGAGACACATCTGGGTCGCTTGTCTGTAGGGACGTTTGGGGCTTTAGGTGCTTTACACTGATATCTGTAAGTTTGTCAAAGACTGTTGTGAGGGGGAAAGGGCAGACACAGGGAATGCTTCTTCGGGTTTTCTAGGACTTGGTGTTTATTTTTGCCTGTCATTTCAGGGCACAGGACTCAGTGACCCTGGTGGTCTCTCCAGGTTTTGAATTTAGGAACCCATTGCCAACTCCTTTCAGTTGCTGTCATCTCTCCTACAGCTGTAGCTGTAGAATGATACTTCCTCAGCAGGAACCATAGCTTGGCCTTGAGCTTCATCTAAGATCTGCAACACAAACCAACATCAGATTTCAAAGCAGACAGAGACAGGCCCGAGGGGCTGTGTCCCTTGTGCCCCAGTTATGTGCCTCATTGCTGTATTTTTGAAAATGCGTAGTGCCACAAGAAGTGGTGGATAATGTGCAGTGCAAATATAGTGAGAATGGATATAGGGTTGTGTAGTTATTAACTGCTCCAGTAGTTGAATCTGTAGAAATAGTGCAGGGGGTTTGTGTGGTTTTTATTTATTTACTATTTTTAAAGGATTTCTGCCTCCTAAGTGTCTTGTTCTAGCTGCTACCTAACTCCTTTGAGAATGAAAAAACAGTTTATTTGGCCTCTTCTACATATTAATCTAAGAAGTGGAGAGTGAAAGACAGGTTTTAAAGGAACTTTCAGTCTTTGTTTATAGATCTAACATTCGTGAGGGGCCTCTCTTTCTCTTACGAGGTTCATCCAAAACATCAGTCATTTGGGCTAATACTTTACGTGATCTGAGACCGTTTGGCCACCTCTGGATTTGAAACTGATACAGAGAAAGTTCCCAAGAGCTCAGGGACTTGCAGTACTTCAAGACAAGAGCACTCTAGAGCACTTTAAGGGTGTCGGCACTACTTCTAAATGCTCTAATTTGGAAGACCAGAGGGTTTGAGGGAGTAATGATATGGAACCGTGGCAGACTTAGGGATATTTGTAATTTCTTGGGAAATCTCTTCCTCTCCAGTTTGTAGTCTCTTTCTTCTTGTGTGTGAATGAAATCTGACTTAGGTTTTTAACTGAAAATCTTATTCTCGAAAGGACTGTGGTCAGAAGAATGCCATCTCTATTAATAATTGAAAGGTGGCTACCTTTGGAGTCTTTTCTCTCTCCTTCTCAGCACAAGAGCTCTAACAATAAGAAAGAAGTTGTTTCTGCAGTCTCTGGATGTGATTTCTTTCTTTTCTTGTACTTTTTAGTGCAGCCAATAGCTAAATAAAATTATGGAAATTCTGCTGATTGTCCAGCCTGTGTATTGATTGGTTTTTTTTTCCCCCCTTCCTCTATTGCAGAGGTTCAAATGCTCAGTCTATAGGCGGTATAATGATTTTGTGGTGTTCCATGAGATGCTGCTCCAGAAGTTCCCATACCGTATGGTGCCAGCACTTCCACCAAAGAGGATGCTGGGAGGTAAATCTGGGTCTGTCTTTTGACTGGAGGGGTCGCGGTGCAAGCGTGATCAAGATGATACGGTTGAAAATAAATGTTTAAAAGATTGAAAGTCTTTGCTTCTGCTTGGCTCAGAAAACAACTCTGAGGCTGTAATACACAATTTAGAGGTGTGAATTATTGCCATCCTAGAAATACTCTATATGTGAAATATTAATGTAAAAATTCAGTGTTGTTTTTTTTTTCTCCATGGAAGATTGGTATCTAATGACTTTTCTGGTAAGATTTGAGGTGTAATTCTACACAAGAGCATGGCAGAGTTACAGCTATTTTTTTTTTACGAAAATAGGTTATGATGTTCAGTGTTGTGGTGCCGTCAGTGTAGAATTGCTGTTGAACAACTGTAGGAAGTATTGTAGTGAGTTGTTTTGTGAAGTGTTCAGAATAGAAAAGATTTGTGGAAATCCTGTTGTTTTTCTATAGCATGAGAAGAGTAAAGATTAAAAAAAAAAAACCTCCATAAAACCCTAAACCATCTATTTTAGAAGGCTTAAAACTGCAGGGGAGATGATTGTGTAAAAACAACAAAATTGCTTCTCCGGTGAGACCATACTTGATCCTGCTGAGTTCGCATAGGCTCCTGACCTCATGCACACCTGAAGGGGACTGGCAGACACAGTGATGTTAAGTGAACAGCTTCAGCACTGCGTATTGTAGTATGACCTTGCACAGAAGCCTTATGATGCAGGCAGCAGTAATTACACTTTCTCAGTTTATGTACAAAAAGGTGTCTTTCTGGCAGATGGACCAACTGCCTTGAAGTAGCTGTTGCTCTTTTTTTGTCCTGTGCTAAAAAGGAGCTAAAAAGGATAACCAGAAACTAAAAACTGAGGCTGGAATCAGGGTCAGTTCATTCAAGTACATTTTAGCTGTTAGAATAGAAACCTATGAAGTATCCCAAGACTGAAAGCAAATCAAAGCTTCTTCGGGTATGTTTTTCACTAATGTGAAATATTTGCACTGGTTTTAAACTTGTTACATATCTGTATAAAATCCTGTCTTGTTTTCTACTTTATCTGCGAAAGAACAAGCTTTTCACTGTCTTGTCTCGTGCCCATGCTGCTGAGCTTAACATGTTTTAATGCATAATTGATTTCAGTCAAGGACTCCATGTATTGCTACAGTAAAGAGGCACTGGTAAAGAGCGAGCAGAGCAGGGTGTATAGTGACCTGGAACAAAGCAAAATAATAGTACTGAAAAGCTTCAATTGTCATACAGTTTTATGATGGAATGTAAATTGTGAAGACCTTTCTTTTGAGATTGCGAAAACCTGTCTGTTGAATTTGACCTGATTCAGTGTTCTCAGCTGGAATTTCCAGAATTTCCACTGCATGCAACACCTGTAAGCAAAGTGACCTTCTCTGATTAATCTTAGTGGAGAGAGGATCCTTGAAAGAAGCTACCAATACATATCTTTTGTAAGGCGCTGTTATTTCCTTGTGTTGCTGGTGTGTTGGTATTTCTGTGCATTCACTCATGCATTTCTTCCCACAGACATCAGATGTTTAAGGAAAAAAAAAAAAATCAAAACTGGTAGGATTAGTTCCCAAACTGTGCTAGGAGTACAGTCCTAATACAGTCCAAAACTATATTAAGGCAGAGAGTAATGATTGCCTTTAGTCCAGTGACTGCATATAGAAAAACAGTGTGAGTGGTCTTAATAGAAACTACAAACAGGAAAAAGGAAATGGAAATGGAATGGGTAGTTCTTCTTTCTGAGTAGGTTCATGGACTGATAAATGGAATTGCAGGACACAGGATTTGACGGATTGGTATACACGTGTGAGTCTTGCAGCCTCCTTAGTCCCAGAGCAGGATGGGCAAAGCTACGTGCTTTTATGCTTGGTATGCTCCTCTGCTGAGTTACTCTTCTTTTCATGATGGTCTGCTTTGATCCATCTGTCCAATGAAGAAGGATCAATCGTCTGCTCTGCTCGTTTGGGAGGACAGCAGCAAAGTGAGGCAGATCATGTAGGAAGCGTGTAGATGACTTCAGCAATCTCCATGTAGGCTAAAGTATGAACAAAGCAAAATGAAGATCTGCAGTCCTAATAACTGAAAAATCACTTGACGGGTGATGCTGTCCTGAGGATTGTTATAGAGAGTCCGTGCAGCCAGCAAACTCCCCACTTAAAACTGAGGCAAAAGAGCAATACCATTTCATGATACGAAAGTGTTGTCACAGATAAGTGCATTCCTTTAATTTTGTTGTGTGCAGCTTTCTTTTCCTTTGTATTTATTTTAGTTTAATTTTTCATCTTTCCTGAAAAGCTGCAGGGTTTTTATTTACTGCTTTACTGCAGTATCGCCAGATTGGAACTCTTCCTGTTTCAGGAAGATGAGCTGAACTTTTTCAGTTTGAGTAAGGACTCTTGGTGGATGTACTGCAGATTGCTGCGCATGTCTTCCAAAGTACTTTCTGACATCTTGCCTGAAAAAGACAGTCAATGATCGTGAACAAACAGCTAACATCCCCTCCCCCCCGCCCCGCTTTATTCTCCCTCTATCCCTAAAGTGCTTAAAAGTGTGAAGAAGGGACAGTTGAGGATATAGCACGCTTAAGCTAGTTCTTCAGAATAGTGAGCAAAAAAAGCATAATTATTTGTGGGACGATTGCTTTGCAAGTGGCAAAGTGATCTTTGCAGTGGCAAGAAGCAGCGTGTTGTGCATTTCACAGGAGTCCCAAACAGACCGAGATTCCCTCTGGGGACCAGCTATGGAATTGATTCAGAGGAAGAAAAATCTTTGTATCCCTCTGGTTGTAAGTGGAGGCTTCAGGCCTTGGACTTGATTGTTTATCCTGCTTACCTAACTGACCCTGTGAAAATACACATAGGTGGATATATATGCTGGATTTGAATAAGTTTTAAAGGACCACTTGAAGGAGTATTTGTTCTGGTGGTCAGTCCAAAAGATCTCTGTGAGGGAGCTGACAGACTACAGGTAATCATGCTTTCGTTTTGTTGCAATGCTTTAGCAAGGGTTATAAGTGTAAAGAAACTATTGGATTGAGTGCTTGCTTTTTCATCTTTCTGAGCAGCTGCAATAAGTGGTGTGGTAATTGAAATTTAGTGTTTCTTCCCATAGCTGATCGAGAATTCATAGAATCTAGGAGGAGAGCGCTGAAGCGTTTTATAAACCTGGTGGCTCGACATCCCCCTTTCTCAGAAGATGTGCTCTTGAAACTCTTTCTGTCGTTCAGTGGCTCAGTGAGTACTCGTTAGCAATAGTCTGGAGTTTGCATATCTTCATGTGACTGCTTTCCTGGGCACAGAGTTCAGAATTGCTTTTGGCCTACACATTGTTTCTTCCCGTGATGAGGAGAATTTTCTTTCAATAGGTATTTCTGCAGCTGGAAAGTGAAAGATAATTTCACTCAATGTCAGGAGTATAGTATTTTGAAAATGATTGCTGTTCTTGGGGAAATACATATTATGCTTGTCTTTAAATTAAACCTAACCTGGGTAAAGCTATATCTGCTGAGTTGTGCCTTACTACTGCAGTATATCTGAGACCTGTGTGAACTGCCTGTGCGTTACTTAGTTCTTTCGTGCTCATTTGATCCTGTATCTTCTCCAGGATGTACAGAATAAGCTAAGAGAGTTGGTCCAGGGAGTAGGAGATGAATTTATGACCTGCAGATTAGCTACCCAGGCCAAGGTATGTACATTAACTTCTTGCAACATATTGTTCTGGCTGTTCTGGCTTAAATGGCGCTCTCCTCCAGGTGGAGAAGTTATAGCATTTGTAGAGTGATGGAGACCTTAGGTAGGAGAGAGTTGTTTCCAAGGTCTTTTAAACTTGTAATTTTATCAAAAAGATCAAAGATTTGACTCTTCAGGGCCTAGTATTTCCGGGTAAATGCTGGTTCATGAGTATGATAAAGATTAAACAATGAATCCTACTCAGGACATGTTTCTCAGTAATTACTTGCATAACAAACAAATGCACAGACTGCACAATTTAAAAGCTAATACCTAGGTTGTTGTCTTCCCCATTTGTTCATGCCCTCATTCTGTCTGTTGTCTTCTCCCTGTGGGAGAGTAATTTGGACTGTTATAGAGAAGTTAGTTCTCCATGTATCTCTCTATCCCAGTGATGAGTGCTATGGTAAGATTTAAATAGACGTTCACTGTATTCCTTGAACAATTTTAAAGCAAGTTGTTGTTCAGGTTCCTGCAATGCTAGCAGAAGGTTTTGCAATTGGAGCCTAATTCAGGCTTTTACCAGGATGCACAGGTCAAAAAGAGCTGAACTTTCAGTACATGCTTCACTTTGCCAGGCTGGCAGTTACTATTAGCTTCAGATCAGAACGTGTCAGCTTGACACCTCACAAACTCCAGTTTAACTGCATAGTAGAATTGCAGATTTTGCCAACTCTGCCCACACCCAGTATTTTAACCTCTTTCTGCCTCTCAGAATTTAGGGGTATTTGCATGACATCTGATTTGGACACCTAAATTTTGAAGCTAATCTCCGCAGGGTTACAGTGTGGCGTGAGATAGTGAGCACGAGAGGGAAACCTGTCTCTCCCTGCTGCCTCTGTGGTGTGCCCACAGTTAATGTATGTGAATGTGCCTCTGATTTGTCCACTAGTAATCTCTCTTGCACTTCTGCAGGACTTCCTTCCAGCTGACATACAGGCCCAGTTTGCTGCCAGCAGGGAGCTCATCAGAAATATTTATAATAGCTTTTATAAGCTTCGGGACCGTGCAGAGAGGATAGCTTCTCGAGCCATTGATAACGCCTCAGATCTTCTCATCTTTGGAAAGGAGCTAAGGTAGGTTGAGAGGAAGAGGATTTGCTAATGTGAACGTTCCTCCTGTTGTTTCAGAGCTCAAAACTGTTGTAAGGTTTACCTGGAAGTGGTCTGGTAAGAATGGGTATTTCAATGCGTGCTGTAGGTCAGGATAAATTTTTTCCTACTATAAAAGAAGACAATGCAGGCTTTCCACTAAGTTTGCATTCCATAGAGCAAGAGAAAAGAAAATGCAGATACCTTGACATTCAGGTACTGGTTTGATTGTCTCTTCCCCCAGTGTATACACAGCTCTGCATTTGTGATTGTGCAGTAGTAGCTCAGCACTGCGAGCTGTTTAGACAGATTTGAAACTCTGAACTGCTCTCTGCAAAGAAGTGTGTCTACTGAGTGGAATTTGTCTCCTAGATTTGAATGATGTGAATACTACTTATCTCCTCCTAGTGCTTTGGGCTCAGACACTACACCGCTTCCTTCTTGGGCTGCTCTGAATAACAGCACGTGGGGGACCCTGAAACAAGCTTTAAAGGGTCTGTCTGTTGAGTTTGCACTTCTGGCAGATAAGGCTGTGCAGCAGGTGAGTTCTTTAATTTTTTTTTTTCTTGTAAAATGAAGTAGGTGCCTTGCTGCCTTAAGTTTCCTCTTGAATCATGAGCTCTGTGGACATAGGCACTTAAGACAGTTAAGAGGGAGATTGTAGTCCAAACTCACATCCTCAACCACCAGCCTGCTTGTTCAGGCTTGGGTGAAAAACCTGGACTGTGTTTAAATGGGGGAAAAAATACAATAGGCAAGGGAAAGGACGGAACAGCTTCCTTTCTTTTTTCATTTCAAATGGTTATTGGACAAGTGAAGTTGTACTGCTGTGCTGAGCTGTCTGAAAGTCCTGCATTCTATCGTACTGATCTGCTGTAGAGAACTCAGAAGAATTTATTTTTGAATTAAGTTTTGACATTCGTGTACTTTTAAAAGAAGCATCATATTCCAGTGTAAGTGTGCAGTGTGATAATGACTGTTAGAATATTGTGAGGACATGACAGTCTGGGAAGGAAAAGTAATAGTTTCGTCTTCACTTCTCCTCATCTCATTGTATTAAAATATTCAGCGTGCTTTTATAGATCAGTCAGACCCTGTCTTTTTGTCCAGAGTTAATGCTCTGGAGAGGTCAATTGATACAGTAAGAAAAGACAATATTTGGTAAGTGGAAAATCAAGTAGTTAAATTTGGCTTTGAGTCTCATCTCTGCCTTCTGATGCATGAACTATTATGGGGAACATGCAGGTGTTTGTAGCGTTAATGGATTAGTTGCCTTTGTAAGAAGGGAAGATGGAAGACTGGAGGAATCCGCAAGAGCAAGAAATTCCAGGCAGAGGGAGCTGAAAGGACTGACACACAGGACTGTGAAACCAACTTCTCTTGTTATAATGATCAGTCAATTGGAAAAGCTGATCCTGCTCCAGTCAAATCTTTGTTCTGTGTACTGAAGAGTAAACACTCCAGTGCCATCTGAGAGATCTTTGATGCAGTTGTTTTAAGCATTGAAGTACCCTGGAGAATACAGTGGTGGGCCTCCGTGGTGTAAGGATGTGAAGAACTGTGATGTTGGTTCTTGCCAGGCTTACACAGAATGTACTTTTTCCTTGTTTTCTAGGGTAAACAGGAAGAGAATGATGTGGTGGAGAAGCTGAACCTTTTCCTGGATTTACTCCAGTCCTATAAAGTGAGCTTTGCTGTTCTTCTGCCAATGAAAAAGTTGTTTAGAGCAGGCTTGTGCTCTTTAGAGGGTGTAACGCCAACTGGATCGAAAACTGTCTGGGAGGCCAGTTCAGAGGCGAACTGGGCATCTGGCAGAGGGAGGGGAGTGGCTGTTGGCCTTAGCTAGCTCTGTAGCATTACTGATCAGCTCATCTTGTGACGAGAGCTTGCCAAACAGCAAACCCTGCAAGGAATTTAAAAATATGACTGCTTGAACTGTATGGATCAACTAACTGTCTTCTAGATCTGACTGCTTTTGAGTCAGAGCAGTGAATTAGAAGGCTACTGGTTTGTTCATGGAGACATGAGTTCAGTTACAAATAAAAGAATTTTCGTTAATACTAACTTTTCGGTCACAGGCAATTTTTGTTTTTTTTTTAAGAAGCACGTCCTGAAACTTATGTGGCAGTCTCAGTTGACATTGCCAGGCCTGGACTGAAACAGGAGGCTGGCAAGCTCTTACCACAGTTAATTGCCAGCACTTAATATTGAGAGGGGCACAAAAGATAAGAGGCCTGATAAGATCCAAAATACTGGCAGAGGTGATGATCCAGATTGCTTGGACCCAGACCAGTGAGCTTAAGAGGCAGTTTTGTTTCTTGAATTCTTAGCTGCCAACGGGGTTTTTTTTTTTTTGACCCTCTTGAAAATAAAGAAACAAAAATCTGCAGCGTAGATATTACATAAAGCGTGACCATGTGTTTGTGTTCCTGATGTACTTGGCTTGCGTGCTTGCTGTCTCTTAGCTTCCACTAAGTACCTGTTTTTTTTCCATCTCCCATAAAGGACCTGTGTGAAAGGCATGAGAAGGGGGTATTGCACAAGCACCAGCGAGCATTGCATAAGTACAGCATGATGAAGAAGCAGATGATGAGTGCCACTGTGCAGAACAAAGAACCAGAATCGGTGGAGCAATTGGAGTCTCGGATTGTGGAGGTAGGGCAGATGCCTGGGAGAGCAAAGAGTCATACTGGGCCCCTGTAATGGTGCCGCTATGCAGCTCAGTCATATTTGCAGAAAAGCATTAGACTGAAAGGGTAACCTGTACTTTGGGTAATTTGAGCTACATGCTGTGCCACAAGGGAAACACATTTGCTTTCCTCAAGACTTACTACTTACTGGCTCTTTGGCAACATGCCATTTGCAGGAGTTGTGGAAAGCAACAGTCTGCATGATGGGAAGTGCAGTTGCTGCCATATCAAATGGGTCCAGGAACTACCTTTTTAGGTTTCTGGTGTGTGTTTGAATTGCTAGTATGGTGAGGAATGCTGTTTTCTCCTGCTACAAGTGAACATTCTTCCTGGCAACGTGTTTCACTGAGTTCCTCTTCTTTCAGCAAGAAAATGCTATCCTAACCATGGAGCTGCGGAATTACTTCTCTCTGTACTGCCTGCATCAGGAGACACAGCTTATCCACATCTATCTGCCTCTCACGTCTCACATTTTGGGGGCCTTTGTCAACTCCCAGATCCAGGGTCACAAAGAGGTCAGTTCTTCTGGACTGTGTTCTTTTTCTCAAAATATCAATGAGCGTTTGAATGTATTTATTTTCACCCATGGGCCTTCCTCCTCTAATCATCTGTCCAGCTGGGCTCTTTCATAACTTCCTAAGAAGTCCCCTAAGGTCTTTCCAATTTGGGGTGAGGACCAAGGCTGGCCTTTAACCCCTGTAAAAGGCTGTATCTTCTTGCAGCAAGTTGCTGTATTTTTCTTTTTTTTTTTTTTTTCTTTCTTCCCTCACCTGCAGATGGCCTAACC